>Ga0193752_1000105_pt1 | contig 113384 bp, 106 predicted proteins | sample H1c1metaG_FD_144924 | JGI IMG/M metagenome (GOLD analysis project Ga0193752, IMG submission 144924) | Soil microbial communities from a riparian zone of the East river system, Colorado, United States - H1c1 | ecosystem: Environmental > Terrestrial > Soil > Riparian zone | place: USA: East...
CATACCTGGCTGCCAATTTTCTAAAGCCGCAGCCGGTGCTTAAATACTCCTGAATGATCTGATCTTTTAAGTCCATTTTGGTTGATTTTGTAATCAACCTATTTCAGGACGAGACACACCGATGCTGGCGTATCATAAAACTGCTCGTAAGCCAACTGCTCAACCATCATAGCCGCTGCCTGGCGTCCCCGCCAACAACGAAAGCCACAGCATACGCTAATAAATAAAACAAACAGCCCAATTTAAATCGCCGTTGGCGGGACGCCAAAGGCGGCAGCTCAAGAGTTCTGAAACAACCGCTGTATTGTAAATTAATCCCCTACATTTGTTTTCAAACCGTAATAAATGAAACACATTCCCGGCATCCTGCTGTTAGCTTTTATCTCTTTTAACTGCCAGCAAAATGCCCCCGACCCTGCACCACTTTTGCCAACAGTTACTACGGTTGCAGCCACTTCAATAACAGCTAATACTGCATTAAGCGGCGGTAATGCCACTACTGCCGGCGGGCCGGCAATAACAGTCCGTGGTGTTTGCTGGGGCACTGCAACAAACCCCGATATAACCGGTAACCACACAACAGACGGCGGCGGTAGCGGAACATTTGCAAGCCCCATAACAGGCCTTACAGCAAACACTGTTTATTATGTAAGGGCTTATGCTACCAATAATGTAGGCACCACCTATGGTAATGAAATAAGTTTTACCACCACCACATCAACCACAGCGTTACCAACAGTTACAACCACAGCAATAACGGCAATAACAATGGCAACTGCGGCAGGCGGTGGCAATGTAACAGCCGATGGCGGTGCAACTGTAACAGCCCGTGGTATTTGCTGGAGTACAACTGCAAACCCAACCATTGCTTTATCTACCAAAACAACTGATGGAACCGGCACCGGAATATTTACGAGTGCCATCACCGGTTTAACGGCTGCAACAACTTACCATGTACGTGCCTATGCAACAAACAGTGTGGGTACATCCTACGGCGGCGATTCTACCTTTACAACAGCAACAACAGCAGCAACGTTACCAACCATTACAACAACAGCAATAAGTAACATAACATCAATCACTGCAACGAGCGGCGGCAATATAACTGCCGATGGTGGTGCAGCCATAACAGCCCGTGGCGTTTGCTGGAGCACAACAGCAAACCCAACCATTGTTTTATCCACCAAAACAACAGATGGTACAGGCGTAGGCACATTTACGAGCGATATTACAGGGTTAACAAAAAATACAATATACCATGTAAGGGCCTATGCAACCAACAGTGTTGGTACTGCATATGGAGCCGATATAAGTTTTACAACCGATCCCTACACAGTATATGTAGCCGGGGCACTGGATGACGGATCAAGCAGGCATGCGGTATTATGGAGAAACGGAACAGCCACTTATTTAGCTAATAATCCTTTGGGTGCCGCAGCCAATTCGGTGTATGTGCAGGGCAGCGATATTTATGTTATGGGTGTGGAAAACAACCCTCTTAACACGCCTGAAAATCATATAAAGCTCTGGAAAAATGGCGCAGGCACCGTGCTGGCTACCAGTATGGGAGCCACAGCCAGTGCTGTTTTTGCTTCGGGTAGTGATGTGTATGCCACAGGTTATTATCACAACGGAAGCCTGTACAGGGGTACTTTATGGAAAAACGGTGTGGCCTCAACGGTAAGCAGTGGTTTTCAGAGTTGTTACCCCCGCTCAATGTATGTAGCTGGCAGCGATGTTTACGTGGCAGGATATGAGTATAACGTAACACATTACCAGGCCAAAGTGTGGAAGAACAATGTGGTTACAATTTTGGGTAATAACACCCAGGCTTCAGATGCTTTTTCAGTTTTTGTGTCGGGCAGCGATGTGTATGTTTCCGGGTATCAATCCAACGGATCTAAAAACATACCAACCGTTTGGAAAAACGGGGTACCTGCAAGCTTGTCTACTACTGGCGTTTACAGCGCTTACGGAGAGTCGGTTTTTGTAGTTGGCAGCGATGTATATGTAGCAGGCTATGAATCCAGGATAACGAATAATGTGGCCATGCTTTGGAAAAACGGGGTGCCGGTAGATTTAAGTGTTGGTACCAACAATGCGTACGCACATTCGGTTTTTGTATATAATGGCGATGTATATGTAACGGGAGAAGAAAGTAATAAAGCCACATTGTGGAAAAACGGGGTAGCCACAGTTTTAAGTAGCAGTTTTCCCAATGGCTGGGCCTATTCGGTTTTTGTACAGTAAAATAATCTATCATCATCACTTCAACGGCGAAGGAACTACGGTTTCATCATTTCACCTCCCCCTGCTTCTCAATAATAAACTGCATTATATTTTCCAGTTCCATACCAGCCATTTGCATGGCTTCCAAAATCTCATCCCTGTTCACAGCAGCAGCAAAGGCTTTTTCTTTAAAACGTTTTTTAATCCCTTTCAGTTCCATGCCGGTATATCCTTCAGGCCGCATTAAACTGTAAGCATGTGTTAAACCACTCAGTTCATCAAAAGCATACAGCATTTTATCCATCCTGGTTTCAGGTATCACGCCAAAATGATTGGGCCCATGGCTGGCAATAGCCCTGATGAGCTCCGGGTCAATATTGCGGGCTTCCAGTTCTTCAATTATTTTTTTACAATGCAGTTCGGGCCATTGGTCCCAGTCGGCATCATGTAATAAGCCGGCCATTTCCCAGCGCCATTGGCCTGCTTCATCCAATCCCTCTTTTTCTGCCGACCAGCATTTCATTAAATGGGCAACCTGTTTCATGTGCAGTTGAAGCCTTTCATTCTTTACCCAGTCATTCAATAACTGGTGAGCTTCATCACGGCTTAATACATTACCTGCATTTGCAGGATCGCCAAAAGAAGAACGGTTTAATAATAATGACATAGTTAGTGGGTTGAATAAGTGTAAGCGAAAATAAAAATTATCAGCTAACTTCAACCAGTTTTTAAAATAATTGTATTGAAAAGCCTTCCACCGGAATTATTACAGTCACTACAAAAGATAAAAGGCTTTAATGAAGAAGCATTTAAAGCGGTGCATGAATCAGGCGCTCAAATAACTTCAGTAAGACTGAACCCGAACAAAATATTCAATATTCAATATTCGATATTCAATATTCAACAAAAAGTTCCCTGGTCCTCCAACGGTTATTATTTAACAGAGCGCCCATCTTTTACGTCAGATCCGCTTTTTCATGCAGGCGCTTACTATGTGCAGGAAGCCAGCTCTATGTTTTTGGAAGAAGTGTTGAGACAAACCGTTGATCTTGGCAAACCTTTAAAAGTATTGGATCTCTGTGCAGCACCGGGAGGAAAATCTACCCTGATACAATCTGTTATTACAGCAGATAGTTTGCTGGTAAGTAATGAAGTGATCAAAACAAGGGTAAATATTTTATCTGAAAATATAACCAAATGGGGGGCAGCCAATGTTATTGTAACCAATAATGATCCCAAAGATTTTCAGCGGTTACAAAACTATTTTGATGTGATCGTAGTGGATGCACCCTGCAGCGGAAGTGGTTTGTTTCGTAAAGATGCGAATGCTGTTAATGAATGGAGTGAAAATAATGTTGCCCTTTGTGCCCAGCGCCAGCAAAGGATCCTGGGAGATATCTTTCCTTCATTAAAACCGGGGGGCGTTTTAATTTATTCCACCTGTTCTTATTCGCAGCAGGAAGATGAAGAAATTGCTGATTGGCTGGCGGAAGCGTTGAAAGTTGAAAGTGTAAAGTTGAGCGTTGAACAAGGCTGGGGGATCGTTGAAACGATGTCTGAAAGATCGGGTTCCTTTGGTTATCGCTTTTATCCTGATAAAGTGAAAGGCGAAGGTTTTTTTATCGCAGCGTTTAAGAAGCCTGAAGAGGCAGCGGAGATCACTGAAGTCAAAAGTCATCCTTCGACTACGCTCAGGACAAAAGGAAAAAGCAAATCTGCATTTACAGAAAAAGAAATTGAAACAATAAGACCTTACCTGGCAAATGCGGATAAGTATTTCTACATAAAGCAAAATGAAGAAGCAATAGCTATCCCTAAACACCTGGAAGACGATCTCACTTTTATTCAATCTTCTTTATACATAAAAAAAGCAGGTGTAAGACTAGGAACGATCATCCGTAATGAACTGATACCTTCACATGAACTGGCTGTTGGTAGTATTATTGATCCTGCTGTTCCAAAACTGGAAGTTGATAATGAAACAGCTTTGCAATACTTACGCAAAGCAGATATCAATGTATCATCTGCCATTAAAGGATGGGTATTGCTTACTTATCAACAATTACCAATGGGCTGGATAAAAATATTGACCAACCGCATTAATAATTATTATCCCGCAGTGTGGCGCATCCTTAACAAATGAATAGGTACCTTAAGCATAAAATTCCTTTTCTTTGCACAGAAAATAATCCAATATGAAAAAATTATTCTTCCTGTTTTTGCTAATACCCTTTTTTACAGCAGCACAGAATAAGCTGCTGGTTGAAGGCGTGTCTCCAGGCTTGTACCTGACACATAAAGTTGCACCCAAAGAAAATTATTACAGCATTGGAAGGATATACAATGTGAGCCCTAAAGACATTGCGCCATTCAATAACCTGCAATTGGAAAAAGGTTTAAGTCCTGGACAGGCTATTAAGATACCATTGAACAGTTCAAATTTTTTTCAAAGTGGCAATGCAGCAAGCGATGAAACTTTTGTGCCTGTCTATTATAAAATAAAGGATAAAGAAGGTTTGTACAGGGTTGCAAAAAATCATAACGACCTGCCATTGGAAACACTTAAACAATGGAATAAGATCACGGGTGATGCAGTTAAGAATGGAGTGCAGCTGGTGGTAGGATATCTTAAAGTGAAAACAGAACTTTCAAGCCTGGCAAAAAACGGGATCGGAACCTCAATAGGTTCTGTAACAACAGTTGCAGTTGAAGAAAAGAAGGCAGTGGAACCGGAAACCGTTGATCAACCCGTTGTTAAAAATGCAAGCGAAAAAAATAAGAAAGAACCGGTAAAAGAAAAAGAAGTAAAACAGGTTGAACCTAAAGTTGTGCCAGTGCCGGAAAAGAAAGCCCCCGAAGCTGAACCCAAAAAAACTGTTATAGAAAAAAATGTAACAGAAGCCAATTTTAAGAAGTTGTATGAATCTCAATCAAAAAATGCTGAGGCGGTTGAAGTAACTGGTAATGCAGGCGTTTTTAAAAGCACCAGTGGCTGGAACGATAAAAAATATTATTGCCTGTACAACAGTGCATCACCCGGAACAATTATTAAAATTACCAATCCCGGTAACGGAAATGTTGTGTATGCAAAAGTACTGGATGTAATACCGGATATTAAAATGAATGAAGGGTTGCTGTTGATTCTCAGTAATGCGGCTGCTGATGCGTTGGGCGCCATTGAAGGTAATTTCAACTGCTCCATTGCCTATTCAAAATAGAAACTTAAAAGTGATATCCTCTTAAAAAGGAAGCGATGTCCATTTTCTTTTTGCCTTCCAGTTGCAGCTCAAGTATGGAAATATAACCATCAGCACAGGAAAAATAGAGGTAAGATCTTTTATCTGTTTTAAAATTGCCAGGGCTTTCACCAGGCTGCCCGTATATTTTTTCGGCTTTGTATATCTTTAGTTTTTTTTCTTGCAGGAATGTGAAGGCTGCAGGATAAGGAGCAAGTCCCCTGACCAGGTTGTAAATTTCGTCAACAGTTTTAGTCCAGTCTATCTTACAGGTTTCGGTAAAAATTTTAGGAGCATGCTTTAGTGAATCGTGAGATGTGAATCGTGAATCGTGAGTTGTGAGCAGTGAATTGGCTTTAGCAGTCTCCTCACTCACGCCTGACGTCTGACGATTCACGATTGAAGATTGTGGTGTTTCTGTTAAACTTCCATCTGCCAATCCTTTAATGGTTTTTACTAAAAGGCTTGCGCCAACTTCTTTCATCTTGTCGTGTACATCACCAGCATTATCTGTTTCGTTGATCGGAAAACTTTCCTGTAATAGAATATCACCGGTATCAATTTCATGTTTCAGTTTGAAAGTAGTAACCCCTGTTTCCTTTTCTCCATTGATCACAGCCCAGTTGATGGGGGCTGCGCCACGGTATTGTGGTAACAGGCTGCCATGCAGGTTCACCGAGCCCATGGGTGGCATGTTCCAGACTGCTTCGGGTAACATCCTGAATGCAACAACAACCTGCAGATCGGCTTTCAGTGATCTTAATTCATCTAAAAATTCAGGGTTCTTTAATTTTTCGGGTTGAAGTACATGGAGGTTATTTTCTACTGCATACTTTTTTACAGCACTTTGTTGCAATTCCATTCCTCTGCCCGCAGGTTTATCGGGAGCTGTAATTACGCCAACAATATTACAACCTGCTTTTACCAATGCATCCAGCGATGCAACTGCAAACTCGGGCGTACCCATAAAAATGATCCGAATGCCCCCCAACCCCCTAAAGGGGGAGTTTGCATCAATAGGATTCGAAGTTCCATTGTTATTTTCCGGATCTGTAAGCATACTAAATATTGATAGTTTAATGAGGCTCTAAGTTCCCCTTTAGGGGGCGGAGGGGGTAAAATCTGTATACAATAAATATTTTTTCCTTATCGCTTTAAATGCAGTAATGCCGGATGCCCAACTGGCTTTTATTTCAGCTTCAGTCTTTCCGGCTTTTACCTGTTGCATCAGCATAGCATTACCGGCAAGCTTGTTAATGAAATTATTTTTTAAAAAGAAAGTATCCTTGCCGGGAAATAATTTATAAGCTTCAATTAAATATTTCAGTTGTATTTTATTATCAACAACTTTTAATACTTCTTCTTTTGAGCCACTCAAATTCCAGCCGTAACATACCTGGCCAAAACACTTACTTTTTTTTGCACCGGCATTGGGGTTCGGCGTAAAGGAAAATAGATTTTTCGGCAATGCAGGATGCCCAAAATATTGAAAAGGTTTATCGGTTCCCCTTCCTTCGCTTAGTACTGTGCCTTCAAAAAAACAGGTAGAGGCGTAGAGATAAATGCTCTGCATCTCTTTTAAATTGGGAGAAGGCATTACCGGTAATTCGTATTTCGTGTTGTGGTCGTAATTTTTGCATTTAAGTACCTGCACATGAAAGGGGGTATCGGCAGTTGGCTTTGTTGTTACATTATAAGCATTGATCGCATTGGCTTCTTTCGATAACCAGTTTTCGCCGGCAAGCATCAAAGCATATTCCCCGATCGTCATTCCATAAACAATAGGAATGGGCTGCATGCCTACAAAGCTTTTAAAATTCGTATCAAGCACCGGTCCATCTACATAAAAACCATTTGGGTTAGGACGGTCAAGTATCAACAGGGGTTTGTGATTTTCAAGTGCAGCTTCTAAATAATATTGTAAAGAAGAGATAAAAGTATAAAACCGTACGCCCACATCCTGTATATCAAAGATCAGCACATCCACATCTTTCAGATCTTCAGGTGTTGGTTTTTTGTGGCTTCCATACAGGCTTATTACCGGTATACCAGTCTTTTTATCTTTTGCATCATTTACATGTTCGCCGGCATCAGCATCTCCCCTGAAACCATGCTCAGGCCCGAAAATTTTTACCACTTTAATACCGCTGCTCAGTAAGGTATCGACCAGGTGTGTATTTTTAACCATACTGGTTTGGTTGGCAAAAACTGCAACAGCCTTTCCTTTTAACCAGGGCAGGTAAACCTGCATACGCTCTGCACCTGTAATAACAGAGCCTGTTTGGGCAGTAACCCAATAGCAATTCAACAATAGAGCAATACAACAAAATTTTAGCTTCTTCATCCTGCTAATTTCATAAAAACTTTTCATCCGGCGGCAATTATGTATTAATTTGCCCCCGTTTTAACAGAACCTGCCTTTTTTCTTCACCAGAACAATGGAATAAAACCGGTAGCAACTTTACATTAAAATATTGCCGGTGAACAATTCACCTGCAGTTAATACATAAAAATAAAACACATGAAACAGGTTAAAGAAGGTGATTTAGTAAAAGTACATTATACCGGTAAATTGGTTAATGGCGAACAGTTTGATTCTTCGGTTGGACGTGAACCCCTGGAGTTTACAGTAGGTGCAGGACAGATGATAGCAGGTTTTGATGCAGCTATGCCAGGGATGACCATTGGAGAAAAGAAAACAATTAACATTGCACCCGAAGATGCATATGGCCCCAGGAGTGAAGAGGCTATCATTGAATTTCCGAAAGAGAATGTTCCTGCAGATATGGTTCTGGAACCAGGTATGCCGCTTACATTAAGCAACCAGGCAGGCCAACCGGTTCCGGTGATTGTAGTGGAAGTTAAAGATGATGTGATCATACTGGACGCCAATCATTTTTTAGCGGGACAGGAGTTGGTATTTGATATTGAACTGGTGGAGATAGCTGAATAAGTCAAAATTCAAAAATAAAAATTCAAAAGGCAGTTTGTGAAAGCAGGCTGCTTTTTTTATGTATTTCGAATTTACAAATGGCGAATATCGAATGTGTGAGATATCAGGGAGCATTAATTAACTTATAGCCCTTGCAGTAAAAAACATTCGATATTCGTACATTCGATATTCAACATTCTTAAATTAAATTATGATCCAGATAAGCCCCGATAACATTGCCGACCGTTTTATGCGTTATGTAGGTATTGATACACAAAGCGATCCAACCAGCACTGCACATCCTACAACAGAAAAGCAAAAGGATTTAAGTAAACTCCTGCATAAAGAATTATTCGGCATGGGAATTACCGATGCCACAACCGATGAATTTGGTTATGTGTACGCAACCATTCCGTCTAACAGCGATAAAAAAAATATACCAGTCATTTGTTTTTGTGCACATGTGGATACAGCGCCTGATTGCAGTGGTACTGATGTAAAACCCATATTGCATCGATATTATGATGGGAGCGATATTGTTTTACCCGATGACACCACACAGGTATTGCGCATGAGTGATTCGCCTTATTTAAAGAATCATATCAACAGCGGCATCATAACCACCAGCGGAACTACTTTACTGGGTGCCGATGATAAAAGTGGTGTGGCAGCCATTATGGAAGCAGCATTGTTTTTTGTGCAGAACCCTGCCATAAAACATGGCGATATAAAAATTTTATTTACGCCGGATGAAGAAGTGGGACAGGGTACGGCTAAGGTAGATATGCAAAAGCTGGGGGCACAATTTGGATATACGCTTGATGGTGGCGAAGCCGGAAGCCTGGAAGATGAAACCTTCAGTGCTGATGGTGCGGTGATAACTATCAGTGGCGTTATTACGCATCCCGGTTATGCAAAAGATAAGCTGGTGAATGCATTAAAAGTTGCCGGTGCGGTTTTGGATGCGTTACCAAAAAATGAGTGGAGCCCCGAGACAACAGAAAAAAAAGAAGGTTTTGTGCATCCGACATCGGTTAATGGCATTGCAGAAAAAGCAACAATCCAATTTATTGTAAGAGATTTTACAACAACGGGTTTGCAACAACATCATGACCGATTGAAAAAAATAGCCGGGGAAACAGTTGCGAAATTTTCCGGAGCTGTGATGGAATATGCAACACAGGAACAATACCGGAATATGAAAGAAGTATTGGATAAATACCCGCAGGTAGCAGCTTATGCGGAAGAAGCTATACAAAGAGCAGGGTTGACTATTAAGAAAGAAAGCATTCGTGGCGGCACCGATGGCAGCCGCTTTAGCTATATCGGAATGCCCTGCCCCAATATTTTTACAGGTATGCAAAACATACATAGTAAGCTGGAATGGATCGGTACAAAAGATATGGCCAAGGCAGCAGAAACCATTGTGCATGTGGCGATGATCTGGGAGGAGCGGTCCTGAGCGGAGTCGAAGGAAGCGTTTGTATATTTCGAGCGAAGTCGAGAAACCTCAATACTTATGCAGGTATTTGGTATACCATTCTGATAAAGCTTCAATTTTTGGCAGGTTGTCTTTCAACCATACATCATATGTATCATCTTTTGATTGGGTAATGTAGTAACACAAAGCTTCTGTATGATGTTTTGTAGCCAGTGTATAAAAATAGTCCACGTAAAAGCTCCACCAAAAACCTTTTTTGTCCTTTTTCTCTTCTCCTAAAATAGTAAAAATGGTATTTGTGTTTTCTGCAAATAAAGTAATTACCGGTTTATTTTTATTGGCTTCGTTATCATTTGCCGACTGAAGAATACCCAGCATGAGCGTTCCTGTATTAAATTCATCTTCTTCTTTGGCGCCTGCTGATTTTTGTTTGGCTGTATTTTTCCACTGGTCTTCCAATGTTTGCAATGCCGAAGCCGATCTTTTGGTTTTCGGTTCCAGCAACAAAAAATTAGATAAAGCTAAAATGCTTTTTACCCTTTCGCCTCGTCTTGCCATAGAAAGCCCAAGTAAAAAATGGCTGCTGGCGTGTAATTGATTTAGTTTTAAAGCTTTTATTAAAACTTCTTCAGCATCTTTATATTGTTTTAAACTAAAGTAAGTAAGTGCCAGGTTGTAGTATAGCGAATGATTTTTATTATACTTTTTTAAAGCCAGGTTGTATGTTTTTATCGCTTCCAATGGTTTGCCGGAAAGGTCAAGTGCTGATCCTTTTATAATGTAGGCCTGGTCTACATAATCAATGTTTGCTGTAATTACTTTATCAGCATATTTCAGTGCATTTGTGTAATCTTTCAACGCCAGGTAAGAGGAAGCCAGTTCATAATTTGCGTGTATTGAATTCTTATCGCTTTGTAATGCTTTTTTAAAAAATTCAATGGCGCCTTCATAATCACCTTTGTCATGCATTTTTATTCCTTCTGTAATAAAATTATTCTCCTGTGCAAATGAGCCGGAACATAATAATATGAACAGGGGTAAAAATCCAATGATCTTTTTCATCACAACAAATTTGTATTAGCTTTTTGCAGGCAGGTGATCTTCGAGGAGCTTCCTGAGTTTCTTTTTAAGCTTGAAATTATTTTTGGGGTCATCACAATAAGCCAACAAAATTTTGGAGGCTTGCTGCTCCACTTTGATGGGGTTAACTGCTTCGGCTTTATTCTCCAGGGTGTATTTGGCCATAGCTGCAATATACAGGCTCAGCAGGTTCCTGTCAACACTGATATCCTGCACAATTCCCTGTAAATAAAACTGGTAATCCTTGGTGCCGCTGATCCAGGAATTCAAGAATATCAAAGCGCCGGCACGTCCTTCATCCACTTCAATAAAAGGGGTAGTAATTAAAAAAGTAGCAGCAGATAAGGCAAGAGATTCTGTTTCTTTATAGTCTGATGGCTTTTCAAGTTTGATATCCCGGTAGGGATAAACAAATTGCGCAATTGAAACATTACAAAAGCAAACAAGCAGGAATAAAAATAAAGATTTACGCATGATCTATTTTTTTTGCAGATACTGGTTACAGGATCTTTCAGCGTATAAAGATAAAGAGAATTAAAATGATGTAGATATCCGGGCATGTTTGTATTTCAATTAAATAAAAACTGATTATTTTTTATCCTTTACTTATTTTAATTTACCGGGCAAAGAATTACACATGAACCGTATTGACCGTGTTACCGCCATACTTATCCAGTTGCAATCAAAAAGAGTGGTAAAGGCACAGGAAATAGCCGACAGGTTTTCCATCAGCCTGCGTACGGTCTACCGCGATATTAAGGCTTTAGAAGAATCGGGTGTGCCGCTGGCAGGAGAAGCAGGTGTAGGTTATAGCATTATGGAAGGTTACCGCTTACCGCCGGTGATGTTTACCCGTGAAGAGGCCATCGCATTTTTAACGGCAGAAAAAATGGTGGAAAAACTGACCGATCCTTCATCGGTTGAACAATACCGGTCGGCCATGTTTAAAATAAAATCGGTATTGCGCTATGCTGAGAAAGACCTGATCGATGATATGTCAACTTATATTGAAGTAGTAGAAAATCCTTACCTGCCCACAGCCGAAAACAAACCAATTCACCTGCAAACCATTCTTAAGAGTATTGCTGGTAAAGAAGTTTTGGATATCGGTTATTTTGCCAACCATACCCAGCAATACAGTAACAGGGATGTGGAGCCGGTAGGTATTTATTACCAGGGTAGTTACTGGTATATGATCGCTTACTGCAGGTTGCGCAAAGATTACCGCAGTTTTCGCACAGACCGTATCAGCTATATTAATATCAGTGGCGATCATTTTGAAAAGCAACATCCTTCACTCAAATCTTTCCTGGTAAAGATGAATAAGGAGAAGGAAATGTTTACCATAGTGATACAGGTTGAGAAGCCGGTTTTGAAATATTTCGGCGATCAGAAATTCTACAATGGCTTTGTATCTCAGAAAGAAGTGGGAGGTAAGATGGAGATGACCTTTATAACGGCTTCTTTAATGGGGTTTGCCAAATTCTATTTATTGTTTGGTGAGTATGCCGATATTATCAGTCCGCCCGGACTGAAAGAACTGGTAAAAAATAACCTGGAAGCTATCTCAAAAAAATTAAAATAAAGTTTTTCCTGTTGACATAGGGCTGTCACTACCCGGTATTTTCTTTGTGGTATAACCAAAAACAAAATACTATGACACAGATCTCATTATTTCAGAAAGAGCTCGAAAGAGAAGCTATTGCAACCCGTAAAATGCTGGCAGCAGTCCCCGAAGATAAATGGGACTGGAAGCCTCATCCAAAAAGCATGAATATGCTCCAGTTAACAACGCACATTGCAGAATTGCCCACCTGGATAGGGATGGCGCTCAACACCACTGAGCTTGATTTTGCCGGAATGGATTTTACGCCAACGCCGGTAAAAGACACTGCAGCCCTGGTAGAGCTATTTGAAAAGAGCCTGGCCGATGGGCGTGAACAACTGGCCAGTGGAAAAGAGGAAACCCTGGATGAACCCTGGACCATGCGAAATGGGGAACAGATATATAGCACCGAGCCTAAAGCAGAAATTATCCGTATGTCTTTATCGCAGATCATACATCACCGGGCGCAACTGGGAGTTTTTTTAAGGCTGTTAGATGTGCCTATCCCGGGTTCTTATGGTCCCAGTGCTGATGATACAGCGTTTTAAGGGTATTATTATTCCCGGCTGGAATTTAATCCTGGCCGGGAATATTTTTATTTTTTTGTGAGCAATTGCCGCAAAGAAAAAATATGAAATGAATAAGCGATCGGTACCAGCAGCCCCGGTAGCAAGATAAAAGGAAATGTTGCTACAATGGTGTTGTAGGGCTCGTTCATAAAATACCTGAACGGAGTTGGCATGGATAGTACTGCAATGATCAAAATGTTCAGCAATAATAAAATGCCAATTACATTAAATGCGATTGCCAGTTTTGGGGCGAATGATTTCTTCTTTAGCAACAGGTAACCAACAGGCAGAGCCAACACGCCGCTGAGTATATCAAAATTTCCTCCCTCAAAAGTCATTTGAACAGGTAGCAGGTTTGCTGTAAAAGCAAGCCATAGTAATATCTCGACAAAGATCCTGAACGACTGCATAAATACCAGCCATTGTGGAGGAACGAGTTGTAAAAGTTTTGTGCCTGTCTTTGAAAAGGCAATTAACAAAGCAAAAGGTAAAGGAAGAAGCAAAGCCAGTAAGGCTTTGGGGGGCATTTTGCTGAAATCGCTGAAAAACCCCTTGTACGCTAAAACGGAAATTAAGCAAACCCACACCAGTATAACGAAGCTGCTTATAAAAATAATTCTTTGCCTTTTTGCTTTTTCCCAGCTTGTTTTTTGTAATACTTTTTGTAAACCGAATGCTATAATCAAGATGCAGGCAAGTGATAATGAAAACCACAAAAGCTTTGGTAATAAAAGATCATTTTTCATTTGTATATTTTTTAAACAATTAATTATTACACAAAGAAAGCATCATAAACCGGCGTTGCACTTGGCAAATGACAAGAAATAGAAAGCAAACTATTTTTTTAAATATGCAGCCCTGATGCGGCTTAAAGAAGTGTCGGTTATTCCGAGATAAGATGCAATATGTTTTAAAGCCGCATGTTGAAAAATTTCAGGGCTTGTTTTCAACAGGGCTTCATAACGCTGTTCGGCCGTTTCGGTTATCATGGATAACATCCGTGTTTTGAGTGATGCGAAACCTCTCACTAACATGGCCCTTCCAAACTCCCTGAATTCGGGCATGGAATGGAAAAGATGATTTAATTGTTCATAAGTAATGTACCAACCGGTACAATCGGCAGTAGCCTGTATATTTTCCATGGATATGCTTCGGTTAAAGAATGAAGACACTTCAAACACAACCTGGTTTGCTGAATAAAAATTGGTGGTTATATCATTACCATCGGTATCGTATGCAAAGGCCCGCATGAAACCGGTTTCAAGAAAAAAATATTCATTACTCAGTTTGCCTTCTTTAAGCAGAAATTCATTTTTATTAATTTCTTTTTGTGCAAAAGCGCCTGCAATCTCTATTGCAGATTGCGACGAAACGAGTTGCGAATGCTGCAGGAACTGAATTAGTTTTTGATAACTCATTTAATGTCTGTCTTAAAGGGAAATACCCACAAGCCTGAAAGTAAGAAATCTTAAACAGGAATACTAATATTTACCCGCCAAATGATCACAGAACGCAACTGTTTGCCTTTTTTCAGCGTCTGATATATTGTAAGCACGACCAGCGATGTGATTTATTAAGAACTGGCTTTTTGCATACACATTTTTTAACCTAAAACAATCAAAACTTTGAAAAATTTAATTAATCTCCAACTTTTTAAGCATGCTTTTTTGTTATGTATATTAACCGTAACACAAGCCATAGCATGGGCGCAGGATAGCGGCGCTGTGACTTCAACAACAACTACTACCTCAACCAGGTCGGAAACGCAAACCTGGTATACCGAACCATGGGTTTGGGCAGTAGGAGCAGGCGTTTTGATCCTGCTTATTATTGCCTTAGTAAAGAGCGGTGGTAACAGCAGTAGCAGTACCAGTTCACGTACAGATAAAGTAACTGTTACAAAAACAACCGAAGTAGAATAGTTTTCATGTTGGATCTAAATAAAAAGCCTTGCATAGCAAGGCTTTTTTAATTCCAGATCAGGCTTATTTATTTTTTTGAACCGCCGCCACGCAGTAGTGCTACCAGTAACAATATAAAAACCGCTCCACCAACTATCCAAACCCATGGCTGGGTAAAGAAATTACTATCGCTTTCAGTTTTTGTATTAATGTCTATATCAACTTTTTTTTCCTGGGCAAAAACGTAGCATGATAATACAAGTGTTGATATTAACAGGGCTGCCCTGTTAAATAGTTTTTTTGCCTGCAGGCTAATGATCTTTTTCATGATGTTAATATTTGGTTTTAGTATGCTGAAATACAATAAATACCATGCCGTGTATCGGTAATGACCGGGTGAAAGAATTTGTGTGAATACAAATAAAGAGAGGTGAGGATAATATTGTAATCTTTTATTTAAATTATATAAGGGCTAAGGAATTAAATACATGGGGCATTTTTGGAACTGATGTAAGCGTCGGGTTCAATAAAGCTTTAAAAGTACAAGTGAGTGACCAACGATGTTCCCCAAAGATTTCCTGCCCGGTACATAAAAAATTATATATCTTCAACACAAATTTTAAAACTATGGATTATTTAAAAGAGTATTGGTGGGTCATTGTCTTGGTACTTGCCTTATTAGGATGCTTTGTAACCGTTAACCAGGGTTTTATCGGCGTGGTTACCATGTTCGGTAAATATCGCCGTATCATGCGACCGGGCCTTAATTTCAAGATACCTTTCCTGGAGCAGATATTTAAAAAGGTAAGTATTCAGAACCGCTCGGTGGAACTGGAATTCCAGGCAGTAACTATTGACCAGGCAAATGTTTATTTTAAATCGATGCTGTTGTATTCGGTACAGAATGAGCAGGAAGAAACCATTCAGAAAGTAGCGTTTAAATTCATCAGCGATAAAGACCTGATGCAGGCTTTGATACGTACGGTGGAAGGAAGTATCCGTGCTTTTGTATCTACCAAAAGGCAGGCAGAGGTTTTAAATGTGCGCCGTGATATTGTAGAGAATGTAAAAGAACAGGTTGACGTGGCATTGGAAGGATGGGGTTATCACCTGCAGGATCTTCAGATCAATGACATCACTTTTGATGAAGCCATTATTACCAGTATGAGTAAAGTGGTTGCATCTAATAACTTAAAAGCAGCTGCTGAAAATGAAGGACAGGCATTGTTGATCACTAAAACAAAAGCCGCAGAAGCTGAAGGTAATGCCATTAAAATTGCTGCAGAAGCTGAAAGGCTTGCAGCCCAGTTGCGTGGACAGGGTGTGGCTTTGTTCCGTGAAGAAGTGGCCAAGGGTATGAGCCAGGCTGCCAGTGAAATGAAACAGGCTAACCTGGATACAAACGTTATTTTATTCAGTATGTGGGTGGAAGCGATCAAGAATTTTGCAGAGTATGGAAAGGGCAATGTTATCTTCTTAGATGGCGGTAGTGATGGTATGGAAAAGACCATGAAACAGATCATGGCCATGCAGCAACTTGAATCAAAAAAATAGAAATCAGATCTTTACATATCTAAACCCCGGTACACCGGGGTTTTTTATTGCACTACGTTAAAAAAATCAAGATTAACATTTTGTTATGCAGCTATTGCGAATTTGTTTCGTTTCATTGCATAATTGAAATAGTTTTGGAACAATTATGGCGCAGCTATCAGGACAAATAAAACCCGGCACACATGTTTAATATTCTATTGCAAATAGACAGTACAGGAATTGCAACTTCTTCTTCAGCAGGAAAAGAATCTTTGTTCTCATTATTGGTAAAGGGCGGCGTATTGATGATACCGCTGGCTGTATTTATGGGCATGGCCATATTCTTTTTTATTGAGCGCCTCATTGCCATACGCAAGGCCAGCAAGATAGAGGATAACTTTATGAACATCATCCGTGACCATATTGTAAACGGCAATATAACAGCGGCCCGCAGCCTGGCAAAAAATACACCTAATCCTGTTGCAAAGATGATCGACAAGGGTTTGCAGCGTATTGGCAAACCCATTGATGCTATTGAAAAAAGTATGGACAATGTAGGCAAGCTGGAAGTTTATCGCATGGAGAAAAACCTGCCGGTGCTTTCTGTAATTGCACGTATTGCACCATTGTTTGGTTTCGTGGGTACCATCATCGGGCTGGTAATGTTGTTAAGGGATTTTGCTACGGCAACCAATCCGTCCATTACCGATATTGCCGATGCGATGTATGTTAAGATGATCACTTCTGCAACAGGGTTGATCATTGGTATCATTTCTTTTTTAGGATATAGTTACCTGAATACACAGATCGATAAAACAGTACACAAAATGGAATCGGCCAGTGCTGATTTTATAGATATTTTGCAGGAGCCAACAAGATAATAACACAAATTGAACGAATTACACTAATTACACGAATTAGTTTGTTTCGAGAAGCAATTCGTGTAATTCGAAATAATTAGTGAAATAAAAAAAATGAGTTTAAAAAAGCGTTTAAGGGATAATCACAATGAAGTGGATGCTGGTCCGCTGAATGATGTGCTGTTCATTTTATTGATGTTCTTTTTACTGATATCTACATTGGCTAACCCGAATGTGGTTAAGGTAAGCAATCCTAAAGGTAAAAGCGATACCAAAGTGAGTCAGAATATTGTGGTTACCGTAACTAAAGATCAGAAAGTGTTTATCGGTACGCAGCAGATCGATATGATGTATATTGATTCGTTACTGAAAAAAGAAATTGAAAAAGATAAAAGGTTTATTGATACACCAACCGTAGTTATGAACGTGGATACCGGCGCTTACTACGGTATGGCTTTTAAGATCATGGAAGCTACCAAACGGGCCAAGGCCAAGCTGGCGGCCAATATCAAGCAGTAATAATGATCATCCTTTCTTTACCGTATATATCTTTCTTTATCATTACTGTTTGATAATTGTTGTGAAATAAAGCTGCTGTTTCTTTAGCATGATCCTCATGCGTTTCTAAATAAATTTTTCCGTTGGGCAATAAATGATCCCTGCCGAATGCGGCGATCTTTTCGTAAAATATCAATGGCGAGCTGTCGGGCACAAATAGTGCAAGGTGCGGCTCAAAATCAGTAACGTGTTTATCTAGTTTTTCTTTTTCTGTAACGGGGATATATGGTGGGTTGCTGATGATGATATCAAACATACCAAGTGAAGGCCAGGTTGCCTCATTCAGAAAATCGAGCTCTGTAAAACTGATATGTGTATTGTGTAAGGCGGCATTTTCCTTTGCCAGCAACAGTGCATCTTTGCTCACATCAATAGCTGTTAATTTTGAAGCTGGTAAATTCTTTTTTATGGCGATGGGTATACAGCCGCTACCGGTTCCTATATCCAGTATGGCCGGGTCGGTAAGTTTCGATTTACGGTCTTTGATCAATTGTTCAACCAGCTCTTCTGTCTCGGGCCTGGGAATCAGCACATGTTCGTTCACTTTTATTTTCATGTGGTAAAACCAGGCTTCGCCCAAAACATATTGTATGGGCCTGTGTACTAAAAGTTCCTGCAGCGTATTTTGTATCAGTTCACCGGCAGCCGGGGATATTATTTTTTCAGGGTTCTTTAAAATATCAGAACGCTTCAATGAAGCCGTTTTTTCAAATACCCAGTCGGTGATGACCGTAGCTTCACTCAGGCTATATATTTTTTGCAGCTGCACTAAAAAATTGCGGTATAGTTCTTTCAGCATCATTAAAGCAAACATACTTTATTTATTGATGCGTATTTTTGTTACTTGTCAGAGCATGAACAATATATGCAACGATGCCTTCAGCTGGCGGCTATGGGTGCCGGGCGGGTAGCGCCCAATCCCATGGTGGGAGCCGTATTGGTATATGCCGGCAGGGTTATAGGGGAAGGGTATCATCAAAAATACGGGGAAGCACACGCAGAAGTGAATTGTATAAATAGTGTTGTTGAAGCAGATAAGGAATTAATTGCAAAGAGCACCTTGTATGTTTCGCTGGAACCCTGCGCTCACTTTGGCAAAACCCCACCCTGTGCTGACCTGGTCATTAAAAATAAAATACCCAATGTTGTGATCGGCTGCAGGGATAGTTTTGCAGCAGTGAATGGAAAAGGAATGGAACGCTTAAAAAATGCCGGCATCAATGTAGCCCTTGGTGTTTTGGAGAATGAATGCCGTGAGCTGAACAAACGATTCTTTACTTCTCATGAAAAACAAAGGCCTTACATTATTTTAAAATGGGCACAAAGCAGTAATGGAAAAATAGGAACCGATGAATCATCAAATCTTAAGATCAGCAATGAATTTACAGATAGATTGGTACATCAATGGCGGACTGAAGAGGCGGCTATTTTAGTTGGAACAAATACGGCAATATTGGATGACCCAGCTTTAACGGCAAGGCTTTGGCCAGGCAATGATCCGCTGCGTTTGGTGATTGACCTGGAATTAAAACTGCCCGGCCATTTGAAATTATTTGATGATAGCGTAAAAACGATTGTGTTTACCTACAATAAAAAGGATGCAACCGAAAAGCTTATTTATCATCAATTGAATAAAACGGAAGATGTACTTGCACAGATCATGTCTGCACTTTATGCTATGCAGGTACAATCGGTTATCATAGAAGGTGGTTCAAAACTTTTGCAATCTTTTATTGATGCCGGTTTGTGGGATGAATCCCGTGTGATAACCAACTTTACCCTCATGATTGAGGAAGGGTTAGATGCACCGGTTTTAAATAATAATAGATCTGTAGCAACACAAAAAATAAAAAATGATATCATCGAATTCAGTAAGCATGGCTGAGATAAAAAGCATAATAAATGAGTGAGCAGGATTTTTACACAACGATAGAAAAGCCATCCAATGCTGAGTTTAAAGACAGGGGGAGTAAATTCATTGCTTATGCTTTCCCTATTGAAACCGTGGATGATTTTAAAAAGCAACTCCAGGAATTAAAAAAAGAGCATCCCAAAGCAGTGCATCATTGTTTTGCTTATCGTATCGGTACAGATGGAAATAATTTCCGATCCTCTGATGATGGTGAGCCATCCGGTACTGCCGGTAAACCTATACTTGGACAGATCGACAGCAAAGAACTGGTAAATGTTGCAGTGATAGTAGTGCGTTACTGGGGAGGAACTTTACTGGGTGTGCCGGGTTTGATAAATGCTTACAAAGTTTCTGCAGCCATGGCATTGCAGGTTACACCCATCGTTCAAAAACAGGTGGAGCTGACATACAGCATCGAATTTGACTATACACAAATGAATGATGTGATGATGATATTGAAGCAGTTTAACTGCAGGGTTATTGCCCAGGAAATGCAGTTGTTTTGTATGATAAAGACCGGTATCCCCAAAAATCGCCAGGATGAAGTATTGTACCGCCTGAATGACTTGCAAAGCGTATCTGTAAAAAAAATCGGATAATAAAAAAGGGATTTAGTAATTTTCTGAAAACAATTTTATGGCAACAGAAAAGAAGTATAAGAGTTTCTGGAGTTTTTATCCTTATTACCTGACCGAACATGGTGACCTAACAAATCGTACAATGCATTTTATTGGTACGTCAGGCCTGTTGGTTATTTTAGTAGTTGCAATTGTTTTACAAAAATGGTGGATGCTGGCACTGATACCTGTTTGTGGTTATGGCTTTGCCTGGGTTGGCCATTATTTTATTGAGAAAAATAAACCGGCAACTTTTACTTATCCATTGTATAGTTTAGGAAGCGATTTTGTAATGTTCTGGCATATGCTAACCGGTCAAATTGGGAAGAAACTGGAAGAAGCCAAAAAGAAAATTGCCTGACATGAATATCGAAACCATCCGTGAATACATATTACAAAAGCCTTCTGTTACAGAAGGCTTTCCGTTTGGAGAAGATACCTTGGTTTTTAAAGTAAATGAAAAAATATTCTTGCTGGCGGCGCTTGACAGCGATCCTCTACAGTTCAATGTAAAGTGCGACCCGGACAAGGCCATTGAATTGCGGGATGAATTTCCAGGATCAGTTTTACCCGGTTACCACATGAATAAGAAACACTGGAATACGATCCTCGTTGATGGCAGGTTATCTGCAAAGCAATTAAAAGAGATGATCGATGATTCGTATGGGCTGGTTACAAAAAGTAAAAAGAAATAGGTTACTTTCTTTCGTATTTCCAGTTCCTCCCTTTGCCTTCAGCTATCCATTCCAGAGCGGTTTCCATTCTTTTGTTCCTGGTCTCTTCGGTTTTTGCTTCGGTGATCCACATCAGGTATTCTTTTCTATGGGATGGCGCAAAATTTTCAAAAACCTGTTTAGCCTTTTTATTTTTAGCCAATGCTTTTACAAAATAATCCGGCACAACCAATTCTTTCTTATCTGTGGTCTTGGCTTTGGAAGGTAGTTTAACTCCCTTATCGGTAAGTTGCATAGCCTCTTTTATCCAGGCCGTTATTTTTTTATCAGCCGGGAGGTCTTTCAGTGAAGTAATTCTTCCCCAATGGCCCATGGCAGTTTCCGACTTTGCAGTTTCAACCAGTACCGGATCCTTCATCAATGCTGCTTTCCAAAAACCGAATGCGGCATGTTGTTTGAATGCAGCCATGCTGCACATCATTTCTTCCTTGTAGTCAAAATGGGGAAAACTCCATTTCATTTTTTCCTCCACATCCGGGCAGGCTTTGTGAACCAGTGCCCGGATGTGAAGTAAAATGGGTTTTGCAAAATTGGCCGACTTTGCGATATATGCATCAATGGCTTTATCCTTCTTTATCATACTGAAAAGTTATTAAAAACTCATTAAATACCATTTGCCGTCTTTCTTTTTCATATTGAAGGTTTCTTCTTTTGTGCCATCTGGTCCAAACAGGATAGCAACCTTTGCATCATCACCTTCAATAGTTGCTTCACCAACTACTTTTCCTGTTGTAAAGTAATCTTTGAACATTTTTTTATATTCATCATCGCCATCTGCAACCCCACAGACTTTTTTGCTATCTCCATCAGGTTCCAGGGAGTCATCGCATAAGCCTTTTAATTTGCTGTAGTCGCCGCTTTTGGCAGCATCAAAAACCATGTTGGCAACACCGGTTGGCGTAGTTTGGTCTCCACCTGAACCGGAACCCGAACTTCCATTGCATGCAGTTAATACAAATGTTGCGATCAAAAATGAACAAATGATTGTTTTCATAAAAAATGTTTTTAATTGAGTGAGTGAAAGATTGAGTAAAATAATAAAATAACCGGTTGGTTGTATGTAATATAAAAAAGATTCGTGAAAATTCATGCAAAAGTGTAAACTCTATAAATCCAGGTTAAAAGAAAATCAGTAATTTTAAATGCAATTTACGCTGCAACGCTATGAAAATATTTCAAAGATCAAGATCAGTTTATTTCCTTTTTTACATTGTATTATTTGTATCTCTTGTGGCAACCATTTCCAGTTGCCAGCCTGATTATATTCCACCTGCACCGGCTCCACCAACTGCTTCATTCACTTACAGCAGTATAAGAACATTCCCGGTGATGGTGCAGTTTACCAATCTTTCCACAAACCCTTTCCCGGGCAGTTCAAGCTTTATATGGGATTTTGGAGATGGTAGCTTTTCAACCATAACAAACCCTGTCCATTTGTATACGGTAGCAGGTACCTATCAGCTAACACTAATACAGATCTATCCAACCGCAACTAGAGACACTGTAATTAAAACAATGGCTTTAAATGCAACAGGCCCAAGTGGTGTCTCCGGCAAGGAAACTGGTATTGCAGCAACTGATTTTTCTTTTAATGTTCCTTCTTCCTACCTGGTTAGTTTTACAAATACTTCAACAAATGCAAATAGCTATTTGTGGGATTTTGGGGATGCAACGAGCTCTACTTCTGCCGCCACTACGGTAACACATCAATATAATAGTGCAGGCCCCTTTACTGTAAAAATGCTTGCTACCGGTGCCGGCGGAACAGATACCTGCAGTGCACAGATAGTTTTTTAGGGCAATTCAAGGCTACGGAGTGTTACATAACCGATCTGCAGTTCATCTTCCCGTAAGAAGCCAGCTTTCTTTTCAATCAAAAGGCTGTATTTAGTTTTAATACTTTCAGGTAGAATATCTGCTATCTCGTACACATCATCCACATCTACGCCGTATTTATCATCAATGTGCGATGTAGCACCTGTAAAACCGGTATGTAAATAGAAAGCTGTTTTCTTTGCCGCCTGTATGGCGTCTGTCTTTGTATTGGCTACCGAAAGTAATTTGTAGTGATATTCTTCCAGGTCCTCTGGTTTATATCCGCCAAGATTTAAAAAAAATAATTTGTTCTCAGTTGTTGTTTCTGATTTCGGAACTATACTGATTGAAAATCCATCTACTGACGTTACTTCACGCCAGGAATCAATATGTAGTTTTGTACCTGGCCAGAATTGTTTTATCTGCGGTAAAAGACCGGCTAAGGAATCGCCAATGCCAAAAAAAGCATCATGCTGTTCAGTATTTCTGCCTTCGGGTTTGCAGCCAAGTATCAGGAGAAAGAGTTTCATTGGGTTATTTTTTGAACCGTTCACTCACCGTCAGATCCTTACTTCCTGCTGCATAAGTATAGAATCCTTCGCCGCTTTTAACGCCCAGGCGACCTGCTAAGACCATATTTGCCAGCAATGGGCAAGGAGCATACTTCGAAGTCCGGAATCCATCCTGCAATACCTTTAAAATAGAATAGCAAACATCCAGGCCAATAAAATCTGCCAGTTGCAGCGGGCCCATCGGGTGAGCCATACCAAGTTTCATTACGGTGTCAATTTCTTCCACACCGGCCACACCTTCATACAAACTATAAATAGCCTCATTGATCATGGGCATTAAAATACGGTTGGCAATAAAGCCGGGGTAATCATTTACAGCGCAGGGTATTTTGCCAAGCTGTTTGCTTAGCTCAACTATAGTTTCTGTAACTTCTTTTTTGGTTGCATAACCATTGATGATCTCCACGAGTTTCATAACCGGCACAGGGTTCATAAAATGCATACCGATCACCAGTCCCGGCCTTTGCGTGATGGCTGCAATTTTGGTAATGGAGATAGAAGATGTATTGGTTGCCAAAATACAGCCTGCCGGTGCATAGGTATCCATTTGTTCAAAGATGGATAATTTCAACTCTACATTCTCTGTGGCAGCTTCCACAACCAGCTGAGCTTCTTTAACTCCTTCGGCAATGATGGATGAAATGGTAATATTTGCCAGTGTTGTTTTTTTCTGCTCTTCACTGATGGAGCCTTTGGTAAGTTGCCTGTCAAGGTTTTTATTGATGGTATCCAAAGCTCTTTGTAACTGCGATGGGTTAACATCTACTAAAATTACTTTAAAACCAGATTGTGCAAATACATGGGCGATGCCGTTTCCCATGGTTCCTGCACCGATGACGCTAACATTATTTATCATGACAATTTCTTTTTATTACACTAATTAAAACGAATTACACGAATTACACGAATTACACGAATTACACGAATTACACGAATTATTGCTGAATAAAGAACTAAAGTACAAGAGTGATTAATTTTTATTCTTTTACTAAAAGACTAAAAATTAACAAACAACTGTTGCCAATGAAGCCAAATAGAATTCTCTAAGCCCGGCTCCCAAAAATATAACACTGTGGTCTTCGCTACAATCTTCAAGTCCCCTCTCCTAAAGGAGAGGGGTTGGGGTGAGGTCACTTAAACGCATTCATCCCCGTCACATCCATCCCTGTTATCAGTAAATGAATATCATGCGTGCCTTCATAGGTTATCACACTCTCCAGGTTCATCATGTGGCGCATTACCGGGTATTCGCCTGTAATGCCCATGCCGCCCAGCATCTGGCGGGCATCCCTGCAAATGTTTGTTGCCACTTCACAGGCATTTCTTTTTGCCATACTCACCTGTTGTGGCGTAACTTTTCCTTCGTTCATCAAAACACCCAGCCTCCAATTCAATAATTGAGCTTTGGTAATTTCGGTAACCATTTCGGCCAGCTTTTTTTGCTGCAACTGAAAACCACCAATGGGTTTGCCAAACTGGATCCTTTCTTTGCTGTAATTTAAAGCGATATCATAGCAATCCATAGCAGCGCCGATTGCGCCCCATGCAATACCATAACGTGCTTTTGTTAAGCAACCCAGCGGGCCTTTCAACCCTTTTACATTTGGTAAAATATTTTCTTTAGGAACTTTTACATTATCAAAAACCAACTCGCCTGTTGCGCTGGCACGCAGGCTCCATTTGCCATGCGTGGTTGGTGTGCTGAAACCTTCCATGCCTCTCTCTACAACTACGCCTCTTATTTCGCCGGCCTCATCTTTTGCCCAAACCACAGCCACCTGCGCAAAAGGCGCATTGCTGATCCACATTTTGGCGCCATTTAAAATTACATGGTCGCCGCCATCTTTAATATTGGTGAGCATGCCTCCGGGATCACTGCCATGATTTGGCTCCGTCAACCCAAAACAACCCAACCACTCACCACTGGCAAGCTTGGGTAAATATTTATTGCGTTGCTCTTCATTACCATATTGATAAATGGGGAACATCACCAAACTGCCCTGCACACTGGCTGTTGAACGTACACCACTGTCGCCACGTTCCAGTTCCTGCATCATTAATCCGTAGCTGATATAATCCAATCCGCCGCCGCCATATTGCTCGGGCACGGTTGGCCCAAAGCAACCCAGGTCGCCAAGCTGTTTAATAATTTGCTGCGGAAACTCTGCCCGCTGGGCATAATCCTCTATAATGGGCGAAATTTCTTTCTTTACATAATTGCGAACACTTTCACGAACCAGTTTATGTTCATCTGTAAGCAGTTCATCTACATTAAAATAATCGGGAGATTGAAAATTATCGGTTTTAGCAGCCATCGTTAAAATTTTGAGTTTTGTGTTTTTTGTTTTGTGAACCCGGCATTTGCGCTACTATTTTACATCGTTGCGTCGCACTCTTGTACCGTATACCATTGTTCAGCTTAGATCCCTGCCATTTAGGCTATTTTCTATACCGCAAATATAAATACACTCAATCAGAAGATAATTTTTTGTTTTTTGCAGCTTATTTACTGGAATGGTACCACATAGGAACATAGTACAGAATAGAAACCGCTTAGCCTATGTTTTATCTATGTACCTATCTTTCTATGTGGTTCAAAAAAAATATTTGCCTTGATGCAACATCAACGAAATGTCCTTGTCTCTAACTTATAAAACGCCTGACTTTTGGAATTAGCTGTATTGCCACAACGGGATGAATTGATAGAACGCTGCCTGCGAGGTGATACACTTGGCTATAAGGAGTTATATGTACGCTATTCAAAAGCCATGTACAATACCTGCCTGCGCATGCTGAACAATGTGGCAGAGGCAGAAGATGTGTTACAGGAAAGTTTTATTGAAGCCTTTAAAAACCTGGAACGTTTTGAACACAGGACAAGTTTTGGTGGATGGCTTAAGCAAATTTGTATTAACCGGTCCATCAACCAACTCAAAAAAAGAAAGATCGATTGGGTGGACATGGAAAAAACAGCTGTGTACGACCATGCAGATGAAAAATCAGTTGATGAAACAGAAATGGAAATGCAGGTAGAGTTGGTTAAAAAAGCCATCATGAAATTGCCCGATGGATATCGAACTGTTTTAAACCTGTATTTACTGGAAGGATATGACCATGAAGAGATCGCAGAGATATTGAATGTAGCTGAATCTACCACACGTACACAATACATGCGTGCAAAACAAAAATTATTGCAACTGTTAAAAGAAGGATCATGAGTAATAAACTGAAAAATTTTATCAGCGATAACCGCAAAGCTTTTGATGATGAAAGGCCATCTGATAAAGTATGGGAAAATATTGAAGCATCTTTTAGTGAGAAGAAGAAAAAGAAATTCGTTCTTACGCCGCTTTATAAATGGAGTATGGCAGCAGCGGCAGTGTTGATCATAGCATCGGGCGTTTACTTTTTTGCAATTAAAGAACCAAAAGAGAGAATTGAAACTGCCTCAACTGAAACAGGAGTTGATGATCCAACAATAAACCAGTTTGTAAAAATGATCGATGCCAGGCAGGAAGAATTGAAACTGCTTGCCAAAGAACAGCCGGAACTATACCAGCAGTTCACCACAGCTATTAACCAATTGGACAGTTCATATAATACTTTGAAAAACCAACTCAGCGCAACGCCTAACAAGGAAATGCTGCTGGAAGCCATGATCCAAAACCTGCAGCTGCAGCTGAATGTATTGAATCAGCAATTAAACATTATTCATCAAATTAAAGAATCAAAAAAGTATAGCCATGAAAAAAATGATCAAAAAATTTAGCCTTGTTTTGTCTTTATTGTTACTTGCGCAGGCAAACCTGTTTGCCCAGGATGATAAAGATGACAATAAAAATGAGAATTACAACGACAACAAGAAAAAGTATGAGTTTGTAAAAACCAAATCAGTTAATAAATCATACAGTGTTTCCTCATCCGATAAACTGAATATTCAGAATTCTTTTGGCTCGGTAAAAGTTACTACCTGGGACAGGAATGAAATTAAAGTAGATGTTGACATTGAGGCTTCGGCCAATACCGAGGCCCTTGCACAAAGGATTATCGACAGGATATCTGTAAGTGAAGGAAAAAGCGGCAGCGAAATAACCTTTAAAACTTCTATGAAGGATAATAACATTACCAACACTAATTCAAAGGATGAAAAAAGCACCATGCATATTAATTACACTATTTCTATGCCGGCCAATAACCCTTTAACCATTAAGAATGAATTTGGCTCAACTACCATTCCTGATTTCCGCGGAGAAGTTGATCTTACCAGCAAGTTTGGTTCATTAACAGCTGGTAATCTTACCAACATCAAAGGCATTCATGTTGAATTCGGCAAAGCTACCCTGGCTAATATTAACAGTGCACCGGTTACCATTAAATTTTCAAAGGCGGTTATTTCTAAATTATCAGGCGCAGTTAAACTTAATCTTGAATTCTGCAGCAATGTGCGCCTGAGCCTGGATAATACCTTAACAAGCCTTGACCTGAAGACGTCTTATTCAACGGTTAACCTTAAACCAATAGGCAACCTGCAGGCATCTTACAATATATCTACCAGCTTTGGGTCTTTCAAAAACACCAGCGAGGTAAAATTTACCAGTGATGAAGACGCAGGTAGAGACCAGGGACCAAAATTCGATTACGAGTATTCGGGTAAATCGGGCAGTGGCAGCGTACCGGTTAAAGTAAAAAGCAGTTTTGGAAAAATAATCGTGGGCGAAGCATCTGAAGAAGATATGAAAAGTAAAGACAAGAATAAGACAAAGAATAAAACCAGAACATCGTAGTATAGTATAGCCATGAATATTAAAAAGCCTGTAAGTAATTACAGGCTTTTTGTATGTAAGGATTGATTACTTTTAAAGCCAAATAACTGCTATGAAATTACTTACCAAAATAAGGCTGCTGATCGTGTTTTTTATGGTCGCATTGATCATAAGCGGGGCTACCGCCATGCCTGCTGAAACAGGATTGCATTGGCTGATGCAATATAAAGATATGATGCCCCAAAAAATGGGCGACTGGCTGCAGACCTGCTACACAGCTTTGGTTGACACCAATTCAAAATATCCTTTTCTTGCCTATGGCTACGACTGGCTGGCTTTTGCACATTTTGTGATCGCCTTATCATTTATCGGCCCATATAGAGATCCGGTAAAGAATATCTGGATCATTGACTGGCAGATATTGTGTTGTATTGCCGTTTTTCCGCTGGCATTGATTGCCGGCCCCATCAGGCAGATCCCGATCTTTCATATTGTTATTGATTGCTGTTTTGGATTGCTGGGTATCATACCTTTAGTAATTTGCAGGAGGTGGATCAAAAAATTAGAAACACCATCATGACAAACTATTCTTATTTGGCGCTTGGCGACAGTTATACCATTGGAGAGCAGGTTGATTTTGCAGAAAACTTCCCCAATCAAACTATACAGATCTTAAGAAAAGCAGGCTTTGCTTTTTATGCAGCTGAGATCATTGCAAAAACCGGCTGGACAACAGATGAGTTAAGTAACTCCATTGAAAATACAACCACATTGAACAATTATGATATTGTTTCATTGCTTATCGGCGTAAACAATCAATACAGGGCACGCAGTGCAACTGAATTTAAAGTAGAGTTTGAGCATTTGCTGCAAAAAGCAATTCAGTTTGCAGGTAACAAACCTGGCCGTGTTTTTATATTGAGCATACCAGATTGGGGGGTTACGCCTTTTGCCGAAGGCAGGGATAGAAAACAGGTAGCCGAAGAAATTGACCAGTATAATAATGTCTGCAAAAATTCAGCAGCGGCATTTAAAGCTCATTTCATTAACATTACCACATCGCAAAGAGCGGATGGCAACAAACAGGAATTTTTAGCACCTGATAGTTTGCATCCTTCAGGCCAGGAATATAAAAAATGGGCTGCTGCACTTGCAGATGAAATTTTAAAAGCACTTTAAGAATGGATTCAATTGACTTTAAAGAAGTACAAGGCTTCAAGAGATGGTGGGTATGGCTGGCGCTTGCTGCCATGAATGGGTTGTTTATTTATGCCATTGTTCAACAGGTCTTTTTAGGAAAACCTTTTGGTTCCAAACCGGCACCTGACTTTGTTTTAATAATTGTCGAACTATTTTTTCTGCTCTTTTTATTTTTTCTGCTACAGATAAAACTAAAAACCAGCATAACAGATACCGGAATTTATTACCGCTTTTTTCCTTTCCAGTTTAAGGAAACATATATTGAATGGCACGAACTGAAAGATGCTTATATAAGAGGTTATAATTCATTGTATGAGTATGGCGGTTGGGGCATTCGTGCCGGTACACCTAAAACAGGGAAAGCCATTAACACTTCTGCATCATCAAACCAGGGATTACAACTTCAGTTCAACGATGGAAAACTTCTGCTTATAGGTACAGGAAGGCCTGGTGAAATACAGCTGATCATTGACGCAGTAATAGCTTCGGGAAAGCTAAACAGGGGAGTATAGCCATCAGTATTCTATCATTTTTCTTTCCACCGTTCCGTCATTGTAAAAATCAAACAATGCATAGGCAGAAGGAAAATCCTGGAAAGCGCCGCCCCACCAGTTGCCACTAACAGCGCCGTTGCAATAATATTTTATGCCCAGGTAAGTCACTTCGTCCTGCAAGTGTATATGGCCGCTGAGGCAGGTTTTTATGTTTGGGTATTTTTTAAATAGGTCCTTTATTTTTCTTGCATCGGTATGCAGCAATGCACGGGAAAGTTTCCAGTCGCCATTGGTCAGCATGTCTTTAAAAAACATGGCGCTGCAAAATGAAATGATGGGAATGTGAGAAACAATGCAGATAAATTTTTCTTTATTGGCTTCCAGTTCGGTTTCCAGCCAGGTAAACTGTTCATCATCCAGTAAGGCAATATATCCGCCTTTATTTTCCTGCACACTATCCAAAACAATAAAATGCCAGTTGTTATGTGTAAAGTTGTAGTAGGTTTTAGAGTAACCGGTTTGCCCGAGCCACCAGGCCTTGCCATAGAGTGGATCAGTTTTCACATCTTCTTTTAATTGCCAGCCCCATATATCATGATTGCCGATACAGTTTTTTACCGGTAATTTATTTTCTGCCTGCATTATTTTATTGAACAGGTCCCATTGTGTTTTGGTTTTTTCTTTACTGGCGGCCAGTGCATCCATAATACTGTCGCCGCCGTTAATAATAAAGTCTGGCGCATGTTTTAACTGGTTGATATTTTGCAGGGCTTTCTGCATGCCTGCTTCAGCAATTTCAGAAGATTTAATGTGAATATCAGATATAAAAGCGGTCGTAAAGAGTTTTTTCTTTTTATTAGTTTCAGCATGCGTGATTGCTGGTAAAGCAGCAGCAGCAGAAACAAGGGAAATGTTTTGAAGAAATTTTCTGCGTTGCATAAAATTGATTTTATAACTTAAGATAACCAGCCATTTCCGATTGATATTGTTGTGCAATGATCCTGGCTTCGCTTGCAAAATCTTCTTTTTCACCGGCATAAATAATTGCCCTGCTGGCATTTACCAAAAGCCCGCAATCCTTGTTCAAGCCATATTTACTCACTTCTTCCAGGCTTCCTCCCTGGAAACCCACGCCAGGTACCAATAAAAAATGGTCAGGAATTATTTTACGGATATCTTCAAGATCACTTGCTTTGGTGGCTCCAACAACAAACATCAGGTTACCTGTGTTTCCCCAACCGCTTACTTTTTTTAAAACGGTTTCATATAAAAATTTACCAACTTGATTGTCCCGATAGCTATCGGGATCACCAACCAATTTCAATTGTTCAAAATCTTTGCTGCCTGTATTGCTGGTTAAGCCTAACACAATGGCCCATTTATTTTCAAATTCTAAAAAAGGTTTTACGCTGTCTTCGCCCATGTATGGGGCAACTGTTATCGCATCAAAGTCAAGCGTTTCAAAAAATGCTTTGGCGTATTGTGATGATGTATTCCCAATGTCTCCACGTTTTGCATCAGCAATAATGAATTGATCTTTGGGAATATAATTCACGGTTTTTTCCATGGCTTCCCAGCCTTTCAAACCCATTGCTTCGTAAAAAGCGGTGTTTATTTTATAAGCTACACAAAGATCCTGCGTTGCATCAATGATCTGCCTGTTGAATTCAAAAACCGCTTCAGGATGCGATCGCAAATGTTTGGGAATTTTGGTAATATCAGTATCTAAACCAACACAGAGGTAAGATCTCTTTAATTGTACCTGTTGAATAAGTTGCTTTCTTGTCATGCGGTAAAATTATAATCTCTTTTCCATTTCATCAGCAATGGCTGCAGAATTTGCATCACCTCTTTTCCTTAACTGTTCAATAATATTCTTTTGCGAAGCTTCATCCCTGTTCTGGCTTAACTTAAAGGTATTCTCAATACTTTCCACTTCAATGCTGAAACCAACAATGGCTTTTACCATATGGTCAATATATTCCTTCGGTAAATTATCAAAAGCGCTGGCTGTACCGGTTCCTGCATATTTATCAGAGACGGCTTTAACTGCTTTGCGTGTGCCTTCTTCATCCGTAAAACTGATCTTTCCTTTTGCCTGGACGGTCATGTAATTCCAGGTAGAACCAATGCTGGGATCCGTATACCAGTTGGCATTTACAAAACAATGCGGCCCGGTAAAGATCACCATCACATTATTATTCTTTTCAAAAGCTAGATGATGATCGGTCTTACGCATGAGGTGGCCTTCTAAAAATATTTTATCGTCTATTAGTTTTACAGCTAAAGGAATTTGCGTAGCCACAGGATAATTTTCTCCCATGCCGGTAATTAATGCAAAGGCATTTTCTTTCATGAAGGCAAGCACCTTTTGCTGGTCTTTTTCTGTGTAGTAATCGAATTTGTACATAATTTATTTTGATAACACGGATTTTAACTAATTACACTAATTTGATAATTCGTGTAATTAGTGTAATTCGCATAATTAGTGTAACTGGTTTAATATCATTTTCTCAATTGCTTCATCCTGCCATTTATTCTCAATGTCCGGTATCGCCATGATCTGTTGCATAATGGTCTCCTGCCTTTGCCCGTTCAGCAAAGCTTCACTGTATCTTATCTGCGGACTGAATGTTACCTGGCTATATAAGGGTATCCATTTATCGGGATATTTTTTGCTGAAAACAGCTTCAATTTTTTTCTGCAATAAAAATTTAGGGTCAGCTACTTTATCTCTCATCTCAACAAAATTATTCAGGGCCAGGTCGCAAATAGCATCGCCATCAGGTTTTCTTAAGCTTTGATATTCGTTGAGAATTGCGGACCAGTTCTCCGTATGTTTATCTATTAAGCTGTTCAGAACACTGCAGTCTTCAAAACCACAGTTCATGCCCTGGCCAAAGAAAGGAACCATGGCGTGGGCAGCATCACCTATCAAAGCAAATTTATCATCTCTTATCCACGGAAAACATTTTACGGTAACCAAAGAAGATGTTGGGTTATTGAAAAAATCTTCTTCAAGTGTCGGCATTAGTGGAGCAGCATCGGTAAATGTTTTTTCAAAGAATGCCCTTACTTTTTCTTTCGTATCAAGTGTGGCAAATGAAACTTCGCCTTCAAAAGGAAAGAAAAGTGTACAGGTAAAACTGCCATCAATATTCGGCAGTGCGATCATCATGTAATTGCCCCGTGGCCAGATGTGCAGAGCGTTTTTCTCCAGCAAAAAACTGCCATTTTCTCCTGCCGGGATATTTAATTCTTTGTAACCAAAATCAATATAGTATTGCTGATACTGGAACCTGTCGTGTTGAAGCTGGTGGGTTAGCCTGGCGGCGGAAAAAGCACCGTCACTACCGAAAATAAGTTGCCCGTCGTTCGTTGTCTGTTGTCCGTCGATAGTATTTTCAAAAGCAATTTTATTTTCCATCCAATCAATGCTGTTGCATTTTTCGTTGAAGTTGATCTCAACATTATTTTCTTCTGCCAGGTCCATTAGCTTACAATTCAATTCGCCTCTTGAAACTGAATTAATGTATTGCCCTTCTTTTCCATAAGGCTGATAAGCTGTACTTCCATCTGCATTGTGCATAAAACGGCCATGCATGGGAATACATATTTTCCTGATCTCATCCATCAGGCCAACTTCTTCCAAAGCCTTGATACCTCGGTCGCTTAATGCAAGATTTATAGAACGGCCTGCAACCACATCCTGCTTACGCATATCGGCACGGCGCTCATATATCTTTACTTTATATCCTCGTTTGGATAAATAAATAGAAAGTAACGAACCTACCAAACCTGCACCAATGATCACTGTATTTTTCTTTTCCATTAATCGTGATTTAAGATCAGCTTTACAATTTCTCCAAATTTCCACACATCCTCAAATGTATTGTACATAGGAACCGGTGCAATACGTATTACATTTGGTTCCCGCCAGTCGGCCAGCACACCATTTTGTTTTAAAGCTTCAAAAACTTCTTTCCCTCTTTCCAGCATCAGCATAGAAACCTGGCAACCTTTACTTTCTTTAGGTGTAATAATTTCGATCTTTTTTCCGGTTGAACCTGCATTCAGTTCTTCGATGATAAAAAATAAATAATCGCTTAATTGTTGTCCTTTGATAATTAAATTCTCAATGCCGGCCTCTTCAAAAATATCAAGTGAAGCTTTGTGAGCGGCCATGCTTAATACCGGTGCATTGCTTAATTGCCAACCTTCGGCAGTAGCAATGGGTTTAAAGCCTTTCTCCATTTGAAAACGGGTTGCTTTATCATGTCCCCACCAGCCGGCAAGCCTTGGCAACGAAGTATTGCCTGTATGTTTTTTATTGATGAATGCTCCGGCAACACCACCGGGCCCGCTGTTTAAATATTTATAACTGCACCAGCATGCAAAGTCAACGTCCCAATCGTGCAAATGCAGTTCTACATTACCGGCTGCATGCGCCAGGTCGAATCCGCAATAAGCACCGGCTTCATGTGCGGCTTCAGTTATTGTTTTCATGTCAAAAACCTGGCCGCTGTAATAATTCACGCCGCCAAAAATTACCAATGCAGTTTGATTACCATGTTCTTTTATTGCTGCAACAATATCTTCTGTTCTGATAGCATGCTCACCTTCTCTTGGAGCAACTTCTACAATTACTTCATCAGGATTCAATCCATGAAATTTTACCTGTGTCTCCAGTACATATTGATCAGAAGGAAATGCTTTTGCTTCGCAGATGATCTTGAATCTTTCTTTGGTGGGCTGATAAAAACTCGCCATCAACAAATGCAGGTTCACTGTGAGTTGGTTCATCACTACAATTTCCTCTGGTAGAGCGCCAACAATTTTTGTAAGCAGTTGGGGAAAGATTTCATGATAACTGAACCAGGGTTGCCTTGCATGAAAATGGCCTTCCACACCAAAGCTTGCCCAGTCTTCCAGTTCGTTCAGCACATAATCCTGCGTTGTCTTGGGTTGAAGTCCCAGCGAATTGCCGGTAAAGTAGATGCATTCATTCCCGTTGATGATGGGGATATAAAATTTAGAACGGAAATCTTTTAATGGGTCAGCAGCATCTAATTGTTTGGCAAAGTCTAAACTATTCTCAAATATCATCTTGTAATTTTAATCTATTGTAGCGATCACTTTTAATTCAATGGCAATAGGGGTTGGTAAGCTTTTCACTTCAACTGTTGTCCTGCAAGCCTGAACATCTTTAAAATGCTCGCCATAAATTTTATTATAAACCGGGAAATCTTTTTTCATGTTGGTTAAGAAAACAGTCACATCCACGATCTTATCCCAACTGCTGCCGCTGGCTTCCAATACAGCTTTTACATTGGCAAACACCTGCAAGGTTTCCGCTTCAATATCGTACTTAATAATATTCCCATCAGCATCCTGTTCCAATCCGGGTATGGAATTATCCTTTGCACTCCTGCTGCCAATGCCAGAAAGAAATAAAAGATTTCCAACACGCCTGGCATGAGGGTAAGCGCCTAAAGGCTTTGCAGCAGAATTAGTATTAAACGTTTCTCGTTTCTCGTTTTTTGTTTCTCGTTTCTCGTTAGGTAACATTCTGTTTTGAAACTTAGGTCCTGTTTTTTCAGACTCATTTAGATATTTTATAAAAGCTCCAATCTTATTTCCGGTTTTGTCCGCAAGTTCATTAAGCTCTTCAAAAATTTCCTGCGAAAAATGATTCCTATTCAGACATCTTATAATCTGCGATTGTACCTCTGAGGCTGAAGCCCTCGCAATGCTTAAAAATTGAATGAATTCTAATCTTCCCCCCCGTCCAAAGCCTTCCGCAATATTGTCGGGTATTGAGCCGACTGACCTGTTTATTTGGTCTTTAAGAGAAAAATCTTTAGATAAAGTTCCGCATATCAATTGCGAATATATTTTTTTCTCCAGTTCATTTGCTAACTGCCAGACTTCCAGATCCGTAAATTTTTTTACTGTTGCCATAATATCAATGATGCCAAATTATAAAAAACGAGAAACAAATAACGACCAACGAGAAACCAGAAACAAATTCTTAAAATTGTATACAAACATTTTTTGCTTCTGTAAAAAAGCGTAAAGCTTCCCATCCGCCTTCTCTTCCCACACCACTATTTTTTACGCCGCCGAAAGGTGTACGCAGGTCCCTGACAAGCCAGCAATTTACCCAAATGATGCCTGCTTCCACTTTAGAGGCAACACGGTTTGCTTTACCAATGTCCTGTGTCCAGATAGTTGCAGAGAGGCCGTAACCAGTTGCATTAGCCAATGCTATTGCTTCTTCTTCGGTATCGAAAGGTTGTATGGTAACAACCGGCCCAAAAATTTCTTCCTGGTTGGTCCTGCAGTTTTGATCAAGTCCTTCAATGATAGTGGGTTCAATAAAATAACCATCAGCACATCGTCCTGTTAACTTAACCGCATTGCCACCACATAAAATAGTACCGCCTTCTTCTTTTGCAATATTGATGCAGTTCATTATTTTTTCAAAATGTATTTTGCTTACAATAGCACCCTGTTTTGCTTTTTCATCCAGTGGATCACCAACGGTTAAGTTTTTTGCAATGGGAATAAAATGGTTTTTAAATTCTTCGTAAGCGCTTCTTTCAAGCAGGATCCTGCTGCCACATAAACATATTTGTCCCTGGTTGCCAAAGGAGGAGCGGATAGTTTCCGTCAGCATTCTTTCCCAGTTACAATCATTAAAAATAATGTTGGGATTTTTGCCGCCCAATTCCAACGACAATTTTTTAAACATAGGGGCAGCAACCGATGCAATATGTTCGCCAGCTCTTGTGCTGCCGGTAAAGGAAATTGCTTTTATGTCAGGATGCTTTACAATGGCTTCGCCACAATGCTGACCCACGCCATGCAGGATATTCAAAACACTATCAGGTAAGCCGGCTTCCTTACAGATCTTCCCCAACAAAAATGCCGTAACCGGTGTTACTTCGGATGGTTTTGCAATAACGCAATTGCCAGCGGCCAGTGCAGGAGCAATTTTCCAGGTAAATAAATATAAAGGAAGGTTCCAGGGAGAAATGCAGCCAACAATGCCAATAGGTTGACGCAGGGTATAGTTAACAGCCTTGTCTTCCATTTGGTGACTCTCGTTTGCAAAGTGCATAATACCTGTTGCAAAAAAACGAAAGTTGGCCGAAGCTCTTGCAATATCAACCTGTTTGCTTAGCCATAAAGGCTTGCCATTATCATTGGTTTCGGCCAGGGCCAGTTCCTCCAGGTTTTCATCAATGAGTTCAGCAATTTTATTGAGGATGATGAATCTTTTTTCAACCGGTAAAACGCTCCAGGCCGGACCACCTTTTTTTGCGGCGGTAACAGCTGCCTCAACATCTTTTGCATTGCTGTCGGGAATTTGTCCGTACACAGCGCCTGTGGCAGGATTTATATTGTCAATAAAACTGCCGCTGAGCGGACCAATAAAATTTCCACCAATAAAATTTTCCAGGTGATAAGGAATGGTCAGATTCATGCTTAAAGGTAAAGAATTAGTTATGAATTATGGGTGATGAGTTATGAATGTGAGGCGATGAATATAGATATATTGTACAAGAGTGCGACGCCAATGAAGCCGGGTAAAGAGTAGATGCTTGGTACAAAAAAATAATTAACTTACAACTCTAAATTTATTCGCCATGTCAATAGCAGCTCCTTTTAATTTAAAAAAATGGATAGATGATAACCGGGATAAGCTGAAGCCGCCGGTAGGTAATCAATGTGTTTATAAAGATGCAGAGAATTTTATTGTAATGGTAGTAGGAGGGCCTAACAGCCGTAAGGATTATCATTTTAATGAAAGCGAGGAATTGTATTACCAGGTAGAGGGGAATATTGTTTTAAAGATCATAGATGGTGGTGTGCCCAGGGATATTCCCATCAACGAAGGCGATATGTTTTTGCTGCCACCAAAAACACCGCATTCACCACAACGGGGTGCAGGGACAGTGGGATTGGTAATTGAAAAGGTAAGAGAAACTGAAGAAGACGGGTTTTTATGGTATTGCGAAAATTGTGGCAATAAATTGTATGAAGAGTATAAAGTGATCACAGATATTGTAACACAACTGCCGCCGGTAATGGAAGGGTTTTATAGTGATGAACAAAAACGTACCTGTAGTAAGTGTGGTAGTGTGATGGCTCCTCCGGTTAGAAAGGGTTAAAAAGTTGAGAGGTGAAAGTGGAGAGTTGAAAAGTTTAAAACATTCTTTTAATTTATGGGAAAAAGCATTGTTGGCGAAAAGAGTTATCGATTTGCTATTAGAGTAGTGAATTTGTATAAATGGCTTTGCGAAGAAAAAAAGGAGTATGTTTTATCTAAACAATTATTAAGAAGTGGAACTGCTATTGGAGCATTATTAAAAGAAGCTGAGCATGGCCAATCCAAAGCTGATTTTCTGAATAAAGTTAATATTGCTTTAAAGGAGGCAAACGAAACCGCATATTGGCTTATGCTTTTAAAAGATACCGGATATATTACTGATAAGGAATTTGATAGTATAATAATAGATGCTGAAGAGATCATAAAAATGCTGGTGACTATTGTAAAAACGACTAAAACAAGGTTGGGTAAATAACTATCAACTTTCCATTCTCAACTTTCCACTAAAATGAAAATAGATATTCACACCCACATCATGCCGGACAAAATGCCCAACTGGGTACAAAAATTTGGCTATGGTGAATTTATTCATTTGGAGCACCGCAATTGCAAAGCCTGCATGATGAAGGGCGATAAACTTTTTCGTGAGGTTGAGGATAATTGTTTTGATGCAGGGGTTCGGTTAAAAGAGATGGATGAAACAGATGTAACTATCCAGGTGCTTTCGACAATCCCTGTTCTATTTAATTATTGGGCAAAGGCAAATGATGGTTATGAAACTTCCCGGTTTTTTAATGACCATATTGCCAATACGGTTGCAAAAGACCCTACACGTTTTATTGGTATTGGAACAGTTCCGCTACAGGATATTGATCTTGCAATGAAAGAAATGGAACGTTGTGTAACGGAATTAAAAATGCCGGGACTTGAAATTGGAAGTAATATTAACGGTATTAATTTAAGCGATCCTGCATTTTTTCCTTTTTATGAAGCGGCTGAAAAGCTTGGCTGTGCCTTGTTTGTGCATCCCTGGGAGATGATGGGAGAGCAGCAGATGCAAAAATACTGGCTGCCCTGGCTGGTAGGTATGCCGGGTGAAACATCACGTGCAATTTGTTCGATGATATTTGGAGGGGTGTTTGAAAAATTTCCAAAATTAAGGGTTGCCTTTGCACATGGTGGTGGAAGTTTTCCGTTAACGATTGGAAGGATCGAGCATGGTTTTAATGTGCGTCCTGACCTGGTGGCTATTGACAATGCTGTTAACCCGAGAGATTATATTGGTAAGTTCTGGATCGATAGTTTGGTACATGATGATAAGGCAATGCGTTATATCATGGATGTGATGGGAGAAGATAAAATTTGTATGGGAAGTGATTATCCTTTTCCGCTGGGAGAGCATCATCCCGGAAAATTAATTGCTGAAATGAATTTTGATATAGAGCTGACTGAAAAATTATTGTACAGAAATGCCAGAAACTGGCTGGCTGTTTAAATAAGCTTTACTACCCCTTGGTGGATTATCTTTTGCTTTGTAAACCTTTATCCAACCTGATTTTAAAGTTGCATGTGAATTAATTCCATTACGATGTAAGTATACTTTTTTCATGGTGAATCTTACCAGGTAATTTCCTTTCTTTTCCATTTCACTGGCATATTGTTTTATCGTTCTTTGTTCTCCCGGGAGTAAGGTGTATAGATTTGATCCTGGCTGCCAGGGTATTGCATCGGCATAATGTATATCTTGCCATATATACTTTGTCAGATCAGTTGTATCGCCGTTGCACTCATCAATATATTGAACCTCGTATCCAAAGTTTAGACCGCTGTTTATAACCCCTGGGAATATTTTATCGGGAATTAAAAAGGTATCGGTTGTGTTATTAGTTATAACCAGTTCGAAAACTCCCCCCGAACCTGTTAGCTTGCTTTCTACACAACTCATCTGCAATTCACGTAGATCTGCCTGCTGTGCGAAAGGACTGTAGGAAAATATACAGGCCAAAAAAGAAAGAATAGCCTTATTAAGCATGGGTGGAATTATTTGGAAGAAAATTACTGCGTGATATTAGTAATTCCAAGCAACAGTTTGTTATAAAATTGATAATACTGAAGATATATTTAGTTAAACAAATTCGGGTAATCCGTTATGATCCCATCAACGCCCATCTTTTTCAATTCATCTATTTTCTTTTTGTCGTTCACTGTCCAGGGAATGATCTTCATGTTTAAATCATGGCAATCTTTGATAAGGTCGGCAATAACCAATGGAAATTCGGGACTGTAGATATCTGGTGTAAAGCCGATGTCTTTTATCTGTTTACGGAAACTGCTTTTGTTATTGGCTTCTACCAGCATGGCTGTTTTTATTTTGGGGTAATGCTGGTGCAGGTATTTTAAGGTCCTGAAATCAAATGACTGAATGATCACATGATCTTCCATTTCATTTTCTTTGATCACTTTCATCAGCAACTCTACAAATTCTCCCGGTTTAGGATGATATTTATTATCTGTTGCCGGAAGGCATTTGGTTTCAATATTATAAAAAGGAAAAGGGCGCCTTACCGTCATCATATGCTCCTTTACCGCTTTAAATACATCTGATAAAAGAGGTTTAACAGCTTTCATTTTTTGCTGCTCAGGAAAACGAGGGTGCGGCTTCATTCCAACATCGTATTTAACAATGTCAGCATAATTCATCTTGTAAGTATTGAAAGACCTTTCACTCTTTTCATCAATAAAGCCCCCATCAGGTTTTGTGGTTATCTCATGATTAAAGAACGGTTCATGTGATAGGAATACTTTTTTGTCTTTGCTGATACTGATATCCATTTCCAGCGTGGTGACACCCAGGCCAATGGCATTGAGCATAGCAGGGATAGTATTTTCAGGCATTAATCCACGGCAACCACGATGTCCCTGTTTATCAAATTCACCAAGTACTTTTGTGTCTGTATCTTTTTTTGGGACTTCATTCACAGTATTGTTCTTTTGAGTGGATGCACAAGAGATAAAAATAAAACTGACGAAAAAAAGTTTTGAAAGATTATCTGTAGCCGTTGAAAATAATTGTTTTGCCATTACTTAAAGTTAATTGCTTTTACTACAAAATGAAATTTATCTATATAAAACAAAAGGCATGAAATAATCATGCCTATGTTTAAAAATTAGTTATACTGAGTTTAGATCTCGTTTTTTTCATCAGCAGGATTGCTGTCATTTTCTTCCTCTATAATTTCGCCGGTCTCTGTAACTGCAAGAACTATTTCATTCTCATCTTCAATTGCTGTTTCGTTGGCAATTATTTCTTCTTCAACTGTCATTTCAGGTTCAGCAGCATTCTCAGCTTGCATATTTTCTTCTGCTTCCTGTACATTGGTAGCCTGCACCAGTTCTTCCATCAATACTTCAGATATTTTTGGCAGGTCATCAGAGCTGTTGATACCGAAATAATCCATGAAAGATTTTGATGTGGCATAGATGAGCGGTTTACCAACTGCATCTTCATTTCTTCCCGAAATAATTACCAGGTCTTTCTCCAGTAATTTCTGCACAGCGTAATCACAGTTCACACCACGGATCGATTCGATCTCACTCTTGGTAATAGGCTGCATATAAGCAATAATAGCAAGGGTTTCCAGCGCAGCTGTAGAAAGACGTTTTAGAAATTTATCGCCATTAAGCTGGGCAACGGTCTTGTGGTATTCTTTCTTGGTAAGAAACTGCCAGCCGCCACCGATCTGCTTCAGCTCAAATGCATAGAATTCGGCGCTGTATTTTTCCTGGATGCCTTCAACGGCAGCATCCACCTGTTGTTGCGTGGCACGGTCTTCAATAAAAGCCAGGGCACTGTTTACCAGTTCCAGTATCTCTTCATTGATCAGCGGTTTATCGCTGGCAAAAATTAAAGCTTCTATATGTGGAATGATCTCTGAAAGTTCCATGGTGAGTGTTTGTGGTTTGTGGTTTTTAGTTTGTGGTTTAACCACTAACAACAAACCACAAACTGATTAACCCTGAAGAGCTGCTGCGCCACTTACAATCTCCGTTAACTCGGTTGTAATGGCAGCCTGTCTTGCACGGTTGTAGCTGATCTTTAATGATTTTAATAATTCGTTGGCGTTATCGCTGGCTTTATCCATGGCTGTCATACGGGCGCCATGCTCACTGGCATTTGCATCCAGGGTGGCTTTAAACAATTGTGTGTTTAATATCTTAGGCATCAGCTCGGCTATCAGAACATTTTTATCCGGCTCAAATATGAAGTCGGCATTTTTCTGGCCCTCTGTTTTGGCAACTTTTGATACCGGTAAGAATTGTTCGGCAACAAAACGTTGTGTGGCAGCATTTTTAAATTCGCTGTATATCAATTCTACCGCATCAATTTCTTTGTTGGCAAATGCGTCCATGGCGTATTTTGCAGCACCCTGTACTTTGTCAAAACTCAATCCTGTAAAAATGTCCCAATACTGGTTAACTACTTTAAAACCACTTTTAGTAAAATTCTCGTATCCTTTTTTACCAATAGGTAAGATCTGTACTTTTCCTTTTGCCGCCTGCTGAGGATATTTTTCTGCAACAACCTGCTTGGCAAGTTTTATCAGGTTACTGTTGTAACCGCCGCATAAACCACGGTCGCTGGTAACCACAATGATCATCACATTTTCAACCGGCCTTTCAGCAGCCAGTGCCATATTTACATCACCATCGCTGTTGCTTACAATATTGCTCAGCATTTCCTGCAACTTCTGTGCGTAAGGGCGCATTTGTGTAATGGCATCCTGGGCACGGCGAAGCTTTGCCGCACTCACCATTTTCATGGCCTTTGTGATCTGCTGTGTACTCTGAACACTCTTTATCCGGTTACGAACCTCTTTTAATGCACCACTCATAGTAATATCCTGGTTAAATTAACGTATCGCCCTGTTTTAAGGGCCGCTTTTAGGGTGGCAAAGGTAATAAAAAAGGGCTTTATACCGATACACCTTCTTTGAATTCTTAATAATTTCCTATCGGCATTTGCCAAAAGGCCCCGCTCATAGGCCCAGCTTGAATTTCAGCCGCCGCACTTTGCCCGTTATGAAATTCAGTTTGGCATAAAAAAGCCCCTGGAAAATTATATTTGTTCAGGCTTTATACTTAAAATTTGGGAGGAGGACCCATTCTCCTGATATCCATGCCTGGCCCTTGTATCGTTTGGCCCGCAAATCTTTGCAGGCGATAGGTGAAAGTGGCAATGAAATACCGGGTAAGGCGGTTTGTACGGGTATCAATAATAGAAGGACCGCTTACATTCCGGCTGATATTACTGTTTTGGTTAAACAGATCGTAGGCTGCCAACCTGATGATCCCATTCTTCTTTTTAAAGAGTTGTTTTTCCAATGACGCATTCATAATGGCCAGGTTCTTATTTACACCGCTTGCCAAACCTGCATTGATGGTGTAGTCAAAATCGTATTTCAATACCAGGGTTTTGGTAATATTCAGGTTCATATTACTGCTGAATGTCCAGGCATTACTTGAAGTATTTTGAAAGCCGGTTAATGGTTTACTGGTAGCACTTTTGAATTTATTATCATTAAGGCTGTAGCTGATACCGGTTCCAAGCTCCAATATCTCCTTGTAGTTGTATTCAAAATTAAAACCCTGGGTAATGATCCAGTTGTTGCCGTTTATTTTATTTTGGTTAAGGTTTTGCTCAAGTGAATTACCAACAATACGTACACTGTCAGTCAAACTGATATTGTGATTGAAGTTTAAACTACCATTGAAGGTTAAAACATATTTCCTGTTCTTGTATGGCTTTGAATAAGCATAAAATCCCAGAACATTGTAATAGCCATTCGCATTTTCAGGAATGGAAATAACAGAACCGAGGCTGTCACGCTTTGCGGTTTTATTTACGATCTGGTTACGGATGGTACTTACGGTTAAGTTAGTAAATATAACTTTACCGGTTATGAAATTAAAATTGTTATAACTCAGGTTTAAATTGTGGTTGATTGATGGCCTGAGATTGGGATTACCAACAGTAGTGTTTTGCGGATTGGTGAAATCCTGCACCGGTTGCAATTGGCTAAAGCTGGGCTGGGTGGCATTTCCATTATAACTGGCGTTCAATGTTTTTGTACGGCTGAAATTATAAACAAGTCTTGCAATAGGGAACACATTGGCTCTCTTAATAGTTTTATATGTACTGTCTTTTGTAAGAGATTTGCCCTGTAAGTTTACCGGTTGCACACTAATGCCTACTGTATAATTGTATTTCTTTTTTGTTGTTCTTAATGAAACACCGATGCGGTTGTTGTAAAAACTATTCTCGTAATCGTTACTTAAAAAAGTATTCAGGGTTCGGGCTTTAGTGGCAGAATCTACATTGAAGGTTTTACGGTCATTTCTGCCATAATTTAAATTATGAGAATAGCTGAAATCAAGGCTGCGGTATTTATTTATAGGTTCTGAATAAGTGAACCGCACGCCATAATTATAATTGTTGTTTTCCTGGTCGGTAAACTGGAAAGTATTTCTGTTGAAAACAAAAGGTTGGTATTGCGTACTCAAATTGGTTACATCCTGCTCAGAATTATTTTGACTGGTACCTAAAGTGATGCTGCCTGAAAAATTGCGGCCACGCTTTCTGAATTTATGATTATATAAAATGGTTGCCGCCAGGTTTGGCGCCTGCGATTCATTTAGATTTTTATTGGAACCATCCAGTGTTTTGGTACCATCTGGTCTTTTGTAATCAAAAATTGTCCTGCTGTCTGCATCACTGCCGCTATAATTTATGCTGGGACTCACTTTCAGGTAATTGAAAGAATCTATCTGGTATTCTAAATTAAAAGTAAAGCGATGAGAGTTCCCTTTGGTTAGAGAATTCAGGTCCTGGTTATTATTAATAAGCGTTGTGTTATTTGTCTCATAACTGTTTTGCAGCTGGCTGGTATTTTTATGATTGTAAGAATAACTTCCATAAACACTGATCCTTTTACTCCACTGGTCACGGTAATTAAAGCCAAAAGAATTGGTGGTGGAAATACCAGCATTACTGCCGCCTGTAAAAGCGGATGAACTACCGCCTCCTCCCTGAGACATCATGTTATTCATAGCGCCCATGCCGCCCATATCGCTCATGGCACTCATGCCGCTACGCATCATGCTGGTAGCACCACGGTTGCCGCCACCGCCAAAGTTGAACAGCGAAGTATTGGTATTGTTGCTGTTGCCTAAAACAGATATCTGTGTATTGTTATTAAAATAATTGCCGTTGAATGAGCCCTGGTAGCGGTCATCCGTGCCATAACCGCCGGTAACCCTTCCAAAAAAACCTTTGTTCTTATCTTTTTTTATCTGGATGTTCATCACTTTATCCGGGTCGCCATCTTTAATGCCGCTAACCGTTGCCTGGTCGCCATAATCATCAATGATCTGTATCTTATCTACAATATTGGCCGGTAATTCCTTGGTTGCTGTTTTTACATCACCACCAAAAAAATCTTTACCATTTACTTTTACACGGCTTACGGCTTTTCCCTGTGCGGTTACATTGCCATCTTTATCTACCTGTATACCCGGCATTTTTTTAATAAGATCTTCTACCACGGCACCTTCCTTTACTTTAAAGGATGATGCGTTGTATTCGATCGTATCTTCTTTTACAACAATAGCGGGCGCTTCTACCACAACCTCACTTAATAATTTTGCATCCTGCGCCAAAACAAAACTACCAACATCAATTGTTTTTTCGGCTTTGCTTACAGGCACATACCTTGCCTTTGGTACATAACCTAAATGACGTATCACAACAGAAAAAGGAGAGGAGGGGACAACCTCAAACCTGAACTGGCCTTTATCATCAGTAAATGTATAACTGGTATCTGTTGGGTTTGATTTTACAACCAACGCAATCACTGCATTTTCAATTGGTTTTTTACTGGCAGAATCTACAAGCGTGCCTTTGACCTGTGCTTTTACCGCCAGGCCCGAAAAGATCACAAAAAGAGAGAGTATAATTTTCCTCATAAAACGAAGTTACATACGAATTTATTCGTGTAAAAATAGCCCTGTAAAGTCATATGCAGGAATTTAAATTGATGAATGGCTGTGTTTTGGGGAATTCTTAACACCCTAAAAATTATATGTCAATGATACCGCCCCCGGCCCGGCATTCAGCGTCACTTTATCACCCATGCCTTTTAATTGTTTACCATGCTTATGGTGTATGGCATATATAATAGCGTCGTACAACAATAAAAACCCGCCCTGTATCATAATGGAATTGCCATAGCCCCTGAATCTTTCAGGATTCTTTTGATTATCGCTGGTCTTGTTCATCAGCAAACCTGCTCCCACATACACCACATCCAAACCTGCATTGATCAGGTATGTTTTTTCGATCCTGTTCTGATGTTTCAGCACAGATTCCAGGGTAGGGTTATTAATTTTCTCCCTGCCGGCTCCCCAATATCCTAAGCCTGCAATGGCCAGGTTAATGCCGCCCCACATCACGTTCATCTGGTGGAAATAACGGTTTTCTTTATTCCGGGTGTTGGTGGCAATACCGCTTACAACTATATTGGCGGCCGACCAACCGGCCAAGGTGATCATCGCATTTTTTGAGTAGCGAACCCGCTCTTTTTCAAATTTAGTTAGATCAACTTTTTGCGAAAATGATTGTAGTGAGCCGGCAGCAAGGCATATCAATAGCAGTATCTTTTGCATATTTCCTTTTTTACAAAATACGTAACAATTGTTGCAGGAGATTGTTTAGAGCCCCGTTTTTCTTGTGAATACCGTAAGCCTTTATTATATTCACCAAAACTAATTTTATGGAATTTATTCTCATGGATGTTAGAGCAAGCGATGCGTTCCTGACCAGCAGGAATTTAATGATATTGATTGTTGCCGCCCTGGTGGCCATAGCAGCCATTACAGCGTTTTTTATCTGGCGTAAAAAGAAAAATAAAAGCCAATGAATTTACTTTTGACTTTACTTGATGGCCCAAGCCTTGGATCCCTGTTAACTGTTGGATTTGTAATTATTGTTCTACCAATATTAGCGCTGATACTGCTGATCTATCTTTTTCAAAGGTACAAACGCAAAAAAGAGAAATAGAAATGTGGGCCTATTTCTTTCTCACTTTGCTCATAGAGCTTCCGCTTGTGCTCATTTTCTTTAGGGAACAAAGAAAATATGCGCTGCTGATAGGTTTTTTATTGAATCTTTTTACCTGGCCCCTGCTGCACATATTGATGTTTTACACTGATATTAACATCAATATTTTAGAATTTGCAGTGGCGATCACCGAAAGTATCGGCTACTACATGTTGCTGAACTGTAAATGGAATAAAGCAATAGCACTCGCATTCCTTGCTAATATATTAAGTTATGGATCGGGTTTGTTCTTAAATAATTTTTATGACAGGCTATAATCAAAAGCGATCTGCATTTACCCAAAATCAGCCTCTTTTATGGGGCCTGCTTCACGGCCTGAATGATCTTACAGCGGGCTTTATGCTGGCCAATTACACTTTGAACCATGCATATACTGAAAGTTTTATGCTGCTTGTTATTTACAGTATTATTGGTTTTGGTGGGCAACTGCCTGTAGGTTTTTGGATTGACCATAAAAAGCAGGTAAAGCCATTTGTACTGATCTCCATTACCGCTTTGATCCTCGCTATCATTGTTTATTTTATTAACGGGTATACAGCCATCATCCTGGCAGGTATTGCTTCAGCATTTGTACACGTAACCGGGGGCGCTATTTGTTTGCAGCTGAATGAGAATAGATCGGCGCCACTTGCCTTATTTACAGCTCCGGGTGTTTTAGGGCTTACACTCGGAGGTATCCTGGGAAAATTTCCTGCCTATGGCCTATGGTTCGTTCTTGCAGGTGTTGTCAGCATTGCTTTTTTTATTCTCCGTAGCAAATTGCCTGTGTACAGGTCTCCGGAAAAAAAGCAAAGTCAGCTGGATATTCATGACTGGCTGATGCTTGGTATCCTGCTCATCATGTGTTTTCGCTCCTTTATTTTTGATGTTGTCAATCATGTGGCATACCAATATCCCAATGGAATGATCATTATCGGCATCAGTGCTTTTGCCGGCAAAATATTTGGTGGACTTATTGCAGATAAAATAGGCTGGAAGAGATTTGTATATATCAGCTTACCGCTTGCATTGCTGCTGTTGCAGCTGGGCAAGGAAAATATTTATGCACTTGCTTTTGGTATAGCCTGCCTGCAAAGCAGTGTTCCAATTACTTTATTATTGATGAGTAACAGTTTACCGCAATATCCTGCTACGGCAACAGCATTAAGCCTTGGTACATCTGTGGCATTTGCCGGGTTGCCAATATTTCTGCTGGGAGATATAAAGATCATCTACAATAATTTCAATAATTCATGGTTAACAGTGTGCATATTCACTGTTTTATTCCTTGGTTGGATAGCTGTAGATAGATTATTGCTTAAAAAACTAAAACCTCATAAAATCACCTGATCTCTTTCTTGCAAATTAGGGCTGCAATTTTATTTTTACCGGTTTAAGCCGGTAGGTCAGCATCATGGTACCGCCTTCTGCTGCGGTTTGAGCAAGAGATAGCTTGCGGTAAATAGTAGTTTCAAAACTCACCTCATTTTTCTTTTGCCGTTTTAGATCTGATGCCGGTATAGCCAGGCTGGCATTAGATCCAGGCAGGTGATGATGAAAACTACTGTCGGTATCAACACTGTTTATTTCGATATCATCATTCGCATTCAAGCCGTTTGTATTGCAGGAAAAAATAAAGTCTTTATTACGATCAGCAGTTGCCGGCAGGTTTATTAAAGTAAAAGGCGCAAATTCAAAACTGTCTACAAACTGCTTTCCACTTATATCGGTAAACTGAATGCTGTGTTTGCCCAAAAACCGGTTGTAATTTTTACTTACTTCATAATAGGCCCCTCTGCCATCGCTGCTGTCCACTTTTAATATTTCTCCATCTAATTTTACCTGGCTTGGGTTGTTTAAAACCAGTGTTGTACCAGCGGGGCCGGCAAAGCGATACTGAAGATTAAGATTAACCTGGTCTTCTCCTTCGATATAAGAAATGTTGTAATCCATGTAGATCTTATCCTGGTTCACATCCTTACTGTTGCCAATTTCATTACTGTCGCAGGCAAAAAGACCGGTAATTAAGAATAAAATTCCTGCCAAAAATGGTTTTTGATGTTGCATGTTATGTATGGTTTACAGTTAATACGTTAGAATGTAAAAAGGTTCGTTAATAATATCACAACAGTTAAAAACCGACTCAAACTGAAACACTAAACATTTACTACCTTTGTCGCCCGCTGTCATTATGGCTCAAAAATATTTTCTGCACCATATTTGACAAGCAATAATCCTGATCAATACGAATATATAGAATACCCAACAATACTGAATTTTATGATAGGAGCTATTTCGAAACTTTTTGGCGGTAATAAGAGCGAAAAAGACGTAAAAAAAATAAAACCAGTGGTTGAGCAGATCAACCAGTATTTTAATCAATACCAGTCATTGACCAATGACGAGCTGCGTAACAAAACAGCTGAGTTCAAGCAGCGCATTGCGGCACACCTCAACAAAATAAATACAGAAATAGCAGACAAGCAAAAAGCTGCTGAAGACCTGCCCATTGAAGACATCAACGGTAAGGATATTATTTATAAAGAGATCGACGAATTAAAAAAAGATAAAGACAAGGAACTGGAAGTGGTGCTGCAGGAAATTTTACCCGAAGCTTTTGCTGCGGTAAAAGAAACCAGCCGTCGCTTTAAAGAAAACGAAACGCTGGAAGTAACTGCTACTGAATTAGACAGGATGCTGGCTGTTAAAAAAGACAGCCTTGCAATTGAAGGCGATAAAGCAATTTATAAAAATAGCTGGACTGCAGGCGGTACAAAAATTACCTGGAACATGGTACACTATGATGTGCAGCTCATCGGTGGTATGGTTTTACACTCCGGCAAAATTGCCGAGATGGCAACGGGTGAAGGTAAAACACTGGTAAGTACTTTGCCTGCCTATCTGAATGCATTAAGCGGCGAAGGCGTACACATTGTTACCGTGAATGATTACCTGGCCAAAAGGGATGGTGAGTGGAACGGGCCGATATTTGAATTTTTAGGATTGCGTGTGGATTGTATTGACAAGCACGAACCCAACAGCGATGCCCGCCGAAACGCCTATAATGCCGATATTATTTATGGCACCAACAACGAATTTGGTTTTGATTACCTGCGTGATAATATGGTGCATACACCCAATGAAATGGTGCAGCGCAAACATCATTTTGCGATGGTGGATGAGGTGGATAGCGTATTGATCGATGATGCCCGTACACCTTTGATCATCAGTGGGCCAGTAGGGCATAGCGATAATACACAACAGTTCTTCGACCTGAAACCAAGGATAGAAAAACTGGTAGAGGCACAAAGAAAAGCGGTGAACCAGTTTTTAATTGAAGCCAAGAAAAAAATTGCCGAAGGCAATGATGACCCTAAAGATGGCGGTCTTGCTTTAATGCGGGCACACCGTGGTTTGCCTAAGAACAGCGCTTTGATCAAGTTTTTAAGTGAGCCGGGCAATCGTGTTAAGTTGCAGAAAAGTGAAAATTATTATCTGGCCGATCAGCAAAAAGAAATGCCTAAGGTTGATGCTGAATTATTTTTCAATATTGATGAAAAGAATAACCAGGTTGATTTGACCGATCAGGGTATACAATTAATTACGAGAAGTGGAGAAGATCCTGAATTCTTCATCATACCGGATATAGCAACCAGGCTTGCAGACATTGAAAAAAGCACAATGAGTGTTGATGAAAAACTTCATCAAAAAGAAGCGCTGCTGAATGATTATGCGTTAAAAGCAGACCGTATACACACTGTACAGCAATTATTAAAAGCCTACACTTTATTTGATAAAGACGTGGAGTATGTGGTGATGGAAGATGCTGTGAAAATTGTGGATGAGCAAACAGGCCGTATACTTGATGGCCGCCGCTATTCCGATGGATTGCACCAGGCTATTGAAGCAAAGGAAAATGTAAAGATCGAAGCATCAACACAAACGTACGCAACGGTTACATTGCAGAACTATTTCCGTATGTACCACAAGCTTTGTGGTATGACGGGTACTGCGGAAACTGAAGCAGGTGAATTCTGGAGTATATACAAACTGGATGTGGTAACCATACCTACCAATGTAACTGTGATACGTAAAGATGAACAGGATTTTGTTTATAAAACAAAGCGTGAAAAATATAAAGCGGTAATTGATGAAGTGGAAAGATTGCGCAGCATCGGCAGGCCATCGCTGGTTGGTACTACCAATGTTGAAGTAAGTGAATTGCTGGCAAGAATGCTGAAGCAAAAAAATATTCCGCACAATGTATTGAACGCAAAGCAACATAGCAAGGAAGCACAGGTGGTTGCAGAAGCCGGTTTGGCTGGCGCAGTTACCATTGCAACCAATATGGCTGGCCGTGGTACCGATATTAAACTCGGGCCCGGCGTAAAAGAAGCCGGTGGTTTGGCCATTTTAGGTACAGAGCGTCATGAAAGCCGCCGTGTGGACAGGCAGTTGCGTGGCCGTGCCGGTCGCCAGGGTGATCCCGGAAGTTCAAGCTTTTTTGTTTCGCTGGAAGATGACCTGATGCGTATGTTTGGCAGTGAGCGTATTGCCGGACTGATGGACAGGATGGGTTATAAGGAAGGCGAAGTGATACAGCATAGCATGATCACCAAATCAATTGAAAGGGCACAAAAGAAAGTAGAAGAAAATCACTTCGGCACCCGTAAAAGATTATTAGAGTATGATGATGTGATGAACAAGCAACGTAACGTAGTATACAAAAAACGTAACCATGCTTTGTTTGGCGAAAGGCTGGCGCTTGACCTGGATAATTCATTTTATTCTGTTGCAAACGGGTTGGTCAATTCGTTCAAAGAAGGAAATGACCATGATGGTTTTAAACTGGCAGCCATTGTAAATTTTGGTATTGATACTTCTATTACTGCCGAAGAATTAGATAAAGGCGATATTAATATGCTGAGCGACCGTTTGTATAATGAAGCTGTAACGCAGTACCGTAGAAAAACGGATATCATGGTGCAGCAAACATTACCCATCATAAAAAATATCCGCAAAGAACAGGGCAATCATATTGAAAATGTAGCTGTACCTTTTACCGATGGTAAAAAACAAATTCAGGCATTGGCTAATCTTGATAAATATTTAGCGACAGAAGGCAGGGAGCTGAATGATGCGTTGGAACGCAACATTACCTTGGCTTTGATCGATGATGCATGGAAAGAGCATTTAAGGGCGATGGATGATCTGCGCCACAGTGTACAATCCGCAACGTATGAGCAAAAGGACCCGTTGGTTATTTATAAGATAGAAGCTTTTGGTGCCTTTAAGCAAATGGATGACCAGGTGAATAAAGATATTGTAAGCTTCCTTTCTCATGCACAGATACCGATGGAGCAAACCAATGCAGGCCAGATACGTGAAGGGCGTGAACGCAAAACAGATATGAGCAAAATGCGCCAACGCAAAGAAGAGTTTGCAAATGCTGATGGAGGCCCGCAACAGTTAAGTGCTGAGAATGACTATAACGACCCATCAGAACCAATAAAGCAGGAGCCGATACGTGTGGAGAAAGCGCCGGGAAGAAATGATCTTTGTCCTTGTGGCAGTGGCAAGAAGTATAAGCATTGCCATGGGAAGGAGGTGTAGAAAATATTTTTATACAGGAACTTTTGGTTTATAAATTTGGTAAGGGGTGATCTAAAAATCTCAATTGCAATTCAAAATAGCTTTGTGAGTATTTTTTTGTGAGAATTTATTTTTCTCACAAAAAAATACTCACATTTTTCTCAAAAGGAAGCGGGTTTTTATTTAACTCTTTTAATTCATAGAAGCTTACTATTCAGAATGCCCCCGTCTTGTCGCCTGACAAACGGGAACCCGCAGCATGCTCTTAATGTTTAGTATAGGATTGTAATTCAAAAGCTATTTTTTGTATAGCAAGATTTTGGAGTTGTTGCGCCGTTTGTCAGGAGACAAGACGGCGGCGTTCAAACTATATTTCTTTGTTCCATTTTGGAAGTCGTCCAAAAATGTCAAGATACTTTTTCAATAATGTATTCTCTAAAGTTCGTGGACAATCAGAATAATCTTCATTATGTGTAGCATACCAATAAATGTCTAATGCCTCAATCTTTTCTTTTTCGATCTGGGCTATCCAGGATTTTCTTCTTGGAATCTTTCCAAATTGATGACCATTTACAATTCTGTCTTTGATGCCCCCAAGTTTAGCTTTTCGAATAAACATAGAACCATCTGCCAGATGTTTACCTGAACAGCCTATATAAATGAGTTCAACCTTTCCGTTCTTTAATGAATAAACAATGTAAACTCCGCTTTTATCTGTCGGAGCATTACAAACCTCTCTTAAAGTATCTTGTAAGTTTAAAAAGAAATGGCCATGTTGTTTGTATTTACTTAATTCGTCAAACAATGTTGATTTTTTTATCAATACCCCGCCTTCGCTCCGCCAATATTCTCAATTGGATGCCAGGTGGTTTTTATTTCCTGCAGGTCCATAATAAAATATGGAGATTGACCGGTTGCAGTTGCCCATTTAACTTTATCGTACAACACAACTCTTTTTACGTTCAAGGCCGATTTTTCTTTAATTAATTTTTGAGTTGCAGCATCGGCTTCACAATAAACAGTTGCATTCACATCCATATGGTCGGCAAAATAGGGGACAAGCTCTGAAACTTTTCCGGTGAGGATATTTACAACACCACCCGGCAGATCAGAACTGTTGAGTACTTCAGCAAATGTTACAGCGCAAAGTGGTTTTGTGTTTGATGCTAAAACGATACAGGTATTTCCACCGGCGATGATGGGGGCAATAACAGAAACCAATCCCAACAACGAATCATTTTGCGGAGCAATAGCTGCAGCCACGCCGGTTGGTTCTGGTACCGAAAAATTAAAATGGGATGAAGCAACAGGATTTACAGAACTGAATAATTGCTGAAACTTATCACACCAGCCGCTGTAATAAATTAACCGGTCAATGCAAAGATTCACTTCATTTTCAGCTTGCGCTCTTGATGAGTCCTGTCTTACCAGTTCTTCAATGAACTGTACTTTTCTGCCTTCCAACATTTCGGCAATGCGATATAAGATTTGTCCACGGTTAAAAGCAGCCCTGCCACTCCAGCCACCAAATGCGCCACGGGCAGCAACTACCGCATCTCTAAAATCTTTTCTTGATCCCAAACAAACATTAGCAAGATTTTCTTTCTTGTTGTTTGTTGCCACATAATATCTGCCTGATTCGGTTCTGGGAAACTGTCCGCCAATATATATTTTATAAGTCTTTAAAACTTCCAGTCTTTTTTCTGTTGTTGCCATAATTGATGTTTAAAAAGTTTAAAAGGTTTAAAAAGTTTAAGAGGAGGGTTCAACTTTTGAAACCTTTTAAACCTCTGGAACATTTTAAACTATATTAACGTATGCATTCAATCCGTGCAAGCCACCTTCTCTTCCATATCCGCTTTCTTTATATCCACCGAAGGGAGAAGTTGGGTCAAACTTATTAAATGTATTTGCCCAGATAACTCCGGCTCTTAATTTAGTTGTAAGATTGAAAATTTTGGAACCTTTATCTGTCCATACACCGGCTGAAAGGCCGTAAGGTGTATTGTTTGCTTTCTCGATCACCTCATCATCGGTCCTGAAACTCTGGATAGCAAGCACCGGCCCAAAAATCTCTTCCTGTGCAATGCGGTTGCTTTGTGCCACATTGGTAAAGATGGTTGGCCTGCAATAAAATCCTTTTTTAGGGATGGGACATGAACTCTGGTACATTTCTGCACCTTCCTGCTGGCCGATCTTGATGTATTTATTAATGATGTCTAATTGCGCTTTTGAATTGATGGCACCAATGTCAGTGTTCTTGTCCATCGGGTCACCAACAATTAAAGTTTCTAACCTGTCTTTTAATTTGCGAACCACTTCTTTAAAAACGGATTCCTGTACATACAGGCGTGAGCCTGCACAACAAACATGTCCCTGGTTAAAAAAGATACCGTTGATAACACCTTCTACAGCCTGGTCGATGGGTGCGTCATCAAAAATGATATTGGCCGCTTTACCCCCTAACTCTAAAGTTGCTTTTTTATTGGTGCCTGCAATGGCACGCTGAATAATTTTTCCAACATCTGTTGAACCGGTAAAAGCGATCTTATTAATATCAGCATGATTAACAATGGCTGCACCGGTTGCACCTGCACCGGTAATGATATTTACTACGCCGGGCGGAAGATCAGCTTCCTGTATAATTTCTGCAAGCTTTAATGCAGTGAGTGAAGTATTTTCAGCAGGTTTTAAAACAACTGTATTGCCACAAGCTAAAGCAGGGGCAATTTTCCAGGCGGCCATCAACAAAGGGAAGTTCCAGGGAATAATTTGTCCTGCAACACCCAATGGTTCTGTTCTGCGGTTTGGAAAAGCATACTCCAGTTTATCGGCCCAGCCGGCATAATAAAAGAAATGATTGGCTGCTGTTGGTACATCAAAGTCACGGCTTTCACGAATAGGTTTGCCTCCGTCCAATGTTTCAATGATGGCAAATTCTCTTGCACGTTCCTGTATCATCCTTGCAATGCGGTAAATGTATTTTGCCCTTTCGGCCGGTGGCATTTTCTTCCAGGTCTTGTCGTATGCAGTTCTTGCAGCAACAACAGCTTTATTTACATCAGCCGTGTTTGCTTCCGCTATCATGGATAATTTTTCTTCAGTTGCCGGGTTGATAGTAGCAAAATGCTTTTTGCTCAGCGGCTTTTCAAATTTGCCGTTGATGAACAGATCGTACTGCGGATCTATTTTAGCGGCGCTTTTACTTTCCGGTGCCGGTGCCAAATTCCTGGCACTGTCGAATTTTAATTTTATCGTATTGTTTTTTTTAATTGCCATGTTTTGAGTTTAAAAAGTTTAAAAGGTTCAAGAAGTTTAAGAGGTCTTTTTCTGTTCAGGTTCTCTTCCTTTGTACTTAACACCTTTCATTTCTGAGTTATCGAGGTACGAGATCAATTTTTGAATAAGACTGCTAATTTTCATCGCATGTACAGAAAGCAAATCAAATTCCTGTAGTGTAATATAATTCCGATCTAATGCTCTGCAAAGTTGTGAACGTAATTCTCCGCACGAACCTTTTGCAATAAACAAGAACTGGATAAATTCCCTGTTGCCGCCTCTTTCAAAACCTTCTGCAATATTATCCATAATTGAACCGGCAGATCCTTCAATTTGGTTTATTAATCTGTAATTATGTTCAAATCTTTTCTCAGCAATAAGTTTACCCAATATTTTATTAAGTTCTCTTGCTTCTTTCCATGAAATTATTTCTTCAAATTTATTAATGGTTGCCATAAACTTTAAACTTATCGAACCTTTTAAACCTTTTGAACTTTTTCTTAATCTATTGAGAAATAATTTGCTGACTGATAAACACCTGTCCGTTGTTTCATCAACTGCATCAGTATATCATTGGCCAAACTGCTTGCACCAAAACGGAACCATTCGTTGGTCATCCAGTCTTCACCAAGGGTTTCATTCAGCATTACTAAATAATGCAAAGCCAGTTTTGCTTTTGAAATGCCACCAGCAGGTTTCATAGCTATCTTCTTACCCGTCTTGTAATAAAAATCACGGATCGCTTCCAGCATTACCAATGTTACCGGCATGGTTGCTGCGGGTGAAATTTTACCGGTAGATGTTTTAATAAAATCCGCACCGGCATACATAGCAATATCACTTGCCTTGCGTACTTTATCATAAGTAACCAGTTCACCGGTCTCTAAAATAACTTTTAGCCTTGCATCGCCACATGCTTCTTTAATGGCAGCAATTTCATCAAACACATAATTGTATTCGCCTTCTAAAAATTTTCCTCTTGATATAACCATGTCCACTTCATCAGCGCCATTCTGCACTGCAAATTTTGTATCACGGATCTTTACATCACGTGGTGCCTGGCCACTGGGAAATGCAGTGGAAACAGATGCTACTTTTATTCCTGAATCACCCAAAGCTGCTTTAGCAGTTTTTACCATCGAAGGATAAACACAAATGGCAGCTACGGTAGGTAAACCAGGATACGCATCATGCAGGTGCTGTGCCTTATAACAAAGTTGTTTTACTTTTCCTTCACTATCTTTTCCTTCCAGCGTGGTGAGGTCGATCATATTCAGCGCCAGCATCAAACCATTTATCTTGGTCTCATTCTTAATGCTGCGCTTGGTAAACCTGGATGCCCTTTCTTCAATACCCACCTGGTCAACATGTGGGCATGAAGAAAAATCCGGTATTGTTTTCGTTGCGATCATCTTGTTTTATTTCGTTACTCAGGAAGCAGTTAATGCTTCCAATGCTTTTACAATTAATTTTTCTACAGCCGCATTGCTGTCTTTTGAGAATTCTTTTACCACACGGTTGGCAATGATGGCATTCACACTCATGCATTCATGCCCCATCAGTTTACCCAACCCATAAATGGCCGATGTTTCCATTTCAAAGTTAGTGATTCGGTGATTATTAAAGCTGAAATGGGTAAGCTTATCAACCAGTCCCGGGCTTGCTAATCCCAAACGCAGCACCCTTCCCTGCGGACCAAAAAACCCCGGGCAGGTTACGGTAATACCTTTGTGAAAACCTTCACCAAATTTTCCCAATAACATTTCACTGCCATTAAAAGCGTAAGGATTAGTGATGGCGGTATCGAGATTTGTCTGTGAAATGAATGCTTCAGCCATTGCTTTATCGTCATCAGTTTTTGTATAACTGTAAAAATTGAGCAGGTTATCCAAACCCAAACCATGTGATGAAGCAACAAAACTATCAACCGGTATATCCGCCTGTAAAGAGCCTGATGTGCCAAAACGGATGATGTTGAGTTTGGTAAGATCATTTTTGATCTCCCTTGTTTCAAAATCGATATTGGCCAATGCATCCAGTTCATTGAAAACAATATCAATATTATCGGGGCCAATGCCGGTAGAAATTACCGACAATTTTTTAGTGCCGATATAACCGGTGTGGGTAATAAATTCCCGGTGTTGCAATTGATGCTCAATTTTATCAAAATGAACACTTACTTTTTTAACCCGTTCCGGGTCGCCCACCACAATAATGGTAGTTGCCAGTTCTTCGGGCCTTACATCAAGATGGTAAATAGCACCGCGGGAATTAACGATCAATTCCGATTCAGCAATACGTTGCATATGTAAAAAATTAATAAATAAAGATACTATTAAATAGGCTTATCAGGATTTGAATACCCTACTTAAATAATAAAAACTGTGTACACATCTCCGCTGCCGGGGTTATAAATCTACAGGTTTTGCACATTTTTAAACCATAATTCGTATTGGCATCATTTTAGACTGTATTAAAGTAAATCATTACCAAAGTGAAAACGATAATATCCATAGTAGAAGTGATCATGTATAATTTGTTCCCTGCGGCATTAGCAGCGCCGGTGATAATACTTTTGAAAGATATTCTTCCTTTAATAGGCGTTGCAGTAATACGCACAGGCCTCTATATAATGGTCAGCTTCCAAAAACTTCAACATGAGATATTCCATAGAACAGAAGATGAAGAAATGCTTGAACTGAATAATGCTTCATCAGTAAAATAAAAGCCCAGGTTTGCGGACTATTCGTGAATTATAAGTTTCCCGGTTTCTAAAGGCTTATTATCAGCTGTAAATAATTTATAGATCACTATACCGGTTGGGAATTTTGAAATATCGATCGTTGTTGGTAAAGTCGCAAAATTCCTGATCATTCTGCCAGTCATATCAAAGAATTGAATGCGGTTATCAGCAGGAATGCCCTGCATGAGTACATATTTTAATGGCAATCTTTTACTAGCCGGGTTCGGATAAAAAACAATGTTTTGCCTGCCCGAAGTTAAAAGCCAAATGATCTCTGTATAAACTATTGCACCGCTCTTGAGCTTTATTTTAGCCCTGAAATAAGTGATACCCCGGGCCAGGTTATTTGCAAATTGGGTGTACTGAGAATTATTGTTTAGCACTTTAAGACCTCCGTATGTTTGCAGCACTGTTCCCTGCGGCGCTACTCTTTCAAAGTAAACGCTATCAACAAAACCAGCTGCACTTAATTCGAGGATAAGATTAACATCGTTTCCATCAAGTTGGTTATAATAGAAGGTTCTGTAAAAACAGTACACACCCTGTAGTTCAATATTTGAGGCAATGCTTCGTGCTGCCGGGATATTATTGCTTAAAACAGGTTCAACAGCATAAACCAGGTAAGGATAGTCAGCACGTTTAAATAATTTAAATGTATCTGCAACTGTAAGCATTGGTTTCAAATAGGGGCTATCTGTTAATACAAATACCTTGTAAGCGGTTGCGTAAACATGTTTATCCCATGAGAGCTGAAAAGAATCGGCACAAATAAAATCTACTTTTGTGTTGATCACTTTGCTGATGATAAAATTTTTGGAAAAGAAAGTGCCAAAACCTGTTTCCATTTTTAATACAGCTGCAGAAGCCGTGTCCTTTATCTGCCACTGAAATTGATTGGTATATATTTTATGCGATTGCTTAAGTAATTGCCAGGTAGTTCCATTATTATAACTGATAGATAAATTACCGGTTTGGTTTGTATCTGCAACAAATGTGCGCCACTTAATATTAAGTGTTTCATTCTCGGCCCTGTTAACATCCGAAGCATGTTGTGGACTGGTGAATGAAAAAGTATTAATTGTATCGGTATTCCAGGCGATATGAAATGGTAAAGAGGGATTGCTGATATTAGTGCCCGTAACTTTTATTTGATAATTACCGGCATTGGGTAATTGAATACTTATTTGTTCGGCCGTGTTTAAGGAATCTCTTTTTCTAACAGCAGGCTTGGCTAAAGAATCAGCATTTGGAAAAGCGCTCAGCACCCAGGGCCTAAAAATATTGCCGGTAGCAATTTCTGTCAACTCAATGTCCAGGTCATTGATGAGGGCTTTATTATTGTTTACCTGGGAAACAGTATCTGTCCACGCAAGGGTGATCTTTAGTTGTGCTGCATTTGCAGGAACTGTAATATTCTTTGTCCAGGACTGATTTTGTGAGAGTGAACTTCCATCATAATTCTTTTGTTGCAACGACCTTACGGCTGTATAACTGTTTACCAATCCATAACCGGTTTTATAATCAATTCCTGTTTTATAAATATCACCGGCTGTATTAAAGAGAATTGCTTTAATAAGTGATGCAGGAGGAATTGCCTGGCTATTGCTGTCTGCATAAACCTGCTGCATTACAGCAACAGTACCACTGATAATTGCAGCAGCATCCGATGTGCCGTTTGGCCCAAGAGCAGTCAGCTGCGGTACCAGCCTGCCATCATATGCTGGCCCTGATGAACTCTCTGCAGGAATATTCCCTGCGTTATCAATTGCCGCAACGGCTATAATATTTTTCGCCATTTTAAAATTACCGGTAAGATTAGCATAGTTGGCTATACCGGCATATTTGCCTTCTGTGGCAGCCAGCTTGCCACTGTTGCCGGCAGAAAAAACATGCACAAAATTTTTGTTTTGCCAGGTATGCAGATCATAGCTCACTGCTTCGGAGCCATAAAACTGTTGTACAATAGTGCCGTAAGAATGATTTTGTGCAGTTACTTTATTTGTATTCAAAATAACTGCATCATCTGCAAAAAGATTTGAAAAAGAACTTGAATAAAATTTACATCCATTGGCTATTCCCCGGCCATTGTAAAAACTGTTTCCGCCCCCGCCTATTATGGAAGAAACCACCGTTGCATGGTTACTTATAGTTGGTGCGGCAAGAGAAGATAGCACGACTCTCTTATAAAGATCCAGGTCAGCCTCTTCCATTTTTTGTTCTTTAACGCCAACAACAATATTTTTTCCGTTTGCTGCCGGTATGGTATAGTCAAGCTGGTTTATCCCATGAAAATCCCTGCTGTAGCCGATTATTGCAATTTCTGTATGAGGGTCAATATGGCTATCAATAAAAATAACTTCTTTTAAAACAGCAATGCTATTTCTTAAAAAAGATGCTTTGCACTTAATTACAAATGAGTTTGAGGGCTTGTTGATGGCGGTTATTGTTACATCACTTGCTCTTAGTTTTAAAACAGATCCCAATTCATCAATATCTCTACCGGTTATAATAAAACTTTCCAAAACATCCTGCTTCTTGTTTTCAATATTTTTTTGCAAAGCGGGAGAATATTTCCACCGGTTATTTGCAGCAACAATTGAAAACTGTTGTTTTATTAATTCAAATTCCTGCTGCGTTGAAATTTTTATGATCGCAGTTCTTTCATCAATTGTTCTCACAACTACCGATGCAGGCATTTTATCTTTCCATGAAACGAGGTAATAAGGTTTGCCTGTTGTGTATGGGCGACTGGTAACATCTGCATACAATGAATAAGGAGTTTCATTGCCTGCAGCCGGTTTATTTTGCGAAAATGAACTGGTATGGATCAATAAAAGAAATACAAACAATAATTTTGTTTTCCTTGTGCTAAAAAATAATTGATCGATCATCATTAGTTACCGGATAAATAAATTTCGAAAGAATAAAATTACCGATTAATCGAATTTAAACCTGTAATTAAAAAATCCCTTTCCGGTTAAGGAAAGGGATCAGAAAATAAAAATTATTTATTAATAAACATAGTTTAATGCTGTGCCGTCAGATGAACTGAATGCAGGATTTCCATTAGTGCATGCCATCATCCAGGAGTTATAAGAACCATTCACTGTTGTTGGTGTGCCCGAGATCCAAACAGCGCCTACACCTGCAGAACCTTCATTTGAATTCTGCCCGCAACTTGACCTGTTCATATAATCGGTATGACGGAAACCGATACAGTGGCCAATTTCATGAGCCATTACTTCATCAGCTTTATTAGCTGTATTTAGATAAGCGGTAGCACAACTGCTTGTGCTGAGTGTAAAACCAGAGCTGGGATTACCGCCTGAAGGGAAGCCGGAAGCCCTGCCCAGGATGCAACCGCCTCCTGATGTTCCAAGATTAGCCCCGGATATTACAATATTGCCACCGGAAGTTACCCGTTGGAACCTGATCCTCAGGTTAAGGTTATTATATCTTGCCAATGCCTGGTCTAAACCTGTTGAGTAATAACTTGGAAAGCCGGAACCCAATCTTACTGTAATGGTTCTCTGGCCCGAACCAGGTACGCTCACAACATTGGTAGTGCGGTAATGTTCTTCATTGGCAATAACCATTTCATTAGGATTTACACCAACCAGTTCCTGTAATTGTGCAGTAGTTAAAAGGATATCCCCTTCAATGAGATAACCCTCCGGAGTTTTTTCGGCCCAATTGCCATTAAAGCCTGCAGCAACGATCAGGTCTTTTTCACCTTGTGTTAATGCATTTGCATTTACGTCATCTACAGGAGCTTTTTTACAGCTAACGATCGAACCGGTAAGCAGCAAGGCAAGGCTTGCAGAGTAAAAGATCTTTTTCATTTTGTTAGATTTTTTGGTGAGTGAAGTTGTTTGTAATTATCCAATATAGACACATTTAATTTATTTTTTGTATCGCCACGATAAAAAATATATCCACAGTATTTCTACTTAGTAAGAATTGCATATTGACGATAGTCAATACCCTTTAATGCTTTGCTTAGGTAAATTATTCAGGAGTATGATAAAACAAGCGCTGAGATCTGTAAACTTTATGTTGTAAAAATAAGGCTATTTATTTTTATAAACAAGTCCATCCTTCATTACAAAAATTACTTTTTCCATTACATTGATATCTTTAATTGGGTCGCCATCCACTGCAATGATATCAGCAAGCTTTCCTTTTTCAATAACACCCAATATATCAGAAACGCCCAATAGTTCTGCTCCATTATAAGTAGCCGAACTGATGGCTTCAATTGCCGGCATGCCCCCTTCAACCATATAAACAAACTCTTTCCAGTTTTTGCCATGTGCAAATACACCGGCATCTGTACCGAATGCAATTTTTACTCCTGCTTTGTAAGCTTTGGTAAATGTTGCCTGGATCTTTGGCCCTACTACCAATGCTTTTGGCGTAACGATATCTGAATAATAGCCCGGGATCTTTGCAGAGTCACCGGTTGATCTTCCGGCAATAATGGTAGGCACATACCAGGCGCCGAATTTTTTAAATAATTCTATCGCTTCGTCATCCATGAATGTGCCATGTTCAATAGATGTAACACCCGCCCTGATAGCTCTTTTCATTCCTTCGGCGCCATGCGCATGAGCTGCTACTTTAAAGCCATAATCTTTTGCCGTCTCCACAATTGCTTTTAATTCCTCTTCGGTAAACTGAGCACCGGAAGCATCTTTTGCCTGGCTCAACACGCCCGCAGTAGCGGTGATCTTGATCAGGTCCGAACCATCTTTGTATCGCTGGCGCACTGCTTTTCTTGCTTCATCGGGGCCATTGATAACGCCTTCATTAGGGCCGGGATCGCCCATCAGGTTTTTACGATAACCATTGGTAGGGTCTGCATGTCCGCCGGTTGTTGCAATTGATTTACCTGCAGTATAAATCCTCGGGCCAATAACCCAACCTTTATTCACGGCATTACGCAAAGAAACATTCACACCACTGCCGCCAAGATCACGAACTGTAGTGAAACCTGATAACAATGTAACATTAGCATACTTTATAGATTCAAAAGCAATGTCCTGAGGATTTAAGGTGAACCTGTCTGCTGCAGCTCCTTTCCTTGTTTCACCTTCCAGGTGTACATGCATATCCATCAGGCCGGGCATCACCGTGCTATTCTTCAGGTCAATTACTTTATCGGCCGCACCGGGTGTTGCATATCCTTTTCTTACATCAACAATTTTATTTCCTTCAATAATTACTGACATGGTTTCCAGAATCGTTTTGTTTTTTGTATCGATCAGTTTTCCGCAATGAAGAATTGTTTGCCCAGCGGATCCTGCAGACTGCGAATAAGTTATCATAGTGGCAAGCAGGGCAGCAAATACAAGTGCGAATCTTTTCATGTTAATTATTTGATGGTTAAGTTAATTCAATTACCCGGATAATGAAATTATCTACTTTAAATAGACAAATAAAAAAAGCAGGATCAACTTTCATCGATCCTGCTTTTTAAAATTTATCAGTCAACTTTTATTTTATCCCATATTTCGTTTGATATCTTTCTGCCAGTTGTTTTTGTTTATTGTTCAGGTCAACCTGGCGTCCCTGTATAAAAGCCTGCGTAATGATATTTGTACGCATGTCTAAGATATCACCTTCACTTACAACAATGTTGGCATCTTTACCGGTTTCAATGCTGCCGGTTTTATCGGCTACGCCTAAAATATTTGCTGCATTTAAGGTGATGGCACTAAGTGCTTCTTCTTTGCTTAAACCATAAGTAGCAGCGGTGCCTGCATTAAAAGGCAGGTTGCGGTAGCGGCTGTTGCCATCATCATCATTAATGGTAAATAATACACCTGCTCTTTGTAACATGGCCGGTGTTTTAAATGGCTGGTCAATATCATCATCTATCATGGCAGGAAGGTCATGCAGCTGGTTTAATATTACCGCAATGTTGTTTTGCTTTAACAGGTCGGCAATCTGCCAGCTGTCAACAGCGCCAACCAGCACTACATCAAACCCAAATTCTTTTACAAAATCAACTGCCAGCAACATTTCTTTTACAATATTGCAATGGATGAACAGTTTTTGTTTTTTATCAAAGAGATTTCTAACCGCTTCAAATTTCAGGTTGGTATTTTCATGCTTAGCTTCTGCCAGGTATGCTTTTGCTTCCCTGAAAAATGTTTTTACTTTTTCTATCTGTTCCAGCCCGGTCTTTACGGGGTCTGCAGGTGCCTGCTGGCCACCAAAGCCGCCGCCTCTGCCGCCACGCCTGTTTAATAAAGACGGCATGCGGAAATGAATGGCGACATCTGTTTTGTATGCAGCATCTTCCCAGTTCCATGCATCTAACTGCACCACCGATGAAGAACCGGAAATAATACCACCGGCCGGAATTACATTGGCTAATAAAATACCATTGGTACGCAACGTGTTTATCACTTTTGAATCGGTATTATAAGCAACAATAGAACGGATGCTTGGGTTCATTTCGCCGATCTCTGTACCATCAATGGTAGCCCTGGTACTGTTAACTTCTATCAATCCCAATTGAGATGCGGTTAAGATGAGGCCCGGATAAATATGTTTACCGTTGCAGTCAACAACCTTAGCTCCGGCTGTGGATGCATTGGCACTTACTTCAGTTATTTTCCCATTTTTAAAGACAACGGTTGCGTTATTAATGACCTGCCCGTTGCCAACATGAACAGTTGCATTGGTTAAAGCAATGGTTTCTTTTTGTGGCAATGCAGGTAACATGGTTTCCTGTGCAGTAACATTTGTAATGGTAAACAGGCAGCTTATATAAAAAATTATTTTTTTCATGTTGATTGTTTTTATTTAAGGCTGTCAGGTTGAGCTTGTCGAAACCGGTTTGTTTCAGTTTCATTCCGCCTTCGACAAGCTCAGGCTGACAACTTTTTATTTTAAGTTACTATCATTGTTTTCTACATCGTCAGCATCAATGCCCAGCAAGCCATGACTATGATAATGGTCGCTACAGGTATTGATGATCTCGAATCTTGGCCTTGCGCCACGGCCACCAGCACCACCGGCACCCGGCGCTGCCGTTCTTTTTGCAGCTGCCAGTTTTTGTATAAGCCTTGCTTTTTCATTTTTATTCTGAATGCGCATGGCTGCATCTTTATCCCTGTCGAAATAAATGATACCGTCCACAATTGTTTTTTCTGCCTTGGCGTAAATAGATAAAGGATTATCACTCCACACAACCAGGTCAGCGTCTTTACCAATTTTTATACTGCCGGTTTTACCATCCACATGCAGCATTTTTGCAGGGTTGATGGTTACCATGTTCAATGCATCAACTTCACTCATGCCACCATATTTCACGCTCTTGGCTGCTTCCTGGTTAAGGCGGCGGGCCATTTCTGCATCATCCGAATTGATGGCTACATTCAACCCAACTCTTTGCATGATGTATGCATTGTAAGGAATAGCATCTATCACTTCCATTTTATAATTCCACCAGTCGCTGAAGGTGGAAACGTTGGCGCCATGCGCCTTCATTTTATCAGCAACCTTGTAGCCTTCTAAAATATGGGTGAAGGTATTTACCGGGAAACCATATTTATCCCCAACCTTCATCATTGCATTTATCTCACTTTGTATATAAGAGTGGCAGGTAATGAATCTTTTCTTATTCATGATCTCTGTCAAGGCATCCAGTTCCAGGTCGCGGCGGACAACAATTGGCGTTGCTCCTTTTTTCTTATTGTTTTCATCGGCGGCTTTCCAGGCAGTTTGGTAATCAGTGGCTCTTTGAAAAGCATCCATCAATACCTGGTCAACTCCCATCCTGGTATCAGGAAAACGGGTATTGCCTTGTGTGGCCGAACTTCTTTTTACATTTTCGCCCAGGGCAAATTTTATGAAAGGATCAGCACCGGCAAATTTCAGGTCCTGGTCGTTGGCACCCCAGCGTAGTTTTATTAATTGTGTTTGTCCGCCAATGGTATTGGCCGATCCATGCAGGATATGAGAGCTGGTAACACCACCGCTCAACTGGCGGTAAATATTCATGTCATCGGGATTGAGGTTATCACCGATCCTTACTTCTGAAGTAACACTTTGGCCGCCTTCGTTGGTTGATGACGAAGCAATATGAGAGTGCTCATCAATAATACCGGCAGTAACATGTTTCCCTGTGCCATCGATCATTCTTGCCGTTGCGTCGGTAAGATCTTTTCCGAATGCTGCGATCTTTCCGTCCTTCACCAATACATCGGTGTTCTCCAGTTTGCCTTCTTTTTCACTGGTCCAAACCGTAGCATTTTTTATGAGGATGTTTCCCGCCTTAGGCATTTCTTCCCAACCATAACTTAAAAAAGGATATGTAACTTTTCCTAAGGCCAATGGTTGTTTAGGCCTCACACTATCAGCTTTTATTTCAGGCTTTTTATCGAAAGTGGCAGTCCAGGTAAAAATATTTCCTTGTGCATCGCTGCCACGGCCATTCCATGTATTGCCACTTGCAACACCGCTTAAAATGGTTTCTTTAGCATTTGGTCCACGGCCTTCGGTATAACTCAGTTTTACCAGTTTGCCATCAAAACTGTATTTACCTGTAAGCGTGTCTTTGCTGATGAAGCTGGCAACACCGGCATCTTTCAGATCAAGAGAAAAAGCTTTAGCCCCGGTAATTGTATTGGCCATGAAGTTGTACGTTCCTTTTACATCGTACCAGCTTTCTTCTTTAACCGGGTTTCTTAAACCCTGTGTCCAGTTTTGCAACAACACGGTTTTTTCTGCAAACACCGGCCCGGATGTGATGAGGAAATTTGCGACCTTTCCTGCATCCAGGCTACCAATTTTATCATACATACCCAGCAAGGTTGCCGGCGCTTTGGTAAGCGCTTCTAATGCTTTCTGTTCTGTTAAACCATATTCAATGGCTTTACGCAGGTTAGCCATAAACTCGGTTACATTGGTAAGGTCGGCAGCGGTTAAGCAAAAATTAATTCCTGCTTTTTCAAAAGCCGCAGGATTGGATGGAGCCAGTTCCCAGTGTTTAAGATCATCCAAACCAACAAAGCGCAGGTCATTCGGATCATCTGCATCCATAGCTGCAGGATAATTTAATGATAGGATAAAAGAAGCTTTTGAGTCAGCCATTTCTTTTATTCTTTGATATTCATTTCCTCCGCCTTTAATAATGTATTGTACACCAAATTCATCTCCTATTTTATCGGCACGCAGGTCGTTCCATTTATCGTTGGCTTCAAATATCTGCGGCAGGCCCTGGTTATCGTTCCAGCTTTTTAAAGAAAGGTTTACGCCTTCAGCAACCGGGTTACTCTTGTACCATTGTGCATCCAAATAGGTTTGGCGCAGCAAAGCGATCATACCCATCATAGAACTTGGGTAGCTCTGTGCCGATGTGCCCCTGTTAAATGAGTAATGTGCAGATGCCTTGTCTTTTAATAAAACAAAATTATCACCCTGGTTAGCCAGCGTTACAAATGCACCGGTACCACGGGCAATACCATCTTTCTGGTGTGTAAGTACCGAGCCAAAGCCAATATCACGCAGTGCTTTTGCTTTGGTATCATCGGTGCTAAAGATCTTGTATGCTTCTATTTCAGGTTTTATAGCCTGGTTCCAGCCATAGGCGCCCTTTGTGTTGGATGTAATTTGTTGAGTACGAAAAAAAGCACCTGGCCCACCGGCCGTTTGTGCACGTTCTGCAACAGGGATCCCATAATCACTGTAGATATCTATAAAAGCCGGGTAGATATATTTACCGTTGCAGTCAATAACCACCGCATCTTTTGGAATGGCAATATTGTTTCCTACGGCAACAATTTTTCCCTGGCGAACAACCATCGTTGCATTTTGTAAAGTGGTCTGGGCATCTTTTACAATGCTGGCGTTGGTAAATGCATACACTCCGTCTTTGGGGTCGGCTACATCATTTACGGGAAAAGTTACCTGGGCTGTGAGCAATTGGGTAGTACCGGTTAAAAGAAACAGCACTACCAGCAATAATTTAGTTTTTTGCATGCAGTTAATTTTTGGTGTTTAATTCTGGCGATAAATATAACAAATGATTACATGCCGTTAACGGAGCTTAACGAATTAAGTTATCCATAATCATTAATTTTACTGCAATTGCATATTATGCCTGAATTTTTGCTCATATTTGATGGAACGGTTTTTGTAAATTTGCACACATGAAAAAATTACTCTGTTTAATAATTGTGCTAACAGCTTTTAATGCGCTTTTTGCACAAACTACACCGGTAGATTCAACTTTGCCCGGAAAAGTGACTGTTAATAAAGACCCCCGCCTGGACCTGTTGGCAAAGGCACAGGTTGATATTGCCATTGCCAATACCAAACTTGCCGCAAGGTTTGGGAAAGGTTACCGCTTATTTGTGTTAAAAACCGATGACAGGGATTATGCGATGAAAGTGAGGGCTTATCTTTTACAGACTTTTCCCGAAGAAAAAGTGATCATGAGTTACCAGGCGCCATTCATTAAAATGAAGTTTGGTGATTTTGAAGAAAAGGAAGAAGCTGAAAAAGCAAAAAAACAGATTGAAAGAGGCGGGGTAGTTAAAGGTGGCGTTTATGTGATACCTGATACCATTGAATTAAAGCCTGATAAAGAAGTAAAAGAAGAGACCAAATAGTAACATCTTTATTTCAGCAGGACGACCTGTCCCGATTTTTCGGGAGGGACTGCGTTGAAATATTAGATGGAACTATGCCGATTGGAGACACCTTGAAGCAAATGACTGATAATCGGCATAAATTACTTTCTTATATAAGAGTTTCCGGTACAGAAACTCTTTTTTATTTTGATACTTTAAGGTTATTTTTAAGCATGATAAAAGATCAGATACAGCTACTTGCAAAAAAATATGCTGGTGAATTTATTGATATACGCCACCAGATACATACCAACCCCGAGCTGAGTTACCAGGAATTTGAAACGGCTGCATTTGTTCAGCAAAAACTAACTGAATTTGGAATTCCATTTGAAGTGAAAGCTACAACCGGTGTAATTGGTTTGATCAAAGGAAAGAATCCCGATGCAAAGATCACTGCATTACGTGCCGATATGGATGCACTGCCTATACTCGAAGAAAATGATGTGCCTTACAGATCGAAAAATCCGGGTGTGATGCATGCCTGCGGGCATGATGTGCATACGACCTGCCTGCTTGGTGCTGCAAAAATTTTAAATGAACTGAAAGATGAGTGGGAGGGAACAGTGAAATTAATTTTTCAACCGGGAGAAGAAAAAAATCCCGGTGGAGCAAGTATTTTAATTAAAGAAGGGGTGCTGGAGAATCCAAAGCCTTCATCCATCTTTGCATTGCACGTTCATCCGGGTGTTGAGGTTGGGCGGTTGAGTTTTAGGGGCGGGATGATCATGGCAAGCGCCGATGAAATTTATATAACTATTAAAGCAAAGGGCGGCCATGCAGCAGCTCCACAGTTTACTGCCGATACTATTTTAATTGCATCGCATTTGATCATAAGCCTGCAGCAAATTGTAAGCAGGAATAATAGTCCATTCAATCCAAGCGTTTTGTCCATCACTTCTTTCCAGGGCGGTACTACAACCAATGTAATACCCAGCGAAGTAAAATTGATGGGAACTTTCAGGGCGATGAATGAAGAATGGCGCTTTAAAGCACACGAACTGATAAAAAAACAAACACTCGAACTGGTTGCCGCTATGGGTGCAGAGGCCGAGATCACCATTGATGTGGGTTATCCTTTTGTATTGAATAATGAAGAACTTAATGAGGCGGCAAGAAAGAAAGGCGAAGCATATGTCGGAGCAGAAAATGTAGAAACAACTGAATTGCGTATGGGAGCCGAAGACTTTGCTTATTACAGTCACCAGATACCCGGATGTTTTTTCAGGATAGGTGCTGGTAATAAAGCAAAAGGAATTACAAGTGGCGTGCATACACCAACTTTTAATATTGATGAAGATGCGATCGAGATCGGGATGGGTTTTATGGCGTGGTTGGGAGCAGAAGCAGCCCCCTCCGCCCCCTAAAGGGGGAACTAAGGGCAAGAGAATTATTTTAGAATTAGATTTTTGATTTGCATAGAGATCATTTTTTTATTTTATAAAACTTATTTCATAAGACACTAGGCTATGCAATAGTGTACAATGAACTAAGATTCCCCCTTCAGGGGGCAGGGGGTATGAAAATAGCTTTCCATGGTGCAGCAAGAACTGTTACCGGCTCTAAACACCTTTTAACTTTAAAGAACGGGAAAAAATATTTACTGGACTGTGGCATGTTCCAGGGGCTTGGTAAAGAGACTGATGCTATGAACCGTAGCTTTGGTTTTGACCCGGTGGAAGTTACACACCTCATTTTATCGCATGCACATATTGATCATTGCGGATTGATACCAAAACTGGTAAGTGATGGTTTTAATGGCAAAATATTTTGTACACCTGCCACAAAAGAACTGGCATCGGTGATGCTGGAAGACTCAGCTGGCATACAGGAGAATGAAGTTAAGTACGAAAACAAAAGAAGGGCGCAACAGGGATTGCCTTACCTGAAACCCTTGTACACAACAGCAGAAGCCCTTGCAGCAGCAGATCATTTTGTGGCCGTACCTTACGATGACTGGTTTACCATTGATGAAAATATCGCCGTGCAATATACAGATGCAGGCCATATTATTGGCAGTGCTGCGGTGCATTTAAAAATTACAGAAGAAGGAAAAACCACACGACTTACCTTCAGCGGCGATGTGGGCCGGTACAGGGATGTGATATTGAAATCTCCTGCAACATTTTCGCAGGCGGATTATATTTTGATTGAATCAACGTATGGCAACAGCCTGCATGATAATGCCACCACTACACCCGACCAGGTTTTGCATTGGATAGAAAAAGCCTGCCTGCAGAAAAAAGGTAAACTGATCATTCCTGCATTCAGCGTAGGACGTACACAGGAAATTTTATTTGCACTCAACCAGCTGGAACTGGAAAGAAGATTGCCTGACCTGGATTATTTTGTTGACAGTACGCTGAGTGTAAAAGCAACAGAAATTGTAAAACATTACCCGCAATATTTTAATAAAACTATTCAGAAGATATTGGAATCGGATGATGACCCTTTTGGTTTTAAAGGATTGAAATTTATCAAATCAGTTGATGAATCTAAAATGCTGAACTTCCGCAACGGGCCATTCGTTGTTATTTCAGCAAGTGGGATGGCCGATGCAGGAAGGGTAAAGCATCATATCAGCAACAATATCGAAAATAGCCGCAACACTATTTTATTAACAGGATATTGTGAACCACGTTCATTGGGCGGCAAATTAATGGCCGGCGCTAAAGAAGTAAATATTTATGGTGTGCAGCATGAAGTGAATGCCGAGATCGGTTCCATACGTAGTATGAGCGCCCATGGCGATTATGATGACCTTTGCCAGTTTTTAGCCTGCCAGGATCCATCTTTGGTAAAAAGAATGTTCATTGTGCATGGTGAGTATGATGTGCAGCAGCAATTCCAGGATCGACTGATACATAAAGGTTTCGGCGATGTGGAAGTACCGGAGATGCATTATGAAACAACATTGGAATAATTTTTGGTTAAGAAGGGTGAATTGAAACTGATCAAGCATGAAGAAACTGAAAAAACTCCTGAAAATATTTTTTATTACCCTGTTGGTTTTGATCGGGTTGCTGTTTGCAACGCCTTATATTTTTAAAGGCAAGATCGTTTCACTTGTTAAAAAAGAGATCAATAAAAATCTCACCGCTAAAGTTGATTTTAAGGACGTGGATATTTCTTTTTTCAGGCGTTTCCCCAAAGTTAGTATTGGCCTCGATGATCTGGAGGTAATTGGTACGGGGTATTTTGAAACAGATACTTTATTGTCTGCAAAGAGATTGGATGCCACCGTAAACTTTATGAGTTTTATCAGGGGCGACAACATGAGTATCAATAATATTTATCTCGTATCGCCACGCATTAATGCCATTGTAAATAAAGATGGCCTGGCTAATTGGGATATTGTAAAAACAGAAACAGAAAAAGCGAATACGGATACTGCAAGCAAACCCTTTAAGCTGGCGCTGGATTATTATTCTATTGAGAATGGCTACATCAATTACATGGATGTGCAAAGCAACATGAGTGTAGTTATTGAGAACCTGAACCACTCCGGAAGTGGCGACTTTAACTCAGACCAGTTCACATTAAGAACAAGAAGTGCAGCTAATGCCATTTCATTTAATTATGGGGCCATACCTTATTTATCGAATGTTATATCAACTATAAATACAGATATACAGATCGATAATAAAAACGGCGTGTACAGTTTCAATGGCACAGATATTTTGTTGAATCAACTTAAGATAGATGGTAAAGGCGTTATTAAAAAGTTGGGGAACGGGTATGACATGGATATCAGTTTTAGATCACCTTCCACCGATTTTAAAAATATATTGTCTTTAATAACACCTATCTATCAAAAAGAATTCAGCAAAGTTACTGCCACAGGTTCTGCCATATTTGAGGGCTATGTAAAAGGAGTATATGCAGATTCAACAATGCCCGGTTATCATCTTGCAGCAGAAGTGAAAGACGGTTCCTTTAAATATACTGATCTACCGAAGGGTGTGCAGCAGATCAATTTTAAAGTGTTGGTTGATAATCCTGATGGAAAAACTGATAACACCATTGTTGATATTACAAACGGCCACCTGGCAATAGATAACGAACCATTCGATTTCAGGTTGCTGGTTAAAAATCCTGTAAGCAATATGTTTGTTGATGCAGCTGCGAAGGGAAAGCTTGACCTGGGCCAGGTTGGCAATTATGTAAAGCTTGAAAAAGGCACCAGCATTGCCGGCCTCATGAATGCAGACGTAGCGGTAAAAGGCAATGTAAAAGATATAGAACAACAGCAGTTCAGTAAATTCTATGCAGCAGGAACCATTGACGTGAATAATTTTAAATACGTATCAGTTGATTATCCAGCCGGTGTAAAAATAAATACCGTGCATACTGATTTTACGCCTACAAAGATCAATGTATCAAACCTGAGTGGCCAGTACATGAATTCAAATTTTAATGGCGGCGGACAGATCAATAACCTGCTGAGTTATTTGCTGAGCGGAAAACCATTGAGTGCTGATCTTACCATAAATGCTGATAAAGTAAACCTGAATGACTGGATGGGAGTGCCGGTGGAAACAACAGTTAATGCAAATACAACTAAAATTGAAAAAAGCAGTACTGATAAAGCATTTGTGGTGCCGGCCAACCTGGATATTGCTTTAAACACAAAGATAGATAACCTTAAGTATGACCAGGTGGATATACAGAATTTGTCGGGTTCGATACAAATAAAAGATGAAGCTATAAAGGTGAATAATGTAAATGGTAATGCACTGGACGGCACCATAAAGATCAACGGATCCTACAGTACAAAAGAAAGCAAAGCAAAACCAGCTATAGCCATGAGTTATGATGTGGCACAGGTGGATATTCAAAAAACATTTTACGCTTTTAATACTGCACAAAAATTAATGCCGATAGGAAAATTTTTAGCCGGTAAGCTTACTTCTGTTTTATCGGCCAATGGAAAACTGGGCGATAACATGAGCATTGATATGAGCACCATTTCAGGCAATGGAAATTTATTTTTGATTGAAGGATTTCTCAGCAAGTTTGCACCGCTTGATAAGATAGCATCAATGCTTAATGTAAAGGAACTGCAGTCTATATCCATGAAAGACATAAAGACATTCTTTGAATTTTCAAATGGAAAACTGCTGGTAAAACCTTTTACAGTTAAAATTAAAAATATTGAAATGGAGATTGGCGGCTTGCAGGGGATCGGGTTTGATGAAGGGATCAATTATGCCATCAATATGAAATTGCCGAGGGCTTTAATGGGAACACAGGGCAACCAGTTTGTAGACAACCTGGTGAAATCAGTTAATGCCAAAGGCGTGCCTTTAAAATTGGGAGAAACAGTAAACCTTAAAATGGCGATGGGAGGTACTTTAAAAAATCCGACACTTAAAGTTGACCTGAAGCAAAGCGGAGAAAAGCTGGCTGACCAGATGAAGGAACAGGTAAAGGATTTTGCACAGGCAAAAATTGACAGTGCAAAAAAAGCTGCCCAGGACACACTCACTTCTATTAAAAAGCAACTGCAAAATGCAGCGCTTGAAGAGTTGAAAAAGAAAATGCAGAATAAAAAAGACACAGTAGCTGTAAAAGATTCTACCCCTTTAAAAAATGATGGAAATAAAACCAAAGAATCTGTAAAAGGGTTGTTTGATAATTTATTGAAGAAGAAACCAAAGGATACCGCTAATAAGCAATAAACGAATTTTAAAAACGCTGCGGATCAAATGCGCTGATATTTAATGATGTTTTTTGCTGTTTTATGATCTCAGTTACCAATTTTCCTGTACCTGTTCCTTCGGAAATGCCCAGCATAGCATGGCCTCCGGCAATGATCACATTTTTATAGGCTGGAGTTTTGCCAATGTAGGGTAATCCATCTGGTGTTACCGGCCTTAAGCCATTCCATATTTTATCTGCCGGAGGAAAATCAATTTTTAAACCGGGATAAAAATTCCTGGCAGAATCATAAATGCCCTGCATGCGGTTTATCAAAACCTTATTATTGATGCCACTTAGTTCCATGGTGCCGCCAATGCGAAGCTGATGACCCCAGGGAGTTATAGCACATCTGCCATCAACCAAAATGGCAGGATATTTTATATTCTTTTCAACATGCTGATACGTATGGCTGTATCCTTTGCCTGGCTGCAATAATAATTTGATGCCCATCATTTTTGCAACAACAGGCAGCCAGCTCCCGGTTGCCAAAACAAGTTGTTCGCAATCAAATTTTCCTTTGTCTGTGATAATGGCTGTAATGGTATTATTTGCTTTTTCAAAACCCGTTACAGTTGTATTAAGCTGAAACTGTACTCCTTTTTTCTCCAGATTATTTTTTAATGCCAGCATCATCTTGCCGGGATTGAAATGGCAATCGTCTTTAAACAACACTGCACCGGCAACATCCAGTTCAACATCAGGTTCCAATTGTTGTACAGCACCTTTTCGCAGCCTTTCAACTTTTAGCCCAAATTTTTCTGCATCATCTGCCAAATGAAATTCGTGATCGAGCGTTTTTTGTTGTTTGCACATCATCAGGCAGCCTTTCTCTTCCATGTCGAATGTGTCGCCAATTTCGGTACGCATCTCATTTATTAAAGCACGGCTTAATTGCAGGAGGTTATTCAGGTGCGGTGCATTTTTTTTAACGGTTGATGCATTGCTGCTTTTCCAGAAATGATAACCCCATTGCACCAGGTCCCGGTTGAGCCTGGGTTTTATGTAAAACGGGCTGCTGCTGCTGAACATATGTTTAAAACCTTCGGCAATAATACCCGGGCTTGCCAATGGTACAAAATGGCTGGGCGACATATAACCCATGTTGCCAAAGGAACAGCCATCGGTAATATCACCCCGTTCAATAACAGTTATTTCGTATCCTTCTTTTTGTAAATAGTAAGCACTACATAATCCTATTACACCACCGCCGATGATTGTTATATTCATACCCCCTATCCCCCTAAAGGGGGAATCTTAATTCATTGTTCTCTGCTGCATAGCACAGAAAATAATTGAATCAAGTTATTATTGTTTAAAATTGATCTCTATGCAAATCAAAATAATTTTTTATTTAAGTACGCTTGCCCTCAGTTCCCCCTTTAGGGGCGGAGGGGGTTATATCACCTGAAATCCAAAAGCATATGGATCATCTTCATCATCGATCGTAATTGTATTCTGTCCGTAAATTCTTGCCCAACCTTCAATAGATGGCCGGATGGCAGGTTTACCTGCAACCGTAAATTCTTCTTCGATCCTGCCAATGAATTTACTGCCGATGATACTTTCATGAATGAATTCATCGCCGGGTTTCAATAATCCTTTCGCATACCATTGCGCCATACGTGCCGATGTGCCCGTGCCGCATGGGCTGCGGTCGATGGCTTTGTAGCCATAAAAAACAGCATTTCGTGCTGTGGATGCTTTATCTATTACTGCGCCGGTCCAAAGTATATGGCTGCAACCTTTTATGGTTTCATTTTCAGGATGAACAAAATCATATTTGGCATTGATATTTTTTCTCAGTTCTCTTGACCAGCTTATTAATTTATCCGCTGTATAATGTTCCAGTCCCTTAAAATTTTTCTGCACATCCACAATGGCATAAAAATTCCCGCCATAAGAAACATCAACAACCAGTGTGCCCAGTTCGGAACAATCAATCGTCAATTCCGTCGCAGCTAAATAAGAAGGCACGTTGGTTAATTTCACCGATTTTACTTTTCCATTTTCTTCTTTATAAGAAATCAGTACAATTCCAGCAGGCGCTTCCATCCTTACAATACCCGGTGTTTTTGGCTTTATTAATCCTTCTTCAATGGCAATAGTAATGGTACCAATGGTGCCATGGCCGCACATGGGCAGGCAGCCGCTGGTTTCAATAAATAAAACACCCACATCGTTTTGCGGATCATGAGGCGGATATAAAATACTGCCACTCATCATGTCGTGGCCACGGGGTTCAAACATCAGGCCCTTACGTATCCAGTCGTATTCTTTTAAAAAATGCTGACGTTTTTCACTCATGTTGCTGCCAACCAGCACAGGGCCGCCTTCTTTTACCAGGCGAACGGGGTTACCGCAGGTATGGGCATCAATGCAAATAAATGTTTGCTTCAAGGCAGTTTTTAGATTTGGCATGCAACTTAATTAAAACTTCGCTTGTTTTATGGGAAGAGTAAGAAAAGATTTTATATTCCTTTTATGCTCCGATTGTAGTTAAAAAAAGCCACTATCAAAAAACATGATAGTGGCCTGGTTCCCGGTTGTCCGTATTATTTTTTCTTGATCTTGGTAGATTGTTTTAAAACCCTGGTTGTTTCACCCGCTGCTTTGCCATAGATCGGGCAGTAGTAGTCAAGCACATCCAAAGCCTGGTTGTAGCTTAGCCAATACTCAATTACAGTACCGGTAAATACAAATCTTCCCTGGAAATTATAGATATTCCTTGTTCCACGGCTACTGAAATTTCCATAAACCAGGTCGCCTTCATAAGGCTGATTGACTGAGTTGGTTCGGATAACAGTGTATCCATTATAGGTTTCAACAACCCAATAGTTACAGGATGGGTCGCTGTAAACTACTTCTCCCTCTTCCTGGTTTAGCCAGTAACTTTCATCGTTTGTAACAATTACATCGGTTTTTCTGCAACTGCTGAATAAAATAACTGCAAGCAAAAATGCTGCTGAAAGTGTAAATAATTTTTTCATGGTGATCTGATTTAAAGTTTAAAATGTTTTGTTATTTAAGTAACAAAACTGTGCCAGAACAGCATTGTATTGATTTTGATTTTGTTAAAATGGATGAGTTGCAAAAATGCTGTTCCCGAAGGTTTAATGCCAGGTATATTCTTCTGTTTTTTTTAACATTGAGGGATGGTTGTCAGAGGCCGGATATTACCTGTGGCAGGAGCATGCAACGATCCGGTCAGGCTTGACAAAATTTGCAAAGTTGCCGGGTATTTGTACATTTATGACATGGAAGCATACGGAAAAATTTTACTGATCGCCATGCCGGCCTTTTTGTTGCTGGTACTTTTTGAAAAATGGTATGGCTGGCGCAAAGGAAAGGATACAGTACGTAATATGGATATGATCAGCAGCCTTAGCAGCGGTGTAACCAATGTTACCAAAGATGTGATCGGCCTGTACCTTGTAATTCTGTCTTATCCTTTTTTATTGAAATGGCTTGCATTGACAAGCATCAGCAATACCATTGTTGTCTATATCATTGCTTTTTTTGCATTGGATTTTGCAGGTTACTGGGTGCATCGTTTGCAACATGTAACTAATTTTTTCTGGAACGGCCATATCGTTCATCACAGCAGCGAAGAATTTAACCTGGCCTGTGCATTGCGTCAAAGTATTTCATCAATTGCAAAAATATTTGCCATATTTCTTTTACCGGCTGCATTATTGGGAGTTCCTGCACAGCTAATTGCGGTAATTGCACCGCTTCATTTGTTTGCGCAGTTCTGGTACCATACACAGCATATTGGTAAGATGGGATTTTTAGAGAAGATCATTGTTACTCCTTCTCATCACCGGGTGCATCATGCTTTCAACAAAGAGTACATTGATAAGAACTACGGCCAGATATTTATTTTCTGGGACAAATGGTTTGGCACCTTCCAGGAAGAAAAACCTGACGTTCCACCAGTGTATGGCATTACCAGGCCCGTACAAACCTGGAACCCGATCAGGATAAATTTTCAGCATGTATGGCTGTTGGTACAGGATGCCTGGAGAACGAATAACTGGAAAGATAAATTTACGCTGTGGTTCAAACCAACCGGTTATCGCCCGGCTGATGTTATAGAGAAATACCCCGTTTATAAAATTGATGATGTGTATCATTTCGAAAAATACGATACGCAGACTTCAGCTGCATTAAATGCCTGGAGCTGGATTCAATTGCTGCTGATCTTATTTTTCACAAGCTATATGTTTGGGAATATTGCTTTGATCAACGGCCTTGATAAGAATTATATCTTCTGGTATGGGGGTTTTCTTTTTTTAAGTGTATATGCATTAACAGACCTGATGGACAGGAATGTTTCTGCCATTGTGTGGGAACTCATCAAGGGAAGTATTGGCCTCACGATTCTCTTTAATCAAAACGATTGGTTTGGAGCAGGTGCTTTTTTACCCGCTGCAAAATACATTTTGGGCACTTATTTTATTATCTCCATTTTAGTGACCGGGTGGTTTGTAATGAAGCATTCCAGGGAAGATGTGAAGATGGCAGCTGTTGTATAAATGTTAGTTATTCAGCCAGTAAGTTTTTGATCGCTTCTTTTTCCAGCATCCAATTATAGCCTTCCAGTTTTGATTGTACCACTTCGCCTTTTTTATTGAGCAGGTAAGTGGTTGGGTAAACATGTATACCGAGTGAGGCTAAGCTTTCAGCAGAATATGCAAACAAAATTTTGTTAGGAGTGAACTGGCTTTGGAGCATGTTGATACGATCTATATCTTCATCAGATATGCATAAAATTTTAAGATTTGATGAATTAACCGTTGCCAGCAATTCATTAAAGTCATACATCTCACCTATACAAGGCCCACACCAGGTTTGAAAAAAGGAAACAATTACAACATTTCCTTTTAAGTCGTTAATGGTGGTTTTTGTGTTGTTGCCGGTTAACAGCAGTTCACTGGTTTGGAATTTCATTTTTGGCGCAACCGTTTTACGCATGTACCACCTGATACCCCAGCCTGTGGCAAGTATGATGATGACAAAGAAAATTATTCCGCTTAATCTATTTTTCATTTCAGGGGTGATCTTTCTAATTGTTTTTGATTTTCTGACCGGTTGAATCTTTTTAAGAAATACCCTAAAGCAATTTTTGCAACCGGGTTTTTTACTTTCACGTAGTTAAAGATCTGCTTAGGAAACGCACCCAGGTTTGCCTTGGCTTCTTTTGCGGTTCTGCCAAGCTCCAGCTTTTCATATTTCCGTTCGATCATTTTTCGCACACTTAAAAATAAAATGTTGAAATAGATCTTATGCGTATCATTATAAGCATAGTCTAATCCTATGTAATGCGTTTCCATTTCATTGGTATAGAAGATGTATGTGTAAAAACCTATCATTACATCGTCTAAATACAAAGCGTGTAGTTCAAAGTGTTCACCGAGGTCCAGCTTTATTTCATATAAGTATGCTGCATTAATAATGCCAAGCCTTACTTTTTGTTTATTGATAACATTCCAATATAACCGGTCTATTTCAACAGCATTTTCCTGTATTTCAGCAGCACTTAATTCTTTTGTTTTTATATTTTCAAAAGCCTGCATGATCTTTTTTGCCCGCTTTAAGTATTTTTTTGTGAGATCATTTAAATAATCATCAAAACTGTTCCAATGTTGTCTCCTGGCTATTTCCATGGTAACATCACCGTTGAAGAATTTGTATTGAGTGGCAGCATATTTTCCTTCCGGAAAAACCTCCTTACAATCTTTAATAATAATTCCACAAGCTTTTGATCTTCCATTCTCTTTAATAAAAAGTTCTATTGCATCAAATATAAATGCGTTGTGCTGCTCATTCTTAAAATAAAAGCCCTGGAAATTTATCCTGAATAAGTTTCCACAGACAAGCAGTTGCAGTTTTTTAGGTAAAAAAAACTTTACTGCTTTGGCTTGAATGCTTTGCGGGGTATTGAAATTTAAATGTGTATGGGAAAACTTAAACAGTTGTAAGTAGGCTATACCAATCAGCTTATCCTTAAGAAATATTTGTAAGTAATGGTTTTCAATATCTGGTATCTGTGCGTTTTCAAGCGCCTGTAAATGCCTGGAATTTAAATGATGGCTTCCGGGTAAAAAGTCATCCCATGGGTCTTTATACGCAGCGATCTGGCTTACATGATTAATTGAAATAGTCAAACTTGAAATTTATTTTTACTGTACTGCAGCTTTCGTTAATTCATTATTCACAGTTCTCCATATTTCTAACGGATTTTCATCCTTCAATTCATCAGGTAATAAATTATCGTTCCAGTTCTGAAAGGCGATGGGCCTTGCAAAACGTTTAATACCATCTGCGCCAACAGAAGTAAACCTGCCATCTGTACTGGCCGGAAAAGGGCCGCCATGCTGCATGCTTAAACAAACTTCAACTCCGGTAGGCACACTGTTTAGAATAAACCTGCCACAGATATTTTTTACTGCTTCAACCAGTGCATCATTTTCTTTTATATCATTTTCGGTAGCCATTAAAGTAGATGTTAACTGGCCTTCCAGGTTTTTAGCCACTTCGATCATTTCCGGCATATCCTTGCAACGAATGATGATAGAGTAGGGGCCAAATACTTCCTGGTGCAGAACGGGATTGTTTAAAAAAGCCTGGCCGCTTGCAGTTGCGATGGTTGGCAGCCCTTCATTTTCTTTTACATCCGTTTCACTCTCCGCAACCAAATGCACATTTTCCTGCAACAATGCATTGCCCTTATTTTTTTTATAAGCATCAACGATTCCTGTATGCAACATTGGTGCAGGTGCGACCTGTTGAATAGCTTTGCCAAGATCATGAACAAATGTTTGCAGGGCTTCACTTTCAATGCCAATGATTATTCCCGGATTTGTACAAAACTGGCCAACACCTAAAGTAATAGAGCCTGCATACATGGTTGCAATTTCCGCAGCAGATGATCTTAATTTTTCAGGCATCAAAAAAACAGGGTTCACACTTCCCATTTCTGCAAAAACAGGGATAGGTTCTTTGCGCTGATTGCCCCAATCGAACAACTGCTTGCCTCCAAGATATGAGCCGGTAAAGCCAACAGCTTTTGTATGTGGATGTGTTACCAATGCTTTGCCCACTTCAAAACCAGCGCCATGCACATGTGCAAAAATTCCCTTTGGCATATTGCATGTTGAAGCTGCGGCTAAAATAGTATTTGCAACGATCTCTGATGTTTCTGAATGAGCAGGATGTGCTTTTACAATTACCGGGCAACCGGCAGCAAAAGCGCAGGCAGTATCGCCGCCAGCGGTTGAATAAGCAAACGGAAAATTACTTGCACCAAAAACCACCACCGGCCCAAGCGGCACCAACATTTTTCTTATGTCTGGTTTGGGCGGGGTTTTATCAGGTATGGCTGTATCAATTCTTGCTTCCAGCCAGTCGGCTTTTTCGCAGGCTTCAGCATAACTATTCAATTGAAAGATCGTTCTCGCCCTTTCACCACGCAACCTTGCTTCAGGTAAATTGGTTTCAGCCATTGCAGTATGTATCAAAGTATCGCCGCAACTTTCAAGTTCAACAGCAATGGCTTTCATAAATGCAGCCCGTTGCTTTAAAGAAAATTTTCTGTACACATGAAATGCATTCCATGCATCCTGCATTACAATGTCAATTTCTTCAGCACTAAAATCTGTATAGCTCATAATTCAAAATTAAAAATTCAAAACAGGCCTGTTTGCAATTCCTTCATTTATGATCTTCAAAATATCTTCTCTTTCTTTTCCAACAAGGGTCAGCCTTGGCGCCCTCACTGTTTCTGAACCAATGCCAACCTGTGCCTCGGCCAGTTTGATATACTGCACCAGTTTAGGATGAATATCCAGTTCCAGCAATGGCATGAACCAGCGGTAAATTTTTGTAGCTTCTTCTATCCTACCGGCTTTCACCAGGTTAAAAATGGTAACCGTCTCTTTTGGAAAAGCGCAAACCAACCCTGCTACCCAGCCATCAGCGCCCAGGCAAAGTTCTTCCATGGCGATCGTATCAACACCACATAAAATCTTAAACCTGTCGCCAAAACGGTTTCTCATCCTGGTTACATTGCTTACATCTCTCGTACTTTCTTTTACGGCTGTAATATTTTTACAGGCCTGCAATTCATCAAACATATCCAGCGTTACTTCAGTTTTATAATCAACAGGATTGTTATAGATCATGATTGGGAGTTCGGTAGCGTCAGCAACTGTTTTAAAATAAGTAACCGTTTCCCGGTGATCGGTCTTATAACGCATGGCCGGCAGCATCATAATGCCCCTGGCTCCCCAGGCTTTTGCATATTCAGCCTGCTGTAATGCTTCTTTGGTACTTCCTTCAGCAATATTCAATACAACAGGAACTTTACCTGCGCATTTTTCAACAGCAAATTTTATCAGTTGTTCTTTCTCGCTTGTTGTTAAAACACTGGCTTCGCCCAGTGTGCCGCCAAGTACAATACCATTAACACCGGCTTCAAGCTGTGCGTTTAAATTTTTTTCAAATAAGGGAAGATCCAGAGTATCATCCGCAGTAAATTTTGTGGTGAGGGCAGGGAAAACACCGGTCCAGTTAAAAGACATAAAAATTATTTTTCTGCAAACTACAAAAGCTATGGCTACTCACCAAAGGTTAAAATAAAAATCCAATTGTAACAACGGGTTAATTAAATTTGAAAATCGCTTTCATGTTACCAGGCTAAAATTTTACTGCATAAAATGCGTTTTACTTTATCATATTGGCTGGCAGATCGTACAGTAAAAATGCCTGTAAGCGTATTGCTTTTCAGCCTGGCCATCTTCATTCAATCTAAGGCATTTGGCCAGGATCCTCCTTTCATCAATTACAATGAACAGAATGGCTTATCAACAAGCGTTGTTTATGGGCTTTTCCAGGATTCAGAAGACAATATATGGTTTTGTACCAATTCCGGCCCGGTAAAATTTAACGGCGACAAATTAATTCCTTACAAAAAAAAGGATGGACTAGCCGGTAACGAAGTATTTAAAATATTTGAAGATTCACAGCACCGGCTTTGGTTCATGACGGCAAGTGGCCAGCTTTCTTATTACAAAGACAAAAAAATTTACAATGAAAAAGATCACCCTGTTTTTTCACAGTTAATGATCAATTCTTTTATTGCTGATATAAAGGAAGACAAAGACAATAATATCTGGATCATTCCTGACAGGGGAAATATGTATGCTCTTTCTTCCAACCTGCAGTCATACACAGCAGTTACAGGCCAACAATTTAACGGTTTTTTTTTCACCTATAAAAACACAAACTATATTTCTTCTGTAAGAGGCATTTTTTCTATTAACCCGCATTTGACACCGGTAAACTTTCAAAATGCTTCTCCCTCTCTTCTAAATGCCCGGCATTGCTTTTCTGATAACATAGTATATGTAGGCCGCAATAAAAAAGTAGAGCTGTATGATATGGAAACTAAGGTTGCCAGCTACTTTGAAACTCCTGATCTGCCGGTAAGCATTAATTCAATTGGTGTTATTGATTCAATGATCTATATCTGTTCCAATAAGGGACTTAGCCTCTATAACAAGCATACTCATAAAAAAGTGGGGCAGTATTTTAGCGAGGTAAACGTATCGCATGTGCTTAAGGATAAAGAAGGTTCTATCTGGATATCTACGTTGAGTGAAGGTGTAATGTATGTACCCAATATGCATGTAAATTTTTTTAAGTCCGTTAATTATTTTAAAGGAAACAAAGTGCTTAAATTGAACGGCCTGGGTAATCATGTAATTATAGGTCAATCCAACTCAAAAACAGATCATTATAACAAGGGTGTTTTTAAGCCGATCCCTTCTCCAAATGAATCCCTTGGAGAAGGCCGGACCTATACCATCAAGGTAAATAAAGAAGACTCAAGTTTTATTATCTCTAACCAGTCTGGCCTCACGAAATTTTCGCTGAGAGGAGAAACAACCCATCTTAAGAATGTTGCTTTGCTTTCTTATGCCGAGACCTTTAATGACTCTGTATATTTAGGTACGCCTTCCGTTCTTGGAAAATTTAGTATGAGTTTACTGGCATATTCTTTTTCTACTGGCATTTATAAACACGTTTTTGATTCAGTAAGGGCTGATGTGCTGTATTTTGACAGGAGCGATTCTGTTTTGTATGCAGGAACAAGAACCGGTATGCAGCTATATAAAGACAGGACAAAAATTCCTGGCAGGCACAAAGAATTTAATGGATTGAGTTTTACAGGTATTGATAAAGACAGGCAAGGCATTTTTATAGCTACCACTTTGGGCGATGGAATATTCTTTTTTAAAAATGATAAAATTGTTCAACTGAATGAAAAATCAGGACTCACAGATAATATGTGCACCGGTTTTTTTATTCAAAACGATACTACGGTTTGGGTAACCACTTTGAATGGTTTAAACCGTGTTGTGTATAATTATGATGATGGCGAGTTTACCAGCATAAAGATCAAAAACCTTTACCGCAACGATGGTTTGCCTTCGAACTACATCAACGATATTTATATTTATGGAGATAGTGTGTGGCTTGCTACCAATATAGGGCTTGCAGTCTTCAACGAAAGAGACCTGTCCAACTATTCTTATTCGCCTAAGATGGTAATTGAGGCATTTAAAACTAACGATGTATCCAAACCGGTTTTTTCATCAGCCCATATCAATCTCGACCGCGACAGCAACAATATTGTTATTGAATTTAATTGCCGCACTTTTAAAAATTCAGTTTCGGTATTGTATAAATATAAACTCGTTGGGCTTAACAATAGTTGGATAGAAACCAGGAATAACCAGGTAGATTTTACAGCCCTGCCCCCGGGTAAATATGAATTTGCTGTGTATGCATACAGTTTGAATGAGAACTGGAAATCGAATATTGAACGGATCTATTTTACCATAAAGCCGGCCTATTGGGAAACAAACTGGTTCAGGGTTTTACTGGCAGCTGTAATACCGCTTGCAATTTCCCTGTTTGTATTTTACCGGTTCCGGAAAGTGAAAAATAAATTCACCTTACAAAAGAAAATAATCAGCTACGAAAAGGAATTGCTTGAATTGGAGCAACAGGCACTAAGGTTGCAGATGAACCCGCATTTTATTTTCAATGCATTGAACTCGATTCAGCATGCCATTCTTTCCGGTAAACAAAATGATGCTTACAACAGCCTCGAATTATTTTCTTCGCTGATAAGAGGGATACTGGAAAATTCTAAACACAAATTCATTTCGCTGGAAGATGAAATTGAGATACTTGAAATTTACATCCAGATAGAAGCCAAACGTTTTAGTTCGGATTTTAATTACGAAGTGAAGATAGATCCGGAGATAGATGTGAGCGGCGTGAAAATACCACCCATGCTTATACAACCATTTGTTGAAAACAGTATCTGGCATGGCCTGATGCCTAAAACAGACGGTGAAAAGAAATTAATATTGTCATTTACCGGAACCGATGATTCCATCATATGCAAAGTGGAAGACAATGGTATTGGGCGAAATAAAGCTGCTGTAATGAAGAGTAAAAAGCATGCAACATCATTGGGTACCGCATTAACTTTTAACCGGGTTGCCAATATCAATATGCTTGAAAATAAAACCCGGTATGCTATAGAAATTTATGATAAACCACATGATGGGGGAACGATCGTGACCATCACTATTCAGCGATAAAATGAAAATATTTTCCCGGAATATGTTTTGTTTGGTTCAGAAAATTACCTTTGTGCTTTCAACAGTAATTGTAAAAATATGAAAGCAATAATCATAGATGATGAATTGAGCGGCCGGGAAGTATTGAAAAAACTGGTGCAGTTGAATTGCCCTGAAGTTACTGTTGTCAACACGTTGAACTCAATTAAAACCGGCCTGCATTCTATTAAAGAAGATAAACCTGATCTTGTTTTTCTTGATATCCAAATGCCCAATGCATCGGGGTTTGACCTGCTGAACCAACTTGATAAAATTGACTTTGAAATTATTTTTGTTACTGCACACGACAGCTTTGCCATACGTGCGTTTAAATATGCTGCTGTTGATTATTTATTGAAACCTATAAAAGTTACCGAGCTTATTGAGGCTGTACACAGGGCAGACGAAAGAATAAAGAACAACCAAAACCAGGATAATGTAAAATTCATGCTGGATAAGGTTAGTCCTGCAAAAAAAGTATTCCTCAACAATAAAATACTGCTGCCCACACTGGGTGGATACAACATCATTGAAGTATCGGAGATCACTTATTGCAAAAGTGAATCGAACTATACCAAGTTTCATTTTGTAGATGGCAAGAACCTGGTTGTAAGCAAAACACTTAAAGAATTTGAATCCATCCTGCTTGAAAATAATTTCTTCAGGATACACCGTTCATACATCATCAACCTCAATTGCATTGCCAAATACAATAAAGGCAAAGGTGGGGAAGTGGTGATGAAAGATGGCGCTATACTGGAAGTTTCAAGAGAGAAAAAAGAAGAATTCCTCAAGCTGTTCGCCATCACTGAGTAATTTTCTCCTGTGAGTATGGTCTGACGTCCCGTCTGACCATTATTTTTTTGCATCCGACATTTGCAATGCTGTTTAGCTTCATTGGCAATTTTTGATTTGTTCTGTTCATTTTTTTCAGTGAAAGAAATGGACAGAACCACTCTTTTACAATATATCATTGCTGAACTTTTACCAATGCGTACTTTTAATTAAAGCAATCTGCCCTCAATATCCACTTCACTCATCCAAACAAGCACTTTACTAATTGCAGTATTTGCAGGGAAAATCAATGTATACATTTGTTTTGGGCATAATGTTTTACCCTTTTTAACGTCCTGTAGTTTTTCAGTATCCTTTCAAAACCTGATCTTCTTTTTTTGAAAACTTTTAAACTAAGCAAATGAAAAAATTATTTACCCTTACACTCATCGCGGCCTTAATGTTTTTTTCGCTGGCTTTAAAATCCCAGCAAATACAAAAAGGCAATCCCGGCATGTGGCCTTCATTTATCAAGTATGATGATAAGGCGCCGGCTTTTAATAGATCAAATATTGCCATACTGGATGGCGCCGGTAAACCGGCCAGTGTTACAAATGGTATTGTGAAAAATACTGAAACAGATGCAAAAGGCATGGTGCATTACCGCTACCAGCAATCAATGAATGGTATTGCTATTGAGAATGCTGATATGGTAGTACATGTAGTAAATGGCAAAATAAGCAGCCAGAATGGAAAATGGATAAAAGATTTTCCAGCAAATCTGCAATCAAGAGCTTCTGTAACAGAAGGCAATGCGTTGAACAAGGCACTGCAGCATATTGGCGCACAAACCTATAAATGGCAGATACCTGCAGAAGAAGCTTTTATCAAAAGAGAGCAAAATAATGCAGCTGCTACTTTTTATCCAAAAGCAACACTGGTTTATTACAGTGGAGAAAGGGATGTAACACCAGCTGCTTTGCGTCTTGCTTACAAGTTTGATATTTATGCACAGCAGCCGTTGAGCCGTCAATTGGTTTTTGTTGATGCTGTCAATGGAAAGATATTAGGGAAAAGAGAATTGATCCATGAAACCAATGCAACCGGTACTGCACAAACTGCATTCAGCGGTACACAAACCATCACTACTGATTATACAGGCGCTACTTACCGCCTTCGTGAAACAGGAAGAGGTGCGGGAATTAACACCTATAACCTGCAAACCGGAACTAATTATGGTGCCGCAGTAGATTTCACTGATGCTGATAATAACTGGAACAATGTTAATGCGGCCAAAGATGAATATGCAACAGACGCACATTGGGCAACAGAAAAAACATACGATTATTTTTTCCAGAAATTCAACCGCAACAGTATTGATAATGCCGGCATGGCATTGAACAGCTACCTGCATTATTCGGTTGGATACTTTAATGCTTTTTGGGATGGTAACCGAATGACTTATGGTGATGGAGATGCGGCACATGGTAACAGGCCCTTGACCTCTTTGGATGTATGCGGACATGAAATTAGCCATGGCGTAACAGAAAGAACTTCAAATCTTGTTTACTCTTATGAAAGCGGGGCAATGAACGAAGGGTTCAGCGATATTTTTGGTACAGCCATAGAAGCATATGCAAGGCCCGGAAATACTGACTGGCTGATCGGCGGAGATTTTTATACCATCCGCAATATGAGCAACCCCAATGCTTTTAATCATCCTGACACTTATGGCGGAACTTTTTGGTACACCGGCGGTGGCGATAACGGTGGTGTGCATTACAATAGCGGTGTGTTAAACCATTGGTTCTATTTATTGACCGCTGGCGGTAGTGGAGTTAATGATCACAGTGTTTCATTTAATGTTACCGGTATTGGTATGGATAAAGCAGCGGCCATTGCGTACCGCTTGAATACTTTTTATTTGATCTCCACTTCAGAATACTATGATGCAAGGATATTAGGGATCCAGGCTGCGGAAGATCTGTATGGCGTGGGAAGTAATGAAGCCATACAAACTGCCAATGCGTGGACAGCAGTTGGATTATATGCCTCCACCTGTAATGCAACAAGCGGTTTAACTGCTGTATCGATCCTCGACAGGAGCGCTACACTTAAGTGGAACCTGGAAAGCGGTGCAGCATATTACAATGTGCAGATGAAAGCCAATTCTTATCCTTACTGGTCTACAGTTTATACAACAACTGCCGACAGTATGGTTCTTGGTTATTTAGATCCTTCAACACTTTACGATTTCAGGGTAAGGTCAAGCTGCAATGCATCTTATACCAGTGCACAGTTTACAACTGCTGCACCCATTTGTAATGCACCTGGTGGAATTAATGTTGTTACAGGTAGTAACAATGCAGTGTTGAACTGGAATCCTACCTATTATGTGTTGAGTTATGATGTTGAGTATAAACTACCAACAGATAATGTGTGGATCGCCGCAGGCAATACCACTGCAACAACACTTACAATAACCGGCCTTACAAGCCCTGCCACGTATGATTGCAGGATAAAAACGAATTGCTATTTTGGCAGCAGCGGGTACAATCAATTCCAGTTTACAACCACCCTTACGCCATGTGAAACGCCAACAAACCTGGGATTTTCATACAACAATAACATTTCCACATTTACATGGGATGCAGTACCGGGCGCTGTGGATTATACATTTCAACTGGGCTGGGCCGGCGGAGGATGGGGTGCATATGATGATGTTACTGCAACTAACTCTTATGATCTTACAGGTCTTATGCAAGGTGGCAATTTCCAATTCCGTGTAATTACCAACTGTAGTACCGGTAACAGCTTACCAAGTAATACATTCGTATTTACCACACCATGCTCAGCACCGGGTAGTTTATCTGCAACAAATATTACAACCACCGGTGCTACTTTAAACTGGGTGCCTGCGGCAGTAAATAATAACAACACCACATTTTCGATTGCTTACCGGTTGGCAGGTACAAACAATGCATGGACAAATGTTGGTAATACCAATGCCAGTTCAATAAATGTTTCTGGATTATTTTCGGGCACACAATATCAATGGCGTGTAAGAAAACTATGCAGTTCTTTGAATAGTACTGATGTGCTTGGACTGTTTACCACCCTTTCAGCCCCATGTAATGCACCAACATCTTTAAGCAGTTCAGGTATCACCGCTACACAGGCAACTGTAAGCTGGGCAGCCGTTAGCGGTGCAGTAAATTACAGTGTGCAGTATAAGCCTGCAAGCAGCAGTACCTGGTCTTCATCCACCAACAGCAGTACAACAAGCCTTGCAATTACAGGCCTTAGTGCTTCCACATTATACGACTGGCGGGTAATGACAAACTGCAGTGCAAACGCAAGTGCTTTTGTAAGTGCACAGTTCACAACACTTACACCTCCATGCAATGCACCAACAGCATTAAACGCAACCGGCATTGCAGCAACACAGGCAACTGTAGGTTGGGCTGCTGTAAGCGGTGCAGTAAATTATAGTGTACAATACAAAGCAGCCAGCAGCAGCACCTGGTCAACCGCTGTTACAACAAGTTCAACAAACCGTACCATTACAGGCTTAATTGCTTCAACATTGTATGATTGGAGAGTAATGACAAATTGCAGCCTGAATGCAAGCAGTTATGCAACAGCACAGTTCACAACATCTACTACAAACGGATGTAGCGTTCCAACGGGTGTGGTATTAACTTATGTTACCAACACAAGTGCTTTGATCGAATGGAATTCAGTTCCCAATGCCAACTCTTACAGGTTACAGTATAAGACGGCCGCAGCATCCAGCTGGACAGTGGTTTCCAACATCAATGCTAATCTTTACACAATAACAGGCCTTACAATGAATACGGTGTATCAGTATGCAGTAAGTTCAAAATGTAATTCCACATTTACTGCTTATTCTCCGGTAGGCACATTTACTACACAAAACTGTGCAACCAGTGCAAACAATACAGCACAATGGATCGACCTCTTTAAAGTTGGTACCATCAACCGTGTTTCGGGTGCAGATGCTGGAGGCTATATCAACACCGGTTTGTCAACCAATCTTGTAATTGGTTCAACAGGTAATGCAGGCCAGATCAGCGCAGGTTTTGCGGGAGCAGCTGCCATTAATAATTACAATGTATATATAGATTTTAACCGCAATGGAGGTTATGAATCCGGCGAAAGAGTGTATGGTGCCGCTGCAATAAATAGCGCAGGTACTTACAATTTCAGCTTCAATATTCCGACAACAACCACACCCGGTATTACAGGAATGCGTGTGGTTATGCGGAAGAGTAGTGATGGTTCTCCCGGCCCATGCATACAGGGTTTTGTTGGTGAAGCCGAAGATTACCGGGTAAACCTCACCACGACAGCCTTCCAGGGTTTTGGCGAAAATCCGGTAACTGTATCCGGGGTGAAATCGCCGGCAGAAAATGTAGTGATCAATCCCGGTATCACCGTTGGGCCCAACCCATCAACCGGTAAGTACAATGTGTCTTTTAACGGCGGGTTCAGCCCCGTACAATACGATATAATCAGTACAAGCGGCCATGCTGTTAAAAGTGCCAAGGTGGTTTCAGCAAAAAATTTACAACTTGATATTACGTCCATGCCCGCAGGCTTATACCTCTTGCGCCTGACAGATAGAAGCGGTAAAACCGAAATGCTGAAACTTATAAAAGAATAATGAAACTGGTGATGGCTTACCTGCATAAGGTAAGCCATCACCAGTTTAAAAATGGGATACTAAAACTGACATACAAACAATGAACCTGATAAATGGCCGCCTGGAAGAGGTTGGCCATTTTCGGATTTTAAAAAGTGCTCAATAAAATATTTTAAAACTAAAACCTGGATCGTATGAAACAAACACTTATAACCATTTTGTGCTTTTTTATTTTGATAAATGCAACAGCACAGGACGCTTCTTACACAGGACCGGCAAAGATCTATGTAAGATCTTTCTGGACCCAGATAGAAAAATTAAAAGCCGGCACCGGAACTGCATCTACTGTTAATAATGCAGAAAGGGCTATTAAAAGTATTAAAGAAACAGACAAAGCTTATAATACGGCTGATATGGAAGCTGCCATCAAACCCTGGAAAGAAAAAGCAGATAAAGAGCAAAGTGATAAAAAAAGTGCCAATACAAAGAAAGAAGATGATAGAAATTATTATAAAGAGGTATGGGCTAAAATGGTATCTGTTTATTCAACCGGCAGTATTATTGAACCGGGTGCTACAGGCAAAACATACTATGATCGTGTGCATGAATTGAATCTTGCAGAATACAAAGAAAAAAGGAAGGCAGCAGGCAAGGTTGACCCAAAAAGCTGGCCAGGCCTGGTAGATGAGATGCTTGCAGATTATGATAATTATCTTACCCGTACCGACCGGATGAAGTGGAATGTAGTTAAGCCTATGACAGAGAGCAGGAATATTGCGGATCCACACGCTAAAATTGCCTTGTTGCAAAATGTAAAATACGAATGCGAAGCGGTACTGGTGCTTTCGCCAAACAACGCTGCATTTAAACAAAAATTAGATGAAGTAAATAAACTGCTCGGTGGGGCAGCAAATGAGGCAGCAAAATTTTTCACCAGCGATTTTCATAAACAGCATTTAAATACCATTGTTTGGAGTACCAAACCATTGGTGATAGGCAAAGAAACTGAAATGGCTTCTTCCATTAAAACTGATTTTAAGACCGGCGATTATATTTATGGCACTGCTTACCTCGGCATCAATGCAAAAGATGCCATGAATGGCAATGGTAATGACAACCTGCGGGTGAGGATAAGAGTGGATGGCGCTACAGCAATCTGGGGTGGAGACCTTTCTTATATTGAACTGCCGGTTGCTGTGCAAGGCAGATCATACATTCAGTTTGCACTGCTGCCCGATGCTCAATGGCTTAAAGATAATTATGCACCATACCTTGCCGAAGAGAACTGGACACTTTCTTATTTGATGGATGAACTGGCCAGGAGTGGCGATATCAGCCATCAAATTACCTGCGAATTGATCTTTCCCACCAGTAAGATAGACGATGTAGAGAGTAAATTTTCGTTAGATTTGGGAAGTGGCTCTGCAGCAATAAAAGCACTGGCAACAAAACTGCATAATGAACTGATGGCAAGCCGTCAATTACCAAAAGCCGGTATGAGCAATCCTGCCTTGGAAAAACAGATGCTTACGGTTATGTCAAAACAACCCGGCTGGAGTGAAAAATTTAATAAAGTGATCATAACTTCGTCAAGTTGGTCAATAAAAAAGAACGAACTTACCGGTGCTATTTTATACCGTTACGTTGGGGCTGTAGGTACAGCTCTTAATACAGATGGTTCCTGCTCTTACCAGGAGTTCACTTTCAGGCAGGATTATACAGGCGGTGGTAATTATGATGCTGGTGTAAAATTTAACAGCTATGGCGGCAAAAAAGAAATTGGCTGCGATAAAATAAAATGATTTCAAACCAAAATACACTCAATATGAAAAGAACATGTTTGTTTATGATGATCGCAGTAACATTATTTATGGGCGCATGCAAGTCGGGCGGATCTGATGCAGATATTGCTACAGATATGTGCGGCTGTTTTAACATGCTTAAAGATTCCATGCCTAAAGAAGCCATTCCTGTTTTTGAGAAAGCCGCTGCTGCCGAAAAACCACAGGAAATTTTTGGGGCCGAAATGCAAAAACTTGACCCTGAAACCGCCATGAAGGTAAGTGCAGCGCTTATGGCAACTGCCAGGCCTGGTACAGGCATTAATGATTGCCTGAAAAAACTGGATGAAAAATATAAATCACCCTCAAACGACGAGCAGGAAGTTGCAAAAAAAATGGTAGCAGCTTTAAAAGATAAAAAAGGCTGCGATATTATGCTTGCGCTGATGCGTATGAATATAAAAAAATAAGTGAATTACCCACTTAATTGAAATAAAAAATCTCCTGAAAATCTCAGGAGATTTTTTATTATACCAACATTCGTATTTCATAGCATCATCGTTGCGAACCTGTTCTATTCTTAAATTTATTTCCAGTGGAAATGAATTTAAGAATCAATACTTTCATCAGCATACCAATGGGCGACTTTAAAAAAAATAAATAATGAGATCTTCTGGCTCAGCCATCGTTCTTCGCTGGTTTCCCCTTTAGGGGGCGGAGGGGGTAAATCTTTTTATTGCTTCCTCACTTCCGCAATAACATCCCCAAACTTCTCTGTAAGTATTACCTGTACTGGCTTATTGGTTTTCTTTGATTGTTTCAACAGCACCAAAGCCTGTTTACAGTTTTTATTTTTACGCATTAGTTTATAAAACCTGGCCGATTGGTAAAAAGTAATTTCATAAAATTCTGCATTCTCCGGCGCAGCAATATTTGCCACTGTTAATATTTGCGGAGGTATAGTATCGGGCAAAATATGTTGTGGTTTTGTGTTAGCCATACTAATCATTGGAAGCATCATAAATATAAACAATAAACCAGGGTTGTATTTTTTACAAACCCGGTTTATTGTTTTAAAAGATAATATTGCTTTCAGCATATTTTTAAGGACAAGTGGTCAGGTTTTTATACCAGATCAATGTTTGCTCGGTCTGTGTATAGTTAGGGTCTGTGCCAAAACTTGCACTGCTGCCCATTGGCCAGTAAGCAGAACCCGGCTGAATGCTGTAAGAAGTTACATTAGCATTCGGGTTACAGGTTGTGTTTTTTTGTGCCTGCAACCAGGTAGAAAGTGTAACCGGTGTTGTAAACATACCAGGATCGATCACATAACAGATCTGCAAAGTTATACCCCTTACTTTTACATTCAATCTTAATAAAGGCACTACATGGTACCACCACTCAACACAGCAACCGCCCCACATGTTTGCTTTTACAGCCAGCCTGTTTGGATAGCCTTCGGCAAAGCTAAAGACCTTTTCTACGCAATAACCATATTTCTTGCTGATCATTTGTCGCATTTTATGTGCCCTGGCATAACAACCATCCCGAACATATTGAAAAGGTATACAATTGGTAATGGTGTAAGGCGGAGGGTTGTTGCATCCCTGGCTGGCACAGTAATTAAATATACTAACCAGCGTTGCATAATCGGGTACTACATTGGTGCATAATTTAAATACAGGGAACCTTAACTGGTAATCTGCCCGGTTAAAAACAGCGGTATCAATTTTTGTAACATCGATCTTTACCGGGGCGGCGCCTTTTATTTTCATCTCAGGGCTATTAATACCGCTACCGGTATTGTAAGCCCTTATTTCTTCATCGGTTGCTTTGGTAATATTTGTAAGGACAAACCTTGATGCATCCAGATCAAATTTTACAGGTGTATTGGCTTTGAGCGCTTCATTGAGCATGCCAATATTATCTGTATAGGATTTATCGCTTTTATCAAGCGTGTAAATCGCTTCCCTTTCGTAAAACCTGAACTCAACTTTACCTTCACGGTCTTCACTCATCATGGCAATGGTGAGTAATGTGTTTTCTGTTTGTGCAGGTTTAACTGTATCCCTTCTTTCTTTTTCTTCTGCAGGTTTTACAGGAGTATTCTTGTCTTTATTGTTGTTACATGCAACAAATAAAAACAAAACCGGCAACGCAAATAAGATCATTGTTTTGCTGAAGCGGTTTGAAAATTGGTTTGAAAAAACTGTTATCATTGTTATAAATTTTGGTGAATAAATAAGGTCATTCCGGCATAAATCTACTACCCGGTTTTTCTTCCTGCAATACCCTAAAAGTGGTATCAGAGGCTATCTGCCTGATTATCACCCTGTAACTGGAACATTAAGTTTTTCTTCACTAAACATTTACATTTCATTATTAATCTTAAGCACAGTTTTTGACTCTATAAGTTATAGGTATTCTATAAAACTTTAAAACGGAGCTAATTATGAAAATCAGATCAATGATTTGGGTTTCAGCAGTCGCCATTTCGGCAGCACTGCTTATTGCCGGTTGTGCCGGTACTGCCCATGTAGAGCAAGACAAGTCTGCCGACTTCAGTAAATACAAAACTTATGCATGGGTTGAAAAGCCTGAAACTAAGGAAACTAAAAAAGCTGTGAAGAATGGGCTTACTGACGCAAACATCCGCAATGCGGTAAACAACCAGTTGCAAAAGGTAGGATGGAGAGAAGTTAATAAGAACCCGGACATTATGGTGAATTATGAATTGCTGGTTGAAAGAACAGAGAAGGAGCAAAAAGATGCTGTGTATTCTCCATCTTACACACGTAGTTATTATAACCGCTATACCGGTAGGGTAAACACTTACTATTACCCTGGACAGTTTTCAGGTTATGATACCTACACCACAACAGTAAAAGAAGGAACTGTTACCATCACCATGATAGATAACAAGACCGACAAAGCAGTCTGGCAAGGCTGGACGACAAGTGAAATTGACAGCCGTAAAATGACCGGTAAAGAAATTGACCAGAGCGTGAAAACGATCTTCAAAAAATTTGATGCGGGGAAATAAAATTTTGTGTTTTAGTAGTTAGTTTTAAAAAGCCTTTCGTTAGCGGAAGGCTTTTTAATGTACCAATATTGGAGAAAAAGGTTTATTTAATATATTGCAATATTACTTAGGGCAAAAATTAATTAACTTTATCCTATGACTAACGAAATAACAATTAAAAATTTTAAGTCCATCAAGGATTTGCAAATTCCTTGCAAAAAGTTAAATGTATTTATTGGAGAGCCTAATAGTGGGAAAAGTAATATTATTGAAGCATTAGCATTACAAAGTCAAAATGCAATTGGACAAAATCTTAATAAGGATATTTTTAGGTATAAAACTATTGGAGATTTATTTTATGACTTTAATATAAATCAACCTATAGAAGTATCAGCAAATGGTAAGAAATCGACTTTATTTTATGCTATAAGAGAAAATAGGGTGCCTGAAAATGAATTTTATTTTACACTTGATGATTTAAAGGAAAATGAACAACCGACTAAACTAGCACACGACGGAAAAGTGATTTCATCTGGGCATTTAGGTTCAACGAATGTTCATTATTACGAATTTAGGCGACTTGTATCTTTTGAGTTTAGTTATATGCCGCACCTTGCAGTACCGTTTGGCGCAAATCTGCCTGGTTTATTGCTCTCTAATTCAGAATATAAAAAATGGGTTTCAGAATTCTTTCAGGAAAAGGGCTTAACACTTACTTTAAAACCTACTGAAAATGATGTAACAATAAGTAAGTTTATAAACGGAGAGATTTATAGTTATCCTTATTTTTCAATTTCAGAAACATTACAACGTGTAATATTTTACTCAATGGCTATTAAAAGCAATGTAAATGCTCAATTGCTTTTTGATGAACCTGAAAGTAATACATTTCCATTCTATACAAAATTGATTGGCGAAAGCATTGCTCTAGATGAAACAAACCAATACTTTATTACTACTCATAATCCATATCTACTACTCAGCTTAATTGAGAAATCAAAAAGTACCGATTTAAATGTTTGTATTGTTCAAATGAAAAACTACGAAACTCAGGTAGAAGTATTAACTGAGAAACAGATTTCAAAAGTCTTAGATTTTAATTCCGATGTATTTTTCAATTTTAACCAAATACTTGATTAATGGGAAAAGTACATGTTGAATGTCTTCCAGATGAAACATTAGTGAAAAAACTGGGTGTTACGAGAAAAATGGTAAGTCACCATGCAGGGAAATCACGTGTATTTTCTAAATTAGGAACTACCAATGGCGAAATTGCCATGGTGGATGAAGACCCGGGAAGTATTAAAACCAATTACGAAAAGAATTTAGTGCTTGTTGATAATTCTTATGGCATCAAGATATATAAAGATGGTAGAGGCAATAAAATATTAATACTTAATGGGAAACTAGAAGATTGGATTATTGCAACCTGTAAAACTGCAAATGTAAATATCTCTTTGTTTGGATTGCCAGATAGAGCAAATGAATTGCATAGCATCATTAATTCTCGATTACCAAGCTTCGAAAGATTAATTGAGCATTTGAAGAATAATAATAACCCCGGTATTATTTTATTGATGAACTTATTAGTATAGAGTAACTAGCAATAATAATTAGTATTAACTGGGAATAAAAACTATCCGGCAAATGCTTTCAACAATTGATCCTTGTGTGTTGCAGATACTTCAATTTCGGAACCGTCCAACAGGGTTACAAAACCTCCGGCGCTTTTTGAGTATGATTTTATAAACCGGGTATTTACTATAAAGGAACGGTGGATACGTACAAAGGGAGCGCCCAGCAATTCATCAAAATGTTTTAAGAATTTGCAGATCATTTTGCAACTGCCATCGGCCAGGTAAACATCAGTAAAATTTCCATTGGCCTGAAGCTTGACAATGTTTTCGGCTTTAATCACATCAAAGCCTTGTAAGGTTGGTAAGATGATCTGTTGCTTTTCGGGTTGCAGTTTTAAATTCTGTAAAAGGATCTTTGTGCGGTTAAGGTCTTCGGACCTTAATATAGATAACTGCACTTTATTTACTGCCGAAATTAATTCTGTTATATCGATGGGTTTTAGAATATAATACGCAGCGCTCATGTTCAATGCCCGCAAAGAATACTCAGAGTAGGCTGTTATGAAAACAGTTTCAAACTGTTGGTCCTGGCAGGCTTCCAGCACATCAAAAGCATTTCCATAAGGCATTTCAACATCTAAAAAAACGAGCTGCGGCTGCAATGACTGAATCATAGGCACTGCTTCTTTAATATGCTGTGCCTGGCCTATCACTTCCACAACGGGGCAGTATTTTGCCAGGTAATTTTCCAAAACTTCCCTGGCAATTAATTCATCATCAACAATTACAGCTTTAATTTTCATGCAAGCTTGCTTTTAGTTATTGGTACCGTTAAAGTGATCTTTACGCCTGTGGCAGGTTCCGGTTTGTCTTCTATCACACAGGTAATATTTTGATGATACAGTTCATTCAGGATCTTGATCCTTTCCAGCGTATTGCTCATTCCCCTGCCGGAATGTTTTTGCTGGTTTACAGTTTTATTTCTCTTGCTTTCAGCAATGCCAACACCATTGTCTTCAATAATAATACAAACTGCATGTTGTTTTTTGGTAAAACTTAATTCCAGGTAACCCTTTGTTTCTATATAGCGCAGGCCGTGCCAGATGGCATTTTCAATATGCGGCTGTATAAGCATGCCGGGTATCAGAATATCTTCATCGGCAAACAAAGCATCATCAACCGTTATCTTAAAATCAAATTTATCGGGGAACCTGCTGCGTTCCAGCTCTAAATAATTCTGCAGCAATTCGGCCTCTTTGGAAAATTGTACAAAATCTTCTTTGGAGTTCTCCATCACCCTGCGCATTAAAGTAGAAAATTTGGTGAGGTATTGATTTGCGGCCAGTTCGTTATTGTTGGCAATAAACTGGTTAATGCTGTTGAGGCTGTTGAAGATAAAATGCGGGTTCATTTCCCTGCGTAAAGATTGCAGGGCGATCTTTTTATTTTTTACTCTTAGTTTTTTCACCACAAATAGTATGACTGCAATAAAGAAAAGCAGTACGATCATGGAGCCGATAAGCCAGTAAGTGAAAACATTTTTTTTCCTGATCAGGTCATCTTTAAGATCTTTTTCAACTTCCAGTTGCTTTAAACGTCCCTCTGTTTCAGCAATGATCTTATTATCAACCAGTGAACTGTCTTTGTCGATAATACCTGGTAATTGAGAAAGGAATTCCTTGTACAGTTGCAGGCTCATAGCGGTTTTGCCGCTACTCCTGAAGATGCTGTCAAGTTTTTCAACACATTTTCTTGCTTCCAGTACATGGCCATTCTGTACAGATATCTGGTACGATTGGCGGAGTAAGGTGATAGCAGTAGAATCTTCTTTCTTTTGTATGTAAATATCAGCCAATGAGGTGATCTGGCTGGCTTCTATTTGTGTAGAGGTTTTAATAAATGGTTCATTTAAAACCTGCTTTTTTGTTTTAATGGCCTGGGTAAAATTTCTCTCTTTTAAATAAATATCAGTTATTTTTTGATTGAAACGGAGAGCCAGTTCCGGTATGTTTTGAGAGAGCTCATACCCGGTTTGATAATAATCGACAGCAGCCTTCAGGCCATTGTTCCTTACATTAAGATCAGCTATGCGGTTATAGGAGTTTATTAGACCGGTCGTGTCTTTATTTTTCAGGCCGAGGTTAATATTACTTACCAGGGCCTGTTGCTGAAATTTGGTTGAATCGGGTTTTGAAAGCCTGTCAGCATCATTTGCATTCAACTTGCGGGCAACGGAGTCGCCGGTAATGACAGCGTTACCCTCTGCGGTGTAATAATTTGATTGTGCTTCTTTTTTTTTGTTCAGGTCTTCCTGTACAATAGCCAATGCCCTGCTGCTTTTGGTTATACCGGCAGCATTCTTTTTCCGCTCATAAACGTCCTTTGATTTTTTGTAGTACGATTCACTTTTTTCCAACTCACCCTTCTGGTAATAGTTGTCGCCCATGTCAAAATATCCCTGGGCAAGTGAGTCATCGTTCCGGTCATCAATACCGGTTTCTACTTTTTGAGAAGCTTTTTTGAACTTTTCACTTTTTTTCGATTGGGCATAAACCGTTCCTGTACTGCTGAAATATATCAACAGCAATACCATTAACAGGTGCTTTATGATCCGGAGCCGCTTCCTCATTTTTTATACCAGGTTTCTATTGCAAAATAACATCTTTTGCCGGCAATAATAGTGAGCCTCACCAAGTGAAACGCAGGTTTCACCAAGTGTTCTGTTAAATCGCTTTTTTGCAGAAGTACTTTCATAGTGCAAAACACCGTATTCATCGCAAAAAATAGAACCATGAAAAAGTACCCGGGCATTTTCACCATTACAATTATGCTGATAGCCTTAACTACCAAGGCCCAGTTAAAAAAAGACAATTTATATATGCCTATTGCCGATGCCAACAATGCTGCCAGGAACGGCTTTGTGACCGAGCATAAAAAAATAAAGCTATACTATATAAAAGCCAAACCCTCACTGTACAAAGAATTTGAAGGAATGGGAAAATATACTACGCTGCAAGATGCCCTTAAAACATCTAAGATACTGGTGCAGGAAATTTCAGCTGGCGGAGAAGTAAATACATTGAAGTTTAAAAACCTTTCAAAAGATACCATCATCATTGGTATGGGCGATATTGTAAAAGGTGGTAAGCAGGACAGGGTGATTGAAAAAGATACTTTGATACCTCCCGGCAAAACATTGCAAATACCGGTTTATTGCGTGGAGCATGGCAGGTGGAGCTCGGGAAGCAGCGGACAGTCTTATACGGCCAGTGCAAATTTCTCTTCTTATCACAGCAATATCAATAATGATGTTCGTAAAAGCATTGTAAAGGAAAAAAGCCAAAGCAAGGTTTGGGAAAAAGTGGCGCAGATAAATTCAGCAAACGGTACCGCTACCAGCACCGGTACTTATACGGCAGTAACACAATCGACCAATTATAATAAAGAGGTAAAAGAGTATATGGATGAATTTAAAAAAGCCATTGCAAAAGACCCAACTATTGTGGGTGTGCTGGCTGTTACCGGCGATAAGATCATTGGCTGTGATATTTATGGCACACCAACATTATTCCAGAGTAATGCCAACAATATTCTTAACTCATATATATCCGAAGCGGTTTACAACGGCAGCAAGGTTACCATAACCGATACGGAAGTGTATAAATATTTAAACCAGTTACTGGAGAATGAACAGAAACAGGATAAGCTGCTGGAACAAAACGGCCGCAGTTTAAAAGTAAATGGTAAAAAGATCAAGATCACTGCTTTTAACTAATAAACTATAAACCTTAAAACTAAATTTTATGAACAAGCTAAGATTTCATTTTACAATTGTTGCCCTTTGTTACGCTTCATTTTTATTAATGGCCGGTACAATTGCATTCCGGAAAGCGAAAGTTGATTTTGATGCTTACGAAAAACTGATTGCTGAAGTAAAAGAACACCGCAAAGACAGGCTGGTGAATGTTGATGAATTTAAACGAATGAGCAGCCAGGAAAATGTTATCATTCTTGATACCCGGTCCGAGAATATGTTTAAAAGCAAACACATTAAAGGAGCGATACACCTGAATTTCTCAGATTTTACGCAAAGGAACCTGGCAAGAATTATCCCGAACAGGGAAACTAAGGTCCTCATCTACTGCAATAATAATTTTGAAGGGGATGAGGTCAATTTTGCATCTAAAGTGATGAAGCCAAAGCCTGCCGAAAAGACAAAACAGGAAATTACCATGGCATTGAATATTCCCACCTACATCAACTTATATGGCTATGGATATAAAAATGTGTATGAACTGTCGGAATTGGTAAATGTTTTTGACGGAAGGTTGGAATATGAGGGTTCAGGTGCTGTGAACAACAAAATAAAATAATACTGAAAATTGTTGATCCCTTTGAAAATGAAACATTCGTCCCTGCCTTTGGCGGGACGTTTTGTTTTGTATATAAGTTGAAAATTGTAATATGGCTCAATGGCTGCCGGATAGGAGTGGAAAGCGTAACGCAGTGAAGCTTGGAACGGATAGCCGGAACAAATGCACAATAAAGTGACCAGGCTCACAGCCCCCAATAAAAAAAGCCTTTCATTTGCTGAAAGGCTTTACTGTAGTACCACGTACGGGATTCGAACCCGTGATTCCTCCGTGAAAGGGAGGCGTCTTAACCCCTTGACCAACGCGGCGTTTCCTGCTAAAGGACGGCAAAGATAACGTTCGGCAGTTTTTCAGCCAAATAATTTAAATCGTTGTAAAATATTACCTCAATATATGTTCCACAAAATGTACTTTTGCACCGCAAATTCATCATTTATAACCAGCCTGCCGGCAGGTAGGTTCTTAATTAAAAAATGCTATTATGAGTACAGTAAAAGTTGCCATTAACGGATTTGGCCGCATTGGCCGTTTAGTTTACCGCCAGATATATGACATGCAAGGTATTGATGTTGTAGCCATCAATGATCTTACCAGCCCGGCTGTGCTGGCTCATTTATTAAAATATGATAGCGCCCAGGGCCGTTTTGGCCAATTGGTAACCGCTACAGAAAATTCTATTGTAGTTAATGGCGATGATATAAAAGTATATGCACAAAAAGATCCGGCTCAAATTCCATGGGGCAGCCACGATGTAGATGTGGTTATTGAGTGTACAGGTTTCTTTACCGATAAGGCAAAAGCCGAAGCGCATTTAACTGCTGGTGCAAAAAGAGTGGTTATTTCTGCTCCTGCAACAGGCGACCTGAAGACAGTGGTATTTAATGTGAACCATGCTATTTTGGATGGTAGCGAAACAGTGATCAGCTGCGCAAGCTGTACAACCAACTGCCTGGCTCCAATGGCAAAAACACTGAACGATAATTTTGAAATTGTTACCGGTATCATGAGTACCATTCATGCTTATACAAACGATCAGAATACTTTAGATGCACCGCATCCAAAAGGTGATCTGAGAAGAGCCAGGGCTGCTGCTGCTAACATTGTACCTAACAGTACAGGCGCTGCAAAAGCTATCGGGCTGGTTTTGCCTGAACTGAAAGGTAAATTAGATGGTGGCGCTCAGCGTGTGCCTGTGATCACCGGTTCGGTTACCGAATTGTATTCCATTTTAGGAAAAACAGTAACAGTTGAAGAAATTAATGCAGCTATGAAAGCCGCCAGCAACGAAAGTTTTGGTTATACCGAAGATGAAATTGTTAGCAGCGATGTGATCGGTATCCATTACGGTTCTTTGTTTGATGCAACACAAACCAAGGTAATGACCATGGGCGATAAGCAAATGGTGAAAACAGTTAGCTGGTATGATAATGAAATGAGTTATGTAAGCCAGCTGGTGCGTACAGTACAACATTTTGCAGGGTTGATAAAATAAGATACCGTTTCGATCGTCTATTTAAAAAAGGTAGGTGATACGTGAATAATATTTTTAACCGCAGAGGCGCTGAGCCGCTGAGAATTTTTGCTCTGCGACTTTCTGCTTCTGCGGTTTAATTTTATAAACAATTGTTATGTCAAAATTCAGCGATTTTAATTTTGCCCGTCACAAAGCCCTTATCCGTGTTGATTTTAATGTTCCGTTGGATGAACAATTCAACATTACCGATGATACCAGGATGACGGCAACCATTCCCACTATTAAAAAAGTGCTGGCCGATGGTGGCAGTGTAATTTTAATGAGTCACCTGGGCAGGCCAAAAGAAGGCCCGGCCGATAAGTATTCATTAAAGCACCTGGTAAATCCTTTGTATAAACTATTGAATGTTGGCCATACTAACCCGGCTATTGGAGATGGAAGTACCAGGGTGTTTTTTGCAGATGATTGTGTAGGGTCGCAGGCAGGGCTTACTGCTTCTATGCTAAGGCCGGGAGAAGTTTTGCTTTTGGAAAATCTTCGTTTTCATAAAGAGGAAGAAAAAGGTGATGAAGCTTTTGCAGAAAAATTAAGCAAGCTGGGTGATGTATATGTGAATGATGCATTTGGTACTGCACACAGGGCACATGCTTCAACGGCTGTGATCGCTAAATTTTTCCCTGCGGAAAAAAGAATGTTTGGTTTGCTGATGAATGATGAGGTGAAGAGTGCTGAAAAAGTGTTACATGAAGCAGAAAAACCTTTCTGTGCTATCATTGGCGGGGCAAAGGTTTCAGATAAGATACTGATCATTGAGAATTTATTGGAAAGAGCGACTGATATCATCATTGGTGGCGGTATGGCTTATACTTTCTTAAAAGCGAGAGGTGGCAAGATCGGTTCTTCACTTTGCGAAGATGACCGTTTACAAACCGCTTTGGATATTTTAGAAAAAGCCAAACAAAAAAATGTGAGCATTCATTTGCCTGAGGATTCTGTGATAGCCGATAAGTTTGCTGCCGATGCAAATACAGAGGTTCGTCCGAGCGATGCCATACCGGATGGCTGGATGGGCCTGGATATTGGCCCTAAAGCTATTGGGATCTTTAATGAGATCATCGGTAAATCAAAAACAGTTTTGTGGAACGGGCCGATGGGAGTTTTTGAAATGGAAAAATTTCAAACCGGAACAAAAGCAGTGGCAGAAGCAGTTGCAGCATCTACAGTAAACGGTGCTTTTAGTTTGGTTGGTGGCGGCGATAGCGTGGCAGCCGTTAATAAATTTAACCTGGCCGATAAAGTGAGTTATGTAAGTACCGGCGGTGGTGCCATGCTGGAATATTTTGAAGGAAAAGTTTTGCCGGGAATTGCAGCTATCAAGGATTAACAGTTTTTATAGGTTACTTTTATATTAACCCGTAATTAATATGAATTATACCCGGAAAATATTATTTTTAAACTCTTAACATTTAAAACAAAAATCATGAAACGTTCGGGCATCCTTTTTATATCGTTATTAATTTTAACAAGCTTATTAGGTGGATGCAAAAGTGAAAAAGAAAAACGGGATGAAGAACATAAAAAATGGGAAGAAGAACAAACAAAAGAGGCTATCCAAAATCTTGAAAAGGAGATACCTGAAGCATGGACAGATTTATTAAGTAAATCAAAAGATAGGACAACAGCGTTCGTTAATCTGATGAATTTACTTAAAACTAATAATAAATTATCCTTAACTCTACTTGAGGAGTGTCAAACAGCAATTGCTGAGGTAAATACGACTAAAGTTGTCGATAAAAGCCCTACTAAGGCGGATATTATAGAATTCCAGAACAAACAAAAGAAATTAAACGCTGCTACTGATAAACTATTGGAAGTTTATTCCAAAGAACCGGATGTAAGGTTGATTGACAATGCTGACAATTTACAAGTGGAGCTTGCTAAAAAGAATGGTGCATTACTGAATTCCACTCAAGTTTATAGGGAATCGGTACGAACTTATAACCATTTAGTAGGCTCAGAGGAAAAACCAAATTTTGAAAAGAATGAATAAAAAGAAGCAGCAGACTTTAGATAAATAAAAAAGTATTTTTTTAATTAAATAAAATAAAAATTATGAAACGTTCAACACTTGTTATTTTAGGAATAGTTGCTGTACTGGCTTTATGGGTAATTGTAACCAGAAATGGTTTGGCAACGGCTCAGGCCGGTATAAACGGTAAATGGGGTGAAGTGGAAACTCAATTTCAGCGTAAGATGAAACTTTATGAAAATGTAATTGCAACAATTAAAGGATCTGCAAAGTTTGAAGATACTGTTCTTACTAATATTATAGCAATGCGTTCTAAAATGCCAAAATTAGATCCAAACAATCCACAAAGTTTATCTGATGCAAATCGACAGCTAGATCAAATGAAAGGAACTATTCTTAATATTAATGTAGAAGCATATCCTACTTTGCAAACAACAGGGGCTTTCAGAGATTTTCAAGCCCAAATTGAAGGAACTGAAAATAGAGTAACGGTTGCAATCAGAGATTGGAATAATGCAATTACTGAATATAATACAAAACTGATAAAATTTCCTGCAAATATAGTTGCCGGCTTGTTTGGCTACAAAGCAAAAGATAATTACAAGGCCGATGAAGGAGCAAAAGATACAAAGGTTGATTTCAGCAAGTAAAATCAATTTATATTATGGGGCTTTTTTCTTTATTTAAAAAGAGAGAATTTTTTTCTACTGCTGATAAGGCACAGATCGTGGAAGCCATTCGCCTGGCCGAAAGAGAGACCAGCGGCGAGATACGGATCTATGTGGAAAGCAAGAATGCTTACGTAGATGCAATTGACCGGGCCGCCGAGATCTTCTTTAAACTAAAAATGCAGGAAACCGATCACCGCAATGCGGTGCTGCTTTATATTGCTATGGACCATCATGAACTGGCTTTGTTTGCCGATGAAGGTATTTACCAAAAAGTGGGTGCAGCCTATTGGGATAATGCTGTAAAAGATATGCTGTCTCAATTTACAAAAGACAATATCAGTAATGGTATTGAACAATGCATTGCACAGATAGGCCAAACCCTAAAAGAAAAATTTCCTTACATACCAACAGAAGATAAAAACGAATTGCCTGACGAAATTGTTTTTGGCAAATAAAAAAAACAGGGGCTTCTATAAATCAAAGATGAAAAAATTTCTTTCCATATTTATTCTGCTGCTGGCTTCGCTTTTATCCTTTTCCCAGGATAAGTTTGATCTTGAGAAATTGCTGCAGCAAAAACCGAACAAGCTTGTAAATGATTATACCACTACACTTACTGCAGATCAGCAACAGGCATTAGAGAATAAACTGGTTGCCTTTGATGACAGTACATCAACCCAGGTAGCAGTTGTCATCATTCCCACCTTAAATGGGAAGGATGTTACTGACTATGGAGTACAATTAGGCAGGGCATGGGGTATTGGTGGAAAAGAACACAGCAATGGCGTTTTGTTGCTGATCGTTAATGGAGACCGTGCGAACGGGGATAAAAAATTATACATTGGCACCGGTTATGGTGTGGAAGGCGCTTTACCGGATATAACTGCCAAGCACATTATTGAAGATGTAATTGTGCCTAATTTTAAGGGCGAAGATTATTATCGTGGTGTAGAAGAAGGAACAGATGCCATCATACAGGCAGTAAAAGGCGAATACAAAGCGCCTGAAAATTACCGTAGCAAAAAGGGCAGTGGCGGCATAGGCAGAATTATTTTTATCATTATTATGATCGTGGTATTTCTGGCTATAAGCGGCGGTAAGGGTGGCGGCGGGTCTTTTATGAGCAGGCGTGGATTTGCTGCGTGGACGATCGGCAGTATGCTCAGCAGCGGCGGGCGTAGCAGTGGCTGGAGTGGTGGTGGAGGCGGAAGTTCAGGTGGCGGCTTCGGTGGTTTCGGCGGAGGTAGCTTTGGCGGCGGCGGTGCAAGCGGAAGCTGGTAAAAATAATTAACTAATATAAATGAAAAATGCCTCCATTTTGGAGGCATTTTTCATTTGGTGGGATCTCTGTTTATTTCATTCCCTTACTGATATAATCCTCAATTTCTTTTCCTTTGGCTTTACTTACTTTGCTTAATTCACCCATGATCATCGGGTCAACAAAGCCCCTGAATTGCTCCGGTACTGCGTTGCGGAATTTAAGGATCGCATCAATTCCTTTTTTTACATTGGCCATGTTTTGCACTTTTACAAGATAACCTGCAAAAGTTCCCACAGCCCCTAATTTCTCCTGGCTTAAAGGCATATCATCAAAACGCTTTACAATAAAATCAAAATCTGCTTCGGTACCTTCTTTAATGATTGTTTCATTTACTACATCGCCCAGGCCCCCTTTGGCATCCTTGCTGTATTTTTTTGCAAGCTCGTAAGCCTTGGTTGGTTCCAGGCTGATCAATCCTTCCAAAGCTGCACCAGCAACAGAATAACTGCTGTCGTTAACATTACTTTCGTAAAGCGATCTGTATTTAGCATTGCTGGTTTTAGCCAGGTATGAAATGGCTGCTGCCTTTGTTCTCCTGTCTTTTTCTGTATTGGCAATTTTTTCAATTCCTTCTATCACTTTTGGATCTTCTGCAATTTTAGAAGCTTCCAGCTTGCCAATTGCATTCCTTCTTAATGGTGCAAACTTATCAGTTAAACCCATGGCCAGTTCAGGCATTCCTTTCTTTGCAAAATACTCAATTGCTTCTCTTCTGTCTAAATATTGCGTAGCATATTTCATCTGGTGAACATAGTTCTCAGCAGTCTTATTATCTGTTTTGGCCCAAAGCATTACTTTGTCGGCATCCACATTTATAAGATCGGGTTTTTGCGAATAATTGAAACTGAATGTATCGATCTTGTTCTCAACCCATACATTGTATCTTTTCTTTGTTGTACCGTTGTAAACATCAATTGCTATTGGCAAACGGAAAACTTTATCGGTCTTTTGAGTTTGTTCAATGATCACCCTAGCCTGGCCCGGGATATCATAATTGTAATCGATCTTTACGATCGGGTGGCCACTTCCGTAAAACCATTGATTCCAATACCAGTTCATATCCTTACCCGTAACTTCTTCAAAGGCAAGGCGCATCTGGCCTGCTTCCCCGGGTTTGAATTTATTGTTGGTCAAATATGTATTCAACGATTTAAAATAAGCTTCATCACCAACATAGTTACGCAGCATATGGTGTATGCGCCCCCCCTTTTGATAACTCACCAGGTCAAACATATCTTCCTTATCGGCATAATGAAAACGTACCAGGTTTTTTTTGCTTTCATTCGGGTTAGATAAATAACCCTGCAATCCCTGCAGGTTTTCTGCATCGCCTGCATCTTTGCCATGCTTATATTCCATCCAAAGCGTTTGGCTGTAATCAGCCATTGATTCGTTAACCGTAAGGTGACTCCAGCTTTCGGCAGTTACCAGGTCTCCAAACCAGTGGTGAAACAATTCGTGGGCAATAGTACCTTCCCAACCAATTCCATCAACGAGTTCTCTTGCATTTTGATATGCGCTTTCCTGGTGTAAAGTAGTTGTGGTGTTTTCCATAGCACCACTCACATAATCTCTTCCAACTATCTGCGAATATTTTTGCCATGGATATTCAACGCCTAATCTTTCTGAGAAGAACTTCATCATTTCAGGAGTATATCCAAAAATACCACGAGCTACTGAAGCATATTCTTTCTCTACATAATAACTCACTTCTTTTCCTTTGTAGCTGTCTTTGATGATAGAGAAATCACCTACACCCATAAAAAATAAATAAGGTGCATGCGGCAGGTCCATCTTCCAGTAATCAGTCCTGGTACCATCTGCGTTTGCCTTTTTGCTGATCAATAAACCATTGCTGAGTGTTACATATTTATTTGGAACGGTCATGTAAATTTCATCCGTTGTTTTTTGATTGGGTTTATCAATAGTAGGCATCCATACACTGTTGGCTTCTGTTTCGCCCTGTGTCCATATCTGTGTAGGTTTATCTTTGTCTTCACCTTTTGGATTAACAAAATACAATCCCTTGGCATCAGTGATTGCTGCACTGCCTTTTGTTTTTAATTCATTTGGCTTACTTACATAATCAATGTAAACAGTATAATTCTCTCCGCCTTTATAGACTTTGTCAAGGGTTATCCTCAATTCATAACCATCGTATGCATATTTCAATTTAGATTTTGAAGTGCCTTTCATGATGGATACTTCTTTAATATCCATTCCTTTTGCATCCAGCAATAAAGAATCTGTATTGTAGAAATGCGGCTTTAACGTTACCCAGGCCTTACCGTACAGGTAAGATTTGTCGTAATCAAACCTAACCTCCAGTTTGGTATGCACCAGGTCATTAACCCTGGGACTTGATTCCCGCAGGATCTTTTTCCAGGAAGTATCCTGGGGCTCGGCACCAGGTTGTGCCATTACAAAAAAGGGTCCTGCCATTAAAGCAAGTAAAAAAAGAATTCTTTTCATATTTAAAATTTAGGTTACAAAAATAAGCGTGGCGTGGTTAATGTGCGGCAGGTTTTTATTTAAATGGCAAAAACATGTTTAATAAGTATTTTTGAAAAGCGATCACGATCTAATACTAAACAAAACGCTCAAAGGTTACAAATGCCACGCTATTTTATTGAGGTTTCCTATAAAGGCACCAATTACTCGGGTTTTCAAAAGCAGCAGAATGCAAATTCTGTGCAGGCAGAACTTGAAAAGGCATTGGAGATCTTTTACAGGCAAAAATTTGAACTTACCGGTTCATCCCGTACAGACGCTGGTGTACATGCTTTACAAAATTTCTTTCATTTCGATAGCGATAATTCAATAGAAGATGGTTCTTATAATCTGAATGCGATCCTTCCGGGTGATATTGTAGCAAAGCGGATATTTCCTGTAGCTGACGATGCACATTGCAGGTTTGATGCAATAAGCCGGGAGTATCATTACTATATATACCAGCAAAAAGACCCTTTTTTACAAGACAGGGCTTGTTATGTTCCTTATCCAATCGATATAGCTTTGATGCAACAAGCTGCAGGTGAGATCATGCAGCATAATGATTTTACCAGTTTCTCTAAGCGAAACACCCAGGTAAAGACCTTTCTGTGTAATATATATATAAGCGAGTGGGTGCAGGAAGCTGATTGTCTTGTTTACAGGGTAAAAGCCAATCGTTTTTTAAGAGGAATGGTGAAGGGATTGGTAGGAACCATGCTTTTAATGGGCAAAAAGAAAATAAATTTTGATGAATTTAAAGCAATAATTGAATCAAAGGACTGCAGTAAAGCCGATTTTTCAGTACCATCCGATGGTTTATTTCTTCAAGAAGTAGCATTTTCTTAAAAATTTTCGGGTGCAATTGGACTTTCTTATGTTTTATTTTCAATTTAAGCTTAAGCGTAATTCAGCTTGAAATCAGGCTTATTTAAGCTAACAAAACCTAATCGCCTGATTTTCTGAAAAAAACTCAATATTTTTTTCAAATCCTGAAACGCAGTACTGCGGCAGTTTACACGTGATATCTACATCTGATTTTGCCCTGTGTGAATAATTAAGAAGCATATTTATTTTGGCAGCAGTTTTTCCACCCTTATCTTTGCCGTCCGCTTTTGAAAAAAGGCACCAGTTCTTAACAAAATCACACACAAAAGAAATCGTTAAAATCAAAAATAATTTCATGAAAATTGAAATTAGATTTGGTGGGTAAACTCTCCGCTCTTACTTTTGCACTCCCAATTAAAAAACGGGGTTTTTTCAAAGGAAAAAAGAGAATAAAAGTTCAGATAAATTTTGGTGATAAAATAAAGACCATTACCTTTGCACTCCCAATTAAAAAAGGGGCACAAAGTATAGTCTAAAAGTTCTTTGAAAGTTTGGAAACAGCAGCAAATAATCATTTGATTATCAAGGTAATGTTAGCGCAAATATTAATTTAGAATTTGACGTTAATTTCCAATGAAATTACACAGTCACGTTCAAACAACTCATTTACAATGGAGAGTTTGATCCTGGCTCAGGATGAACGCTAGCGGCAGGCTTAATACATGCAAGTCGAGGGGTAACATGGGTAGCAATACCTGATGACGACCGGCAAACGGGTGCGGAACACGTACGCAACCTTCCCATAACTGGTGAATAGCCCTCCGAAAGGAGGATTAATACACCGTAACATAACGAAGAGGCATCTCTTTGTTATTATAGGCTTCGGCCGGTTTTGGATGGGCGTGCGCCTGATTAGGTAGTTGGCGGGGTAACGGCCCACCAAGCCTGCGATCAGTAACTGGTGTGAGAGCACGACCAGTCACACGGGCACTGAGACACGGGCCCGACTCCTACGGGAGGCAGCAGTAAGGAATATTGGTCAATGGACGAAAGTCTGAACCAGCCATGCCGCGTGAAGGATTAAGGCCCTCTGGGTTGTAAACTTCTTTTATCTGGGACGAAAAAAGGGTATTCTTACTCACTTGACGGTACCAGAGGAATAAGCACCGGCTAACTCCGTGCCAGCAGCCGCGGTAATACGGAGGGTGCAAGCGTTATCCGGATTTACTGGGTTTAAAGGGTGCGTAGGTGGGTTTGTAAGTCAGTGGTGAAATCTCCGAGCTTAACTCGGAAACTGCCATTGATACTATAGATCTTGAATTATCTGGAGGTAAGCGGAATATGTCATGTAGCGGTGAAATGCTTAGATATGACATAGAACACCAATTGCGAAGGCAGCT
>Ga0193752_1000106_pt1 | contig 113342 bp, 85 predicted proteins | sample H1c1metaG_FD_144924 | JGI IMG/M metagenome (GOLD analysis project Ga0193752, IMG submission 144924) | Soil microbial communities from a riparian zone of the East river system, Colorado, United States - H1c1 | ecosystem: Environmental > Terrestrial > Soil > Riparian zone | place: USA: East...
TTTTAAAAGGGTGGCACCTTCAACTGTCATGGTTCCGCAAACAAAATCATTGGCCGCTTCCATTTGCTCTTCGGTGAAACCGAGTGCATCAAGCAGGCTCCATTCGAAATTGAAATACTGCTCCGGTTTGAATCCAAGACGTTGCAGACACTCTTCACCCAGGTTATATACATTGAACACGAAGCCAATTTCAAATGCTGTATTAACAGCATTGTCAAGCTTTTTTATTTCCTCAGCTATAAAACCTTTTTCACTTAAAGTCTGATGGTTTATATATGGTGCTCCCTGGAAAGTTCCCGTACCAACTGCATACTTGATAATGGCATCGGATTCCTTCGAACTATATCCCAGGTTTTTCAGTGCGGATGGAACCGATTGATTGATGATCTTGAAGTATCCACCACCTGAAAGCTTTTTAAATTTAACGAGTGCAAAGTCAGGCTCCACTCCGGTAGTGTCACAGTCCATTACCAGCCCGATTGTACCTGTAGGTGCAATAACCGTTGTTTGCGCATTGCGGTATCCGTGTTTTTCGCCAAGTTGTACGGCTTCATCCCAGGCTTTGGTCGCCGCTTTCAGCAAATAGTCGGGGCAATACCTGGCTTTTATTCCCTGTGGTTTAACACTTAAGTTTTCATATTCATCTGCATCATAAGCTGCAAGCCTGTGATTGCGCATAACACGCATCATATGCTTTTTGTTTGCTTCATAACCCGGAAAAGGTCCAAGGATAGAAGCAAGCTCTGCAGATGTCTTGTAAGAGATTCCTGTCATGATTGCTGAAATAGCCCCGGCAATTCCCCTTGCTTCTTCACTGTCATAAGCTATACCCATAACCATCAGCATAGAACCGAGGTTTGCATAACCCAATCCAAGTGTCCGATAATCATAACTCAGTTGTGCCACCTCTTTAGAAGGAAACTGTGCCATCAAAACAGAAATTTCGAGAACAGTTGTCCATAACCGGCAGGTATAAGCGAAACCATCAACATCAAAGTTGTTGGTTGATTCATCGTAAAAACGCCTGAGGTTTACAGAAGCGAGGTTACATGCGGTATTATCAAGGAACATGTATTCACTGCAGGGATTCGATGCACGGATCTCTCCACCTTCAGGGCAGGTATGCCATTCATTGATCGTTGTATTGTATTGTGTACCGGGATCCGCACAACGCCAGGCTGCATAGGAAATCTTGTTCCATACTTCTCTGGCAGGCACTTTCTTCATTATCCGGCCATCGCTTCTTGCCTTTAGTTCCCAGTCTTCATTTTTTTCAAGCTTCTCAAAAAATTCATTGGGAATTCTGACAGAGTTATTTGAGTTCTGACCGGAAACAGTTTTGTATGCGTCACCTTCGTAATCGCTTGAATAACCTGCAGCAATAAGCGCTGCTACCTTCTGTTCTTCTTCGACCTTCCAATTTATAAAATCCAGTATTTCCGGATGGTCAAGATCAAGACAAACCATTTTTGCTGCACGCCTGGTAGTTCCACCACTTTTAATGGCACCTGCCGCACGATCACCGATCTTCAAAAAACTCATCAGACCGCTGGAAGTTCCGCCACCACTAAGTTTTTCATTCTCACCACGTATGTTGGAATAATTCGTACCCACTCCTGAGCCATATTTGAATATCCTTGCTTCACGAACCCAAAGGTCCATGATGCCGCCATCGTTTACCAGGTCATCATCTACGGAAAGAATAAAACATGCATGTGGTTGTGGACGTTCATATGCAGAAGTGGATTTCTTTAATTGTCCATCCAGTTGGTCAACATAATAATGCCCTTGTGGCTTTCCCTTGATACCATAGCTTTCATGCAGCCCTGTGTTAAACCACTGCGGACTGTTAGGAACACAAGCCTGGTTGAGTATGCAATAAACCAGTTCTTCATAAAATATCTGTGCATCCTTCTCGGTTCCAAAATAATTGTAACGTTGTCCCCAAACCTTCCAGCAATTGGCCATACGATGAGCTACCTGTTTGGCAGAGGTTTCCCTTCCCATTGAACCATCAGCCTGGGGTACACCGGCCTTTCTGAAATATTTTTGGGCGAGTATATCTGTTGCAATCTGGCTCCAGGTTTTTGGAACCTCCACATTTGTCATTTCAAAAACAATTTCACCGCTTGGATTCCTGATAACAGATGTCCGATAGTCATATTCAAACTGATCAAACACGCTGGTGCCCTCGATTGTAAAGCGGCGGCTGTATTGCAAGCCTTGTTCAGATTGCTTCTTGTTAGCCATACTAAAAATATTTTTAGATGATAAGTATTCAGGTGAAACAGTTTCTCAGGGAGGGTTAACGAAAATATCTTTCTGGAATCAGAATTCCGTGCTGTAAATATGCACAGGCTGTGGATAAAGGACTGTTAAAATTTTGTATGCAGCCATGGGTTTGATTTATCTCTCAAATGCGTTTTTTTGTCATTTTTTCAGACCCTAAAAATCGCGAAAAACCACTTAGTAAACATACCCGTAAAACGAGTAAACATACCCTTCCTGATTTGTATTTAACGGAAGTGATTGAGGTTTAACTGAATAAACAATAACAACTATATTAAGCTTATGTTATCCCTTTATCGGTTATTTTCGCTTTTTTTAATAGGTTTTATGAGCAGGTTAAGGATTTATCTCATCGTATCTCTGATTGGAAGTTTATTAATGATTGGGAACAGCTGCATTTCACAAACAACCTTTAATGGTTGGTTTGGAGCTTTCAGCACTTTTAAATTTGATAAGAAATTCAGTGTTAACGTGGATGTGCAAGCCCGTAGCACCGATCAGCTGGAACACCTGAATACCTTCATTTTTCGCCCGGGTCTGAACTGGCATTTCAGAAAAAATATGATTGCAACCGTAGGATATGGCTATTTTCATATCCGTCGTATGAATTCCGGAATTTCAGGCTATGCGCCCGAACATCGAATCTGGCAGCAACTCATTATTAACCACAATGCCGGATTTATCCCTATTCAACACCGGTTCAGGCTAGAGCAAAGATTCATTGGCAAAACCACTGTTGAAAACGGGGATTTGAAAGTAAGTGGTAACAGCTTTGCAAACAGGATCAGGTATTTCAACCGGGCAATCATTCCATTTAATGGTTCTAAACCCTTTATACATGGAATATTTGGTGCACTGCAAAATGAGGTGTTCCTGAATATTGGAGACAAATCTGCAGTGAACGGAAAGTTCTTTGACCAGAACCGTGTCTATCTGGCGATTGGATATAGACTGAGTGCAAAATTTGATTTAGAAGCTGGTTATATGAATCAATATGTTTCCGGTTCAAATGATAATCTAAGCAGGGCTCATATCCTCCAGCTTGCTACTTATCTTCGATTGTAGTATATTTCAAGCGATTACGTATGTTATGCAGATGGGCAAAACTTAACATCCTTTGGAAAAGTTTTCGCATTTTTGCAATAAGCACCAACTGAAAGTGAATGAAGCAAGGCATTTATCAATCTTTACTGGATAAAAAATCTAAGGGACAAAAGTCTTTCGCTGTACTTATTGACCCTGATAAGGTTGATGAAGCCCTGATAGAAGAACTGGTCACACTTTCTGTCGAAGCAAAAGTTGATTATTTATTTATTGGAGGCAGCCTGGTGATCAGCAATCAACTGGATGAGGTAGTAAAGCAGGTAAAAAACACTTGTGATATACCCACTATCCTTTTTCCCGGCAGTCCCAGCCAGATCTCCTCATATGCTGATGCATTGTTGTATCTCTCCGTAATTTCCGGCCGGAACCCCGAACTGCTTATTGGCCAGCATGTGATTTCAGCCCCTTTTGTAAGGCAAAGCGGACTTGAGATAATGTCTACCGGTTATATGGTTATTGACGGTGGTGCACCTACTACGGTATCTTATATCAGCAACACCATCCCAATACCGGCAGATAAAAATGAAATAGCCATGTGCACTGCAATGGCTGGTGAGATGCTTGGCATGAAACTCATTTATATGGATGCTGGCAGTGGTGCAAGGCGCCCGATAACCGAAAGTATGATTGCAAAAGTCTCCGGCGTGATTGAGGCTCCCCTTGTTGTAGGTGGAGGAATTACTGATCCTGAAAAAGCTTATCTCAATTGCAGGGCTGGCGCAGATGTTATCGTTATTGGTAATGCTATTGAAAAAGACGCCTCTCTCATTAAAGAAATGAGTGCAGCAATTCATAGTTCTCCGCAAGTGAGATTCGAAAATCTTTAACCTTGAAGGTTCAGGCTTCATCCAGATCTACCCACTCACCATGAGCACAATTACTTGCAACAACAATACGTTATTGATTGTATAGATTTGGAAAATACAAATTACCTATTTAAGATATCTGCATGCGTTTTCTGGTGTTTGTCTGTATAACGGTATTGTGTAGTGGTTGCTTCAGCAGATTTGTAATGACCGAAAAGGAAATCAGGAACCATTACAAAAACAAGGCTGTTAAGCCAACTTATTTTACAATTAAGAACGATTCGGTAAGCCTGTTTTGTGCAACAACTGGCTCTGATACCTTACCTCCGTTATTGCTTGTACATGGAGCTCCTGGTGCCTGGTATGGAAGCCGTAACCTGCTTGACGATACCATCGTTCAAAAACAGTATCATATTATTGCAATGGACAGGCTTGGATATAATAAATCAAGGTTCAAAGGAAAAAGAGGACCCGTAACATCTATTGAAACGCAGGCCGTTGCTATCCACGAAGCTCTCAGACTTAATAAATCTTCCAAAACAGGTGTTGTGATGGGATCTTCATTTGGTGGACCGATAGCAGCTAAGATTGCTATTATGTACCCGGACAGGTTTCACCAGTTGGTAATGCTTGCGCCCGCCATAGATCCGGACAACGAAAAGTATTGGTGGTTCCACCTGTTTATACGGGGCGGACTTGTAAGAGCGCTGATGCCGAAGTTTGTAAACAACGCAACTGACGAAAAATTCGCTCATGTCGAAGAACTGAAAAAGCTGCTGCCTGAATGGAGCAAACTTTCTATCCCGATTACTATGGTCCAGGGTGGGGAAGATAATGTGGTTTACCCATCGAATCTCGACTTTGCAAAAAAAGCTTTGTTGGGAAAACCGGCCGAGTTCGTGTTTCTGCCTGCCTCAGGTCACATGATCAGATCCCAGAATCCTGACCTGGTCAGATCTATAGTCCTGAAGGCCCGCAAGTTCGCAAAACTCAGGATATTCAAGTCCAATCGCAAATCCGAGTTAGCTAACTATCAATAATTTGCCTCTTAACATATATTTTACACCAACCTGCTAAATTAATTCCTCAAAAACAGGTAAAAACCTGAAAATTTTATTTTCTTTGCATAGTAAAAAACAATTCGATAGCGTTTATTCTCAGAGAATGATAAAAAACCTTTACATATCAAATGCGGACACAGCAAATATTGCTGAGTTACTGCGTGGGGTTTTTCCTGTACATCTCTGTACAGTTTTTCCTTTTCAGCCTATCCCCTTTTGGGTACGACGTTGATACAATCCAGCACCCATAGTGTCCCCTGTTAAATCGGAACTATGAAATCCCTTCGAGGGAACAACCATATATCGTGGTACGGCTAATGCCGGCATTTTTCAACTCGCGTTTATTTTCATTAAAATGGACACTCAACAGGAACAATTTCAAATCCTTATAGCTAACGAATCTCATACAGGATTCGGGCAAATCATCTGTGACGAAATGGCTTCGTCTGCACAAGCACGTGGAACTGGCATTGCCAAAAGAAGTCCTGAATATATCCAGGCAAAAATGAGAGAAGGCAAAGCAGTTATCGCTTTTACATCGGAGGGAATCTGGGCAGGTTTTTGTTATATCGAAACATGGAGCCATGGCGAATATGTAGCTAATTCCGGTCTAATCGTTGCCCCTGCATTCCGGAAAAGCGGACTTGCAAAAAAAATCAAAAAGAAAATATTTGAACTAAGCCGCAAAACTTATCCTGAATCCAAAATTTTTGGACTTACAACCGGACTTGCAGTAATGAAAATTAACTCAGAGCTTGGTTACGAGCCTGTCACCTATTCCGAGCTTACCCAGGATGAGGCTTTCTGGGCTGGATGTAAAAGTTGTGTGAACTACGAGATCCTGATGAGCAAGGACCGGAAGAACTGTATGTGTACTGCAATGTTATATGATCCAAAAGATCATTACGAGCCAGAAGAAACGATACAGGATTTCAAGAAACATTCTTCTTTATACGAACGCTTCATGCGTATCAAACAGTGGAAATTGCTGAAGCCGTTACTCCGAAGGGACAAGGATAGCAAGAAAGCAGACAAATCAAAGCCCTCACTGCTCCATTTCTTTTTCCATTTTTAACCGGTAACGTACAGAACACCTGATTTTTTCCCGTTGTTAGCTGTTCAGCGTTAACTGAATCGTACTTTTGCTATCGTTTAAGCTTTAGCAGATCTTTGTTCATTATTTTAAATCAATCATGTTTCCATGGGTAATAAAGTTGTACTGGCCTACAGCGGCGGATTAGATACTACATACTGTGCTATCTACCTGCGCAAAATTAAAAATCTTGAAGTTCATGCACTCACGGTGAATACCGGGGGTTTCAGTGCCGAAGAAATCGGCAATATTGAAAAACGCGCCAAAGAACTTGGTGTCGCTTCTTTCACCTGTGTTGATGTAACAAGAGATTATTACGATTCATGTATCCGCTACCTCGTTTATGGCAATGTGCTGAAAAATGCAACCTATCCCTTAAGTGTAAGCGCAGAAAGAATGGTCCAGGCAATTGCTGTCGCTAAACATGTACAGGCAACCGACGCTTCTTATGTGGCGCATGGCAGTACAGGTGCAGGCAATGACCAGGTGAGGTTTGACATGGTTTTCCAGAGTATGTTACCGGGTGTTGAAATCCTTACCCCTATCCGGGATATGCAGCTCAGCCGCGAAGCAGAGATTAATTTTCTAAAAGAACATGGTGTCGATATGAATTTTCATAAGGCACAATACAGTATCAATAAAGGTTTATGGGGCACATCAGTTGGCGGTAAAGAAACTTTAACAAGCAGGGAATACCTACCTGAAGAAGCCTGGCCGACCCAGGTTACCGAATCCGGCTTAAGAAATATCGAACTGGTTTTTGAGAAGGGTGAACTTAAAGGCGTAGATGGAAAGACCTATGATCACCCGGTAGAAGCCATACAATATCTTCAGTCAATTGCCCAGCCTTATGGTGTCGGGCGGGATATACATGTTGGTGATACCATTATTGGCATAAAGGGTCGCGTTGGATTTGAGGCAGCGGCACCACTCATCATCATCAAAGCACATCACCTGCTTGAAAAACATACTTTGACAAAACACCAGTTATACTGGAAAGAACAATTAAGTACCTGGTATGGCAACTGGTTACACGAAGGTCAGATGCTTGACCCGACAATGCGTAATATTGAAAAATTCCTGGCAGATACACAGGAAACAGTAAGTGGAAAAGTGTTTGTCACCGTTCAACCATATCGATTTATCGTAACCGGCATCGAATCACCGCACGACCTGATGAGCAATAAATTTGGAAGCTATGGTGAGATGAACAAAGGATTCACCGGCGATGATGTAAAAGGATTTGCCCGGATCTTCGGTAACCAGGCAGCAATTTATCATAAAGTCAATACAACAGATAATGATTAAGGTAGGCATAGTCGGAGGCGCGGGTTATACAGGCGGGGAACTGTTAAGGCTTCTTGTAAATCACCCGGAAGCGAATATAATTTTTGTGCATAGCAAGAGTAATGCAGGCAATACAGTTGCCAGTGTACATGGTGATCTTGCGGGCGAAACCTCATTGCTGTTTTCCGATAAACTAAATGATGATATCGAAGTATTGTTTCTTTGTGTGGGCCATGGGGAGGCAAAGAAATTTCTGCAGAACAATTCAATCGCTGATAACGTACGCATCATTGATCTCTCACAGGATTTCAGGTTGAAAGAAGCTAATATTCTAAAAGCTTCGGAAGGCTCAAACGACTCGAATGGCTTAAGTCCGTCTAAAGGTAAGAATGAACGGAGATTTGTTTACGGCCTTCCTGAATTAAATAAAGAAGAGATAAGACGTGCATTTAATATTGCAAACCCAGGTTGTTTTGCCACCGCTTTGCAGCTGGGTCTGTTGCCATTAGCAAAAGCCGGTTTGCTGAAGGATGTTTATACCACCGGCATTACCGGTTCAACCGGTGCCGGGCAGGGACTTAGCCCCACATCACATTTCTCATGGCGGGCAAATAATATCCAGGCTTATAAGACGCTGACACATCAGCATCTGAAGGAGGTTGGTCAGTCACTTACCCAGCTAAATGATAAATCTGATATTGACATCAATTTTGTTCCCTGGCGCGGTGATTTTACCAGAGGGATATTTATCAGCTCACAATTAAAATGTGATCTTTCTCAAACTGAGTTGGATGAATTGTATGAATCCTTTTATAATGATCATCCATTTACCATCATAAGCAAAGAACCGATATATCTGAAACAGGTAGTGAACACGAATAAATGTTTTATCCAGCTTGAAAAAGTTGGTGATAAACTGGTGGTGCACTCAATTATAGATAACCTGTTGAAAGGTGCCAGTGGCCACGCAGTGCAAAACATGAACCTGATGTTTGGCATTGATGAAACAACCGGCCTGCGATTAAAGGCAAACTATTTTTAGGTCAACAACACTGTTCAATCTTTTAATTTTGAATTATGAAATTATTCGACGTTTATCCTATTAATGATATCACTATAACCAAAGCCCGGGGCTCGAATGTCTGGGACGATAAAGGCACTCAATATCTGGATCTTTATGGTGGACATGCCGTGATCTCAATTGGCCATACACACCCGCATTATGTTGAAAGACTCAATACGCAATTAAACAATGTTGGTTTTTATTCCAATTCAATACGTATCCCTTTACAGGAAGAGCTTGCTTTAAAACTTGGGAAGGTTTCAGGTAAAGAAGATTACCAGTTGTTCTTGTGCAACTCCGGGGCTGAGGCAAATGAAAATGCACTGAAGCTTGCATCTTTTTACAATAACAGGAAAAAAATCATTGCTTTCAGAAAGGCATTTCATGGGCGTACCTCCCTGGCTGTAAGCGTTACTGATAATCCAAAAATTGTTGCGCCAGTTAATCAGAATGACAATGTGATTTTTCTGCCCTTCAACGATGAATCATCTCTTGATGCAATATTCCGGGCGCAGGGTGATCAGATTTGTGCAGTAATCATTGAAGGTATACAAGGTGTGGGCGGAATCAATGTAGCCAGCGATAGCTTTCTGCAATCAATTCGCAAAAACTGTGATAAATACAATGCTGTATTTATCGCCGATAGTGTACAATGCGGATACGGAAGAACCGGCAAATTCTTTTCCCAGGATTTCAGTGGTGTTAACGCTGATATATATTCAATGGCCAAAGGCATGGGCAATGGATTTCCGGTTGCCGGGATTATCATAGCACCACATATCAAGCCGGTACCGTTGATGCTCGGCACTACCTTTGGCGGAAATCATCTTGCCTGCGCTGCGGCACTTGCTGTCCTGGAAGTTATTGAGTCAGAAAATCTGATCGCAAATGCAGCGACAGTTGGTGCATATATCATGGACAAACTGAAAGAAATTCCATCCTTACAGAACATAAGAGGAAGAGGTCTGATGATCGGATTTGATGTGCCGGAGAACCTGAAGGATTTGAAAAAGAATCTCCTTTTCAAATATCATATTTTTACCGGTGAGGCTAAGCCAAATGTTATAAGGCTTCTTCCTTCGCTGGCACTTACAAAAGCCGATGCCGATATTTTTCTTGAAGCAATCCGGGCTGAAATTGAAGCCCTGGAGCCGTCAACTCAACAAGCTCATAATTAATGAAAAATTTTATCTCTGTTAATGATGTTTCACATATTGACGGGCTGGTTGCAAAAGCCCTGATGTATAAGGCCGATCCTTTTAGCGACTTATCCCTGGGAACGAACAAACGTATCGGCTGCCTTTTCCTTAATCCTAGTATGCGCACTCGTTTAAGTACGCAGGTTGCTGCGCAGAATCTAGGCATGGAAGCCATCGTTTTTAATGTTGATAAGGAAGGGTGGGCTTTGGAATTTGAAGAAGAAGCCATTATGAGCGGAAACAAGGTAGAACATGTTAAGGATGCGGCACCTATCATGGGCAAATATTTTGATATCCTTGCCATCAGGACTTTTCCGGGTTTGAAAAACAGGGAAGAAGATTACAGTGAACTATATATAAATCAATTTATAAAATATGCCGGGATTCCGGTCGTCAGCCTCGAAAGTGCTACCCTGCATCCTTTGCAGAGCCTTACTGATATTATTACGATAAAAGAATCAATGAGTAAATGGACCAGCCCGGCCCGTAAGCCAAAAATTGTAATGACCTGGGCACCACATGTTAAGGCACTGCCACAATGTGTGGCGAATAGTTTCTCTCAATGGGTAAATGCCTGGGGCCAGGCAGATTTCGTTATCGCACACCCCGAAGATTATGAGCTCGACGAAAAGTTTACCAAGGGGGCAACAATAACACATGACCAGGACGAAGCACTTAAAGATGCGGACTTTGTTTATGTGAAGAACTGGAGTACCTACAATGATTATGGCAGAATCTATTGTAATGATCCGGAATGGATGCTGACAAATGAAAAGCTTGGATTAACAAACAATGCAAAGGTGATGCATTGTTTGCCTGTTCGCCGCAATGTTGAATTAAGTGATGAAATACTTGATGGCCCGGATAGTATAGTGACACTTGAAGCTTCGAATAGGGTTTGGGCAGCGCAGGCGGTGATTAGTGAGATCCTTAAGGAGTTATGAGTGATGAGTGATGAGTGGAGTGGTAAGTGGTAAGTTAAGTTTTTGAAATTATGAGTGATGACTAATAATTGACGGTTGATTGGGATGTTTGATGAGGAATAATGGATGATGGATGTGGGGTTGATGTGTAAGGATTGATGTGTAAGGATTGATGTGGGAGGTTAATGTGGGAGGATTGATGTGCGAAATACAGTAATGATAATAAGAGTTCATGAACAAGTTGTTTGTTATAAAAATTGGTGGAAATATTGTGGACGATGAGATAGCTCTTTCGGCTTTTCTTGATTTGTTTGCTGGTGTGGCTGGCAAAAAGATTCTTGTACATGGCGGAGGCAAAGTTGCTACCCGGCTTGCAAAGGATCTCAATGTGCCACAACAACTGGTAGATGGCCGGCGGATTACTGATGCTGCAACACTCAGGATCGTAACCATGGTTTATGCCGGTCTGATCAATAAAAATATCGTAGCGCAATTGCAATCAAAAGGATCAGATGCAATCGGCCTTACCGGCGCCGATGGCAATGCTATCACCGCTCATAAGAGGAAACACGCCGCGCTTGACTATGGTTTTGCCGGTGATGTTGACAATATCAATTCAAAGATGATTTCGGGTTTACTGGAACAAGGGCTTGACCTGGTTTTCGCACCTATAACACACGACAATAAGGGACAGCTCTTAAATACAAACGCAGATACCATTGCCCAGGAACTGGCCCGTGGTCTGAGTAAAAACTATGAAGTTCATCTGATCTATTCATTCGAAAAAGCCGGAGTGCTTGAGGATGCAAATGATGATAACACAGTAATAAAAAGGATAGATCCGGATACCTACCAGTCGTTGAAAGAAAAACAGATCATTTTTGCAGGAATGATACCCAAACTCGATAACGCATTTGAGGCAATCCGGAGTGGTGTGAGCAGGGTAATTATTGGCAAAGGAGAACAACTTGCCGAACTAATAACCGGCGCCGCCGGTACAACCATTACGGATGCAGCATGACCGAATCGACATATTACAGGCAGACGCAATAAACTTGCTCAAAGAGCTTATTGCGACTCCTTCATTTAGTAAAGAGGAAGATCAGACGGCGGGAATCCTATGCCGGTTTCTCGGAGAACGCGATGTGATTCATTACCGGATCCAAAATAATGTTTACGCTTTTAACAAGCATTATGATGAATTAAAACCTTCGGTTTTACTCAACTCTCATCATGCACGGTAAAACCCAACAAAGCTTATACACTGGATCCTTTTACACCGGTTGTAAAAGACGGAAAACTTTTTGGGCTTGGATCTAATGATGCCGGGGGCTGTCTTGTTTCGCTGATAGCAACGTTCCTGTATTTTTATCATCGTGAAGATTTGCCTTTTAACCTGGTGCTTGCTGCCAGTGCTGAAGAGGAGATCAGTGGGTTTAATGGAATTGAATTGCTGTTGAAAGACCTTGGACCAATCAGCTTCGGTATTGTTGGCGAACCCACACAAATGCATATGGCGATTGCGGAGAAAGGTCTGCTGGTACTTGATGTTTATGCCGAAGGAAAAGCAGGCCATGCTGCACGTGAAGAAGGTGAGAATGCAATTTACAAGACCCTGAAAGATATGCAGTGGTTCAGCACTTACAAGTATCCAAAAAACTCGGAACTTCTCGGACCCGTAAAGATGAGTGTAACAGTAATCGAAACAGAAAATAAAGCTCACAATGTGGTGCCTTCCAGCTGTCATTTTGTGGTCGATGTGAGAGTGAATGAGCTTTATAGTTTTGAAGAAGTGCTTGGCGTTATAAAATCTCATACCAGTTGCGTGGTAACACCAAGAAGTTTAAGGATGCGTTCTTCATATATTTCGCTTGACCATCCGATTGTAAAGGCTGGTATCAAACTTGGTCGCGATTATTACGGATCTCCCACCACTTCTGACAAAGCGCTAATGCCTTTCAATACCTTGAAGATGGGTCCAGGTGATTCAGCCCGTAGCCATACAGCTGATGAGTACATATTTATCGAAGAGGTTAACAATGGCATCGAACTGTACATTCAATTTTTAAATGAGCTGATATGAAATTATGGAGTAAAGAGAAAACCAACACATCCGAACTTATAGAAAGGTTCACAGTTGGCAGGGACAAGGAATTTGACATCCTGCTGGCTGAACACGATGCACTCGGTTCCATTGCTCATGTAAAGATGCTTGGCCAGGTTGGGTTGATGAAAAAAGAAGACGCAGAGACCGCTGTTAAAGGGCTTGAAGACATTCTTGCAATTATCAGGTCAGGTGGTTTTGTTATTGAAGATGGTGTTGAAGATGTTCATTCGCAGATAGAATTTTTACTCACGAAAAATATTGGCGAGGCTGGTAAACAGATTCATAGCGGCCGAAGCAGGAATGACCAGGTTGCTGTTGCGATCAAATTATATCTCAGGTCAGAAATACTTAAGATCACGGAGGCCACCAAGTCTTTGTTCAACTTACTTATTGATCAGAGCGAAAAGTTTAAAGACAAATTATTGCCGGGTTATACGCATTTGCAAATTGCTATGCCTTCATCTTTTGGCCTATGGTTCGGCGCTTATGCCGAGAGCCTGGTTGATGATACGGAAATGCTTGCCGCAGCATATGCTGTGGCTAATAAAAATCCGCTCGGAAGCGGTGCGGGCTATGGTTCGTCTTTCCCTCTGAACAGGACCATGACAACTGAGCTACTGAATTTTGGAGCCATGAATTATAATTCGGTTTATGCCCAGATGAGCCGTGGCAAAACCGAAAAAATTGTTGCCACAGGTATTGCCTCCATTGCTGCTACATTGAGCAAACTTTCAATGGATGCCTGTCTTTATATTAATCAGAATTTCGGTTTTATTTCGTTTCCCCCGGAGCTAACAACCGGCAGTAGCATTATGCCGCATAAAAAAAATCCGGATGTTTTTGAATTGATCAGGGCAAAATGCAACCGGATACAGTCAACTCCCAACGAATTGACCCTATTGATCAATAACCTGCCTTCCGGTTATCATCGTGATATGCAGCTTACAAAAGAAATACTCTTTCCTGCGATTGAAGAATTGAAATCCTGCCTGGAAATTATCCAGCTGATGCTTTCAAACATCACTGTCAAAGATCATATACTGGACGATGAAAAGTATCGTTACTTATTTAGTGTAGAAGCAGTAAACGAACTGGTAAATAAAGGCATTTCATTCCGCGATGCCTACAAAGAAATAGGCAACCAGATAGACAGTGGCAATTTCAATTTCGACTACAAACAACAACTTCACCACACCCACGAAGGAAGCCTTGGTAATCTCTCGAATGACAAGATTCGAAACGAAATGGAGAAAACCCTAAACAAGTTTTAGTTATGAGTTATGAGTTATGAGTGAGTTATGAGATGTTTAGTTGAAAGTGGGTTATGAAGCTTTTAATTATGAATGTTGTGCAAAGTATTTCACTCATAATTCTCAACTCATAACTCACTCATAACTCATCACTATATAAAGCCTATCTCAGTTGTTTCGTGTCTACCCTTGTTGGCGTGTCTTTACCTGCGATGATGCTGGTTGAGCTGAGCGCTATGGCCTTGATGATCTCAGCCATGTTGTTCATATCAAGGGTTTCGATTTCATCATCCTTTGTATGATAAAATTTTTCGGAGTCCATCTTTGAGGTAGAAATAGTGTGTGCCGCTACCCCCTGGCGCGCGAGGGTGGCATTATCGGAACGATAAAAAAGTTGCTGTTCGGGATAAGGATCAGGATAAAATTTGAAGGCAGTACCAGCCAGATTTTTTTCGAGGATCTTACCAAGATCAGTTTTTTCATAGCCCGTTATATAGGCTGAGTTTTTTCCCCATTTGCTGTCGGTTCCAATCATTTCTATATTAAACATAGCCATCACCTTTGATGAATCGAATTGGCCTGAAAAATGTCTTGCGCCGAAGCCGCCGACTTCTTCACCTGTAAATGCTGCAAATACTATAGTTCTTGCGTTATCTTTTTTCTTTGCAAAATAGTTTGCAAGCATGATCACCGCAGTTGTACCAGCCGCGTCGTCGTTTGCACCATTGTAAATAGAATCGCCGTTTGCATCAGCTGGACCGATACCGAGATGATCGTAATGAGCCGAAAAAATTACGATTTCGTCTGGTTTTGATTTGCCGGGTATCATGCCCACCACGTTTTTCAGGGGCATCTGTTCCGTTTTTTTGTTAAGCGTCAGTGCAAACGTTGAGGGCTGTGTTGAACCTAAAAGAAAAACAAGATTAGATTTCATGGCAGGATTTATTCTCCTCGCCTGGCGGATGCTAATGAAAACCTGGGCATGTGCAGTATCCACCAGTATTAAATAATTACCTGTTGATTGTTGCAATCGGCGGAACACCACCTGCGGGGTATCAGTTGCCTTGATCGTGATTTTCTCAATAGTTGAATCATTGGTCAGCGTGTAAGTTTCGCGGGCCGATAAAAAAGCAACATTGTTCGGGTTAACAGGTGATCCGTCTACTGTGCCTGAGATAATAAACTCTGTTTGTGGCACAGAAAACTCCTGTAGATAAGAACCCTTTACCGGTTGAATACCGGATTTACGAAACTCTTCAGCTATGTATTCAGCAGCCTTGTCGATACCGGGAGTAAATGTTTTTCTGCCCTGCATTTCATCTGAAGATAATTTTCTTTCTATCTGTTCAACAGCTTTGGCGTTGATTATCTTATCTATCTGCTGCGCGTTCGTTATCGTTGCCAGGCTCAGCGCACTAACAACAGTAAATAAATATTTTCTCATGTTTGTTTATAAACTCATCATCTCTTTAAACTTAACTGTCTGGCGGCGGCTAACTTCAATCTTTTCTCCCCCTTTTAGCTCAAGCAGCAGACCTCCGTTGAAATAAGGTTCAATCTTTTCAATCAAACGAAGATTAATGATGTGTTTTCGGTTAGCCCTGAAAAATGTTTTCTCATCAAGCCTTTCTTCGAGTGAATTAAGCGACTTCAATATCAGTGGCTTGTTTGGACCAAAATAAACCTTGGCATAGTTACCAACGCTTTCGAATAACCGGATTTCAGACAGTTTAACGAACCAGCAGCGTTCTCCATCTTTCACAAACACCTGGTCGTGTTCACTGAGGATAGAACGGTTCACGTTCGGGTTCATTGGCATTGAACCATTCTCCTTTTCATCCTGCATATGGAGCTTCTGAATAGCGTCGGCAAGTCTTTTGGGTTCAACCGGTTTCAGAAGATAATCCAATGCATTTACTTCAAACGCTTTCAGTGCATATTCATCATAAGCCGTGGTAAAGATTACATTTGGTATCCGGTCCAGTTCAGACAACATATCGAATCCAGTTTTTCCCGGCATCTGGATGTCGAGAAAAATGAGTTCAGGATTCATGTTTTCTATACGCTCGATACCCTCACCGGCATTCGCGGCTTCAGCAACGACCTCGATTTCCGGGAAGTCCAGCAATAATTTTCTTAACTCGTTTCTTGCTAATCTTTCGTCATCAATTATTATAGCTCTGATCATACCTGTAACTATTTTTTGCAACGGGAATCAATACTCGAACTTCCACCAGTTCCGAATTAACCTGGCGGATAGCAAAATTAGCTTTTTCTCCAAACAAAAGATGTAGCCTGTTTTTTGTACTGGAAAGCCCGAATCCGTCGCCCGCATTACCATAGCCGTTAAGATGGCCGGTGTTCTGTATAATCAGTTCATGGAATTCGTCACGGAATTCCGAAATCACCTTTACGATTCCGCCGTTTATCTGTTTACCAATTCCGTGTTTAATAGCGTTTTCGACCAGCGTTTGCAACATCATCGGGGGGATAGGCTGATCAAGTGTATCTTCATCAATCTCATACTCTATCTGCAGCCGGTCTTCAAACCTGATATGTTCAAGAGCGAGATAGTCTTTTACAATATTGAGTTCTTTTTCGAAAGGCACTGTTTCCAGTTTTTCAGCCTGCATAGAACTACGCAGAATATTACTCAGTTCGGTTATTGCATTTCTGGCGCGGCCCGGATTTTCATCAATCAGTGCCCTGATACTGTTTAATGCATTAAAGATAAAATGCGGATTGATATGAGACTTAATGGTCTTCAGCTCCAGTTCCTTGACTAACGCCTCCAGCTTCAGGGTATCGAGTTGCTGGCGTCGGTTGGTTTCGATATAATGATAGAAATAATAAATGAGCACCCAGGGTATTACAAGAAATCCACTGCTTAATATGTTTGCGATAAAACGGGTTGTTATATCAAGCCTGTTTTCAGTAGTAAGGTTGAAAATTTCTATCCCCGCCATCACAACCAAACTATTAATAACGCAGGTAATGAGGATGGCAAATACCAGTCTTGAAAAGATCTGCTCATTAGGCAGAAGCATCCATTTTTTCCTCTTGATGTATTCCCGTAGCAGGTGGGTACTCAGTATTCCACCACCGATCATCACGAGGATCTTTTCAATCCTGTCTAAATTGATTTCTTCTTTGAAGATGAAAACATATAAGAGGGCTGATAGGCCTGCAAGACCTGCCCAACCCAGAATCTGGCAAAGCCAGTAATTGGATATTTTTTTGAGAACGCTCATAGTTATCCTACAAAACTAGGGTTTACGCCAAGAGCCCTTGGGTTAAATGTTATATGTGGCATAAAATGACTGTCAGGTTTAGAGTGTATGGCCGGTGCCGCAGAGTCAAAATATACTATTTTCTTAAAAATCAACGTTCTACTGCGAAGAACAGCCATTTGGGGTTGTAATCCTAAGATATAGCTTTTGTGTCAAAAGGTATAAAAACAGTATTTTTGTCTTATAAAATCAAAGAATGAACATCAATCCCGGGGCTTTGCTTCAAACGGTGAACTCACCGGCGGACCTGCGAAAACTCAGCAAAGAACAGCTTATCCAGCTTTGCGACGAACTAAGGCAGTATATTATTGATGTTGTTAGTGTTCATGGCGGTCATTTCGGGGCCAGCCTGGGAGTTATTGAACTTACTGTTGCACTTCATTATATCCTTGATACCCCAACCGATCAGCTTGTTTGGGATGTGGGTCACCAGGCTTACGGTCATAAGATCCTTACAGGTCGCCGTGACAATTTTTATACAAATCGTAAATACAACGGACTCAGCGGTTTCCCAAAAAGATCCGAATCAGAATATGACACTTTTGGCGTAGGTCACTCTTCAACTTCCATCAGTGCCGCCCTCGGGATGGCCATCGCTGCCAAATATAAGGGTGAGAACCGCAAGGCTGTTGCTGTGATAGGCGACGGGGCGATGACTGCAGGTCTTGCTTTTGAAGGAATGAATCATGCCGGTGTGGCTGACACGGACCTGCTCATCATCCTGAACGACAATTGCATGAGCATTGATCAGAATGTAGGCGCGCTCAAGGAGTATTTAACCGACATAACCACTTCTCCAACTTATAATAAGTTTAAGGACGATATCTGGAAAGCATTGGGCAAACTGCCGCTTGGCGGGAATTTCAGCCGTGGCATGGCCAGCAAACTGGAACAATCGATAAAAGGCTTTATCAATAAAAGCAGTAACCTGTTCGAGGCACTTCAAATCCGGTATTTCGGCCCCATTGACGGCCATAATATCACCAACCTGGTTGACACCTTAAAAGATCTGAAGGATATTCCCGGCCCAAAACTGCTCCATGTTGTTACCGTAAAAGGTAAAGGATATGCCCTGGCAGAAAAGGAACAAACACTTTGGCACGCACCGGGACTTTTCGATAAAATAACCGGGGAAATCTTCAAAAAGAAATTTGACATCCCACAACCGCCAAAATACCAGGATGTTTTCGGTCATACCATCATAGAGCTGGCAGAAAAAAACGACAAGATTTTCGGAATAACACCAGCTATGCCTTCAGGTTCATCTCTTAAATTTATGATGGATAAAATGCCTGACCGTGCAATTGATGTAGGGATTTGCGAGCAACACGCAGTTACCGTGAGCGCTGGTATGGCCACACAGGGCCTGCGCGTTTATTGCAATATTTATTCCTCATTTATGCAAAGGGCTTTTGACCAGGTTGTACATGATGTCGCAATTCAACAGCTGCCTGTCATTTTCTGCCTCGACCGTGCCGGCCTGGTTGGCGAAGATGGACCCACACATCATGGTGCTTATGATATCGCTTATATGCGCTCGATACCAAATATGATCGTAAGTGCGCCGATGAACGAAAGCGAACTGCGGAACCTGATGTATACAGCGCAGCTTGAATCAAATAACTCCCCTTTTGTGATCCGATATCCAAGGGGCGAAGGTGTAATGCCGGAATGGAAAACACCATTTGAGGAAATTCAGATAGGTAAAGGGAGAAAACTGAAAGATGGATCAGGTATTGCTGTTCTCTCAATTGGCCATCCGGGCAATTTTGTTAGTTCTGCGCTGAGGGAACTGAGAACCGAGGGACTAAATCCTGCTCATTATGATATGCGATTTGTAAAACCTCTTGATGAAGAGATGCTTCATGAAATATTTTCGAAATTTACGAAGGTTGTTACTGTTGAAGATGGAACAGTGACCGGTGGTTTTGGATCGGCTATCCTGGAATTCATGGCCCTATACAATTACAAGGCTGATGTAAAAATATTAGGTATCCCTGATCGCCTCGTTGAACACGGTACACTTAAGCAATTACAGGCTGAATGCGGTTTTGATGCTGCAGGCATAGCTCTTGCCATTCGGGAGATGATGAAAGATTCACTTAAGGTGGGTGTTTTTCAATAACCCGGATCAGGATAAATATTTACAGGATAAATTTAGATAAGATCAAGTATCACCGCTTTAGATATCATCAGTTGTCACCACGTCCTCTTCGCGGTTTTCATTGAACTCTACAATGAAATTATTCCGGCCTTCGCCGATCATGATGGTCATGTACTTTCCCTGGACCAATTCGAGCATCGAGAGGAAAAGGAAAATCGCATGTATCCTGTCCTGGCAAGGTTCGAAGATTTTTTCGAATGACATTACCTTTTCCCTTTTCACAGCATCTATCATGTGTTGGCGGCTGCCTTGCATGGTGTAGTTATAATTAACTACCGTGTGTACAGGCTTAAGTTTTTGCTGTTCCAATCTTTTGATCACCTTTTCGAAGGTTTTCATCAGCTTAAACAGGGTTATGGCCTGGATTTCGGTGCCTTCGCCACTTTCCTCGCCGATCAGTGCAAGTTCAGACTGGGTGTTCCCCCTCCTGACCATCAGCATACGCATAGCTTCCATCTCCGCCATCTTTGCAGAAGCTTCCTTGAAACGTTTGTATTCCATGATCTTGTCGATCAATTCCTGCCTTGGATCAATTTCATTCCCCTGGGGATCAATCTCTTTGCGAGGTAGCAACAATTTTGCCTTTATCCGCATCAGGGTAGAAACAAAAAGGATGAATTCACTTGACAGCTCGATATTCAGCTTTTCCTGCGAATGAATATAATCCAGGAAGTCTTTTATGATCTTAGTGATTGGGATATTATAAATATCCAGCTCGTCACGCTCGATGAAAAACAATAAGAGGTCGAAAGGACCCTCAAACTGAGGTAATACGATCTGGTATGATGACTGATTCAATTCAGAGATATTTAGTAAGCGTTCACGACAAACCTACACCAATTATGATCAGGATAAAAAACAGGTAACTCACAATTTTAACGGGTGATTGTGGAATAAATTATCGTTCCGGTGGCGCTTTTATCAAAAACTAACCGGCTCTTATCAAAAACTAACCGATAGCCCGACAGCCAGCAGCGACCTCAATTGAATGGCGGCTGAAGTCTTTTTATCTCCAAACTGCCTGACGTCATCATCATAAATCAGGTCGAAATTATAAGTCACATTCAGTATCTTATTTACTTTCATAACAATCAGATTGGTCCAGAATACATCTACATTCTGAGGTTTAGCAGCATTTTCCTGGATGTCGATCTGCCCGGGACCTGTAGCAGTAAAGCGCTCTGTTCCGAGATAATTGGAATAAAGATCCATACGGCTCTTATAACTCACATTTTTAAACAGCTCTTTGTTGAAGGTGATGGAAGCGAAGCCACCCACTTCGGTTCTTACTTTCCTTTGTGGATTAACCCCGTACAAAGCGGCCAGGGGAAGTTCAAAACCGCCACCATCTGCAGCAGGTATTACACCGTTCGGGAAAAAATAACTTCCAGGCTCGTTAGTGACAATAACGAAACGTGCGGATACCGGTGAAACAAAAATATTAAAATAAGGCGCGGGGTGGTAATCAATACCTGGGGCGACGATAAGATATGCCGGGGCCATAAAATTCGAGGTTGCCTTCTGATAGTCTTTACCCAGGTAATCATAGTCATAACCCGGGGCAAACTGAGTCCGGAAATTTACCACGCCCGCAAGGCTGAAATGCTCACTTAAGGCATGACCGGCCTTAGAGTACAGGTCAATTTTATCATCAGTTTTCCGCAGCCCATTGGATGTTGTATTTATCATCGCATAGCCTAGGTCAAGGGTATTTTCCCATTTGAATCTGCCGGATTTATAACGGGCATATACACTCAGGTAACCAGCAAGAGAAAGTGAGAATTTCTCAGCACCCGCTGCCCAGTTTTTACTGGATCCCTGACCAGCATTCAATGTGAACACACCTCCGGTTCTCCAGCCTTTGATATGTGTAGTATCATCAGTAAATCCTTTTTTCTCGGACGTTTCCTTAATTGTTTTGATTGTCGGATCCTGGGCTAACGATATCGTAACGAAAACAAATAAAAAATAAAATGATAAGAATAAATGCTTCATATTATAAGATTTTACGTGAAAAATCTAAGTTGTGATTTATAAACAGGCAATCGCCTGAAGGGCAAAAGCCATACCAATGCTTCAAAGTTTACTGCAGTGAAACAGCCTAATGATTTAATAACTTACTGTTGCTATTGAACAGTCAATCGATACGATTTCCGGCAAAACCATCTATACCTGTAATAGCGATTTACCTGTAGTAGTGATTTACCAGTAGTAGCGATTTACCTGTAATCGCGCAAGCATTGTAGCAGAAATGGGGAATGATAAATATTGACTTAAAGTCTATGGCTTTTTGAGTTCGTCGCGTATCTCCATAAGCAGTTTGTCAGTTGAACTTGGTCCTGCAGGAGCGACTTCCTCCTTTTTGTTAAAGCGGTTCATGGCCCTGATGATCAGGAAAAGTATAAGAGCAACAATAATGAAGTTGATACAAGCAGAAAGGAAAACTCCAATTTTTACTGTTCCAAAAATCCTTAGCTTATCCAGTTCCGTTAGGTTGGCACGCTCTAATATAGGTTTCAGAAGCAGCGGTGTGATCACGTCTTCAATAAGAGAGTTAACAATCTTGCTGAAAGCGGCGCCAATTATCACACCTATAGCGAGATCTACAACGTTGCCTTTCATTGCGAACGTCTTGAATTCTTTTAAAAAACCCATGGAACAATTTTTAATGGTTAACGATCAATGCCTCAGTAATTTAACTGATTTCGGGGATGTCAACAAAGCAATTGTTAAAAAGTTGCACTCCTTTATATTATAATGCATCTGGATTATAAAGCATTTGTATTATAAGCATCAGTATTATAAAGTATCCTTTATTTTATAAAGCCTCATTCCACTGGCTCAGACATTCTTGTTTAGTATCGGGGTGGATATTTCCCGGTTATAGCTGCCCGTTAATCAATTAAGGTAAACTCGCTAACCAGCTATTTAGATTTTTGCATTGGTGGGTATTGCATCCTGAAACCCTTCAGGGTATCCAAAATTATGCTTGCGATAAGATGCTCCTTATACCAGTTCTGATCGGCCGGTACAATAGTCCAGGGCACTTCGTTGCAGTGCTCAAAAGCATCTTCATACATTTCAATATATTTATCGCGCAACTTTGCTTCTGCGAAATCACCTTCATTGAACTTCCATTGTTTTGACGGGATGCTCATCCGTTCCTCCAGCCTGCCCGCCTGCTCTTCGGCTGATACATGCAGGTAAAATTTAAGTATCGTGGTATTATTATGTTCAGTGATAAGTTCTTCAAATTTATTGATGGCATTCATCCTTTTTTTAGCCAGGTCATCATCGCACCAATTGTGAACCCGTGTTACCAATATATCTTCATAATGTGACCGGTTAAAAACCTGGATCATCCCCTTTGCAGGTGCTGATTTGTGAATGCGCCATAAAAAATCATGTGAAAGTTCTTCTTCTGTTGGAACCTTAAATGAATGGACCAAAACACCCTGTGGATTGAAGGCACCGAACACATTTCTGATAACACCATCTTTTCCGCTCGCATCCATTCCTTGCAATATTACCAGGAGTGAATGTTTCGATTCAGCATAAAGCAGATTTTGCAAGTCGTTCAGCTCTCTAAGCATAGCTGCCGTAATCGCTTTTGTTTTTTCTTTTTCAAATTCTTTGGGTGCCCTTGTACTTATTTTGGAGAGTTTTATCTTATCCATGCAGGTTGATATTATATACAGAATATTGTGGCCGCAGACGCAACTACCTTCAGCATAGCAGTATCAGATATGATATATTCAATAATAAAAGATATTGAATACTCAACATCTGTCAGAAGTCATGTGTCAGACAATGTTGTCAGATAATGTTGCCAGACAGCCTTGTCAGACAGTCATGATCTCTTTTTCTTTGGCGGCAAAATGTTTATCCACCAGGTTGATATATTTGTCTGTAAGATCCTGGATTTCTTTTTCTGCGTCCTTGCAAATGTCTTCGCTCAGGCCATTTTTTTGAAGCTTTCTAACTTGTTCAATGGCATCGCGGCGTATATTACGAATCGCAACCTTTGAGCTCTCGCCTTCAGCATTTGCCCTTTTTACCAACTCGCGTCTGCGCTCTTCCGTCAGTGGTGGCATAAACAGCCTGATGATTACGCCATCGTTCTGAGGAGTAACCCCAAGGTTGGCAGCAATGATGGCACGTTCTATCGGCTGCAACATATTTTTTTCCCAGGGCTGAATGGTGAGCGTGCGAACATCTGCCACTGAAACATTTCCTACCTGGTTCACCGGTGTCGGAGTACCATAATAATCAACAACAAGTCCTTCGACGAGGTTTGGGTTTGCCTTGCCCGCCCTTACTTTTATCAGTTCTGACTCAAGATGGGTGATCGCTTTTTCCATCCCTTCATGTGCCTCTTCGGTGATCATACTAAGCTCTTCTGACATATTCATTGTTTAATTGGATGCAAACCTAAAAAAAAATCAAGCTCAAACATTCAATTCTGCCTGATAAGTCTGATGAATGTTCTGACAAGTGACTGCGGCCATCTTTGTGCCACAGAATCGCTGAGCTAATTTTTGTGTTCGAGGATAGTGTCTTTTGTAAGAGGTACAATCTTGGTGCTTGCCTGTTCGGAAAGTGACTCCTGCATAGCTTTGGCAACAAAGAGTCTTGGTTTGCGACGGGTATAGTACAGTGCCGCAATCCCTGCAAAAAACAGTATAACAGTATAAAATATTAACCAGGTACAACCCAGGCTCCGGCAAAAATAACTGGCGACAATAAACGTAAAATTTATCGACACAAGGGTGATAGTAATAAAACGGTGAGATAAGCCTTTATCAAGCAGCAGGTGATGAACATGGTTCCTGTCCGGGCTAAAGGGTGAGCGCCTGTTGACAATGCGGATGGCGAAAACACGAAGAGTATCAAGCAAAGGAACCATCAAAATTGCAAACCCGATAGCCGGGGCAGCCACAATAGGGAAAGCCGTTTCTGCGAGATCCGCTATATTAATAAATTTAACGACCAGGATAGCATTGATCAGGCCAATCAACATCGAACCCGTGTCGCCCATAAATATCTTAGCAGGCTGAAAATTAAAGATCAGGAACGCAGCAACGCTACCAGCAGTAGCAAACGATAATATTGAATAAGAGTACAGATCGAGCTTTAAAAAATAGAAGCCGAAAATGGTGGATGCCATCAGACCCAGGCTACCGGCCAAACCGTCAATACCATCAATCAGGTTAAAACTATTTATGATAACAATGATAGTAAAATAGGTCAGCAGTAGGCTAAACATGTCCGGTAGTTCATAAATACCCAGGAAGCCATGCATGCTTTTAATCTGAACACCACCCTTATATATGATAAGGAAGGTTGCAAGTACCTGCCCGATAAATTTCTTAATAGGTGAAATAATCAGGATATCATCCTTAATACCAAGGAAAAAGATCACGAAGGCTGCGGCAAAGAAGTACTGAAATTCACCCGCAACCTGGAAACGAAGGGTAATAAGGCAGGCCAGGATAAAGCCTGCGAAAATGCCAAGGCCACCAAGCGAGGGAATTGGTGACTGATGAATTTTCCTTTCATCCGGGATATCAAACAGTTTTTTCCTCTCGGAAACTGTTATAATAGCGGGTATAGAAAGAAAAGTTATTGAGAATGAGATAGCTATAGATAATAAAACATCAAACATTAGCCTGCTTTTGAATGGTAAAATTCACACCTCTGTTCTACGTTTGGCTCCATAGCCCCTGACTTCACCGGGCTGCAAATTAATATTTGTTTCCCGAATATCCTCTTTTCAAAACACGCTTTCTTGTCGCATTAAAGACTATCATAATGTATTTTGATAATCTTTAAAGTTTGAGCGTGAACAACCAGATTTCCTTTAGTTTTGCGACCATATATATAAAATGTCATGCCAGAATTAAAAGAAATTGCCAGCCAGGTTCGAAGAGATATAGTAAGAATGGTCCATGGTTCTGCCAGTGGCCACCCTGGAGGTTCTCTGGGTTGTGCTGATTTTTTGACTGCTTTGTACTTCAAGATAATGCATCATAAGCCCGAATTTAACATGGACGCCACCAATGAGGATGTGTTTTTCCTCTCAAACGGGCATATTTCTCCCGTTTTCTATAGTGTTCTTGCCCGTTCGGGATATTTTGACGTAAAAGAACTGGCAACTTTCAGAAAACTTAATTCAAGATTGCAGGGGCATCCCGCTACACATGAGCATTTACCAGGTGTACGGATAGCCAGCGGTTCTTTGGGCCAGGGTATGAGCGTTGCCATTGGAGCCGCGCTTGCAAAAAAAATCAACGGTGACAAACACCTGGTTTATTCATTGCATGGAGATGGTGAATTGAATGAAGGTCAGAACTGGGAAGCTATCATGTTCGCATCAGCAAATAAAGTAGATAATCTCATAGCTACGATAGACTGGAATGGCCAGCAGATTGATGGTCCTACCTCTAAGGTTCTTGATATGGGAGATATCCCCGCAAAGTTTGAGGCTTTTGGCTGGGAAGTACTTCAACTTGATAATGGAAATGATGTGGACGCAGTGGTTATTGCCCTGGAAAAAGCAAAGACATTTGCGGGAAAAGGCAAGCCTATCGTTCTCGTGATGCGCACAGCCATGGGTAGTGGAGTTGATTTCATGCAGGGAAGCCACGAATGGCACGGTATAGCTCCAAATGACGAACAACTGGCAAAGGCGCTGAGTCAGTTGCCTGAAACGCTTGGAGACTATTAATAAAGGATCAGGTACCAGGTAAGTTGATCAAAAACTAAAGCTCACCACAAATTCGATATCTATGGGATTGGTAGAATATTTTAAGCGAAAGTTCCTCAAAAGAAAAGCGAGAAGGATTTTTGGTGAATATCCAACAGTTGTCAATGATTTTTTTCTGGCTGCTGACGGAAAGATCCAGTTTGCAAACTGGGAAAACCCGCTGATGAAACCGAAGTCAATAACTCAGTCCGAGGTCAACTTCTTCAAAAGATTTATTCCTGCCGGGTCTATGGCAATAGATATCGGTACCAATATCGGGGACACAACAGTTCCAATGGCAATTGCTGCGGGTAAAGAAGGTGTTACGCTTGGTTTTGATCCCAACCCGCATGTATTTAAGGTACTTGAAGCAAATGCGAATCTTAACAAGGATAAAACCAATATCATTCCTCTTCCATATGCGATCACTGAAAAGGAGGGAGAGTTTTATTATACCTCATCCGAAGCATCATTCAGTAATGGCGGCATCACCAGTGAGCCAAGCAAGATACATGGAGCATATTCGTTAAGCACAAAGATAAAAGGGATAGTTCTCGAAGATTATCTAAAGAGTCAGCTTCCACATTGGTTACCAAAATTATCTTTCATTAAGATTGATGCTGAAGGTTATGATAAAGAAATCATCATTTCTATTCATTCTTTGATAGAGAAATACAAACCAGTAGTGATTTCAGAATGTTTCACGAAGATGTCAAAACCAGAAAGGGATGCGTTGTTTGATAGCATAGCTCTAAAAGGCTATGATCTTTTCTTCTTTGAAGACTTCGACGAGAACGCAGCTGTAATACCGCTTACGAAAGATGACATGATGCGGTGGAAAAACTTCAACTTCTACGCAACACCTAAGAAAAACTAACAGATCCAAAAACTCAACTCTTAAGCTCAATAGGCTGAGCCGCTGCCTTTCTTGATGGATACCAGGCAGCAATACCAGCAACAAGGAATACCGTAATCAATACGAGTATGAAGTCTCCGGCTTTTAAAGTAACCGGGTAATAGTCGATCAGGAAGGTGCCACCTTCTATCGGCACCAACTTATATTTTACCTGTGCCCAGCAAATGATAACCGCGAGTATGAAACCGGTAAATGCACCAATACCTGCAAGCAACAAACCTTCCTGGAAAAATATACCCTGAATACGTTTATTGGTTGCACCCATGGCTTTCAATACCTGGATGTCTTTCTGTTTTTCAAGTACAAGCATTGTTAAGGCACCAATCATTGTAAACGCTGCAACTATCAACATCAGGGTAAGTATACCGTATATCGCCCATTTCTCGAGATTCATTACACTATACAGGCTTTTATTTTGTTCATACCTTGATTCAATCAGGTAAGTGGGTCCGAATATTTTGCTTAAAGAATTTTTCACAGAAGTACCATCACCAGGGTTTTTCAGGGCGATCTCAATATTACCCGTTTCATTCTCTTTCATCCCCAACATCCGGCGCATGAAATCGATATTTGTTATTGCATACTTATTATCCAGGTCCTGTTGGATAAAAAAAGAACCGGTGGGATTCATATTTTCGGCTGACATCACCTGCGTCGGATCAACTACATTTATGTTTACCCCTCGCTTGAACATATATGCTGTAACCGGGTAAAGGCTTCTGTCTGATTCGATAGCTAACCCGTTTTCAATTCCAGAGCCCAATACAACGGAAGGTGCTTCAGCGGTGCCCAGTTCAAAGCTACCCCTGATCAGTTTTTTACTTACATCGGATACGTTGCTGTAATTTTCGTCTACCCCTTTCAGATACAAGGGAATCTGATTCTCACCATTGCGAATAAGCGTTTTTTCTTCTACAGTCAGTGAATAATCTTTGATTTCGTTGTTCGCCTTTAGTTGTTCAAGTTGCCGGGCTGTGACCTGCATAAATTTTCCTTTGGCAGGCGAAATACGTATATCTGTATAAAAAGTAGAATAAAGAGATTTGACAAGGCCTTCGAAGCCATTGAAAACACTTAACACTATAATAAAGGAAGCGGTAATAACTACTATTGCCAGGGCACTCACCCAGGCAATGATATTAATAGCATTTGTGGACTTTTTAGCTTTAAAATAACGCCAGGCGAACAGTAGATTCATAATGAACAGTTCACTCGTTATCTTTCTTTTTGATGCTATTGAGCAGCTGTTCCATCTTAAAAGCCTGGTCAAGCGTGTCATCATGATAAAACTGAAGCACAGGCATACGTCGCAACTGTTTTGACACTCTTGACGTTAATTCTTTTTTTATCTCCCAGCTACGGTCGCTGAATTTTTGCATTACAGCCTTTACATCATTCACTTTAAAAAGGCTTAGATATATGCGGGCCTCGAGCAGATCAGGGGTTACTTTTACGGATGATATGGACACCATTCCTCCATCGACCATAGATAAACCAAGTCTTTGAAATATCTGATTCAATTCTTCGTTTAACAAGCCGGCAATCTGTTTTTGTCGTTTACCTTCTTCCATTACATTAACTTATTAATACTTGTAAAAGTACTTACTTTGCACGGTTTACTAACCATTTTAACCTGATGAAACGCCCATGACGAGATTTTCATGCACCGGAAGTTGTCTCCAGGGCGTTCTCCCGCAAAAGCGGGACAGGCTATTCGACAAAAAAGAAAAAATTATGAACGGATGAAAAGATTTTCGATCATTATAAAGTACCTCCGGGATCAGAAGGGAAATATTCTTTGGTATACATTGTTCATGTTTCTTTCCATTATCTTTTCAATATTCTCTTTTGCAATGGTTGCGCCATTTCTGCAAATGTTATTCACCAAAGGAGAAATCGCGGTTCCACAACCGGCACAGGGCATATCGCTTGAAAATTTTACAGATTATATTGACTTTTATTTATACAACTGGATGCAGCTCAATGGCAAGTCTTATGCGCTTGCGGCGGTGTGTATCCTGGTAGTTGTGGCAACTCTGATCAAAAACGTCTTCCTTTACCTGTCTTACAGGGTTATGGCACCTATTCGTAACCACGTAATGACTGAACTACGTGCTAACCTGTATTCGAAGATTTTGCGATTGCCAATCGGCTATTTTACTGATCAACGTAAGGGTGATATCATCAGCAGAATGAGCAATGACATGAATGAAATCGAATGGAGCATTATCGGTACCCTGGAAGGTCTTATCCGGGAGCCACTCACGATCATTATTATACTTACTACACTTGTAATACTTAGTCCCACCCTTTCCGTTTTTCTTCTGGTTTTGTTACCCGTTACCGGCTTTGTTATTGGTCGCCTGAGTCGTTCACTTAAAAAAAACAGCGGCAAAGCACAGGAAGAACTTGGAGGATTGTTATCAGTAGTTGATGAAACGCTGGGTGGTTTGCGGGTAATCAAGGCCTTTAATGCAGAGAAGAAAATTGGTCAGAAATTCTTCAATATAAATAATTACTTAAATCACCTTCGTAATAAAATTGCTTTCAGGAGAGACATGGCTTCACCATTGTCGGAAACCTTAGGGGTATTGGTGTTGGTTTGTATCCTGTGGTTTGGCGGTAGCCTTGTTTTACAGAACGAGGTAATGAAGCCTACCGATTTTATCACTTATATTATCCTCTTTACTCAAATCATTAACCCTTCCAAATCGTTGTCTACCGCATTTTATAATGCGCAAAAGGGCAGTGCGGCCATCGAAAGAATTGAAGAGATCCTTGTTGCCCCGGTGGTAGTGGAAGAACTTGAAAATCCTAAGGTACTAACAGAATTTTCAAGCAAAATCGAGTTTCGCAATGTCACTTTCCGATATGAGGATATCGTTATCCTGGATGATATTAACCTGGTTATTGAAAAAGGAAAAACAGTTGCACTGGTCGGTTCATCCGGTGCGGGTAAATCTACTTTAGCCGATCTTATTCCCAGGTTTCATGATGTGAGCGAGGGTCAAATCCTTGTCGACGGTGTTAATATCAGGGAGTACTCATTACAGTCGCTAAGGGAACAGATGGGTATAGTTACCCAGGAACCAATCCTGTTTAATGACAGTATCGCCAACAACATTGCCCTTGGTACGCCTTCGGCAAATATTGCAGAAATCGAATCCGCTGCGCGTGTTGCAAATGCACACGATTTTATCATGAGCAAGGAAGAAAATTACCAGACCAATATTGGTGACCGGGGTGGCAAACTCAGTGGCGGGGAAAGACAAAGGGTAACTATCGCCCGGGCAGTTCTCAAAAATCCGCCTATACTAATTCTTGATGAAGCCACATCTTCGCTTGATACGGAAAGCGAAAGACTCGTTCAGGACGCCATTAATAAAATGATGCAAAATCGCACCAGTATCGTTATCGCACACAGGCTCAGTACTATCCGGCATGCAAATGAAATCGTTGTTCTTCAGAAAGGAAAAATCGTCGAAAGAGGCACTCACGATCAGTTGCTTTCAGTAAACGGATTTTACCGTAAACTTGTGGAAATGCAGGAAGTACGTTAAGAGAGTGATGAGTTATGAGTGATGAGTTATGAGTAAAAAGTGGTAAGTTTTAAGCGACTGGTATATATATCAAAAAAAGCCCGGTTCTGAGATACAGAACCGGGATATATGTTTTGATATGAATATTAAAGAAGTTGCGCAGACTATTTATTCATCATTTGCTTAGCCTCAATGCTGAGGGTAGCATGAGGTACAGCGCGGAGACGGGCTTTGTCAATAAGCTTTCCGGTAACACGGCAGATACCATAAGTTTTGTTTTCTATCCGCATCATCGCTTTTTCAAGGTGATCGGTATAGTTGATCTGGCGGCTGGCCATCTGCGCAAGTTGTTCTCTCTCCATGCTCATACTGCCATCTTCCATAGTAAGATAACGGTTATCAGTATCATCACCACCCATCTCATCTTTCCGGGTGATCAGTCCCTGCAGATATTGCAGTTCCTTTTTAGCCTGGTCAAGTTTCTTCTGGATCAACTCACGGAACTCCTGGAGTTCCCCATCACTATATCTCATAGTTGGGCCAGAGTTTGAAGCTTCTGGCTGATCCAACACCGATTTTGTGAATTCGGGTTCGTACTTCCTGGATGTAGTGGTATTAATCTTGGGCATTTCGAGCTTTGCGGGCTTTGCAGGGGCAGCTTTTTTAGCAACCACGGGTGCCGCTGGAACTGGTGTCGGAGTTGGTGCTGGTGCTTCTGCTTTTTTTGCTTCAGCTTTCTTTCCTTCCACTTTCTTTTCCACTGGTGGTGTACTATTGTTTGTCGGTTTCTTCACTTCTACTTTTTTAATGGTTTTAGCCGCCACGTTTGGTTTGGCAGCTGCAGATTTCTTTGGAACAGGCGCATGTTTTGCGGCTTTCTTTACCGGGGCGTGCTTGGAAGACACAGCTTTTGCTGCGGGTTTCGCAACTTTAGCTGGAGCTTTCGCTGCAGGCTTTTTGGCAGGGGCCGATTTTTTCACTGGTGTTGTTTTCTTAGCAGTCTTCGCCGCTTTTTTGTTGGTTGCCATGTTGTTAGGCTTTTTTTGTAACAAACACTTTTAATGAAAGGTCATTTACTTCAATTTGAGTGCCATTCGGTAAATCTGACACTACTTCCAATTTATCTGCTAAAATTTCCGCGCAAATATAATCATTAAATTGCGCAAGTGAGTCATTCAATTGCTCTTGTCCCATTACTTTAACAACTATCCTGTCGGTCAGTTCAAACCCACTGTCTTTCCGGATCTTTTGGATGCGATTGACAAATTCTCTCGCGTTGCCTTCACTGAGGAGTTCTTTCGTAATTGTTACGTCCAGTGCGACAGTCAATAGGTCTTTGTTAGCAACGATCCAGCCGGGAATATCTTCGCTGGATATATCAACTTCCTGAATATGTAATATTAAGCGTTCGTTATCAATTAACAATGGATAGGAACCATCTTTTTCTAACTCGGCGATTTGTTCCTGGTTGAAGTTTGCCAGGGCGGAAGAAACAGCTTTCATTTTCGGTCCAAGCTTCTTTCCAAGCGCCACAAAATTCGGTTTTATTTTTTTCTTTATAAAACCTTCATCCCCCTTTATATATTGAATTTCTTTTACATTTACTTCGCTCATTACCAAATCAGCAATCAGTGAAATCTGAGACTCCATGTTTTTGTTTAGTACTGGTATCAGGATTTTCTGAAGTGGTTGTCTCACCCTGATATTCACTTTTTTACGAAGAGAAAGCACCAAAGAGGAAATATCCTGGGCAATTTGCATCCTCTCTTCCAGCTTCAGGTCAATTTTTTGCTCATCGGCCCCGGGAAAATCTGCATGATGTACAGAAAGTACTGGCGACAGACCAGTCACCGCGTTCAGGTTCCGGAAAACAGTATCGCTGAAAAAAGGTGAAATAGGTGCCATGAGTCTTGTTACAGTTTCCAGGCATTCATATAAAGTCTGGTATGCGCAGATCTTATCCTGCTCATATTCACCTTTCCAGAATCGCCTGCGACAAAGCCGCACATACCAGTTACTTAGATGTTCATCCACGAACTCCTCTATTGCCCGGCCAGCCTGGGTGGGTTCATAGTCATCCATGGCCAGGTTCACGGATTTTACCAGGGAGTTCAGGGAAGATATGATCCAACGATCTATTTCAGGCCTTTCATTTAATGGCACCGGCTTTTCCCGGAATGAAAAACCATCCACGTTTGCATATAGTGCGAAAAACTGGTATGTATTATAAAAGGTTCCAAAAAACTTACGTTGCACTTCTTTGATTCCATCCAGGTCGAACTTCATGTTCTCCCATGGAGAAGCATTTGTTATCAGGTACCAACGGGTGGCATCTGCACCAAACTGCTCAATGGTCTTAAACGGATCTACCACATTGCCAACCCTCTTACTCATCTTATTGCCGTTTTTATCCAGCACAAGTCCGTTTGAAACACAGGTTTTGTACGCTACTGAGTCAAACAACAAGGAAGAAATCGCGTGCAGGGTATAAAACCAGCCACGGGTCTGATCAACACCTTCAGCTATAAAATCAGCCGGGTAACTTTGATCAAATGGCTTGTTAAAAGGTTGAGGATCACCGGCGTCCAGTTTCTCATAGTCTAAACCCCATTGGGCATAGGGCATGGCTCCACTGTCGAACCACACGTCAATCAGGTCAGGCACCCGGGTCATCGGTTTACCGGAATCACTGAGTAAGGTTATGCCGTCAACATAAGGTTTATGCAAGTCGATCTCTGCATCACCGGCACGCAAACTGGCAGGATTGAGGTCACCTGCTTTTACAATTTCCTGTTTTAGCTCTCTTAGGTTGCTGATGCATTTCATTTCAGAGCCATCTTCCGTTTTCCAGATTGGCAGCGGCGTTCCCCAGAAACGACTACGGCTAAGGTTCCAGTCTACCACATTTTCAAGCCAGTTTCCAAAACGACCCTCTCCCGTTGACCTTGGCTTCCAGTTAATGGTGTTATTCAACGCTACCATTTTTTCCCGCGCAGCTGTTGTTTTTATGAACCAGGCATCGAGGGGATAGTAAAGTACTGGCTTATCGGTTCTCCAGCAATGCGGATAGTTGTGTTCGTATTTTTCTACCTTGAATGCCCTGTTCTCTTTTTTGAGTTTCACGGAGATGTCCACGTTCACATCAACATAATCAGGTTCGTCTTTGTAATTTTTTACATATCTGTTGCTGAATTCACCAAGTCCATCAATAAATTTGCCCTGGCGGTCTACCATGGTAAGGATACCAATTCCATATTTAGATCCTATCTTATAATCATCTGCACCAAATGCCGGAGCTGTATGCACTATGCCGGTGCCATCTTCTGTAGTAACAAAGTCACCTACCAGAACCCTGAACGGATCACCACCGGAAACTTCGGGCGAATTGGCTTCATAAGGCAATAATTGTTCATATCTGCAACCTTCCAGCACAGCACCTTTGAAATTGCCAAGTATAGTCCAGGGGATGAGTTTATCGCCTTCTTTATAGGTGTCAAAAGCCGTATTTTCAGCTTCAGCTTTAAAATATTTTGAAATAAGTGCTTTAGCCAGCACCACGTTAATGGGCAAACCGGTATATGGGTTGAAGGAGTGCACCAGTACATATTCGATTTTCGGGCCTACTGTTAACCCCAGGTTTGAAGGCAGCGTCCAGGGTGTCGTGGTCCAGGCCATAAAGCAGATCTCACCATTTGCTGCTGATTCACTGCCCTGGGCTGATTTATTGAGCATTTCAAACAAGAAGGCTGACTTTGCATCATCCAAGGCTTTGAACATAGCAACGACACTGGTGTCTTTTACCATCTTGTAAGTGCCGGGCTGGTTCAGTTCATGAGAGCTAAGACCAGTTCCTGCTGCAGGAGAATAGGGTTGAATACTTACACTTTCATAGAGCAGTCCTTTTTTATAAAGCTGGCTCAGCAACCACCATAATGTTTCGATATATGAATTCTCAAATGTGATATAAGGATCATCGAGATTAACCCAATAACCCATCTTCGTGGTAAGTTCATCCCACTTGTCTTTATACCTCATTACCGCCTCACGGCATTTCAGATTATATTCTTCGACACTGATTTTTTTTCCAATATCTTCTTTGGTTATGCCCAGTTCTTTTTCAACTCCAAGTTCAATTGGCAAGCCGTGGGTATCCCAACCTGCTTTCCGCTTAACCTGGAACCCTTTCATGGTTTTGTATCGGCAAACCAGGTCTTTTAATGTGCGTCCGATAACATGGTGTATTCCCGGCATTCCGTTCGCACTGGGCGGGCCTTCGTAAAACACAAATGGTTTTGCTCCATCCCTGAGGGAGATACTTTTCTCAAAGGTGGCATCCGTTCCCCAACTATTGAGCATTTCCTGCTCCATTGCTGGTAAATTGAGTTGTGAAAATTCCCGGTATCTTGAAGCCATTGTATAAAATTCCTGGTAGATAAAACTGTTTAAAAGTTCGCGAAGTTACTTAATTTCCGGCTATCGGATTTGAAGCCTTGGGCATCCTAAGAATAGGAATTTTTAGAATAAGAATTTTTAGAATGCGAATTTGTGAGAATTCATTTTTTGGCAAGGTATTAGTAATGTATGTGGGTAGTTCTTAATGTGCGAGTGAATAAGAAGCAGGTATATCGTTCATCCTCATGCTCCTATATGTAAACCCTTACATTCGGCGCCATACTTATTAAAAACGAATTAAAACCACTTTTTTTCTGGTTTTAAGTAAGCGTTTTTTCTCATACAGTTTGGCTTTTGGCATAGTTTATGAAACTGAATATGTGTTGTTATTACAATCTATAGCAATAAGCTATTTGATATATACCTTACTATTGGAAACCTTTTCTACGGTTTAGGGTTTAGGGGTTAAAAAGGGGAGTATTCCTACTCCCCTTTCCTTTTATTCTTAATCAGGGGAAAGGTTTTCTTAATTTCGTCAGATCTACCCGTTTTTAATCAGGATTTTTGGGTAAGTTCGTCAGAGCCTGCCTGAAAAACCAATTATTCCAATGCTTTTCTAAGAAAAACCAGTATCCAATTATTGTCTGAAATCCAGGTTTATCCAATTTTAGAATTCCAATTATCCATTATTCACTGAAAACTATCATGCGTTAGAGGCCGGTTCTCCGGAAAAAAATTTCTTACCTTAATAAAAAAACCTTCCCAATTTGTTTAGGAAGGTTTTTTTATGAGATATTTTAAGAGAATTATGAATTATGAGTTATGAGTTATGAAATTGCACCAGGCCATATTTCGTAAATCACAATTTTATATTTCTGATTTTCCATTCATCAATCACTCATCACTCATCACTTATAACTCATCACTTCTTATGAGCCGATGATTGCATGATGTCTCTATCAAATAAGTAGAGCCCGCTTTTGTCGTCTCCGATCAATTCAAGTTTATCATTCATTGTTCTTGCCAGTCTTTCTTCTTCAATTTGTTCGTTTACATACCATTGAAGGAAATTATGAGTCGCATAATCTTTCTCTCTTAAAGACTGATCAACAATATCATTAATACTTTCGCTTACAGCTTCTTCGTGTTTCAGCAGTTCTTCAAAAGCCTGCTTGAGGGATACGAATGTCAGTATTGGCTGGGTAAGGGCCGGCACCATGGCAAAACCACCCCGCTCATTTACAAAGTTCATGAGCTTCAGCATATGCATCCGCTCCTCGTCTGAATGTTTATAAAAAAAATCTGTGACACCTTTAAGCCCGGGTTGAATATCGGCCCAGCTGGCCATGGCCAGATATGCCTGTGAAGATTGAGCTTCCATTTGAATCTGCCTGTTAAGAGATTCCTGCATAGTTTTACTTAGCATAGTGCGATTATTTATAAAAAGTAATTGACTGAATCTTATCAGTTGACTATTGAAGTCAGTTGACCATTGAAGTTAGCTGATGTTTAGCATCTAAACCAGCTGACCACGAAATTACTGATCTGCGAAATTACTGACCTACATGGACACCTGGCTACTGGGACTAAGGACTCTTAGCTTTTTGGACTCCCGGCACTACATGGATTCTTGGCCACAATAGACTCCCGGCAATACGGACTTCTGGCTATACGGCCTTCTGGCTATACGGCCTTCTGGCTACCGGGACCAGGGACTCTTAGCTCTTTGGACTTCCGGCTACATGGACTTTTAATGGAACAACAGTTCACAAGGTTTCAACCCCGTATGTTTTTTGAAAGCAGTGGAAAAATGGGAAATGGAGGAATAACCGAGCATCATGGATACGTCTGTAACACTGAGTCCTTTCTCATATAAAAGGTAACGCGCATGCTCCATCCGCTGGCTTTGGTAAAAATCAAAGATGGTGGTGCCAAACATCTCTTTGAAACCTTTTTTCAGGTAACATTCATTAATGGCAACTTTCCGGCTCAATTCCTTAATTGTAATAGGCTCTCCGATATGTTGCAGCAAAACCTCCCTGGCCTTGGTGATCTTCGTCCTATCCGCTTCATTTGCCAGGAACTTGCATTGAAAACTCTCGATGTTTTTGTCACCCAGCATACATTCAAGACTGTATAACAATAACATCTGTGTCTGGGCATTTATATAAATGTTCTCGAGACTACCGGTATGGCTATGATTCAACAATGCCTCCAGTACCATTCTTGTCCGGCTGCAAAGCGAAAGTATTTTTGTGAAGGAGGATTTATGTTTGAACTGAAGGATGTTTTCAGAAACGACATCAACTGTTTTACCCGGTTTAACAAACTGCGACAAATGCACAGGGGAGAAACGGAAGCTTAACAGATCTATACTTTCCACCCGCTCAGAGCAATTGTGTGATGAATTCAGTCGGCAGCTGTTACATTCCGTGTCTTTCTGTTTGCAATAAACATTACCTGAAATACAGAATCTCAACTCAAGAGAGTGTTCAGAAACGGCATCCTTAGCATAATGATAAACCAGCATCCCTGTGTCTTCAATATTCCATTGCGGGTTTTTCAGATGTCGCTTAATGGTGTACTGGACGGACCCTGGCATATGCTGATCCTTTTCATGCAAAACGCTTAGCTCGCCTTGCATTATTGGCTGCTTGTATGCGATTGATAAAATGTCAGGTGCCTGGAACATGGCGGCAAATTTAGTTCGAAAAAAGCATTCCCAATGAAAAGAAGAACCAAAATAAAAAAAGCAACAGTAATATGACAATCCGAAAATGGGGAACAAATATTTGCTAATCAGGCTTCAATCAAATACTTGTTAATCAGGCTTTAATCAAAACTTTGATTCCCTGCAGCTGCCATCTTGAGAATCTGGTCAAACTGTTCCGGTGTAAGGTCATTATAAAAGAAATAAACAGGGTCGATGGGTCGGCCGTTTTTGTGGACCTCGTAATGACAATGTGGCCCTGTCGATTTGCCGGTGCTACCGACATAACCGATGATCTCGCCACGTTTTACCCGGGTACTGTTTTTTATCTTCACTTTAAACATGTGTCCATAAAGCGTTTCATAGCCATAACCATGATCAAGTATTACATAATTTCCGTAGCCATTGCCCGCGTTACCCGCAACTTTAGCCACCCCATTCGCGGTAGCATAAATGGGCGTACCCTGGGGAGCCGTAAAATCGAGCCCGGCATGAAATCGCACTGTCTTGTAAACGGGATCAATCCTGTATCCGAAACCTGAAGCGACTCTTTTTAATTCTTTATTGCTGATGGGTTGAATGGCTGGTGTGCTTGCCAGCAACTGTTCCTTGTTTCGGATGAAGCCGGCGATCTCGATGTAAGATTTCTCCTGTACTTTTATCCGGCTTGACAGGGTATTCAGGGTTTGGACTATCGACTGTTCCAGGTCAAACCGGTTCATGGCCTGCACGATTTTTATTTCCTGCTGCTGTTCGAGCTGTTTAGCCCGCGCACTATCTGGTATTGGATTTGACTCAAATATTTCGCGGTAAACTTCATTGTCACGTTTTTCAAGATCGTGCATCTGTCGTTGGAGCTCAAGGGTCTTATCTTCCAGAACAAGGAAATTTTCCTGGAGTCTTTCATTTGCCTGGAGAAGACGTTTCTCATTGGCCGATGGAAAATAACGATACGCGATAGAGACAATAATAATAGCGGTCACTAATGCAGCTGAAATAAAACCGAGGACGCGCAACAGAGTTACACGCAGGGGGGTTTCCAGCTTTTCATAGCGGAGGGTATTGGTGTTATAGTAATATTTGATTTTCTTCACCTGTTTGCCTATTCCTTAACTTTGCGATCGTTCAATAAAGACAACTTTCACAAATATAAAGACTTAAAAGAGGCTTTCACATATCAAAGATTATTCCGTTTATGTTAAACAGCGCTGAAATACGACAGAAATTTCTGGATTTTTTTCAATCTAAGAACCATGTAATCGTGGCTTCCGCTCCTATCGTGGTAAAGAATGATCCAACGCTGCTGTTTACAAACGCGGGGATGAACCAGTTTAAAGATATTTTTCTGGGGAATAAAGCCATCCAATATCCGCGGGTTGCTGACACACAGAAATGTCTCCGCGTGAGTGGCAAACACAATGACCTGGAAGAAGTAGGGGTAGACACCTATCATCATACAATGTTTGAAATGCTGGGAAACTGGAGCTTTGGTGATTATTTCAAAAAAGAAGCTATTGCCTGGAGTTGGGAATTGCTTACAAATGTGTTGGGACTGGATAAAGACCGTTTATATGTCACCATTTTTGAAGGTGATGCCGCTGAAAACCTGGAAAAAGATGAAGAAGCTGAAAACGAATGGAAAAAGTGGCTCCCGGCGGACCGGATTCTGAAGGGTAATAAAAAAGACAATTTCTGGGAGATGGGTGACACCGGACCTTGCGGCCCCTGCACTGAAATTCATGTTGACTGCCGCACGGATAGTGAAAGGGCATCGGTTGCCGGATCTAAGCTGGTAAACAATGACCATCCCCAGGTGATTGAAATCTGGAACAATGTATTTATGCAGTTTAACCGTTTGAAAGATGGAAAACTTGAACCCCTCCCTGCCCGCCACGTGGATACAGGGATGGGTTTTGAGCGACTTGTACGCGTTATTCAGAAAAAAAATTCAAACTACGATACAGATATTTTTGCTGGTACTATCACGCTTACGGGTGAGCTCACTGGCAAAAATTATGAAGGGACTGATTCGAAAGCAGATGTAGCATTCAGGGTAATTGCTGATCATATCCGGGCTATCAGTTTTTCAATTGCTGATGGCCAGTTTCCGGCTAACACCGGTGCAGGTTATGTAATCAGGCGGATCCTCCGGCGAGCTGTACGTTATTCTTATTCTTACCTGGATTACAAAAAGCCATTGCTCAACCAACTTGTAATTAAGCTGGCTCTCCAGTTTAAATATGTGTTCCCCGAATTATACAACCAGGCCGAATTTGTGGCCAGGGTCATTAAGGAGGAGGAAGAATCTTTTCTTAAAACCCTTGACAAAGGAATAAACCGCTTTAATATTTATACAATAGCGGGAAAAGATCTTCCCAGCGTAGTTCCGGACCCAATTCAATTGGAAGACGAGGATGATATTCGTAAGATGAGTGATCAGCATAAGTTTTTGAAACAAAGGCAATCAAAAGTTGTAGCTGGTGAATTTGCTTTTGAATTAAACGATACCTATGGGTTCCCGATAGACCTTACCACACTCATGGCTAAAGAAATTGGCTGGACAGTTGACCATACCGGGTTCCAGGAAGCTTTGCAGGTGCAGAAAGACCGCAGCCGTGCTGCTACCACTTTAGATACAGGTGATTGGGTTCAACTGGAAGAAAATAACAAATCTGAATTCGTTGGATATAGCGAGAAGGAAACTGAAACCAGGCTGGTGAAATACCGGAAGGTAAAAGCACGTGGGAAAGAATCCTATCAACTGGTATTACAGGAAACGCCATTTTATGCCGAGAGCGGAGGCCAGGTGGGTGACACAGGCGTTTTAGAGTTTGGCGGAGAAACCATTGGCATCACAGATACCAGGAAGGAAAATGATCTGTTCATCCAGTTTTCGGATGAACTTCCCGGCAATCTTACTGCCCGGGTTACAGCAAAAGTTGATGCTGAAAGAAGGCAGCAAATCAGTGTGCATCACACAGCTACTCATTTACTGCATGCCGCTTTGCGTACTGTATTGGGAACGCATGTTGTCCAAAAAGGATCTTTAGTGAATGATGAACACCTGCGTTTTGACTTTTCTCATTTTGCAAAGATGACGGAAGATGAGATTCATCGTACAGAACAGATCGTCAATGAAAGAATACGCGCAAATATCCCCGTAATAATAAAATGGATGAATAAGGATGAAGCCATGAAATTGGGCGCTATGGCCCTTTTCGGGGAAAAATACGGGGATCGTGTGCGAGTGGTTATTATAGATCCTGGATTTTCAGTTGAACTTTGCGGCGGAACCCATGCAGGAGCCACCGGGGAACTTGGTTTGTTTAAGATCCGGCATGAAGCCGCTGTTGCTGCCGGTGCCAGGCGTATTGAGGCACTGAGCGGAAAATATGCGGTTCAGTTTGTAGATGAACAGCTGGCAGAATTGCGAACTATAAAGGAACATTTCAAAAATCCAAAGGATCTCAACAGGTCCGTTGAGATGATGCTGGCTGAAAATTCAGACCTCCGGAAAAAGATCGAACACCAGGAAAACCGGCTGCTTGTTGGCATCCGGAATGAACTGATGCAAAAAGATCAGATTATCAACGGAGTAACTTTTGTTGGTGAAGTTATCACGGTAAATAATGCCGATGCTTTGCGCAAACTATGTACTGACCTAAAAAACAATCTCCATGACCACCTGGTTGTGCTTTGCGCAAACATAGGTGGCAAACCGGCAGTAGCTGTTGGCATTTCGGACACGGTGGTGGCAGCAAAAAATCTCGATGCTGCCAAAATTATCAAAGAACTTGTGGCACCCCTTATTAAAGGAGGAGGAGGCGGACAGAAAAACCTCGCAACCGCTGGTGGCCAGGATGCCGGATCGTTGGATGAAGTAATATCGAGGGTAAGGGGATTGCTGTAATACCGCAATAATGCTTTCTTGCAACTAATCCAGCCTTCCGGAAATCGGCAAACATTTTCTTAACCCGGCTTGTTCGTTCTTGTCAGAGGCTTATTTTCTCCTTAACAAAACCTTTACTGCGAAATTTTTCGTATTTCCATTTATTCCCTATATTTGAAGTACGAAATCTAACGTAGTTGTAAACCGAAAATAAATTAAGGAATGAAAAAATCTGTTTTGCCTGTTGCAGCCCTGATGGCTTTTAGTCTTATGATCATGGGCACTGCCGTTGCCCAGGATGTAGAGAAGGATAAAGAGAAAGAAAAAGCTAAAACCAAATCCAAACTCGGCGAATATGAAGAAATCATCATAAAGAAAAAAACGGATGCTGATACCAAGGTAACTGTTGAAATAAAAGATGGTGAAGTAAGAGTAGATGGTAAACCTATCGATGATTATGAAAGTGAAGCGTTATCAGTTCGCCGTCGTAAACCAGCAGTAATTACATACGGCAGGGCAACATCACCTTTCAGCTCAGGTAATGTTACCATAAACGGCGATTCTGATATTTGGTCTGGTCTTGACTCGAACCGTGCTTTTCTGGGTATCTCAAGCCAGGACTCACCGGATGGAGTTAAAATTATGCAGGTAACCGACGAAAGCGCTGCTGAAAAAGCGGGTTTAAAATCCGGTGATATCATCGTTAAAATCGATGAAAAAAATATTGAAGATCCGGAGGATGTTACTGCGACCATACGCAAACACAAGCCGAATGACAAGATAACTATCACGTATAAGCGTAATGATAAGGAAGCAAAAGCAACTGCAACCCTTGGTAAAGCGAAGGGGAGTTTTTACCAGTCATTCAACTTTAACAATGATGTTCATCCACAGATTGAAAGGTTGAGATCTATGGAAAACTTCAGATTTGAATCACCCGTTGCGCCAGGTATGACTTTCACCAATCGTCAGAGAATTGGTATCCGTGCCCAGGATACCGAAGAATCAAATGGAGCTAAGGTACTTGATGTGAGCCACGAGTCAGCCGCTGAAAAAGCCGGAATTAAAGAAGGTGATATCATTACTTCTTTTGATGGCAAAAGGATTACAAATGCTGATGAGTTATCCGCAGCTGCAAGAGAAGCTAAGGATAAAACCACCATGGATGTAAAATATAACAGGGCAGGTAAAGCCCTGACTGCACAGATAAAGATTGCAAAAAAGTTGAAAACCACCAGCCTGTAAGCGAAATCTGAAAACTTTGTATTAAATACAAGTTTTGAATTTAATACAAGGTGTTTTGCAAACATGACTGAAAAGAGGAAAGGGTTTCGGGATTTCGCCCGTAACCCTTTCTTCTTTTCAGGCTGGCTTTTAAGGCTGGAATGGGCTTCACAGCGTTTTGGTGTTAAGCCAGTCCCGGTTTTACCACTGGTCCAAGAAAACAGGACAGGGGATATTAAATGCGGACTGAATAAGGTAAATTTGTCGCCAAATAGATGCGATGTTTGATGATTATGAAACGGTGATTGGACTAGAGGTGCATGCTCAGTTACTAACAAAAAGTAAATTGTTTTGCGGTGATAGTTCATCCTTTGGTGCTGAGCCAAATACACATATCAGCCCTATTACATTAGGGCACCCGGGTACCTTGCCAAAACTGAATAAGGTAGCTGTGGAACTATCAATCAAGATGGGACTGGCTTGTCATTCCCGTATAAGCCGTCACAACTATTTCGCACGCAAGAATTATTTTTATCCCGATCTTCCAAAAGGTTACCAGATAACACAACACACCACTCCTATTTGCATTGGTGGTTATGTACCGATTAAATTGTCTGACGGCACTGAAAGACAGGTTCAGCTCAACCGTATTCACATGGAGGAAGATGCTGGCAAAAGTCTTCATGACGTCGACCCGTTCAACACCGCTGTTGATTATAATCGCGCAGGTGTTCCACTTATTGAAATTGTAACCGAACCAGATCTTTCCAGTGGCGAAGAAGCTGCGGCCTATCTTACCGAACTCCGCAAACTGTTACGTTATCTCAAAGTTTGTGATGGCAACATGGAGGAAGGCAGTATGCGTTGTGATGCCAACATTTCAGTACGTAAAAAAGGTGATCCTGTACTGGGCACTAAGGTTGAAGTAAAAAATCTCAACTCCATTCGTAATGTGCGACGTGCGATAGAAGTCGAATCAAAAAGGTTAATGACACTTCATTCTGCCAGCGAAGTAATCGTACAGGAAACCAGGGGGTATAATGCAGGAGATAACACTACCTACTCCCTGAGAGTAAAGGAAGATGCAAATGATTATCGTTATTTCGCAGATCCTGACCTTACTCCTTTTGAAGTTACTGACATTCTTTTAAATGAACTCCAGGCGCAGATCCCCGCATTGCCCGAGGAGCGTGTGTTGCATTATTGCGATGTATTACAGCTTACAGATTATGATGCACGTACGCTGACTGATGAAAAAGAACAGGCTGATTATTTTGAATTGTTGATCAAAGAAACCCGTAACTATAAATCGGCGGCAAACTGGATTCTTGGTCCTGTAAAATCTCATCTGAATGAAAAAGGACTGAGTTTTGATAATTTCAATATCAAACCAACAGCAATTGCAGAAATGATTGCACTGATCGATGAAGGCAAGTTGAATTTTTCGATAGCCTCCACCCGCATATTTCCTGCATTAGTTAATAATCCGGAAAAGACTGCAGTTTCAATTGCTGCGGAGCTTAACCTGGTTCAGGATTCTAATGAGGGTAATGTTAGCGCCTGGGTAGAGGAGGTGTTGAATAAAATGCCGGAAAAAGTATCAGAGTACCGGAAAGGAAAAAAGGGTTTGATCGGCTTGTTTGTCGGGGAAGTAAAAAAACTTTCAAAAGGCAAAGCAGATCCAAAACTTACTAATGACATCCTAATTAAAAAATTAAGTAGCACCGCGTAAATTATGAAAACAAGATATATCATTTCGATCCTTTGTGTTGCCATGTTTTTCATTTCCTGCTCGGAGAAGAAAAAGGATACTATTGAAGTAAAAGGCACACTGAAAAATATAGACAAGATTATGGCGCTTTATCCCGAAGCGTTTAAATCAGATAGTATATCGCTGCTGTTATATGAAATGCCTTTTGGCGGGGATCAGCAACCCGTACAGCTCGACAGCGTTATTGTTAGCAGGCTCGCCCCGGATTTCATTTTAAAGGGTAGGGCGAATGGTACCGGCATTTACGACGTTGTTGTGAATAAGGGGCCGATGATACCATTGGTAAATGATGTCAGTGATATTAAACTTGATATAGATCTCACAAACAAAGACAGATATTATACTGTAACCGGATCACCGGCAAGTGAAACTTTAAGGAATTTTATATTCAGCTATTCCGAGAAATCAATTGCTGTGAATAAGTCTTTCAAAGTACTTGATAGCCTCAAGCTCTATAATGCTTCTGACTCAGTGGTGATTGATGCCACTAATCAAAAAAACAAGTCCCTCACTTCTGTAAACGAATTTGTAAAACAATTCCTGTCCCGTGATAACAATCCACTGGTTGCAAGTTTTGCAGCCGGGATCGCTTCTAATACTTTCAGCCCTGAAGAATACGAAGCTGAGCTTGCAAAGCTGACAAAGAAATATCCCGCTGATTCAAATATTTCTTTCCTGAACCAACAGTTTGCACAGCAGAAAGCACAGTCTATGCAGGCAGAAAAATCAAAACAATCCAATTCATGGGTTGGCAAAAAAGTTCCTGACATGTCTATGCCGGACGTAAATGGCAAGGAAGTTTCAATCTCTTCTTTCCGTGGCAAATATGTGTTGATTGATTTTTGGGCGAGCTGGTGCGGACCATGTCGCGACGAGAACCCGAATGTTGTAAAAGCTTTTAATCAGTTCAAAGACAAAAACTTTACAATACTTGGAGTATCCCTTGATAAAGACAAACCAAATTGGATAAAGGCAATAAAAGAAGACAACCTCGCCTGGACGCATATCAGTGACCTTGCTTTCTGGAACAGCAAGTCTGTAGAAATCTTTAAGTTCGAAGGCATTCCCTTTAATGTGTTGGTTGATCCGGAAGGAAATGTAATAGGTGAAAGTTTACGCGGATTTGATTTGTCAAAGAAATTGAGTGAAGTGTTGAAGTGACCGGAGGACCTTATTTTAACGGGGTAGATTGGTTATAAAAAAGAAAAAGCCTGACTAAGTCAGTGTTCATTCTAAGATCCAGATTCTGCGAAATAATAAATGTCTGAATATCTTTTTTCCTGTCATTCATTAGCTGAACTATGGCATCCGGAGATTTCGGTAACTTCTCCGCGGCGTTATTCCCCCGTATGTATTCGAAGTATTCCTTCCTGGTAAAAGTTCTGGTGGTATTTGTGTTTCCATATTCCTGTGTGTCTTTGTAGGTAATATTGATTTTCGTCAGGAGTTTAAGTTTTCCGTCGGCACAGACCATAGCGATATCGGCACCCTTTGCGTTCACAGCTGAATTAAGACTGGTAATGATAATGCTATCAAGTCCCGGGTAAGATATTGGCGCAACGGTAAATATGATTTGCTTTACAGGAGTGGTAGAAACCATTTCTTTTCCATCAGGCAGACGATAATATATTTCTTTGTCAACAAGGTTTACCTTGACCATAATGTCAGAATAATATTTCCCGTCCAAAGATATTAAGGTAACTGGCAGATAATCCTCAAACAGGAAAGGAGAACCTTCAGTATTGTAATTGCTTTTCATATACAACGGCCGTCCGTTTGAGTCGTTAATGAATGGATTTGCTCCAGTCTCGGATTGAGCAAAAACTTCTCCACGGAAACAGACTGGTATAATTAATAAGAACATATATCTCAGGATCTTCATAGTCATCATCTTCATGGTCATCGCTTTTTGAGTTATTTAATTATCCCGCTTAGGAAAAAGTAAACGGTAGAATAAACAAAAAAAAACTGCAGCTGAATAATCGCTGCAGTTTAGTTATAACTTATCAATTTTGATATTAATTGTCAGTCATGAGAGTATTGAAAATAAGTTCATTATTCGATATTGGCAGGATATAGCCAGACTCTCCAGGTTTGGTTTCAGCTTTACCAGGGCGAGCTGGTAAGTTAAGTCCCAATCTCATGATATCAAGATTTCTGATTCCTTCTCCAATGAGTTCTATTCTTCTTTCCTTGAGAATAGCATTTATCAAAGCTGTTGATGTAGCAAAATCGCCGGCTGTAAATACAGTTGTTGCATCTGAACGACCCCGAACAGCATTCAGTAAAGCAATAGCCTGAGCATCGACTGTATTGGTTGTTCTCACTTTTGCTTCAGCAAGATTCAAAAGAACCTCAGCATATCTTATTACTGGTACATAGTCTGTATAAGGTGAAGGCTGGGTATACTTCGAAAGATACTTACGGCTGGTAGTTGCGTTTGTATAAACAAAGCTTCTTCTTTTGTCAGTAGTTTTCCAACCTGCATCAGTGATGATACCATCAACAGCCAACATGAATTCCGCAGAACCAACTGAGCCATTGTTGTAAAAATAAGTACCAAGTTGATTTTGAGTACCGGATACGTCACGACTGTCTGTGGTAAACGGCATAGACATAATAGATTCTGATGTAGTGTATGGCGTTTTAAAGACATTTGTAATATCGGCCTGGAGTTCATGAGCAATACCTGTCGCAGCTTTAAATGGTGCAGTTGCCGGAACAATTTTGTTTGCCTCGGTGATAACTTCAGCATATTTTCTCATGCTCAGATATACACGGGTCTTCAAAGCAATTGCCGTATTCCTATGTGCACGGGTTGTGTTGGTAAATGCCTGTGTAGCACCTGTTGGGTAAGTTAAAGGTAAATCTGTCTCAGCCGAATTCAGATCAGCAATAACCTGGGCGTAAACTTCCGCTACAGTACTTCTTACCAGATCCGAAGAACCAGGTCCTTTAATTCCTGTTAATCGAAGTGGAAGTCCGGGTTGACTTCCGTTGCCATCCCAATAAGGTTTGGCAAAAAGCTGAAGAAGACTATAGTAGCTTAAGCCACGGATAAACTTTGCTTCGGCTAAATAATTTTTAGCTTTTGCTTCTCCCACTACTGCTGTTCCGGTTTCGGCCATGCCTTCAAGAAACAGGTTACATTGATTAATAGTTGAGTAGGCCCTGGCCCAGGTATCCATGATAGTGGCAGAACTACCGTTGATTGAAAAACTCCACAAATCTGCCGCGGTGATATTGTTGTTGGTGACATTGGTAAAGTCTTCACCTCTCACGTCATTGTAAACAACATAGCGGCCACCATAGAATTTGCCACCTTTTAGTTGTGCATACAAGCCATTTACCTGGCTTAATACCCGATCAGGTGTATCGAATGCGGTAACATCACTTACTGATGTTTCTGGAACAGGATTCAATAATTCCCGCTTGCAGGCTCCGGCTGAAGTTAGAATCAAGCCGAAGAAAATTGCATAGATCTTATTTCTCATTGTAATTTCTTTAATAATCATAGAATTTAAAACCCAACATTCAGACCAACCGTAAGTATTCTTGCATTTGCCACATTATTACGGTCAACACCCTGGCCGGAGTTTTCACCACCATTTGTTGATGTTTCCGGATCTGAACCTGGATAATTTGTAATCATTGCAAGATTCTGAGCACTTACATAAAACCTTCCATTAGTCATACCTACTTTTTTGGTAAGGCCGGCTGGCAGGGTGTATGAAAGCGTAAGGTTCCTGAGTTTCAGGAAATCTCCCTTAACAACGTTTTCAGAGATTGGCATTGTGCTGCCATTTGAAACGTTGTCATTATAATAAGGCTTAGGAAATTTACTTACGTCGCCTGGTTTCTGCCATGCAGTTAAAACTCCGACTTCGTTGTTCCAGTAACGCTGATCTCTCAAACCGGCCTGTGTTCCATAGTAGAGATAGAAACCGGTCTGATAAGTAATAAGTGCATTCAATTCAAACCCTTTGTACCGGAATGTATTATCCCAGCCACCATAAGATTTTGGTTGAGTAGGCGCATATATAATACCGTCAGCAGCCTGGGTAATTGGCACATGTGATGTTCCATCAGGATTGCTCCAGTTGAATTGACCGGAACCAGGTGCTACATAGTGCTGATAGAGAACCGGAGATCCGTCTTTTGTATAAAAAATCCTTCTTCCTGTTGCAGGATCCACGCCACCTGTTCTTACTACAAACAATTGACCGAGAGAATAACCGGGCAGCGTTTTATTGGTAAGTTCGTTACCGGAAGTTGAAAAAGGCAACTCATCTAATCCCGGAGCAAGAGATGTTACCTCGTTTTTATTAAATGATATATTAAATGAGGTAGTCCATGAGAAGTCTTTACTCTCAATTGGTGTTGCATTCAGAACCAACTCCAATCCTTTGTTGTACATTCTGCCTACATTGGAATTAATACTACCTAAGCCGGTGGAAGGCGCCTGAGTTACCCCGAGAATGAGGTTATCAATATCATTATGATAGTAGGCTACATCAAATGTGATTTTGTCATTCAAAACACCGAAAGATAATCCCACATCAGTTTTGGTGCTGGTTTCCCAGGCAAGTGTTGGATTACCGATAGCACCTAAGCCAAGTGTTGGTATACCACCATATAAACTGGTAGTGTAAGTCGAATATGATTCATAGTTTCCAATACCACCGATGTTTCCGACTTTACCGTAGCTACCTCTTACTTTGAGGCTGCTTAAAATGTTATTAAGCCCGGTAGATTCCCAGAATTTTTCGTTTGTTACTTCCCAGGCTAATGATGCACCCCAGAATGTACCTTTCTTTTTACCAAGGCCGGAGTATTCATCCTGGCGGATATTTCCAGAAACATAGTATCGCTTATCGTAATTATAGTTCAGTCGTCCAAAACCAGACAACATATAATTTTCTCCGAACACAAGACCGGAACTGTTATTCAGGTTATAACCGGCCTGAATGATGTCGAACTGAGGATCAGATAATCCCTGGCGGTTCAGACCAAATCCTTTACTTGTTCTTCTTTGTTGCTCGCTACCAACAAGCAAACTCATGCTATGGACCGTATTAAAGTCATAGTTAAATTGAGCGGTGTTGGTCCACAACCAGGTTTTAGGTTTGGTGTAACTGCTTGTTGCACTACCAACTGCAGTTCTGCCATCGCCATGAACTGGCGTCTGGAACGACTCATTATCCAGGTAAATGTTATCAACACCATACAAGGATTTCAATGTAAGCCAGGAGAAAGGTTTCACCTGTACATAGATGTTGGCCTGGAGGTGATTGTTTTCATTATCAGACCTGTTCAGATCGAGCAATGGAACCGGGTTATAGAAACCAACCTGGGAAATACCCACATTGTCCTGAACCCCGATATACTGAGAACCGATGTTGTAGCTGCCATCATTGTTATATGGCGAAACATTCGGCGAATTAACAACTGCAGTTCTTCCGAGACCTGCCACAGTAAAGCCTTCACCTGAAAGCCCGCCAGTTGGTCCGTTCGCTATATTAAGTTCGTTTGAAAAAGCTATCTTACCACCAACAGTTAATACTTTATTCAAACGGCTATCTACGTTAAATAATATATTCTGACGTTTGAAATCGTTTCTTTTCAGAATACCTTCCTGGTTTGTATAACCAGCTCCGAAATAATAACTGGTAGATTCGTTAGCACCTGAAACGCTGATCGAATGGTTATGCGAAAAACCTGTGCGATAAACCTCATCGTACCAATTTGTATTAACTGGTTGTCCGTTCGGCCCGGTAGCTTGTTTAAAATACATATCTGCAACTGCATCCGCTGCATTGTCGTTATACAGATTTGAATTTCTCAATGCCTGATTCTTATAAGCTGTGTACTGAGCGCCGTCAAGCACATCAACAAGCCTGATTGGGTTACTCCATGAAGCCCAGCCATCATAAGTGATCTTGGTTTTTCCCGCTTTACCTTTCTTCGTTGTCACAAATACAACGCCGTTTGCAGCGCGGCTACCGTAGATCGATGTAGCTGCAGCATCCTTTGCGATATCAATACTCTCGATATCATTTGGGTTGATACTTGCCAGTGGATTTGTTGGAGCATTTGTACCGCCAATATCACCTGTATAGGTTGGAACCCCATCAATAACTATTAATGGATAAGAACTCAGTGAGATTGAGTTTGTTCCCCGAACACGGAATACCGGAGGATTATTCACAACACCATTTGGAACAGTGATTTGAACACCCGCAGCACGTCCGCCAAGTGCCTGTTCAAAGCTCTGAACAGGTTTTTGTGCAATAACCGCACCTTTTACGCTGGCAACAGAACCTGTGAATTCGCCGCGACGTTGTGTGCCATATCCGACAACAACAACTTCTTGCAGAGCTTCGTCTGAAGTCTTTAAGGCGGCATCGATAGTTTGTTTATTACCGATACTGATTTCCTGTTGAATTAATCCAACAGATGAAAAGATTAATGTTTTTGCACCTTCTGGTGCAGATAGTGAATATGAACCATCGGTAGTTGTAGTTGTACCGATGTTTGTCCCTTTAACTAAAACAGAAACATTTGGGATTGGAGAGCCATCCGAAGAGGTGACTTTTCCAGAAAGGGTTCGGTTCTGGGCCAGCAATTGCGTAGTAGCCAATAGCAAGCCCAGGAAAATTCCAAGCATTTTTCTCATGTGCAGTGTAGTTTATTTTCGTTTTGATCAGACTGTTAGTGCCTGATGTGGACACCAAATTTATATCACATGCTGCATAAATGAACGCACATAAAAGATTTATTAAAAGAAGTTGACTAGAGCCAAGGTTTTTCCAGAATCAAAATGAGTGTCCCTGTCGGCGTTAGAAATTATTTATAACTCAGCGATATTCATTAGAAAAAATTCAATGCTGTTTTTTCAACATATTTCAATAAGTTTTAACCAACTTGTCGAGTTCGTTCTTTAGATTTTATTTTAATTATATATAGAATTTAAGCAAACTATTAAAGCAGGATTAAATCTCAGATTTAATGTTAACAGACATAATAATATATTTATCTTATCATTTTGTTTTTTTAACATGAAAGGCACTTGCATAAAAAAGGGCCACTTCAATAGATTGAAGCAGCCCTTCCATTTATATTTTGATTTTTATAGGGGATTCTGAATTACAACTCCATTTGTATTGTTGATCTCTGCCTGTGGGATCAGGAACTCCCATTGGATATCACCTGCCGGGACATTAAACAATCCGCCGGTAAGACCTCCGTCATGGTTTGCACCTGTTCTGTCAAGCGGACCGTTTGTACGTTTCAGATCATAAAATCTGAACCCTTCGCCCCAAAGTTCTATTCTGCGTTGAGTCATGATTTCATTGATCAGTGCCACACCGGTGTTGGTCGACATAACGTATGAAGGATCTCTCAGACGAGCCAGTGTGTAAAGAGTTGCAGCAGCTGCGGCATCCTGTCCACCCATTCTCGCTTTTGCTTCTGCTTCGATAAGATACATTTCAGCAGCTCTCATCAAAGGTACATCGCCGATACTGCTTGCTTCGCCACCCCCGGAAAGGAATTTACGGTTCATATAAGGTTTGCGAATACCTGCAGGACTTAACGGAATTGGAAAAGCAGTATTAGTACCTGTTGAATCCCAGAGTTGCTTTCTTACATCTGTTGACCTGATCATGCTGTAAAGCTTTGAATTGATTGCTTTAGGATTACCCCTGATATTTGTTGATCCAAAGTTTGCAGACATATAAGCAAAAAACGAATAGAAGAATGTTGTTTGATCAGCTTGCTGGCGTGAACCCCAAAGCCATTCCGGATTGGTATAATCGTTGAATCCGGCCATATACTGTGCATTAGTCATTAAGGTCACACCTTGCCTTGCTTCAGCAGCCATTGTTGCTGCAGTTGCCCACTCTTGCTGAGCTAGCGCTACTCGTGCTTTGAAGCCCTTCGCAACATTTATATTGATGTGACTTTTGTTTGAACGGGTGTATCCTGCAAGTTGAACGATAGCTTCATCCAGATCCTTATTAATCTGAGTGTAAACTTCTGCAACTGTAGATCTTGGCGTTGCAGTAGTCTGGGGTGTAAGAACGATTGGTACGCCTGGATAAGCATTTGCATTTGCCTTATCAAATCGTTTACCAAACAATTGAATCATTTGAAAATAAGCCCAACCGCGATAGGCAAGCGCTTGTCCTTTGATCAGTTTTTTCTCAGCTTCAGGTCCTTCCACGTTATCGATGTTGGCAAGAATCAGATTAGCATTACCAATCATCGCATAATAAAACAGGTAGTTATAGGAGCTTACACTACTGTTTGCATTACGATGAGTTTGCCATTTGTAAGTTGAAATTAACCAACCATTAGACTGGGCAGTCATTACAAGGTCCTCACCCATCACATCCATATACAGCATGTTACCGCTCTGTCCTCCCTGGTCCTGTTGGCCAAACCACTGACTATACATGTACCTGTGCATACCGTTCAAGGCAGCAAAAGCATTGGTAGTTGTTGTAAAAACAGTTGCGACCGCCGTTTCGTTTGTTGGTGCAGTTTCAAGATATTCTTTGCTGCATGAAGTTGCGCCAAGCACCATCACAACCAAAGCAGTAATATATTTTGTTATGTTTCTCATTGCTATAACTTTTAGAAATTAAAGTTGATACCTGCAGTCAGGACCCGGGCGGCATTGTAAGTGTCGCCGGTTGTACCGCTGAAATTACCATTCACATTCATCCCTTTTCTTTTTGAGAAAAAGTAAACATTCTCAGCACTCAGGTAAATTCTGGCACCGGTTGCTTTAATGTTTGACAGCCATTTTGCAGGAAAATTATATCCAAGGTTTACATTATTGATACTCACATAAGAAGCACTGGTCAACCATCTGTCAGACTGAGCTCCGTATATTGTGATTTTGCTATTATCCAATCTTGGAACATTGGTAATGTCTCCAGGCTTGGTCCAGCGTCCAAGCATATCGGTATGCAAACCACTACCATAAGTGCCAGAGTGCATAAGACCAGCATATGAACCATCATATACCTGTCCGCCAACCTGGTATGTCAAAACGAAAGTAAGATCAAAGCCTTTATAGCTGAATGTATTTGCTACACTTCCATAAAAATCAGGAATAGCAGATGTGCCAGTGTAAAAAAACTTCGCATTGTTAATATCTGTAGTGACAGTATCCTTACCACCCTTACCATTGTCCAGGATCCGGCTATTTGCTGCGTTGTATGTATTATATGCATAAAGCGCCGCCCCATCTGTTGGATCTACCCCATAATAATGGCGAAGCCAGAAGTCATAAATAGATTGACCTTCCATCAGCTTCTTGGTGCCATCAATAATTTCCTTTCTTCCCTGCGGCATCTTGGTGATACGGTTCTTGAACGTCGTGAAATTGATGTTCATGTTCCAGGTAAAGTTTTTACTGCGGATTATGTCACCATTCAACTGCACCTCAAGTCCTTTATTCCAAAGACTACCGATGTTTTGGGTAATTGTTAATGCACCTCCGGTGGTTCCTCCATTAGACAAGGGCTGTGGTACGTCAAAAATTAATCCATCCGTTTCACGGTAAAAATATTCAACGCTACCCGAGATCCTGTTTTTAAATAATGCAAAGTCAACACCAACATCAACACTTTTTGATGTTTCCCATGTTAAAGAATCGTTTGGCAGGCCACCAAGTGTTAAACCTGGTTCAAGTGCATTATTACGACCAAGGGTATACAACGCCTGGTATGGAAAATTACCGATACCGGCATCATTACCTACTTTACCGTAGGAAGCCCTGAGCTTTACCAGTTCCGCCCATGGTGCATTGAAGAAAGCTTCTTTGTCGAGCCTCCAGGCAGCACCAACTGACCAAAAATTATCCCAACGTACCAGTTTGGAGAACTTAGAGTTTCCATCACGTCTTAATGTTCCGGTTACAAAATATTTCCCACTATAGTCATAACCGAGACGAGAGAAATAACTTTCGATCTTTGATTTTTCTTCGTTCGAAGTAGTACTGTTTATGGTTGCAAAATTCGGGAGTTCAGTCACACCATCAACGATCTGGCCCTGCTTGAATCCATATAGGCTATTTTCTGTATAGTCATAATTCTCATGCCCCAGCAATGCAGAAACATTGTGTTCGCCGAATTTTTTGTTGAAGTTCAATAACTGGTTGAAAGTATATGATGTGATTTTCTCATTTTCACGGTCTGCCCTACCACCGGGTGCACCATCACCAACAAGTTTGTTGTCATAACCCATTATAAGGTAGTCCTGGATATCAACACTGATATTTGTGGTAAACTTCAGATAATCAGTAAAACCTATTTCTCCGAAAGTTCTTGCACTTATGATATTCCTTTTAAGATAATCCTGGTTCCAGAGGTTTTCCGCAATAGTATGCCGGCCCGTATTATATGGCCTGGAAGGCAAACCAAGCTGGGTAAGACTTCCATAGTCATAAAACTGTTTGCCCGCAGCATCAAGCAGGTACTCTCCGGTTGTTGGATTATGAGCATAAACCGGGTAAATCGGCGCAATGTACCTGGAAAAGTAAAACGGATTTACGATACCACCGGTTGCAGCCCGGTTTGAATTAACAAAGGACCCTGAAATATTAAATCCTGTCTTGAACCAGCTGATCGGTTGTACGTTAACGTTAACCCTTCCTGAGAATCGTTTGAAATCAGATTTGTTTGCAAAGCCTTTCTCATCGGAATAAGAAAATGAACCGAAATAATCAGACTTGTCTCCTCCGCCGCTATAACTTAAGCCATATTCACCGCGGCTTCCCTGCCGGGTTGCCTGGTCAGCCCAGTCAAGATCATCGCCATAGAGGAGAGTTGCACCTGAGTTGAGCGTACCATCAGGATTTACAATTGCATTGTCAGCTACGTTAAAAGGATTATATCCGAGCAGTTGTTTGATATCGCTGTAAGCGGCGCCATTATAATTTTGACGTCCTGCATTACTTCCGGTAGTAAATCTTGGATATAAACCAGAAGCAAGGCGGCTTGCATCGGCCATTGGTATTGGCGTAGTTGCATAAGCAAGAGAGTTGCGATAAGCTTCCCACATCAATGGATAATATTGAAAGGCATCAACCCTGTCGTATTCAGGAAGAGCACGCTGGGTGATACCCTGAGTAACCTTGAATTGAATCTGACTACGGTTTCTCTTACCTTTTTTGGTGGTTATCATAATAACCCCATTTGCGCCACGTGATCCGTAAAGAGCTGTAGTCGATGCATCTTTCAGTGTTGAAATGCTTTCCACATCGTCAGGATTGATGTTACCAAGTCCTCCATCATAAACAACGCCATCAACTACGATCAACGGACTGCTGCTTGCAGAGATGGAACTGAATCCTCTTAGTCTGATTTCAGGACCTGATCCTGGCTGTCCGCCGGCTGTTGAAGTTTGAATACCTGGTGCAGAACCTACCAGAGCATTTGTCACATTCGAAATGGGACGGTTTGTAATATCATCTGCATTTATCTGCGCCGCAGACCCGGTATACTCGCTTTTTTTAACGGTACCATAAGCAACAACTACCACCTCATCAAGCGCCTCATCCTGCGTTTTTAATGAGATGGTCACTGTATTTCCTCTTCCGAGTGCATGTTCCACCGGTGCATACCCAACAGAAGTAATGACGAGCGTCCTGGCTGTGCCTGGTATAGTTAACGAGAAAGTACCATCAAGTGCACTTGTGGTTCCACTGGTGCTCCCTTTTATCTGGATAGAAGCACCACTAATAGGTTTATCACTTTGGTCGGTAAGTTTCCCGGTAATGGTCCGGGTCTGGGCAAAGATCTGTCCATAAAACAGTAATAGCCCCGCAAAAAGCAGCATGAGTTTACGCATGTGTGTGTTAGTTTTGGTAAGAAAAGCAGATTGAATGCACTCCATTTTGCAATGGCCGGCAAATATAACAATGGTGTTGGATTTGTTGCATACTTACAAATCCGTTAAATACATATTTATTTGTATAACTTGTTTGTAATTAGCAATCCAATATTAATCAATAGAAATGAATTTATTACATCCCTTATTAAATTTTCCCTGTAAAATTCGACGAAGATTTACCGGACAACATGAACATATATTTTACAATCCGGTCAACAAATGATCGATATCGGACATTTTCCAACACATTAAGGTTATTTGCATAATATCGGGAAGCTTCTGCCTTATCACTGAAAAAGCTGTCCATTACGACAGCTTTTGACATTGTATGTGAAACGACTTTGCATTAACCGTCAATATCCCGGATTCTGTTTCAAATTTGTATTAAAATTTATTTCCGCTTGCGGGAACGGAAGTTGAAATTTAGTATCACCTGCATTTAAAGTTGTGAACACATATGGCGAACCCGTACCATCAGCTTTATCACCCCTGGTTCCATCTCTCACCACGGAAGCATTGCGCCTTTTGATATCCCAGAATCTATCGCCCTCGAAAGCCAGCTCAAGTCGTCTTTCTTTCAGGATTTCGTTTAACAAAGCAGCTCCTGACAATACCACGTTTACATGACCGGTATAGCGGTTTGCTTTCAACAGGTTTAGGTCTACAAGGGCAGCAGGCTCATTGTTATTCCTGTAATAAGATTCTGCACGATTCAATATAACCTCCGCTGTTCTGAGCACTTTTGCATCAACAACACCTGCCGGCGAGCCTGTTCTTCCCGCATATTTCACAACATGGTTATAAGGAACGCCGTTGTAGGCACTCGTTGAAATATAAGTGCTGGCGCGAACATCATTTGAAAGGAATAGCTGTTTAAAATTATATTCAACAACATATTCTGATTTGATACCACCAGTAACTGCCTGGTAGTAATTAACACCCTGTGCGTTCAGGTTATCAATATTTGTATTTTTTACTTTAAACAACACACCATCTTCAGTAGCATCTTTCCAGACATTTGGAAAGGCAGTAATATTTGGAAGTACGGGTGAAGTTCCTAATGCCGCATTTGCTGATTGAATGGCATTAGCCCAATCTCCTTTATATAAATACACCCTCGAAAGTAATCCTGCCACTGCGGTCTTTTTAAATCTACCCACACCATTACTTTCTGCAATCAATGGCTGCGCCTGTACAAGGTCAGCAATTACTTTTTCATAAAAACTTTTCACGGATTCTCTTCCCGGAGTAATATCTGCTTCAGTCGAAACTACATAAGGTAAAGTAGAATCGCTATCTGTAGCATTCAGATAAGTCTTACTATACACACGTGACATATCGAAGTAAACCAAAGCCCTGATGGCCAGGGCCTCGCCTTTTGCATTGTCTTTGAAAGCTCCGTCAGGAAATTTCTCGATGTTTTCAAGAATAGCATTCGCCCGGCGCACTATGGTGTAACCACCATTAAATAAAAGATATGTGTCTTCGCCTGTATAGCGCCATTCACCAAAAGTTTTTAATGTAAGTCTCCCGGTTTGATTGATAATAATATTATCGGCTAATGCATCTGCAACAATGTTCCAGGTGCCATTTACATAATATGTATTTGTAGTCCGTAAGCCAGTATACATTCCATTTACAGCCAGCGTAATATCCGCCTCTGTGTTAAAAGCCTGTGAAGTCTCAACCTGGTTGTAAGGGAAAAGATCTAGTTCATCTTTATTACACGAAGCCATTCCAATCATTCCCAGCACTATAAGAAGTTTATATGTTTTCATGATTTTTGAATTTAATGTGGAACTAAAATCTTACATCAACACCAAATGTTACAGCGCGAATCTGAGGATAGCCATATAAATTGTAAAGACCGGGTACCACAAAAGTTGATTCACTGTTTGAGAGCCCTATCTCGGGTAGTCCCCGGAATTTTGTTCCCAACCATAAATTAGTGCCCTGTACATAAACCCTGAGACCTTTCATCTTTGCTTTGCTTACTATATCTGCGGGCAGATTATAAGCGAGTGTAACATCACGCAAAGTGATATAGTCACCCTTCTCAAGATATTTGTCTGTATCGAAAGTAACCCGCTGGCTTAAATCGTTGAGATTTGCATTAGCCACCACATCTCCTTGTTTTTTCCAGTAGTCAAATGCATTTGTAAACTGGACAATGTTAATATTTTCTCCCTCACTGGCATTTGTCTGGTATTGATAATTCATTATGTAGTTGCCACCTGAATAATAAAACTGCACTGCGAGATCAATGCCTTTATAACTAACATTTGTACCAAAAGCCCCATACCATTTGACCAGCGGTGATTTTCCTTCCAGTAATACCGCCTGGCTTGAACGATAAGTTTCGCTGATGGTATTATCTATATTATAGAACTGATTTTTACCGTTCTGTGGATTCACCCCTGCCCAACGAACCATAAAATAAGTAAACAAAGGTTCGCCCTCTTTTAATCTCGATAAGGTTTGAGGAACATTGTCTGAATACAGTTTAAGAACCTTATTATCATTGTTTGTGTAGTTCGCAAATAAGCTCCAGGTAAAGTCTTTTTTCTTGATTATATCTCCGGCAAGGGAAATTTCAAATCCTTTGTTTTCAAGGTTACCGACATTACTGGTGAAACTGGTAAAACCGGTAGTAGTCGAAACATTCTTTGGATAAATCAGGTTATTGGTTTTCCTGTGATAATAATCAAAAGTACCGGTAAGCCTGTCATTCAATACTCCGAATTCGAGGCCTATATCATAGTTTTTATTTTCTTCCCAGGTAAGGTCAGGATTTTCAAGTCTTAAAGGAACAGCCGCTGGCAAACCATTGTAATTGCTTGCAAGGCTATAAACGCCAAGGTTATCATACAAGCCTGTTGGTACTGTACCTGCAGTTCCAACAGAAGCTTTTATTCTTAAGCTACTGATCACCCTTACGTCTTTCATGAAACTTTCATTTAGAACGTTCCATGAAGCACCGACACCCCAGAAATTAGCAAACTGCTGGTTTTTTCCGAAACGGGAAGAGCCATCTCTTCTCACACTTGCACTCAGGTAATATCTTTGATTATAATTATAAGCTACGTTACCGAAATAAGAAAGCAACGACCAGTCAGTACGGCTGGTTGTTGCCTGAACAGGGGTAGCCGAATTATCAAGTGTATTCACTGATGCGGTCGGAAAATTCCTACCGGTTAAAGAATAACTATAAAACTTGTCTTTATTAAATTCTGTACCAATGATTGCATTCAAGGAATGTTTCTCTGCAAAGGTTTGTTGCCATTGGGCAGTATTTGTGAAAACATAAATAAAGTCCTGGTTCCCGCCATCACGCTTCTGGTTATAACCAAGAATTGAAGCCAGGTTTGATCCAGGCTTTATGTAGTATTCTTCTTTGAAGGTCGAGTAATTTATACCTAACTGTGTTTTTAGAGTGAGATGTTTAAAAAATTTCGCTTCGGCAAACAGGGTAGCAAATGATGAAATTCTATCAAAGACTTGCGGATTGTTCGTTGTGCCTTCTAAAGAAGAAAATCCCTGGAATGTATTATTGAAACTGCCATCCTCGTTATAAACGGGCTCATAAGGATTGTAAAGGAAGCTTGCCGCATAACTGTTCTGTGTATTAAACGGTTCGCGCACCTGGTTTTCCGTTGTGTAAGTCAATCCAAGATTGGACCCGACTTTGAGCCAATCCAGTGCGCTGTATTCAATATTCATTCGCCCCCCGGTTTTGTTCCAGTAAGAGCCGTAAACAACACCGTCATTGTTTTCCTTACTCATGGAAAGATAATACCTGAATTTGTCGCCTGAACCTGAAAGGGAAACCTCATGTTTCTGTATCATACCTTTCACAAGCAATACCTTTGACCAGTCACCCGCGCCGCGACTTTCCGCCAGGCTCCATAATCCCAGTCTTTGCGCTTCGGTGAGACTTCCAAGTGTTGATCCTGCCGGGAATACTGAGGTCGCTATCCGGTTATCAATCATAGAATCCAGTATAGGGTTTGTATAATTCCCCTGGAACTCATATTCAAGTTTTTCACGACTGTTCATCAACCTCACATTTTTCGGGTCAAGCGCTTTTGATTCGCCGTACTGGAAGGAATACCTGAGTTCAGGTTTGCCTTTGCCTTTTTTTGTTGTGATAACAATTACCCCGTTAGCGGCCCTGGATCCATAAATTGCCTGGGAAGATGCGTCTTTCAGAATGCTGATATCTTCGATATCATTAGGGTTTAACATGTTATAAGAGACCGTATTTATATAGATGCCGTCAAGAATAATCAGCGGCTCGTTTGAAGCGTTGATGGAACCGGTTCCCCTGACCCGGATATAGCCATTCTGCCCCGGTCGTCCGCTCTGGCCCGTAACCTGTACTCCGGGAGCTTTACCTTGTATTAGCTGGGTAAAAGATCCAATAGGTTTCTGGGCAATTTCTTCGCCGCTCACTTTCGCTACGGCCCCGGTAACCTCGGATTTTTTCAAGGTCTGATAACCCACCACAACAACTTCAGACAAATCGCCGGCGGGCTTAAGCGTTACATCTATCTTGGTCTGATTTCCGATATTGATTTCGGTTTCCGTCTGCCCCACCGAAGAAATAACAAGCGTTTTTGCGGTCGGAGGAACATTTAAGCTATATGAACCTTCAGGATCGGTAACAGTTCCGGTTTGTGTTCCTTTTACCAATATCGAGGCATTTGGAATTGCGTTACCACTCTGATCGGTAACCTTGCCGGTAATCTGGCGGGATTGAGCAAGTAATTGCAAGGAAAACAGGACGAGGCCCACGAAGAGCAAAATGGATTTTCTCATATGTCTGTTTGGATTTAGAAAAGAAGATCAATCGTTCGCTGATAAATCAGCTTCAATCTTCAGACATACAATGCAAAAAAAATGCTGCTTCAAATCAAAAGTATTCCTAATACCATCATAACCAATCGGCATCCGGGCCGGATACACTCAGAACTAACCAATGCTTATGTCCGCTGGTTGGCATATGCGTTAGTTGGTAAGAATCGCGGTCAATGATATTATTTGTCGCGATCCTTTCTTTTTTCAAGCCCCAGTAACAGAACGGGAAGAAAGACCAGGTTGGTCAGCGTGGCCAGCACCAGGGTTAATGAAGTGAGCCACCCGAGCGCCTGGGTACCGCCGAAACCGCTAAAACAAAAAATTACAAAACCCGCTATCAATACAAGGGATGTATAAATGATACTGATCCCGGTTTTATGGATGGTCTCGATCACTATCTCTCTGGCCGGTTTGGAGCTTCGCTGAAGATCCTGCTTGTAATTTACCAGGAAACGAATGGTTATATCAATTGAAATTCCAAGTGCAACCGAAAAAACCAGTACCGTGGAAGGCTTCAGTGCCACTCCCACCCAACCCATGATACCCGCCGTTATAATCAGAGGGATGATATTTGGTATGAGTGAGCAGATAAGTATTTTGAAAGACCTGAATAAATACAGCATACAAAGAGCGATCAGCAAAAATGCCCAGATCACGCTCTCTTTGAGACCATTAATAATAAATGCGCTTCCCTCCAGGAAAGTGACACTAGTCCCGGTGAACAGAACCTTGTATCTCGCGGTGTCGAATAACTGGCTGCTTCTTTGTGAAATCGTATCCAGCAACTCGGGTAAACGTTTGCTGCCAACATCGGCCATATTAACGCTTATCCTTGCCTGTTGCCTGTTACTATCCATGAAACTGTTGACGATCCTTGAGAAATTACTTTGCTTAGCGGAACTGTCTTCATTCCTTGTACCCAGGTATTGAGCCAAAAAACTTATATCAAATGAATTGGGAAGCCCGTAATTCGAGCTATCCCCATCATAATAGGCCTGCCTCGCAAACTTCATACCCTCGACAATAGATAGTGGCCTCGCCATCTCAGGCTGCGAGGCGATAAATTGGGAAAGCGAATCAATTTTTGCGAAGGTCTCCAACGGTTTGCTACGCAGACCGTTTTTCCTTTTTGTATCAATCAGGATCTCGAGGGGCATTACCCCCCTGAAATTCTTTTCAAAAAATTTAAGATCAGTATATATCTTATCAGTCTTCGGCAAATCATCAACAATAAAACCTTCGGAACGCAAACGAAATATGCCAACAACTGAGACAATGATAACGGCTATGGTTACGCCATAAACAAGGCCTCTATGATGGAGGCACCACATCTCCAGGCGGTCAAGCACAAGGCTCAACCATTTATTATACAGGTATTTTGTGTGCCTGGCCTTTGGTACAGGCAGATAACTAAGCACAACAGGAATAATAATAACTGAAATAAAAAACAAAGCTATGATGTTGAAACCGGCCACAACGCCGAACTCTTTTAATATCTGGCTTTTTGTAAGCGCAAATACCCCAAAACCTATGGCTGCTGCGATATTGCAGAACAAAGTCACTACTCCCATACGGGTGATCATTTCAACCAACGCTGTCTTTTTCTCACCAGTGTCAAGGAAAGAAGTGTGGTATTTATTCAGGAAGTAAATGCAATTCGGAATTCCTATAACCACAACAAGTGGTGGAATAAGGGCATTCAGCAAAGTGATTTTATAACCAAGAAATTCAATCGTTCCAAGGCTCCATATTACACCGATGATAACCACTCCCAACGAAAGTAATGTTGAGCTAAAACTTCTGAAAAATATCAGGAGGATCACCGCCGAAAGTAAAATGGAGCCGAGCAGGAACCATTGCATTTCAGCGGCAACCTTTGTGGCCATATTTGTCCGGATATGAGGCAGACCACTATAATGCATTTCAACATTATATTTCTTCCCAAACTCATCCCCCGCTTTCACGATTGCCTCAACAACCTCATTTCTTTTTTTTGAATTCATTACCTCCTTGTTGATGCTTAATCCCATGAGGTATGTTTTCGCCTCAGGGTTATAAAGCAGTCCACGGTAGAAGGGTAATCCCATAAACAGTGCTGCACTACTGTCCAATTCAGCTTGCGAAAGATCCCCCTTTCTGAAAATAATTGCCGGGTTTAACTTTTCTGCGGTTGAATCCTTAACCAGGTTGGTGGCTGTAGGTACACTTAGTACATTTTCAACCGCCGGAATGTTTTTCATTGTTTCACCCAGCGCACTATATCCATTGAAAAAAGGAGCTTTGAAGAATTGATCAGTCTGTACACCAACTACGAGAAGATTTCCATCCTCACCAAACTTCTGACGAAAGGACTGGTATACCTGGTATTTTGGATTATCAACCGGGATAGCCCTGGCAAATTCATAACTTAACTTAACATTAATAGCATGATATGCCATGAAAACGGTTGCCAACATTAAAGCGATCAATAATATTAACCTGTTCTTTAAAATAAACCGCGCAAGATTTCCCCACATGTGCAATGTTTTATCTTTCTTAGATAGCGACAAAGAAACTTATTTTGACCCGATTCCGGAAGTTTAATTTGATATGAACATTATTTATGATTACTATTTGTGAACAGTATTGTTAATTGAAGTTTTTGATCATTTTCCGGCTAACTTTGAATTTATGCGTCCGGCTCCGCTGTTGTTTTTACTTCTTATTTGCCAGATCATGTCCGTGGCTCAGACCGCGCCTCCTATCGGGCAATGGAGGGAACACCTTCCTTATCATCAAAGTATATCAATAGAGGCAATCAATAACAAAATATGGTCAGCTACACCTTACAGTATATTTTCGGTTGACCCTATTGATAACACTATAGAAAGGCTGAGTAAAATTAATGGACTAACGGAAACGGGCATCCGAACAATAGGTAAAGATGCAGAAGGTAACAGGCTTATCATTGTGTACAACAGCGGTAATATTGATATCCTGTCTGCGAACGGGATCGGTAACATCCCTGATATCTTTTCGAGCCAGCTTATCGTTGACAAAAAAATCAACCAGGTTTATGCTGCTGCAGGTCAATCCTGGCTTGCAGGTAATGAGGCAATTTATGCGGTGAATACTGTTAAAAATGAAATTCAGAATACCTATATAATAGGCACAGGTGGAAAAAAAATAAACATTTACTCGCTGGCCGTTTTTAAAGGTAGCTTATATGCGGCTACACAGGAAGGCCTGAAGTATGCTATCTTATCCGGACCCAATCTTTCTGATTTTCGTAACTGGAAAACAGATACTTCACCAGGTATACCTGCCGGCCCGGTCAATGATGTCATTGCCCTGGATGATAAGCTCATTATGCGTTCGGGTGATTCTATTTTTGCTTCTATAGTTAATGGCTGGTCATTTTTTTATACCGATGGCTGGACCATTCACAGCATACAAATGTCTGGTAACAAAATTCTTGTTAACCAAACATTGAACAATAATGCGCGTGTATTGGTTTTGAATAATAGCGGCGCTGTGGAAAAAACCATTACTAACGGATTCATAACAAAACCAGTTGAGTCACTGATTCTGGATAATGAATATTGGGTAGCCGATAGTTTAAAGGGATTGTCTGTATTATCGGGTATCATTCCAACAAACATAGCGCCTGAATCACCGGCCGATGTAGCGGTTGGGGACATGCGAATTTCTTCACAACAGCTGGTAACTGTCGGAGGCGATGTAACAACCGGCTGGGAGCCGCTTAATAAACCCGGATTAATAAGTATATTATTGGAAAAGGGCTGGGTAAATTATCAACCTGCAAACTTATCTGCACTAAATACATTTCCGGATATAGTAGCTGCCGAAATAGATCCTATAGATAAGTCTATCTGGGCAGGTTCGTATGGCGGCGGTCTGATGCATCTCGGAAATGATGGTATCGCCCAGGTATTCAAAACAAATTCATTTATCAGGGAAGCTTATTTTTCGCCAGGGAGTTACCGGGTTTCCGGTCTCCAGTTTGACGGAGAAAACAATCTTTGGATATCTAATTACGGAGCGGATCAGAATTTAGTTGTAAAAAAACCAGATGGTGCTTCACGTTCTTTTAAGGTGCCCTTTCCTGTCACTGAGAGTGCCGTTGCAGATATAGTGATTGATGATCTTAATCAGAAATGGATAATTGCCCCTAAAGGAAACGGACTTATTTGTTTCAACCATGGTAGTAGTATCGATAACACCGGTGATGATCTTTGGAAATGGTACCGTAACGGCCAGGGTAATGGAAACCTTCCTTCAGCAAATGTATTAAGCATCGCGCGGGATAAGGATGGATTCATTTGGGTTGGCACTTCAAAGGGTATTGCAATTATCCGGTGTATCCAGGAAGTGTTTACAAATGCAGGTTGTGAGGCCTTTCTTCCAATAGTTCAGCAAGACAATTTTGCCGGTTACCTGTTCAGCGATGAGGAAGTTCAGGCAATAGCAGTTGACGGGGCCAATCGTAAATGGATAGGCACAAAAAACGGACTTTGGCTTTTAAGTGCTGACGGAGAAAAAATATTGTACCGGTTTTCTGCCAGCAACAGTCCCTTGCCTGCAGATGATGTAAAGCAAATATCACTAGACCCCGTAACAGGCGAGGTATTTATTGCTACTTCGATGGGTATCTCTTCATTCAGAAGCACAGCCACCGAACCGGCTCCAACATCGAAAAATGTTTTGGTTTTTCCAAATCCGGTACCTCCGTCCTACACCGGCACCATTGCAATCCGAGGCCTGGCAAACAATGCGATTGTTAAGATTACAGAGCTTAATGGCAACCTGGTATTTCAGACCAGGGCACTTGGGGGACAGGCAGTATGGAATGGTAAAGACTACAAGGGAAGGCAGATTTCAACCGGTGTTTATCTTGTACTTATCAGTGATGAATCAACAAAAGAACAGGTGGCTGCAAAAATCGTTTATATAAAAAAATAATTCTGTCAGATGATAAGAAAAACATGCTTCACAAAACAAAAGCAATAGTATTAAGGACGGTTAAGTATGGCGAAACAAGTTTGATTGCCACCATGTATACTGAATTATTCGGCATACAGTCATTTATGATCAACGGTGTGAGAAGCGCTGCGCGTTCCGCATCAGGCAAGGCAAACCTGCTTCAACCTGCGGCAATCCTTGAATTGGTAATGTATCACAACGACAAAAAGAATCTTCAACGGATCAAAGAATTTCACTGGTCATTTCTATACAAGGATCTGTTCTATAATGTGATCAAAAATTCTATCGCATTATTCATGGTTGAGCTTCTTCAAAAAACATTAAAGGAACCTGAAGTGAATCCTGAATTATTTTATTTTATTGAAGATGCATTTCTTCACCTCGATGAAAGCAGTGATACAGTGATGGCTAATTATCCTTTGTTTTTTGCATTACATCTTACAAGCTTTTACGGTTTTCGTTTCAGCGACACCTGGTCCCCTTCCCGCACTATTCTTGATTTGCAGGAGGGTGAGTTTGTAAGTGAAATTCCACATCATCCTTATTTCGTTGACGGGAATGCAAGTTTTATTACTTCTCAGTTGCTTAAAGTGCAAGTGCCTGCTGAACTCAGTGAGATCAAACTCAATAAAGAAGGCCGGCGGGCACTCCTGCAGGCTTACCAGGCGTTTTATGCTTTGCATGTTTCAGATTTCGGTACAATGAAAACATTGCCCGTATTGCAGGAGGTGATCGGTTAACAAAGAAATCAATAAAACTTTACGGCAACCGTAGCCAACTATAACATAGTCTCGTGTTAGTTAAAGTATCCGTTTAGAGTTTGCATTTTTCGAAAGCCCTGACGCTGATAGTCCTTCAATATGTACTATGCCAGGCTGTTTGCCCGTTTCGAAACTACCAACCTCATCATCGATATTAAGTGCCTTTGCTCCATTGATTGTTCCCCAGCGCAGAAGATCCTGCAAAGCAATCGAAGGATAATTCCCGTTAATGGTTTTAATCTCTTCTAATATATCAAGTTTAGTATTGGAAGCGAGACTATCAGTGCCAAGTATGATCTTGTCGGTATTTTCAGATATGCTTTTAATATCGGGCAATTTATTGTTTATATAAAGATTTGCATTAGGACAAAAACATATCCAGGTTTCAACACCCTTATCCTGGAACTCATTGATGAATTTAAGATCCGCCAAATCCGTTTCAGTATTATGCACCAGTATTACTGTCTGATTTTTCAAAAACCAGGGGAGATAATGTTGAACACTTGTCTTTCCCGAAGCTTTATGAAAGCTGCTATCTATACCAATTGCTTTGTAAAGCCGGTGAAAATCGCCGGTTCCTTCCAGGAAAAATTCGTTTTCAGCAGGATGTTCCTGGTTATGGATACTCAGCAATTGATTTCTCGGGAAATTGACAATCAATTCAAATAAAGTTTTAGAAACCGAATACGGTGAATGTGGCACAATTGAATTGCTGGCGACGGGTAATGGATAAATTTCGGCAAATTGGTTGAAAACATCTACTGCTTGTCCAAACCGTTGATGCGCGGCAGCATCAACGAAACCCATGGTTTCAACAAAATTGTGGTAATAGAGAAGGCGGTCTTTTTTAACATCGATTGTGACCGGGGTGTTACATATATCTCCAACCGCCACGATACCGCTTCTAACCATCTGAGCTTCGGCAGAATGAATTGCTGCTTTTATCTCTTGTTCACCGGCCCGTTTTGTTTGCATCACGGCCAGCAGAAAATCGATCATTCCTGAATGCCTTGGTACCAGACCCTTCATCCATGACAGTTCAAGATGACAATGTGTATTGATAAAACCGGGACAAATGGTTCCTTTGAATGTTTCCGCATCAGTGATTTCACCCCCGGCAACTATTTCGAGCACCCGCCCTTCTTCGTCAGTGACCAGCACCTCTCCCCCGGTTAAAAATTGATGACCGGTAAATAAAGCTTCGCCCTTGAATTTTCTGTAAATCATCCTCCTATTTCATTTAATTTTGCATCCGCAAACAGCCAACGATATGTTCACCTAAAAGTAATTGAAAACTATGTTAGATAGATTGGAAGCGATAAAAGCAAGGTTCGACAATATTGGTATTGCACTTTCAAATCCCGAAGTTGTAAATGACAACAAAAGATTCAGTGCGATGAGCAAGGAATATCGAAGTCTTGAAAAAATTGTAAAGGCACATGACGATTATAAAAAAATACTCGATGATGTTGCTTTTTTTAAAGAGGCCATATCCGGTGACGATGAGGAGATGCGCGAACTGGCAAAAGCAGAAGCACCTGTACTTGAGCAGAAAAAAGAAGAACTGGAAAAATATATTCGTCAGCTGCTGATACCAAAGGACCCACAGGATGAAAAAAATGCTATCCTTGAGATCCGTGCGGGTACCGGTGGTGATGAAGCGAGTTTGTTTGCAGGCGATTTGCTTAGGATGTATCTGAAATATTGTGAAAGGAAAGGTTGGCGCACTGCTTTGCTCAGTGAAAACGAAGGTACTGCCGGTGGCTATAAAGAAGTTAATATTGAAGTAACCGGGGAAGATGTGTACGGCACGCTAAAGTTCGAGAGCGGAGTTCATCGCGTACAACGGGTGCCAGACACTGAAGCTTCAGGCCGGGTGCATACATCTGCAGCTACCGTAGCAGTTATGCCGGAGGCCGAAGAAGTAGATGTGGAATTAAGAGACAGTGACGTAAAAATGGAAACATCGCGGAGCGGCGGTGCCGGCGGCCAGAACGTAAACAAGGTAGAAACCAAGGTGATGCTGACGCATATCAAAACAGGACTGGTAATCATCTGCCAGACTGAAAGAACACAGCTTGGTAACCGTGAGAAGGCTATGCAAATGATGCGTACAAAGCTTTATGAAGAACAGGTGAGAAAACAGGAAGATGAGATAGCACGCCATCGTAAAAGCCTTGTCAGTAGCGGTGACCGGAGTGCCAAGATCCGTACATATAACTATCCGCAGGGTAGGGTTACGGATCACCGGATAGGCCTTACTGTTTATAACCTGGAGGATGTATTGAGTGGAAACGTGCAGGAGTTTATTGATGCCTTACAATTCGCAGAAAATTCAGCAAAACTGACAAAAGATTAAACGGTAAAGGGCACGTACTTTGACTTTAATTACCTTACAGTTAAATTATATATTATGTTAGACAACCTGATGAATCTCGTAAAACAATACGCAGGTGAAGAAGTAAATAACAACCCTGCTATCCCTGCCGACAAAAAAGGCGAAGTTGTAGAAGAAACCGGCAGATCAATTACCGGTAGTCTTCAGAACCTGGCCAGTGGCGAAGGACTGAACGATCTTCTTGGAATGTTTAAGAATGGAGGAAACCAGGCTCCGGGCTCTGTGACTCAATCACTTTCAGGTGATATGATTTCAAATCTCACAAAAAAATTCGGGCTTGATAGCCAGACAGCCAGCGGGCTGGCAGGTGGGATCATTCCAAAGGTGTTGAATAGTCTTGTCAACAAGACCAACGACTCCGGCGATAGCAGTTTTGACCTGCAATCAATTTTCAATTCGCTTACGGGCGGTAAAACAGGTGGAATGGATCTTTCGGGTATGATGGGCAAACTGAAAGGTGGACTTGATAAGGACAAAGATGGCGACGTTGACATGCAGGATCTGATGAATATGTTCAAGAATTAACCAGCCCTGTTAATACGGATAAAAGGATCAGGAGAATGATAAAAGGCATAAAAAAAATCCTGCTAGGAATTGCCGGATTTTTTTCTTAAATTCAGTAAGTGCAATGTTAAGGATTTGAGAAATAAACCGTAATTCTCAGGATATTATCTAAGGAAATCGTTGCTTTGCTATATCAATTAAAACAAAATCATCTGTCTGATATTAAAAAGTAGTTCTTCGATATGGTCTTTGTGCTGGCATCAGATTTGCCTACTAAGATCAGAACACAAAATTTAATAAAAGCAGTCAATTTTCTCATAAGCAGTTAGTTTTGGTTACGGCCCCTGTTTCCACAGGGGCCTTTCTGTGTAAATACACGCCCGGGATCAGGAATTGGTTGGCGATCAGGATTTAGCGAACATTACTTTTTGCGGACAATAATGAGATAACCGAAAGCTGCTATGGCGCCTGCGATGTCGGCTGAAATATCACCTTTATCGAAGTCACGGCGGGGAATAAAGTAAAGCTGAACATATTCCATTATTATCCCAAGTAAAATAACGCCAAGGGTAATACTACAAACGGCTTTAAACCAGGCTTTGTCTTCAGGATTGCGAAGATGCGACCAGGTTCCCCAAAACAACACAATGCCACCAAACAAAACGATATGGATTAATTTATCGAAGTTTTCTATAGTCCCAAAAATACCCGCTCCGGGCAAATCTGATCCGGGTATACATAGTAAAGCGATCGTTATAAGTGTCCAGAGAATAGGAATTAAAGTACCAGCAGAAAATTTACGGATCAGCCTGAGCATATTGAGGAAAATTAATAAAAAACGGGGACTTTCTTACTCAGAGATATAATACTTAAAGAAAATATAATCAGCGAATAAAGTCAAGTGGTCCCTAATACGTACATGGCCCCCTGTGGAGTTTCGCTTCCGCCGTATTTCTCAAGCGTTACGGCAAACGCCTCTGCGTTGGGTATATTAGCCATCTTTAGCATGGCATCTGCCTGATCCATATCGAATACACCTGCACTCACCGGCTTGCCTCCAACAATTGCCCAAAGCTGGTATTGTTTATCTGAAGCTGGCTTCGGAAGTGCGTTTACAAGGAGATATACTTCAGAACTACTTTTGTTCCAATAAATAGTAGCAAGGCTCGAAGGTTCCGGGCTGCCATTTTTGGGCACCAGGTTACCCGCCATCTTAATCACTGAAGTATTAGGATCTTTAAGGAAGCCCATTGTTTTCTGATAGTTATCGAGACTAGTCTGAAGCGCACGATTATTATTTGCAAGTTGTGTCTGACTCGACAGGAGGCTTGAATAACGCTCACTATAATCCTGGTATTGACGGAACAGATAAAAATTTAACACAGTACTTGCTACCAATAGTAAAACAGAAGCGGCTGCAAGATATTTTACCCATCCTGTTCCGGATACCACTTTAGCACCCCTTTCAGGTGAAGCATTGACACCCTGGCCAACATCATTAAATTCTTCACCGGAAACATTAAAACCTTTTTTAGGATCATTCAACCCATTCTTAGTTTCATTTAATTCCTGTTCAGGAGTGGCAGCCAGGGCAATTGATAGTTCAGCAAACAATTTGCTTTTTACATGATGAGGAGGCAAAGCGGCATCAGCCTGAGCCTGCCTTTCGAGGGAAAGTTCAAAAGCATCCCGGGCAGCCCGTACTTCGTCATGCGCTGCACACATGCGTTCAAACTCAGCCCTTTCAGCCTCATCGGCCAGGCCCAAAACATAGCTTTCGACTATGCCACTTGATATGTAATCGTTTACATTCACTTCAAATGTTCTCTTAATTGAATCAAGGCGCTTCTTATCCTTGTTTTTACTGTTCCTAACGGAATCGATTCTATCTCCGCAATTTCTTCGTGTGTGTATCCTTTGAAATAAGCTAATTCAATTAACACACGTTGTTCAACTTTTAATTTCTCCAATACTTTACGTACACCAATATTGTCGACATTCAACTGCGAGGTCTTACCCCCGATGTCAAATTCGGATTGTTCTGATATTGATTGATTTTTCTGGCTATTCTGGTAACTTTTTGATCGAAGAACATCTATAGCGGCATTCCGTGTAATATTCAACATCCAGGTAAACAGGCGGCCTTTAATGGAGTCGTAGCTTTCAATCTTCCGCCAGATATTTACAAATACTTCCTGTAACACATCGTTTGACAAATCAACATCATTCAATATTTGCATAACAATATTATATAACGCGCCTGAGTAGTTGTCATATAAATATTCAAATGCTTTATTATCCCTTTGCTTCAACAAAGACACCAGCTGATGTTCAGTATATGTTATTGTCGTACCCAATGAAGGCTCAATATATCAATCTGTTCTTAGAAAATCTACGAGATGTGGTAATTAATGGATTTAAGCGCCGACGAGATTCTTATAGGCAGCGGCATCCATCAGTGCATCAACATCAGCGGGATCATTAATAGTAACTTTTACCATCCAGCCTTCTCCATAAGGATCAGAGTTGACCAATTCAGGAGCATTGGCTAATACCGGGTTGATTCCATCGATTGTTCCGGCAATAGGAAGAAACAGGTCCGAAACAGTTTTTACTGCTTCAACAGTACCAAATACAGCTTCAGACGGAAGTGATTTGCCTACCGTTTCTATTTCGATATACACGATGTCTCCAAGTTCTGACTGGGCAAAATCAGTGATACCAATCGTTGCAGTTTTACCTTCCAGGCGAACCCATTCGTGATCTTTTGTATAGCGCAAATTTTCCGGAAAATTCATGTTTTGATATTTTATGGGCAAATATAACGGTTAACACGAGATTTGGAATTTGCTATTTCCTTGACACAAGTCGCATCTTTTGAATGCGTATATCCTGCAAGGGCCGGTCGCCGCCTTCTTTACCGCTTGTTTTGCTCCCCGCTATGAGGTCAATTACGCCGATGCCGCTTATTACTTCACCAAAAACGGTGTAATTCTGATCAAGATGAGGCGAACCACCAAGGGTTTTATACACCTCCCGGTGAGCAACCGGCAGTTTCCTGCCTTTCAGCCTGTATGTTTCTGTAGAGTCAAGGCTGAAATCTGTAAAAACCCTTCCCTGTACAAGGTAAAACTGGCTATAACTCGAAGCTCTTGTAGGATTCGAGGCATCGCCTTCTCTTGCTGCGGCCAGCACACCCTTTTTATGATACAATTCCGGCCTTATCTCGGCCGGGATCCTGGTACTGCTTCTGAACGCGCTGTCTTTTGTTTTCTTCGTCCGTGGATCTCCTGCCTGTATCATGAAGCCTTGTATAACTCTATGAAAAGTGATTCCGTTATAAAATCCTGACTTTACCAGCCTGATAAAGTTATCACGATGAAGTGGAGTTGAATCTGACAAACGAAGTATCATGGTGCCACGGTCAGTAATCATCTCGATATCTTTGCCGAGATCCCTTTTGCTGACAGGCTTTGATAAACGTGGGCTGCAACCAACCAGCAGGAAGCATATCAGCGTAGCAAAAAAGAAAGAGTTGAAAAAATCATATTGCACAGTAAAAGTAAAGCGCGAAAAAAGTTTTCGTCGGGAATGATTAAACTTCATGAAAATCTAAAATTCGTGTGTCTCAAAATACAGTAAAATATGATCCTTGAGATATAATTCCTGCTGAAATGCATCCATCACCGGTAATTCTTTCAACTGCCTGAAATGCGGCCAGCCATCATCATCATAGCCATCAATCTCATAGTAACCGCTTTGAGATAAAAGTGAACAGACTGCAATGTGCATCAGATCCTGCTTCTGTTCTTTTGTAAAACGAGGTCTTATATCACCAAATTCCTGTATCCCGATCAGAAATAACACTGTTTCTATATCTGGCTTTTTACCAAAACGCTCCACAAGTTTTGCTTCTAGTGTCCACCATCTTGTTTGAAGATCATACTGTGCATCCATACTGCAAAGATAGCCCCACAGATCGTTAATTGGTTGTCGTTGTGCAACTCATCAATTACCTTTGCCAAAATTTAGCAACATGTTACAGGTGGCATTCATCCGGCAGTATACAGATCTTGTCAAAGAAAGACTTGCTGTCCGGAATTTTGCAGATATCAGTCTTATAGATGAAATAATAGCGCTTGATGATCAGCGTAAAAAATTGCAGTCAGATACAGATACCAATCTCGCAAAAATAAATACTTCTTCAAAGGAGATTGGACAGCTGCTGGCCAAAGGTCAGAAAGAAGCGGCAGAGTCAAAAAAGACTGAAGTAGCAGAAATAAGAAATGCCCTGTTACCAATGCAGGCTCAGTTGAGCACTGTTGAAAAGCAACTACATGAAACTCTTGTAAAAATTCCTAATATTCCATCAGCACAGGTGCCTCCCGGAAAAACACCGGCCGACAATGTTGTTGTGAGTGAATGGGGAAAAAAACCACAGCTTGATGCTGGTGCTGTTCCTCACTGGGAACTTATTAAAAAGTATGATATTATAGATTTCGAGACAGGCGCGAAGATCACAGGTAGCGGGTTCCCGCTTTTTAAAGGAAAGGGGGCAAAATTGCAGCGTGCGTTAATCCAGTATTTCCTCGACTATAATACCAGTGCAGGTTATGTTGAATACCAGCCGCCATTGATGGTGAATGAAGCCACCGCTTACGGCACAGGCCAGTTGCCGGACAAAGAAGGACAGATGTATCATATAACTGAAGACGGTTTCTACCTGATACCCACAGCCGAAGTTCCACTCACAAATATTTATCGTGATGAGATTCTGAAAGAGTCGGCTTTACCAGTAATGATGACGGGCTATACTCCATGTTTCCGTAGGGAAGCCGGAAGCTTCGGTAAAGACGTGCGCGGGTTGAACCGTGTGCACCAGTTTGATAAAGTAGAGGTGGTACAAATTGTTCAACCGGAGGTTAGTTATGATGTGCTTGAAAAAATGGTTCAACATGTTGCAACACTTCTTCAGCAGCTTGAACTTCCTTACCGTATTCTTAAATTATGCGGAGGTGACATGGGCTTTACATCTGCACTCACCTATGATTTTGAAGTTTATAGTGCAGCCCAGGATAGGTGGCTTGAAGTAAGTTCTGTTTCAAACTTTGAAACCTATCAGACCAACCGGATGAAAATACGTTACAAGGATGCTAACGGCAAAACGCAGCTGCTGCATACCTTAAATGGAAGTTCACTTGCATTACCCCGTATCATTGCATGTTTGCTTGAGAATAATCAAGAGGCTGACGGGATCAGGCTTCCACCGGTACTGCATTCTTATTTCGGAGCTGAACGTTTGTAGACAACTCTACGATCAGGAACATTAAATCGTTTTTAATAAAACTGTTGACAGACAGCACTATTTTTTAAACGCTGCAATAGTTTTAGGTTTGTGTTTAGCTTAACATAAAGTATTGCAAAAGATAAGAAAAGGACAAATCTTCAAATGGGTTTGTCCTTTTTTATTTCCACTTTAGACATCTAAAACTTTACTATGCAATTAAAACATCTACTCATTACCGTTATCACGTTCACATCACTGTCTGCTTCTGCCCAAATAAGTAAGGGAAGTGTTTTCCTGGGAGGAAACTTATATTTTTCAACCCAGAAAAATGAAAACTACAATTACAAAAATACAAACCTGGGCATTAGTCCTTCAATCGGGAAAGCAATCAAACAAAACCTTGTTGCAGGATTCGACATTACCTATCAAAACCAACAAACCAGGAACAATGATTCTACTAAAACATCGCAGCAGTTAATCGGCGGTGGTGTTTTTATAAGAAAATATGCACCGATTGGTAAAGGCTTTTATCTGTTTGGTCATGCCCGGGCCGGTGGATCCTATAACACAACAAAGCAGGAATCCAATTCGAGTGATGAGAGCATGGGCTACACCGTTAATCTTAATGCTTATCCCGGCATTTCATTCGAGGTAAACAGAAAGCTCCACCTGGAGGCTTCCCTGCCTGGTCTTTTATATATTTCGCATGGAATGGACAAATATACCCGTACAGATGGCAGCGAGTACAAACAATCTGCGTTTTCAGTCGGAACATCAATATCAAATGCAACAGAACTAAGTGTGGGACTGAGGGTTTTGATCGCTCAATAATTACTAAAAAAATTATTATTGATAAAATATACGTCAAATTATTATAGTCGGGATATACCGGAGCAGGGTATATCCTTTCTTTTTCAACCTCGTTAAACTTTTGTTCTTCTTTGCCGTCCAAAGACAAAAGAATGTTATGTCAATTTCCAATCTCCGTAAAAATCAGCATTTAATGTGGAGGGCTGGTTTTGGGCCTGGACTTGAGGATCTGAAATCACTTTCAACAGAATCACCACAATCTATATGGAGAAAAATGCTCCGGGACTCTGGCGGAACCCCTGCTTATATTGATGTTGCAGACAATGAAGTTAGCTCCGCTTATAGGGGAGCTTCTTTAACGCCGAAACAATCTGCAGATGCTATGATGAATGCTGGCATCGTGGCCGGCCAGAAAAGTTCCCCAAATGTAGTTCCAGGTAAAAAAGGGCAAGGTCCATCTGAAACTGATCGCCGGCGCCTTGCTCAAAGATCGCGTGAAAATATAAAAACGCTGAATCTAACCTGGCTCGATCAGATGGTAACAAGCAAACAACAACTGAGGGAAAAAATTTCCTTATTCTGGCATGGCCATTTCGCAACAAACAGCGGCAATATTCTCCACCAACAAAAGCTGCTGGACATAATAAGGGTCAATGCCCTTGGTAGCTTTGGCAACCTGTTGAAAGAAGTTAGCAAGTCTGCTTCAATGATAAACTATCTCAACAATAATCAAAACAGGAAGAACCGCCCGAACGAAAATTTCGCCCGCGAAGTAATGGAACTTTTTACTATGGGTCATGGCAGTTACTCGGAAAAGGATATTAAGGAAGCCGCCCGTGCTTTTACCGGCTGGGGAGCCACTCCTTCGGGTGAGTTTGTTTTCAGGCCGCAACAACATGATGAAAATGAAAAAACTTTTCTTGGGCGTAAAGGTAATTTCAAGGGAGACGATATACTGAACATCCTGCTGGAGCAAAAAGAAACGGCATATTTTATCACCGGAAAAATCTACCGGTATTTTGTAAACGACAAAGCAAACGAAGAAAATATAAAGGTGCTGGCTGATCGTTTCTATTCTTCAGGATATGATATTTCGAAGTTGTTGAGTAATATATTTCAAAGCGACTGGTTTTTTGAATCCGAAAATATCGGCAATCACATTAAATCACCTGTTGAATTAATTGTAGGGATCAGAAGAACATTTGATCCCGTGATAGAAAACAAACCCAGCCAATTGTTGTTGCAAAGGCTTCTCGGGCAGACATTGTTTTACCCCCCAAATGTTGCCGGCTGGCCCGGTGGTTATAACTGGATAGACAGTTCATCATTAATGTTAAGGTTGCAGATTCCAAAACTTATGTTTGAATCAGGTAATGTTAACCTGTCTCCAAAAGACAATGATGACCAGATGATGGGTATGACCGATCCGCTGATTGAAAAAATCAGGCAAAACAGGAAAGCCGCTGCCCAGGTTATACAAGCAACCATAAACTGGAAACGCTACCTGGAAATATTTGAGAAAATAAAACGTGACCAGCTTACAAAACATATTGCTGACCTTATGCTGATCCCACCGATGGATAATCAACAGATATTAATTGGTTCGCTTGCTGATGCGGAAAGCCGTGAAAGCTTTATTAAATCAACTGCTATTCAGCTGATGTGCATGCCTGAATACCAGTTGTGTTAATTATATAATTATATAAAACTGACCCGGGGTAGCATACATGCCTTGCCATATGTATAACCGGTATGTCCGCACGTTATGTTTAAACGATTATCTGGCGTAATCATTTTGATAAATTATGTGATAGCATTATTTGATTGAATCATTTCATTGAATCATTTGACTTAATCATTCGACTTAATCATTCGACTTAATCATTTGAATAAAAAGAATTGTATGTTAATTAAAAGAAGAACATTTATACAAACCGGATCGTTGGCTGCTGCGTCGATGATGGTTCCACAATTTTTGAAGGCATTTGAAAAGAAAGCCATGGTGCCGCCTGGTAATAAAGTGATGGTCGTGCTTCAGCTAAGTGGTGGAAACGATGGTCTCAATACGGTAATTCCTGTATCAAACGACATGTATTATAAGTTAAGACCATCGTTAAGTATAAAAAAAGATCTTGTTCTTAATTTGACTCCAGATGCCGGCCTTCATCCTGCATTAAAGTCATTTAAGTCTTTCTACGATGAGGGAGAATTGGCAATAATGAATGGTGTCGGCTACCCGAATCCCGATCGTTCGCATTTCCGGAGTATGGACATCTGGCAAAGTGCAAGCGATAGTGAAAAGTACATAAATAATGGATGGATAGGAAGATACCTTGATGCGCAATGTGCAGGTTGTGACGTTCCAACCCAGGCGCTTGAAGTAGATGATACACTAAGCCTGGCTTTGAAAGGAAAATCGGCAAAAGCACTGGCAGTAAAGGATCCCGCACGTCTGCTCAATCCGGCCAATGAAGCTTTTTTCCGCGGGATCAGCAATGCACATCAACCTGGCAGCAGCGACCAACCAGTCGATTATCTTTATAAAACCATGGCTGATACCTTATCCAGTGCCGGTTATATTTTTAAACAAAGTCGCCTGCATCCAAGCAGTGCTGCATATCCCAAAACCGAAATAGGTAAGAGCCTCAAAACAATAGCATCTTTGATATTTTCAGATATCAACACCAAAGTTTATTATCTCTCCCTGGGAAGTTTCGACACTCATGTTGCCCAGGATAATAAACAAACGAAGTTATTCGCGGAAATGAATGACTCTATAGAGGCTTTTGTAAAGGACCTCAAAGCTAACAACCGGTTCCAGGATGTAATGATTGTGTCCTTTTCAGAATTCGGCCGGAGGGTAACTCAAAATGCAAGCAACGGAACTGATCATGGCACAGCGAATAATATGTTTTTTATCAGTGGCGGCCTTAAGAAACCTGGATTGATAAATGCCATGCCGGACCTCTCTGATCTCCAGGATGGCGATCTGAAGCATTCGGTTGACTTCAGAAATGTATATGCCACCCTGCTCAAAAAATGGCTTGGTGCAGATGATCTGGAAATCCTCGGCAGACAGTTTCAGCAATTTGATTTCATTTAAATCCCCGAAGTAAAAAAATCAAACACTTAATTGAAAGAAAGACTGTAAGAGATCTGAAAGATTAAAATAATTTCACTCGTTATTAATCGTTTTATCAAAGGGCTGTTATCGGTTTGCCGCGTTTATTTTGTTATCTTTATAAGGTAACGATTTAGGATAGTAGCCATATGCAACGTTCATGTGAATTTTTTGACAAATCCCATTAAGGCGGGACCAGGTATTCAAAGGTTTACAAGGCGTTTTCCTCCAACCAGTGTGTGGGCGGAATAAATAAAACTGAACGGATGAAACGCATTTCTTTTGTTATTGCCGGGCTGGTAGCGACAACTTTGCTGATAGTTAGCTGCTTTCATAAAAAAGATGAAAGTGCGCAAACTTCCGGGCTGATAGATTTCAACTTCGATATCAAGCCTATTTTATCAGATCGCTGTTTCAAATGTCATGGTCCTGATCCAAACAACCGCAAAGCCGATCTCAGGCTCGATATAGAGGCAAATGCCTATGCTGCACTTAAGAACAATCCCGGCGTACATGCTATTCTTCCGGGAAAACCGGATCAGAGTGAACTGGTAAAACGTGTACTTTCGACCGATCCACTATATATGATGCCGCCACCGGAGTCGAATCTCAGTCTGAATGATGCTGAAAAATATCTACTGAAAAAATGGGTTGAACAAGGCGGAAAATATAAAAAGCACTGGGCTTTTCTACTGCCGCAAAAAGTTAAGCCACCCGCTATCGATTCTGATGACGGAGTTGTTATTAATGAAATTGACCAGTTTATTATTGAGCGTGTTTTAAGAAAAGGTTTGAAGCAATCAAAGGAAGCTGACAAGGAAAGATTGATCCGGCGGATTTCTTTTGACTTAACTGGTTTACCACCTTCTGTGGCGATGACTGAAAAATTTTTGAAAGACAATCGCCCGAATGCTTATGAAATCATTGTTGATTCTTTGCTGGCCTCGCCTGCTTATGGCGAACGGTGGACCAATTACTGGCTCGACGTTGCAAGATATGGGGATACACATGGTTACCAGGATGATCTCCCACGTGTTATGTGGCCATGGCGGGATTGGGTTATCAAAGCATTCAATGAAAACATGCCATATGATAAGTTCGTAACCTGGCAGCTTGCAGGAGATCTTCTTCCGGATGCAAATAAAGAGCAGCTGCTTGCTTCTGCGTTTAACAGGAATCATAAGATCAGCCAGGAGGGTGGTATTGTTGATGAAGAATACCGTGTTGAATATGTTGCCGACAGGGCAAACACTTTTGGTAAAGCTTTTATGAGCATATCAATGGAATGCAGCCGTTGTCATGATCATAAATATGATCCCATTACACAAAAGGACTATTTCAGTTTATACGCGTTTTTCAATAATCTGAAGGAGACCGGATTTGTATTGAACCTCCGCACACCGGAGCCTTATATGCGCATATCAAAACGTGACCTGGAAGGTGAGCTGAAGTTTCTGAATGCAAACAAGGTGATAAAATCTGAAAAGGATACTATATTACAAATGGTTATGAAGGAAGTACCTGGCATACGCAAATCCTATGTACTCAACCGCGGTGCTTATGACGCACATGGCGAAGAAGTAACCCCGGATGTACCCAATTCAATTCTTGCATTAAAACCTGGTCTGCCCCGAAACCGGCTTGGCCTATCACAATGGCTGTTCGACGAAAACAATCCACTCACTGCACGTGTAATGGTCAACAGGATATGGCAGGAAATTTTTGGAAGAGGACTTGTTGCCACTTCAGAAGATTTCGGCAACCAGGGATCAATACCTTCACATCCGGAATTGCTGGACTGGCTGGCAGTCGATTTCCGCGAAAATGGTTGGGACATGAAAAAACTGGTACGCAAAATGGTCTTGTCGGCCACTTATCGTCAATCATCGGTTGCTTCACCGGAACTGCGTGAGATAGACCCTGATAACATTTACCTGTCGCACTCGTCAAGGTACAGAATGAACTCGGAAATGATACGGGATAACGCGCTTGCAACTTCAGGTCTGCTTAATAAAGAAATTGGGGGGCCCAGTGTGAAACCATACCAGCCTGAAGGAATCTGGGAAGACGTTTCAGTGGGTGACAAAAGCGGATACCGTGGTGAAACTTCTTATATTATAGATACAGGTAATCTTGTTTACAGGCGAAGCTTATATACCTATTGGCGAAGAACAGTTCCACCCCCGGCCATGATAACTTTTGACAATCCTATGAAGGAGATCTGTGAAGTAAGACGCACCAGGACAAGTACACCTTTACAGGCACTTGTGTTGTTGAATGATCCACAGATAATGGAAGCATCCAGAGTACTGGCTGCGAAACTGCTCGTAAATAATAAGGGGAACAGCCGGCAGACAATTACAGATGCATTCAGACTAATAACATCAAGAACAGCAAAAGCCAACGAAGTCGACATGCTCGAACAGTTTTATACAGCGGAGCTCGTAAAATACCAGCAGGATTTAAAGTCTGCTAACGCAGTGCTTAAAACAGGGCATCATAAGATTGATTCACGGATTAATGCTGCGAATGCAGCTGCTATGATGCTGACAATTCAAACAATCTATAACCTGGATGAAACGATTTCCAGGTCCTGATAAAAGAGAACGAGATGGAAAAAGAAATACTGGAACAAAAACTTAATGTCAACCGTCGGCATTTTCTCTCCAAGCTAAGCCTTGGCATAGGCGGAGCAGCGCTCGGCTCTTTATTGATACCTGATCTGTTTGGTAAACCTGAAGAAGATAAGTTGCCAGCGGGCATTTCGCATTTTGCACCACGCGCAAAACGAGTGATCTACCTGTTCCAGAGTGGCGCACCATCGCAGCTTGATCTTTTCGATTATAAACCTTTGCTGAACAAAATGCAGGGTCAGGATCTGCCGGCTTCAATCCGGATGGGCCAGAGGCTTACCGGTATGACGTCCGGTCAGAAAGAATTTCCGCTTGCCGGATCACTTTTTAAGTTTAATCAATACGGCGAATCACGTGCATGGGTAAGCGAACTGATGCCTTATACTTCCAAGATCGTAGATAAGATATGCTTTGTAAAGTCAATGCACACTGAAGCGATCAATCATGATCCGGCGGTTACATTTTTTCAGACCGGTAGCCAGCAGCCCGGAAGACCAAGTATGGGATCATGGCTTAGTTATGGACTTGGCAGCGAAAACAAAAACCTGCCGGGTTTCTGCGTTTTTCTTTCCCGTGGCAAAGGCAATATTCAACCACTGGCTTCACGTATCTGGGGCAGCGGATTCCTGGATTCGGTTCACCAGGGAGTTCAGTTCCGTTCGGCCAAGGACCCGGTATTATATCTCCAGGATCCGGAAGGGCTTGATAAGGTCACCCGCCGGAAAATGCTCGATAAGATTGCAGAATTAAATCATCTGCAACTGGAGGAATTCCAGGATCCGGAAATAGCAACAAGAATAGCGCAATACGAAATGGCATATCGTATGCAAACTTCGGTTCCTGAAGTGATGGACATCAATGATGAACCCGAGCATGTTTTTAAATTATATGGACCTGACTCAATGAAGTCCGGCACTTTTGCCGCGAATTGTATACAGGCAAGACGGCTCGCCGAAAGAGGTGTTCGTTTTGTGCAATTATATCATATGGGCTGGGATCAGCATGGCAGTTTACCAAGAGATATTCGTAATCTTTCTAAAGACACTGACCAGCCTTCAGCCGCATTGATTATGGATCTTGAACAACGCGGATTGTTGGATGATACGCTCGTGATCTGGGGTGGAGAATTCGGCCGCACAAATTATTGCCAGGGCAAACTATCAGTAGATGATTATGGAAGGGATCATCATCCCAGGTGTTTTACAGTTTGGATGGCGGGAGCGGGAGTTAAACCCGGATTCGTTTATGGAGAAACAGATGAGTTTGGATATAACGTGGTTAAAGACCCGGTACATGTTCACGATTTCCAGGCAACCGTTATGCACCTGTTAGGTATTAACCACGAAAAACTTATCTTCAAACACCAGGGCAGAAGGTACAGATTAACTGATGTGAGCGGTAAAGTAGTTAACGATCTGTTCACTTAAATAAGGTAAAGATTAATTGAACAAAGCGAAAAGTATAAATGATCTTTTACCTGAATGGTTAGAATAAAAAACATCTTATTGTCGGCGAGCCTGGTCATCAACATAATGCTCGTCTTTCTTTGGCTATTTGAATCCGGCATTCAACAATTGCCCCCATGGATTAAGGTAACCGGACGTCTTCACCCAATGGTACTGCATTTTCCAATTGCGATGCTTTTATTGATTGCGTTTCTTGAGTTACTTAATATAGGATCAAAAAATACTAAAGTAAGCTTAACAGACAGCAACGCATCAACAACTGTTAACCATGCAGCAACAACCACAATAGATCTGTTGCTTGGTATTACTGCTTTTACCGCCGCACTGGCAGCACTCTGTGGTTTTTTTCTTTTATACGGCGGCGGATACGAAAATTCAAATGACCTTTACTGGCATAAGATTTCAGGCATCATCACATCGCTGATAGCAGGCTTACTTTCATGGCTGCGCGGGATTAAAAAACTGTTTTATTTCCCCGCTTTAATTACCGGTTGTATTATGCTCATAGTCACCGGCCATCTCGGCTCTTCCGTAACTCATGGCGATGATTTCATTACTGCTCCATTAATGGCTAAAACAAAAAGAATAAAAGACATTAATGAAGCGGTAGTATACGAGGATATGATTCAACCAATTTTTGATGATAAATGTATTGGCTGTCACAACCCGAATAAACGAAAAGGCGAACTGTTACTTACGGGGTATAAAGAACTTTTGAAAGGTGGCGAAAACGGTGCTGTTTTTCTACCTGGTAATGCAGATAGTTCTGTTCTGTTCAATCTTTTGTTACTTCCTGCAAATGATGATCGTCATATGCCGCCGGAAGGTAAACCTCAGCCAGATGCAGGAGAGATCGCAATCATCAGGTGGTGGATCAGCAACGGAGCAGATCCAAAACAAAAATTTAAAGATGCAAAAAGTCCGGACTCCATAACGAAAATCATTCGTGCGAAATATGACGCAGGCTCAGCGCTTGATCAGTTAAACATTGATTTCGCGGATATCGACCTGATCAATAAACTTGATAACAATGATCGTGGAGTAAAGCAATTGTCTCTTGAAAAGCCATACATCAATATCTTCATGGCGAACCGGAAAACGATCAGCAACTCAGAGATTGAGGAATTGATGCCACTTAAAGATCAGATCACAGGCATTGATCTCAACTATTCCAATATTACCAATGAGCAGGTAAAAATGATTGCGGGTTTTCCTCATCTACGTGCCATACATTTTGAAAACAGCAACGTAAATGACAGTGCGATCAGTATTATTGCAGGACTTAAATACCTGGAATACCTTAATGTTTCTAATACAAATGTGACTAACGCTGTTCTTGATCTTGCGTCTAAAATTAAAAGCCTGAACAGGTTATTTTTATACGAAACAGATGTAAATGTGGACCGCATTACGGTATTTAGAAAAACAAAGCCGAACATAGGCGTTGGGTATACACCAGATCTTTCAAAGGACACTTCGTATCGTGGTAAACTTACTGATCCGCAGGTGCTCATCGATAGCAACATGTTTCTCAACAATGCTACGGTGAAAATGAAATACAGGCTTAAAGGCGTAGATATTTATTTTACGCTGAATGGACGTGACCCGGATAGTACATCGACAATATATAAAAACCCTGTCAGGATTGACAGCTCTTCAACTTTGAAAGTGATAGCAATGCGTGCAGGCTGGCAGGAGAGCAAAACGCTTAGTTTTAAATTTGAAAAAGCTTCGCAGCAATTTGTGAAAGCGAAACTGGAGATCCAGCCTGACAAACGTTATCCCGGAAACGGTGATAGCTCACTTATAGATTTTAAAAGAGGGGCCATTGACGGTGCTGACGAAAACGATATCGGATATGAAGGAAACGATATGATTGCCTGGCTGGATCTTGGAAATAAATGCAGCCTCAACGGTTTATCCGCATCTTACCTGGTTGATCACGGCTCTTTTGTGCTGGCACCTGCACAAATGGAAGTCTGGGCAGCTACTGAAGACGGTAAAAAACTCAATAGGTTAGGTGTTGTTTCAACCCGTGAGTCAAGGCTTCAAAAAGTTGCAATCCGTAAGCTTTTATCTGTGAGGTTTCCCAGGCAATCCCTGAGATATGTAATTGTAAAAGTTAAGAACATTGGTAAAATTCCGGCCTGGCACCCTTCTAAAGGATCTAAGAGCTGGATATTTATAGACGAGATTATTGCCAACTAACTATCAGGCACAACCGAGAAATTACAATATTTTGTTTTTTACATATCACCTGGTATTAAATATCACCTGGCATCAACGAACCAGTGTTATAGTACCTTTTTTAACATGCTGCTGTCCGTTGAAATCAATTCCCCCCACCTTCCAGACATAAGTACCGGATGGCTGTTCCTTGCCGTTCATTCTTCCATCCCAACCAGTAAATGTATCGACTGAGGTAAAAATCAACTGCCCATACCTGTTATATACATGGAAATATAAAACTTTGCTTATACCAACTGCGAGTGGCCGGAAGCGGTCATTTTTTCCGTCGTTATTGGGTGAAAATGCATTAGGCACATAGATCTCAGGACCATTGAAAACCCTGATTTTCATAACGTCTGTTGTGGGACAACCAAAAGACGTGCTTGCTGTAAGTGTTAAGGTGACATCGCGATCTGGTGTAATAATCGGATTCGACACAAATGGATCGTTCATTCCGGTAGACGGGGACCAGGAAAATAAATCACCACCGCTCCCTTTTAACTGGTAAGATTGACCCGTTGCAAGTATGGTATCAGCTCCTGCATTCGCTTTTGTTTCATAAACATGAACTGTATCAGTCAGCTTGAAACTATTACAACCCTGTGTACTTGTTGCAAATATGGAAGCCAGGTAATTGCCACCACTCTTATACATATGATTCACCGAACTACCCGCCTTCATCTGTCCCCCATCACCGAAGCCCCAGTGCCAGTCCTGTATCGAAACAGCAGGGTTGCTATTGATCGCGCTAAAGATCACCGGGTCGCCTTTACAGACATCACTAAAACTGAACCTGATATCGGGACGTTTCAGGATCTCAAAGTTTTTCGAGACGGGTTCGGAAATACAACCTTCTTTAGTGTTTACAGTTAGACTGGAATTTCCAGGGCCAATGTTTCCAAATATCAGGGGGCCGGGCGACTGGGATGAATAAGCGGATCCGCTGATGTTCCAGTTCCATTTGTTTATCGTACCAAATTCTACCGTTGATTTGTCTTTGAAAAAAACGGGCAGACTATCGCAGACAATTCCGGGATCTAGGATGAAATCGGCAACAGGTTTTGATCCAACCACAATATGTTGCTTAAACGTGTCTGAAGGGCAGCCATTGTTAGCAACAATGCTCAGCTTAATATCATAATTGCCGGGCTTTGCATAAGTATGAGCAGGAGGAGCCTTCAGAGAGGAGATAGTTCTATCACCAAAATCCCAATGCCATTTTACGATTTCACCAAATGATGTTGAACTGTCCTCAAATGGTATGCTTACCGGGAAACATGTTTTAATGTCTTTTGGTATGGTGAACGCGGCATTCAGGGAAGTGCAAAAACGCTGAAGGTTTTTTGACCCCCCGGTAGATCCTGTAAAACCCCAGAAAACCATCGGATCCCCGCTGAATACATCCTTAACCATATCAATGGTTGCTTCTACGCGGTCTACCCCATCGATCTGGGCTTTTAATTTTTTTGTTGAGGCGTCCCAGGTAATTCGAAAACTATGGGTTTTGCAGTCTTCAATATTTCCGCCTCCCGCAAGAGCGGTGACCGGACCAGCAAGGTTATTGGGGGAGCTGTGGTTTATATCTCCATTTTTATGGATGGCAATATGATCATCGTATGGATCCTGGTTTATGGAATTTTGCCAGGTATCTATGGCCACTGCAATTGAAGGATTCACTCCTTCTACTCCCAGCCCGCCACCAGTGGATCCGATGCTTATGCTTATTGGCTGCAACACGAAGACGATGCCATCGGCACCCATCTGATCAGTGCACCCTAAAAAAACATCAAACTTATAATCAAATGAGTTTTGAAGATTGATCTTATTAATATTCCATACCGAGCCTGACTGGGTAAGCTGATCGGGAGTCAGGGTGTAGCAATTACAGTTTTCCTGTATCGCGCTGCCGTTCATGTGATATGGATTGACGGCCTGGGCAGCGACATGTTGATGTTGACTTATCAGCACACAAAACAATAAAGCAGCGACAACTATTTTCATGCAATCGAAAAAGCTACAGTTTGGCTAAAAAAACAAAGGGGAATTCAACAGGAAATAGGGAATGTAAACTGAAAGTACTGCAAGTAATTAAAGTTACAGTACACAAATTAAAACTAAGCCGGTAGAAAAAATAGTTAAAGCACTTAAAAGGAGACCAAACAAGCTGAACAAAAATTTCAGTGGGTAGACATTAACAAGACAATGAAAAAGCCATCCATTGAACCGACTAAACTGAACAATGGATGGCTGAATATTCTTACAGGCTGGATTTTACCATCCCTGTTTTGCAACACCTTCTTTGATAGCAGCGAGCGCTTTGGCTTCTCCAAGCAAAGTAGTAAGCTTATTTCCCTTACCGTCGTTACCCTGGGCCATGTAAGTTCCCTTTGCTGTTTTGGTAATCACTGCGTCTATAATAGGCACATTTTTTTCCTTTGTTTTCACGTTGTAAGCAGTGAGCGTTATTGTTGACATAAATGTTGTTTTTAAATGGTTAGTAATTCATTTTAGACTCAAATTTAGCTACCCTCAGCCTGAAAATGTCTATAAAATATAATCATTTTTACTTGAATCGTACATGTCACTCAAAATGAGCAGGTTATGCATTAATTAAAAATTCATCAAATATCTAGTTTCGCATATTTTGCATGACTTTCAATGAATTCCCGCCTTGGAGCTACCTCATCGCCCATGAGCATACTGAAGACCCGATCTGCCTCTGCAGCACTCTCAATAGTCACCCTTTTCAAGGTTCTTGTAGTAGGATTCATGGTAGTTTCCCAAAGCTGTTCAGAGTTCATTTCGCCAAGACCTTTATATCGTTGGATACTTACACTTTCCGCTTTGCCGCCGGCTAGTTTTTCAACCCAGATTTTTCTCTGTTCTTCAGTCCATGCATATGCTTGCTCTTTTCCTTTTTTAACGAGGTATAAAGGTGGTTGCGCTATATAAACATATCCCTGCTCAACCAGTTCTTTCATATACCGGTAAATGAAAGTAAGAATCAGTGTCGCGATGTGGCTACCATCCACATCAGCATCCGTCATGATAATTAGTTTATGATAGCGGAGTTTGATGAGATTTAGTGCCTTAGGATCATCTACAGTGCCTACTGTGACGCCAAGCGCTGTATACATATTCCTGATTTCCTCATTTTCATAAATCTTATGCTCCATTGCCTTTTCCACATTTAGGATCTTACCCCTTAATGGAAGAATAGCCTGGAAGCTTCGGTCACGACCCTGCTTGGCAGTACCACCCGCAGAATCACCCTCAACCAGGAAAAGTTCGCATCGGTCCGGATCCCTGTCAGAACAATCCGCGAGTTTACCAGGCAACCCACCGCCGCTCAAAACACTTTTACGTTGAACGAGTTCACGGGCTTTTTTGGCAGCTGCCCTTGCCTGTGCGGCCAGAATAACTTTCTGGATAATGTTCCTGGCATCCTTCGGATTTTCCTCAAGAAAAGCCTGAAGTGCGCGCGATACCGTGGTATCGACTACACCCATCACTTCACTGTTACCGAGCTTTGTTTTGGTCTGACCCTCAAACTGTGGTTCAGGCACCTTTACAGAAATGATACAGCTTAGTCCTTCTCTGAAATCATCACCTTCTATCTCGACTTTCGCTTTTTCAAAAAGGTTTTCTTTCTCGCCATAGCTTTTAAATACCCTGGTAATTGCTCGACGGAAACCCGATACATGCGTTCCACCTTCGATTGTGTTGATGTTGTTTACATAGGAATAAATATGTTCGCTGTAACTGCTATTGTAGCATAGCGCTACTTCAACCATCACATTAGAAGCTTCGTCTCTGCCTTCAACAAAAATCACTTTCGGAAGTAGTGGGGTACGGCCTGCATTGTTATCCAGCATTTCTACAAACTCAACTATGCCGCCTTCACTGAAAAACTTCTTTGAATAAGTTACACCAGACTCATCTTTTTCACGAAAGTCATTAATGATGATTGTAATTCCCTTGTTCAGATAAGAAAGTTCGCGTAACCTGCCTTCGAGAATATCTTTTTTATATTCAGAGGCAGTAAAAATGGTGGTATCAGGCCAGAAATGTACTGTTGTACCGGTACGGTCGCTGGTACCAATTTCACGAACGGGATACTGCGGTACACCGATGCGGTATTCCTGTTCAAATATTTTCCCTTCACGGTAAACGGTGACCTGTAAAAGCTGGCTCAATGCATTTACGCAGCTTACACCAACTCCATGAAGACCACCGGAGACCTTATATGTGTTTTTATCAAATTTTCCACCCGCGTGTAATACCGTCATTACCACTTCAAGCGCACTTCGTTTTTCCTTTTGATGCATACCGGTTGGAATACCCCGACCATCATCCAGAACAGAAATTGAATTGTCTTCGTGAATATTAACAATGATATTTTTGCAATAACCGGCGAGTGCCTCATCGATAGAGTTGTCAACGACTTCATAAACCAGGTGGTGAAGCCCCTTCTCACTAATATCCCCGATATACATCGCGGGACGTTTTCTTACTGCTTCTAATCCTTCTAAAACTTGTATACTATCCGCACCATATCCTGCGATTGCAGGGGCTAGAATTTCATTAGTTTCTGTTATCATATTTAATTGAAAAAATCAGGTGAGATTAATTCGTGCAAAGGTACGAAAAATAAGGGTGTAAAAGCATTTTAAAACTGAATTTTAGCCTATTTTTCATGCTTATAATCAACTTATTATACTTGATTTTATTTTGTTGAAGAATGTAACGGAAATGCACATGTTTTCAACAATTATAAAGTCTGATTTTTGGGGTTGCCGGGAGTATTTTGGGCTACACTTATGAGTAAAGCTCCCGGCTTAGAATTCCAGGGTTGTTATGCCTGACAATTCTGCATAATCTGTGAGAAAGAATTCTAAGTTGATCTGTTTGAGCTGTTGCATTCACCCTTTATTGCACGATATTTGGTATAGAATACAATTATTGAATAAATAATGAAGAATTCCACCCAAATAACATTAGCATTTCAGGATACACCCGAATCGGGTGATAATCCTGGTGTTGGCGTGCGAATAAAATCACTTAAGAAGGGCGCGAACGAAAAAGGAACGAACGAAAAGGGAGAGAATGAATCGGCCGGAGAAGCTCAGCCTGAAGCTAAAATCCTGGCAGAAAAGCCAGCTGAACCCAAACTTTTCGATGAGACTACAGCAGATCAGGTGACTGAAGGTCAAAATCCTTTAAATCAAACGGACGCACAGGCAGAAGCTTTACCAAAAGTTCAGACTGAAATTCAAACAGAAGCTCACTCAGGTCAGACAGAAGCTCAGACAGAAGCCTACTCATACCAGACAGAAATTCAAACAGAAGCTCAGAATTCAAATTCAGAAGCCCTGCCCCGAACTTCCATCGAAGATAATTCTGATAATCAGGACCTGGCGAATCTCGCTCAACAATTCCACCAATTAAAGAATCAAACCAAGGAATACACTGACTCCAGCGATCAAATTGATGATCAAACTGGTAATCTAACCGGATATCAAATTGATGATCAAACAGGATTTCAAACTGATGATCAAACTGAAAACGGTCATGACTCAGTAAATGATAACGAACGAAACGAGGAAGATGCTGATCTCCCTGTTTTTCGCAGATCAACGCTAAGCGCTGGTTTGTCAGAAGCTGTGGGCAACCTGGTCGAAGATTCAGGCGTCGGTGGCAATGAATTTGAAAGTCAGGAGGGCGATGAACAAGCCGATTCTAACAGCGTCACAGAAAAAGCATCAAAATCGACCAGGGGAAGAAAATCATTAAAAACGATTGACGAAGGCGCTGAACTGATCAATATTCCGCCCGATGAAGTGCTTTTTCGGAAGCAATATTATGCTATCGGAGAAGTGGCTGAAATGTTTCACGTTAATCAATCCCTGTTAAGATTCTGGGAAACTGAATTCGACATTATTCAGCCCCGTAAGAACCGCAAAGGGGATCGTCATTTCCGCCCTGTTGATATAAAAAACCTGTTACTGATCCACGATTTGCTCAGGCGCAGGAAACTTACAATCGAAGGAGCTAAAGATTTTCTCAAAAAGAATAAACGCTCCCCTGAACGTTTTGCTATGATTCAATCTCTTCAAAAAATCAAAGGCTTTATCCTCGAAATAAAAGCTACTCTTTAATAGGCTATGCGAAGTCAACCCCTATCAGGGTTGTAAACGATTCATCACTCACCATCTCCTCAACTCTTTCATAACTCATAACTCATAATTCATAATTCTTCTCAGGGTCTTTTGTCGCCAACCTTATATCAAGGTCTTCAAGCATGCGGATAATAGCCAGGTTCATCTGTTGCCTCAATGCATTGAAGTCGGCTGGCGGGATTGTTGCCGTGAAAAACTCCACATGAATTACAAACGCATTTTTGTTTATATCTGAAAGAAAAACAGTGTAATTTTCTATCTCACGGCTACGCAGCTGAAAAGTTTTTTCGATTGATAATACAAGCTGGTCTACCTGTTCATGAGTAGTGGCTGAATTAACCTCAAGCTGAACAAAAGCACGCCTTTGTGTTCGCAGCGAAAGATTGTCCATTATGCTGTCAACCATCTGTTTGTTTGGCACCGTTACAAAGGTTTTCTGATCCGTACGAATACGTGTACTTCTCAGTCCTATCTTTTCAACAGTACCGGTGATACCCTGAACCTTAACAAGATCCCCCGTCATAAAAGGTTTGTCGAAGAAAATAATGAATGATGCTATCAGGTTCTCCATGCTCTCGCGCAAAGACAGCGCTATGGCAGCTGTGGCTATACTTAAACCGGTAATCAGGCTACCGATTTTCAAACCGAATGCATATTTGAGGACCAGCAGTACTCCGCAGATTATGATGAGTGCTTTGAAAAAGTCTTTAAAGAAAACAATTAACTGGTTTTCCTTTGCATCCCCGGTCGCATTGGCTTTCTGATGCAGGATCATTGCTATGAAATCGATAATGCGCAATAAAAGCCAGATAAAAGAGAGCACGAAAATGATAACCGCCAGAACTTCAACTATACCATGTGTAGAAACTCTATAAATGTTTACGTTAAGAATAGTCGGGAAAGTGAGTTTTTCTATTGAGACCAGGCTCACAACTATGAGGAGAAAAGTTTCCAGTGGAGATACAACAAGATTCACAAACGATGTTTTGTCTACGCCTACCGCAATCCGTTTTATGATCCTGAACAGAAGACCGGCAATATATCTTGATAAATACCTCTTGAAGATCAATGCAAGCAATATAGAACCTATTACAAACAGGTAGGATCTGATTGTGTTATCCAAAATCACTATGTCGAAAAAATTTTTCATTTAAAATTGAATTGAGGAACGGATGTCGCGAAGTTACTCAACAATTAAGTTTATAAGGAATCGTAGCTAAAATTCCCTTCAACGTTTCACAGAACCACCTGATTCGCCATATGCATAAAGTTCAATTACCCCTTCCTGTAAAGCATAGAGAACAGTGTTGGTCATTTTTATTTTTTTTGCATCACGAATACCTGCATTAACCGGGAACTTCTGCAGATTTAATGTACCTGGCTCATAGCGGTAAAGGAAAGCACCATTTCTTCCAAACATCACTTTATTTATAACAGTAAAATCTGTCCAACCGGGAAAAAACAGCCGGTTTTTAAAGGCACCGTAATAGTCAAAAAGATAAACACCTTTGCTGGAATCATACAGGTAAACCAATTTCTCCTGGTCAATAATTACCTGCGGCGAGGGCATTGAATCGAAGATCATTCGAAAATCAGCAGACTGATCAATTACCTTTCCATCATCACCCACCTTCTTCAACTTTGATTCCTGTTCGTCAAAAACCCAGATATTATTGTCGTATGCCTGCCCGATAGTTTTGACCTGGAAAAGATTTTGTTTCCTTAGATCAATGGTCGATCTCACATTTAGAAATCGATCCAGGACCAGGACTGTCCCAAAGTTTTTAAAATAAAGCAATACTTTCAATGGGTTGGTAACATCAATTGAAAACAACTTACCGTATCGACGAACATCATTGAAAACGCCGGCAGAATCGCCTTCACTATTTAATTTTTTGATCTGCCCGCTGCTGCTGACAATGAAACAATTTCCAAGATTGTCTACAGTGAAATCAACTATATCTCCGCTATAGGTTTTCTTTAGCCTGAACAAAGTATCCTGCGCCTGTGTCAGCGATGAAATCAGTATAGATGCGAAAATGACCAGGCAAATTTTGTTCATGGTTTTCTGATGATCTTATGCTCAAGTTCAGGATAACGTGTTTTCAGGCTAAGATGTTGCCCGTCAAAAACTGCATACGTAAAGTAGTTGATCCAGTCTCCAAGATTGATATACCTGCTCTTTTCGTTCAATGCAAAATCAATTGGCAGGTGACGATGCCCGAAGATGAGATAATCATAGAATTTCTTTGAGAGTTCAGACCGGCAGTGTGTAATCAGCCACTCGTTTTCCTCACCCAGGAAATCCTGGTCGTGCTGGCCCGTGGCTTCCCGGCTTTTCCGGCTGAAAAAGTCGGCCAAACCTATGCCTACGGCGGGTGGCAGAATTCCAAACAACCATTGACAAAGAGGATTTCGAAAAATCTTTTTTAGAAACTTGTAACCGCGGTCGCCTGGCCCCAATCCATCGCCATGACCAACCAGGAACTGTTGCGAGTTGAAAACAAATTCTTTAGGTTCAAAATAAACAGGAATATTGAGTTCGGCTATGAGATAATCCTTCATCCACATATCATGATTACCAACAAAGAAATGAATTGCTATTCCCTGGTCCGTTAGCTCAGCTAATTTTCCAAGCAATCTTACATAACCTTTTGGAACAACTTTACGGTATTCGTACCAAAAGTCGAACATATCACCAACTATAAAAATTGTTGCTGCATCATGCCTGATCTCTTCGAGAAATTCAACGATTTTTTTTTCACGCACCAGGCTTCGTTCATAATCGGGGGCACCAAGATGAAAGTCAGAAAGAAAGTATATTTTTTTTGATGGGGGAATAGTCATTTCAAATGCCATCTACCAAAAATACAAATACTTCTTTAGGTCCATGAACACCGACGACCAGCGTCTTTTCAATATCTGCAGTACGACTGGGACCTGAAGCGAAAGTAATCATTGAAGGCAGGCTGTTACCATATTTTGTTTTCATCATTTCAAGGCCATTTTTGATATCATAAACAAGCTGACTGCTTTGTGCAATACAGATATGCACAGGTGCATAAACGCTGGTAGTTCTGCCGCTCTGCTGGGCTGAACTCATCACGATGCTGCCTGTCCGGGCAACCAGGAACTCACAGCCTGTTATTGCAGCGTCACAAACCGCGAGATCTACGGGAGTAAATGCATCAAAACCTGAAGCTTTCAACTGGCCCGCGAGTTCTGACTCCCGGCAAAAAATGTTCTTCCACTTGTTTGAAGCTATTATGCTCTTCAACTGTTCAGCTACTTCACGGTAGTCAAGACAAAAAACAAATCGTCCCTGTAACAGCGTAAACTGCTCAGCGAATTCAATTTCCAGGTCCTGTCCTGATGGTGCGAACACAGAACTGGTGCCCTCACTTTTTGGAAAAGGAAGAGGCGTTGACTGAGTCAACGCCTTCCTTATTTTTTTTAGAATATTTTCCTTAGCGGAAGATACATTCATTGTAATATATTATCTGTTCAACGATTATAAAGTCATCTCACAAATTAAGATGCCGGAATATTACTAACGTTCGGATCATATGGCGGAACACCTTCACTGATAGCGCCATTTGAATGATGATCAGGATTGTCATCGTCAACATCAAGTGTTTTTCTTTCTTCAAACGGACGTTTGCCAATCAGCCTTTCAACATCACTCTGGAACAGTACTTCCTTATCGAGCAAAGCTTCTGCAAGAATTACAACCTGTTCGCTTTTGTCTTCAAGTAACAGTTTTGTTTTCTGGTAAGCCTGATCAATAAGTTTTCTTACTTCTTCGTCTATTAATCTTGACGTTTCTTCGCTATAGGGTTTTGTGAATGAACCTTCCTGCGCCGGATCGTAAAAACTTACTTTACCCACTTTTTCATTCATACCATAAACGGTAATCATCGAATAAGCGATACGTGTAATCTGTTGAAGATCGTTCTGCGCACCGGTAGAGATTTTTTTGAAGAAAATCTCTTCGCTCGCCCTTCCACCTAATGTCATACAAATCTGTTCGATTAACTGATCAGTATTATACAGGTATTGCTCTTTTGGTGTGTATTGAGCGTAACCAAGCGCTGCAACACCCCTTGGAACAATTGTTACCTTTAATAACGGGTATGCATGTTCGAGATACCATCCGCAGATTGCATGCCCTGCTTCGTGATATGCAATAATTTTTTTCTCTTCAGGAGAAATGATCTTATTCTTCTTTTCAAGACCGCCTATTACCCTGTCAACTGCATCCTGGAAATCTTCCATTTCCACATGCTCTTTGCCTTTACGGGCCGCAATAAGAGCTGCTTCGTTACAAACATTGGCGATATCCGCTCCGGCAAATCCTGGCGTTTGTTCAGCGAGCTTATGGATATCAACTTTGGTTGAAATCTTTATTGGTTTCAGGTGAACCTTGAATATATGTTCGCGTCCTTTAAGATCCGGCTTGTCTATTGATATTTGTCTGTCGAACCTGCCTGGTCTCAGCAATGCAGTATCAAGTACATCAGGCCTGTTTGTTGCGGCAAGAACGATGATACCGCTTTCGCCACTGAATCCATCCATTTCAACCAGCAATTGATTAAGGGTGCTTTCCCTTTCATCATTGCTCATGATTGCATTTTTACCACGGGCACGGCCAATGGCATCAATTTCATCAATGAATATGATACATGGTGCTTTTTCTCTTGCTTGTTTAAACAAATCACGTACCCGGCTTGCACCAACACCTACAAACAACTCAACGAAATCAGAACCTGACATCGAGAAGAAAGGCACCTGGGCTTCACCTGCCATTGCTTTTGCAAGCAGGGTTTTACCGGTTCCCGGAGGGCCAACCAGCAAAGCGCCTTTTGGTATCTTTCCACCAAGTGCTGTATATTTTTTGGGATTCTTAAGAAAATCCACGATTTCCATCACTTCTACTTTTGCCTCATCAAGGCCAGCTACATCTGCAAATGTGATATTTACTTTTGCGCCCTTATCAAACAAAGTTGCTTTTGACTTGCCAATATTGAAGATGCCACCAGGGCCGGCACCACCACCTGCTCCACCACCCATTTTTCGCATTAGCATAACCCAGATCAATACGATAACGAGTAAAGGAAGTAGGAAATTCAGGAAAGGCCCGAACCATTCACCTTCCATAACAGGCTTGTAAGGAGTATCTGCAATTGCAGGATTATCTTTCAGTTCTTCGAGTAAACGTTTTTCAAATTCGTCTGTTTTTGTAACAGTAAATTCAAAATGCGGTCCTTCAGCTTTAGTGCCTGGCCAGCTTTTACTTAGTTTATCTTTATAGTAAGGTTTCGCAAGGCTGTCTTTCTTTATATAAACCCTTACCAGGTTTTTATTTGTTACAAGCACGAGTTTTTCTACATCACCTGGCTTGAGCATTTTCTCTGTGAACTCTAATTCGGAATCAATTTGTTTTGCATCCGGAGTAAATGAACCAAAAATCTGAAAGCCTACCAAAACCGCAAAAATTATCGCCCAGATCCAATAGATGCTGAATCGGGGTCCTTTGCGCGGATTATTATTATTATCATCTCTTGGTCTCAACCGGGGGAAATTACGGTCGTTTTGTCTTGAGTCGTCTTGTGACATCATTCTTGGTCTCCTAGGTTCTTAATTTAATTGTAATATTGTTTTTTTGAGTTAGCATCTGCTCATTGTGATTGATGAACCTTAACTATTAATCACGATCAACAGATATCAACTATAAGTGTTCTTCGCTCAGTGCATCGCTCCACATTTCCTCGAGCTTATAAAATTTGCGGGTTTCTGGTTGCATTACATGCACTACAACATTTATGTAGTCTACAAGTATCCAGTGAGCAGCCTGCTGTCCTTCATGACGATAAGGCGACTCTTCGGTAACCTGTTTCACATAAAATTCAACATAGTCACTGATGGCTTTTACCTGAGTTGTACTGTTAGCTTCGCAGATAATAAAATAATCAGCTACAGCTTCAGGAATTTTTCTTAGATCCAGGGAAATAATGTTTGATCCCTTTTTCTCCTGGATAGCATGTATTATTGCTTTAAGTATTTTTGAATTTTTCGTTAACCTGGCAACACCGTTTCTTTTCCGGCGGGTTGATAACTTAGAAAGTTGTTCCAATAATCAAAACTTTTAATGAACAATTATGTGTTATAAGGTGAAGGACGATTTAGTTCCGTCTATATTCTAATTTTGCACAAATCAAAAATAGTAATCTTTTGTCATATCCTGCCACCTTTGATACTATCGGTCAACCTTTTATATTGCTGACGACGGTTGATAGCACCAACAACTATGCCATGGCACAGGCCCATGCGGGAATGGCCACCCCTGGAACTGCTTATTTTGCACTCGAACAAACAGCCGGAAAAGGGCAGCGCGGCAAAACCTGGAAGTCGCAGCCTGGGCAGAATATCATTATGAGCCTTAATCTTAGTCCAGGCAAGGCTTTGATCGATAAATTCTTCATGTTGTCGGCCTCTGTTTCCCTGGCTTGTTATGATTTTTATAAAACGCTGGCAGGACAAGAAACCTCTATTAAATGGCCCAATGATTTGTACTGGCGTGACAGAAAGGCAGGGGGGATCCTCATAGAAAACATAATAGGCCAACCGGACAAAAGCTGGAAATGTTCGGTTGCGGGCATAGGCATAAACATTAACCAGACAGAATTCGGCGATTTCAGTCACCGCGCGGTCTCTCTCCGCCAGATAACCGGCAAAGAAGAATCAGTGACCATGCTCGGCAAGGAGCTTTGCATTTATGTACAGAACCGCATGAATGCCTTTTATGCCGGGGATTATTTACAAATTCTTGAAGACTATAACCAGGCATTGTTTATGCGCGGTCAGAAAGTGAAGCTGAAACAGGGTTCTATTGTTTTCCAGACAACAATAACAGCGGTCGACATGCTTGGTCAGTTGATTGTTTCGGATACTCTCGAGCGCTCATTTGGATTTGGAGAAATTGAATGGGTATTTTCATAGATTAAAACCATATTAAATTGCCTGTAAATGCAGTATAGAATAAAAGAGAATTCACCCTTTGCGAGACTGGGCGCCTGGAAACTAAGAACAAGTCGCATGGCTATGACAATTGGCAATACCATTCATCTACATAACACTTCAAAGCAAGAGTTCCTGGATGATCACCGCTGGGTAAAACACGAACTCAAACACGTAGAGCAGTACCAGCAATTTGGGCTGATCGGATTTCTCTGGAAATATTGCATCGAAAGCATTCGCCGCGGTTATCATAATAACAGGTTTGAAATCGAAGCCCGTGAAGCAGAATCATCTCCCGAAATCTAGAGCCGCGATCTCTTCAGCATGTTGTTTGTTTTTTGGCCTTAGGAAAACCTTAGCGATCACACCCTTTTCGTTGATTAAAAAGGTGGTCCTGTAAAGCCCCATATATTTACGGCCATACAATTGTTTTTCACCCCAGACTCCATATTTGTCGATGATCTTATGTGTAGGATCAGCAATGAGCCTGAAAGGCAGGTTGAACTTCTGCTCAAACTTTTTGTGTTTAGGTGCTTCATCGGGACTTACCCCGATAACCTCAAAACCTTTGCTGATTAAAATGGAATAATTATCACGGAGGTTGCAGGCCTGGACGGTACAGGTCGGGGTATCATCCTGCGGATAAAAATATAAAACCACTTTTTTCGCCCTGAGATCAGATAGCTTAAACGGTTCTCCGTTCTGATCAAAGCCAGTGAATTGCGGTGCCTTATCTCCTTCTTTTAATGTTATCATTTTTTACCTGGACTTTTGAGCTTGTCATCTTGTAAACCTGAATGAGCGGACGGTTGAATTGCCAGCTTCGTCTTCTGCATAAATTTTTAGCTCGTGATTACCGGGCGGGCATTTTTCATCAAAAGAATAGATGAAGTTGCGGCCTTTGTCGTTTGTAAATCGTAGCCATTTACCATCCAGTTCAGGCTTTACATTTTTAAACTTACCAAGGTTATCTTTTACGGTGAACACAATCCGCGAAGCTTTACTTAGGTTAGAACCATCTGCAAAGCCCATTGGTACGATCACGGGTGGATCGGTATCTACTAATAATTTGTAGGAACCGAAATCACGGAAATTTGCTGAGGCCCAGCCATCTTTCCATTCAACTTTCATCACGTTATTTTTCAAGCCGGCAGTCCATTGCATAACAGTCCTGGATTGTTCAAGTTCGTTCAACGCCCTGGTTGGTTTTATCCTGATCAGAAATGGTTCCTGCAGCGGGATGTAAGGGGCGCCAATAGTATGCTGGGCGGAAATGGATACAGGGGTTGCCAATGCTACTTTTGTGTAACGGATATTCACTTCGTCATAAAGGCATTTCTCACCAATATAAAATTCGCAATCTTCTGACTCGAAACCATCGAGCATCAGGGGATGAAAAATTTTACCGTTTGATGGTAAGGCCGAAGCAGCTATGCTGCCTGCTTTATACTGAACCTTATAGTTTAGTACCGACTGATTGTTATTAGCATCCCTGGCTTCAATCCTGATTTCATGTACTTCCCCATTGCTCAGATCCAATACTCCATCTCCGGTGAACTGATTATAAATGGAGTTTACATAACCGGGAAGTTCAGACAAATGTTGAAGCCAGGCTCCACCATTGGCTTTTATACGATAATCGGTGTGAGCATTCAGGTACCGGGTATCATTGTAGCTGATGTTGTCCATCCTGAAATCAACCACAGCAGTGCCATCCACATATAACAACCCTTCGTAGATGCCATTCAAATTTGATGACCCGCTCTGGGTATCAAACGAGGTAATCGCAAAACTTACGATTGGTGAATTAACTGTTATGAGGCCGGGACTTGTCACAAAATTGCCTGCTCCTGTCGCTTTCACAGGAATCAGTTTCGGCGATTGTTCATAGACGCTTTTGGTCCGGTCATAAATTCCCAGGCGGAGAATGGAGGGCCGGGTATTGTCCACGATTGGGAAACCAAAAAGCATTGGATTGAGATTAACATCATTTACAGTGCGCCTGATTTCAAAATGAACATGTGGTGCCTGTGAGCCTCCCGTGTTTCCACTATAAGCGATAAAATCTCCTTTCTTTACGGGAAACTGATCAGGCGAAAGCTCTAGTAATGTGCTCCACAATTCCTGTTTATACTGTTGTTCTTTTAACCAGGCTTCGAGTTGTGGATTAAAATTGTTCAGGTGCGCATATAAGGTAGTATAACCATTGGGATGAGTAATATAGATAGCTCGTCCGAAACCCGCAGATTCAATCTTGATGCGGGATACATAGCCATCGGCTGCAGCATGAACCGGTAGATTTTCGCGGGCAAGAGTTTTCAGATCAAGGCCCATATGATAGTGATTCGGCCTGAGTTCACCGAAATTGCCGCTCAGGGAAATAGGAATATTCAAGGGGCTCCTGAAATAACCTTTCGGATAATCTATCGTTGGTGGTCTTTGAGCAAATGAAATCCGTGAAATGAAAACTAAAGCCAGGAGAAAAAATCTCATCAGTAAAATTTATCGGTTAGTAGGTTGCAAAACTAAGGCCTTTGAAAATAATGGCCTTATTATTGCCATCTCCTTAATGGTTAGTACTTGTTAAAGAATTAAGAATTCCGGCTTCTTTTAAAGATAAATTTAAAAATGGAACAGCTTTTGGCATCATGGCTGTGTCTAAGAAATTATGAGATATTAAATTCACCAGTGTATGAAAAAGATTTATCACAGGACCATTTTACTAATTGCTATTACCATCGGCAGCATTGTGGGAATTATTAAGGGTACCGAAGCGAAGCAGAAATGGATGTTTAAAATCAAGATCCGCAACGAAGAAAAGCGCCAGCTCGCGCAACAGAAAAAGTTGTTAAAGGGTGGTGGTGTAGCTCTCGACGACATTGAAATTGCAGCTTATCACAAAAGCTAAAGTCAAAAGTAAACAGATCAAAATATAACCAATCCAAACAACCCTGCGCTCAATCGCAGGGTTTCTTATTTGAAGCCCCCGCATGAAGCTCCCGCAGCGATTATTACTGCATTTAGATTTGCTGTTTTGGGAAATACACAGGTAAATAACTGGTTATTAACCCTAAAAAAATTATCCCGCAATTAACTTCTGCTACCTTACTTTTGCGCAATTTGTTTTTAAAAAATAGTCAATTCAGATATGCCAAAAGATTCTTCCATTAAGTCAGTTTTAATCATCGGTTCGGGACCAATTATTATCGGACAAGCCTGTGAATTTGATTATTCAGGTACCCAGGCAGCCAGGAGTTTGCGAGAAGAAGGGGTTAAAGTTTACCTCATCAATAGCAATCCCGCTACAATCATGACAGATCCGATGATGGCTGACAAAGTTTACCTACTTCCTCTGACAGCAGAAAGCATCGAACAAATACTGGAAGAAAACCAGATTGATTCGGTGTTGCCGACCATGGGTGGCCAAACAGCCCTTAACCTGGCAAAGGAGTGCGAGGATCTCGGTCTATGGGAAAAATTCGGAGTCAGGCTTATCGGTGTTGATATAAAGGCCATCGACAAAGCAGAGGATCGTGAAAAATTCAGGCAATGGATGATCCAGCTTGGGGTTTCAGTTGCCCAGGCAAAAACCGCAAACTCATTTCTTGAAGGAAAAGAATTTGCCCAGGAGATAGGTTTTCCGCTTGTTATCCGTCCTTCATTTACACTTGGCGGTACCGGTGGTGGCTTTGTACATGATAAGCATGATCTTGATGAAGCACTAACCAGGGGTCTGACAGCATCTCCAATCCATGAAGTACTTGTTGAAAAAGCCGTTCTTGGCTGGAAGGAATTTGAACTTGAACTACTGCGGGATGCGAATGATAATGTCGCAATCATCTGTACAGTTGAAAACTTCGACCCGATGGGAGTTCATACCGGGGACTCAATAACCGTCGCTCCTGCCATGACCCTTAGTGACACGGCTTTTCAGCTGATGAGGAACACGGCTATCATGATGATGCGCGATCTCGGGAACTTTGCCGGCGGTTGCAATGTTCAGTTTGCACTTAATCCGGATACAGAAGAAATCATTGCTATAGAGATCAATCCCCGTGTAAGTCGTTCATCGGCCCTGGCTTCAAAAGCTACCGGCTACCCGATCGCCAAGATTGCAGCTAAACTCGCAATCGGCTATAACCTCGACGAGCTTAAAAATCAAATTACCGGAAATACTTCAGCCTATTTCGAGCCGGCGCTCGATTACGTAATTGTTAAACTGCCGAGATGGAATTTTGATAAGTTTAAAGGAGCAGATGATACACTTGGCCTCCAGATGAAATCTGTTGGTGAAGTAATGGCCATTGGCCGCAGTTTTACAGAAGCTGTACAGAAAGCTTGTCAAAGTCTAGAGAACAATGCAGTGGGACTTGGTTACTATGGCAAAAGCCTGATGAACGGGGAAGAACTGCTCGAGTATATAAAGAAACCCAAATGGGATCGGATTTTCAGGATCAAGGATGCCCTGATGGCAGGTGTTTCGGTCAATTCTATTTCCAAAGCAACCAATGGAATTGATCGCTGGTTTCTCTACGAGATCCAGAAGATCTGCACCATGGAAAAGGAAATTATCAAATACAAACTGGAGACGCTTCCTCTTACAGTATTAAAAGATGCAAAACGCCTGGGCTTCAGTGATGAGCAGATCGTCAGGATCATGAATGATGGTACTGAAGACGCAGTTTATGAGAAAAGAAAAGCTGCCGGCATAACCAGGGTTTTCAAAATGGTTGATACCTGTGCTGCGGAATTTGCTGCAAAAACGCCATATTTCTACTCCACATTTGAAAACGGCAATAGCAACGAAAGTATAGTAACCGACAAAAAGAAGATCATAGTCCTAGGCAGCGGACCCAACAGGATCGGCCAGGGAATTGAGTTTGACTATTGCTGTGTACATGGGCTGCTTGCAATAAAGGAATGCGGTTATGAAGCAATAATGGTGAACTGCAACCCTGAAACTGTTTCTACTGATTTTGACATTGCTGATAAACTTTACTTCGAACCGGTTTACTGGGAACATCTCTGGGAAATCATTGAACATGAAAAACCGGAAGGAGTGATTGTTCAGCTTGGTGGTCAGACTGCTCTAAAACTTGCAGAAAAACTTCATGAAAAAGGAATAAAGATCATAGGAACTTCATACGATAGTATGGATATAGCGGAAGATCGTGGCCGGTTCAGCGATATGCTTAAAGAGCTGGAAATTCCATATCCAGAATATGGAACTGCAACGGGCGTTGATGAAGCAATTGAAGTTGCAAACCGGGTTGGTTATCCCGTGCTTGTTCGCCCGAGTTATGTTTTAGGTGGACAAAGAATGCGGATCGTGATCAATGATGACGAAGTAGAAAACGCCGTAGTTAGCCTTCTGAAACATATACCTGGCAATAAAATCCTCGTGGATCATTTCCTTGATCGTTGCCAGGAAGCTGAGATTGATGCGATATTTGATGGAACCAACTTTCATGTAATGGGAGTAATGGAACATATCGAACCTGCGGGTATACATAGTGGAGATAGCAATGCAGTATTACCTGCCTTCAACCTCACTCCACTTGTTGTAACAACAATGGAACACTATGCTGAGAAAATTGCAAGGGCACTTAATATTAAAGGCCTGATCAATATCCAGTTTGCAATAAAAGATAGTAAAGTATTCGTGATCGAGGCGAATCCGCGGGCTTCGCGTACCACACCTTTTATCGCAAAGGCGTACCAGATTCCTTACCTGAATGTAGCGACCAAGATTATGATCGGTTCACATACTCTTAAGGACTTCAAGTTTGAAAAGAAGTTAAAAGGATTTGCTATTAAAGAGCCGGTTTTTAGTTTTAATAAGTTCCCCGGTGTGAACAAGGAGTTAGGACCGGAAATGAAAAGTACCGGTGAAGCTATCCGTTTCATCAAAGATCTCAGGGATCCTTATTTCAGACAACTATATAAAGACAGGAGCATGTACCTGAGTAAATAATCAGCGATTACAGTTATAGGCTTAAAATTAAGATTACAGTTTATAGTATAAAATTAAGATTACAGCTAATCTGACGTAAGAAAAAGTTTCCCTCATCAGGAAGCTTTTTCTTTAACTCAAACTTCAACAAGCCTGTTTCGGATAGCATACAACACAAGTCCCACCCGCGTTTTAACCTTTAACTTTTCAAAAAGGTTATTGCGATAATCATCAAGTGTTCTTGGACTCACGAACATTTTACCTGCAATATCTTTGTAAGTCATTTCCGAGCAGATCCATTTTAGTAGTTCTTTTTCTTTTTCGGAAAGAGTCACCCGGTCATCCGGCCTGTCGAGATCTTTGTTTAAGCCACTAACTATCTTACCTGAAATATATTCAGAGAGGTAAAAATCCTTCTCAAGCACTGAATGCAGTGCTTCCTTCAGTTCTTCCGGTTCAGCGTTTTTGAGTATATAACCTTTAGCTCCAAGCTTCAGCATCCTGATGATTATATTTTCATCACTGAACATAGATAAAGCCAGCACTTTCACCTGTGGAAAGTTGGTATGAAGCCACTGGGCGGTCTGATAACCGTCCATATCCGGCATGTTCACGTCAAGCAATACGATATCCGGAATGATATGTTTTCCAAGTTTTGACTTGATTTCATTGCCATTGTTGGCTTCGAACAAAACGGTGAAATTCTCGAATGAATTGATAAGTTTTGCCAGCGCCTGCCGCAGAAGACTATGATCGTCCGCGACTGCCACCTGAATTTTTTTGATAACTGCAGCCATACCTGTTGAGAAACTTTAATATGGTAAAGGTAACGCTACTATAACAGTAGTTCCATTTCCCGGTGAACTTTGAAAAGAAATTTCTCCACCAATCAGTTTAGCGCGGTTAGCCATGCTCTTTAGGCCGACTCCGCTGCTCGGGGAAGCATTGTCCCTTTTGTCTGTTATATTAAAGCCCACCCCGTTGTCCCGGATTTTCATAACAAAAAGATTACTGGCTGAAACGGTAATTGAAACGTCCACCCTTGTGGCTTTCGAATGCTTGAGGATATTATTGATATTTTCCTGGAAGATTCTGAACAGGAATATTGCTTTCTGACTATCCGCGAGTTGCTCATCCGAAGGGGCATCAAAAGTGACCTGTAATAAACCTGCTTTTTTGAGATTATCCAGTTCGAAACCTATTGATTCGCTGAGACCGATCTGTGCGATACGGTCGGAATGGAGACTTTTTGTAAGATCTGCCAGGTCAAATATTGCCTTGTTCAACATCTGCCTGATATTGTATACGCCCTCGTAGATGGGATCTTCTTTTTCGATCGGAAGAATAGCAAGCGACAGTTTTACTACTGAAAGCACCTGACCTATATTATCATGCAACTCCTGGCCGATAGTTTTGAAAGTCTCCTCCTGGATTTCTAGTTGTGTTGTGAGCAGCTCCTGGTCATATTCCTTTTTTATCCGGACTATTTCCTGCTCCTGTCGATGTTGTTTTCTTTGATACAAAAACAGAATTGTTACAATGAAACCAACTAAAAGTAATGCAAGAACTCCTCCAACTAAAATAATGACATAGATTTCCTGATTCCGATCCTGCATAAGAATGCTATAGTGAACAATGAATATAATAAACAATTCATTAGGTTCAGTAGCGATGATATATTGTCAATGATAACCTTTGGAAGGGTTCTTATGAAGTTAGTTAGACTGAAAATCGGAAAAGTACAGCAATAGAAAAACAGTAATGCTGTACAAATCCAGAAGGCCGGCTCTCTTATTAACTCAATGGAATTGGCCGATTGAAATAATTCCAGGAAATAATAAATACACATGGATACAATTATCAAACAACCTAAGGCATAAGTAATGGAATGAAAACCTTCGATTTGTATAAACAGTATATTTAATAACACTACTACCGGGTACATTATCATTAATACCTGAACAACCTGTCTTACCTTTTTTGATTTAACTGCCTGGAGCAATATGAAAGAGTAAAAAAGAAATTCAAACACTCCAAAAAAACTATAGAGATTTGCTGTAGTCAATCCACGCGACCACCTGTAGTTTCCAACGCATTCAATGATAAAAGTTATGCCCAGATAAAAAGGAAAGGCTTTTAAATAAAGCTTGTCGGCCTGGTTATTAAAAATATTGATCAGGCTGGCAATAAAACTGATTCCAATAAAAAATATGTAGATAGGTATATCCATCACTGGAAACAAAGAACGGAATTGTTTTCAATAACAGCAAAACCTCCACTAGATGGAGGTTTTGTTATTATTGAAAAAGCGACTTAAATTAAATTAAGGTCAAGCCATTTTCACCTCTGTCAACTAATGTGAGGCCCAATCCCCAATCCAGATCAGAACCGGGAGCAATGCCATCTTTGCAGAAAGGAGGGCACATCTTACCCATATTATAAGCAAGAATACTTGTGACATTTTCGGTAGTGGTGTAGATATCTTTATTTACTGTTCCTTCCTCTGCTTCTTTTGTTTTTGTTGCTACCATTACAACAGTTTGTCTACCGGCATATAAAGGTTGCTCAGTAAAATCCTTCGGATAAGCTGCAAAATACATTTTAACACCATCAGCACCGTTGTCTTTTGCATGGGCAAGAAAGTTTTCTAACTCTTCAACACTCCACCAAACGCTCAAAGAATCTTCCTTACCTATCCGCTCCGAGTTTTGTGCCCATCTTTCGTGTTTGTATTCACGAATTACAGTGTCTACATGTTTTGTATCAACGTACTTTCCAACATTAATCGAAGTTTTTTCTACTGTGATCATACCCTTATTATTTATATGTTTTTAGAGAATCAGATTGACTCAGTAAAAGTAATACAGAGAAAAGGGGCATCATAGTCACAAGCTCGTGCGTATCAATGAATTACAAATAGCGATTATTTATAAAGTCAAGACAGTCAACAATTAACGAGGTTTTCCGCAGAAATATACCGTTAATTTCCGGTATTTAAAACCGTAAAGTCCGCAGGCATTTCACCGTTGATTTACGGGGTCGAAAACCCCGTAAATCGATGGTACGAAAAACAGTGATAGAAATGTCTTCTAAAAAATGGAGGATCAACTATTTTAAATGACCTTAGTTAAGGTCCAAAAGGATAACACCCGTTTTTAACCTTCAATATCCAGCTTCAATTATACCAATATACCAAAAATTTGTCATCCGTATTATTGAGATCAAAATATTCCTTTGCAGAACCAGGCGAAATTTAGTAAGAGCCTTTCCTGATACCATCAACTGTTATTCCTTATCCTATAAACTTTCAGTGCTACCAATCATTTGAAAGGCAGATGATCATCAGAAAAAAACTACTCAGCCGGTTTTTTTCAACCCGATGAAATTAAGGACAGTATATAAATTCCACTGATGAATCTATATACTGTTCCTTTTTATAAGAACGCCCCGTTTGTAAGACTTGTTCTGCCATTTGCCTCAGGTTTATTAATTCAATGGTTTTGTAATTTTCATCTTTCGCTGTTAACCGGATCCATCTTCGCGATTGCATTCTTATTGTTCCTTTTCCATTTCCAACCGCTCAGATATCAATATGCCAGCAGGGCTTTTGCCGGTATCAGTATACATTTAATGGTGATGTTTTGCGGCTGCATCTGCATGTTTTGCACAGACGATAAAAATGATCCATCATCAGTATTTCAACAATATCAGCCAGGGTCTAAATTAATACTGACCATTAACGAACCGCTCACGGAAAAACCGGGTTCATACAAATCATCCGGAACGATAAACGGGATGATAAATGGCAAACGCGTTTATCACACAACAGGGATTGTGCTAATTTACTTTGAAAAGAACCCTGCACACCTAAAATTAAAATATGGTGACATAATCATAATTGCAGCAAAACTGCAACAGGTATCGAATACAGGCAATCCTGCCGCCTTCGATTACAGGCAGTATTGCTATTTACAGGGCATCCATTACCAGGTATTTCTAACGGAAGCTACTTACAAAATATCCAGGCAGAAATCGATTAATAAATTCCGGAATTTTATTTTTAATGCAAGACAGCAAGTAGTATCCGTGATGCAAAAATATATCCCCGGATCTAAAGAATCGGGTCTTGCACAAGCATTACTTATAGGATACAAAGACAACCTCGATAAAGAACTTGTCCAGGCATATTCAAATACGGGGGTTGTGCATGTGATAGCCATTTCAGGATTACATCTTGGATTAATATATGCGATACTAATATTATTAACCAGGAAGCTAAGGTACTCCACAACTGCCCGTGTTATACAGTTGCTGATAGTGATAGCTGGTATCTGGATTTTTGCTATTATGGCAGGCGCATCTGCTTCGGTAGTAAGATCAGCAGTAATGTTTACATGTATTGCTACAGGTAAAGTACTTGCGCGAAATTTATCTGTATATAATAGCCTTGCTGCTTCAGCCTTCCTGCTTCTTTGCTATAATCCTTTCTGGCTTTGGGACACAGGTTTCCAATTATCTTATGCAGCTGTTCTTAGTATAATAATTTATCAGAAGTCCGTCTCTCAACTGCTCCCATTCAGCAACAAAATCCTTTTGATAATCTGGAAAACCTGTGCTATCACATTATCTGCGCAGATACTTACTACACCGGTCAGCCTGTATTACTTTCACCAGTTTCCTAACTTCTTTCTCATCACTAATTTTGTGGCAATACCACTTTCAAGTATTATTCTTATTGCGGAAATTATGCTGTGTTGCATTGCATTTTTTAGCCCGCTTGCGTTTCTGATTGGCGAGCTCATCCATCATCTGATTGCAATGATGAATTGGTTTGTTGAACTGATAGATATTCTTCCTTTTGCAAACTGGAAATCCATACAGATAGATACTGTTCAACAGGTACTGCTATATGTTATTATTGCCGGGTTTTCATACTATTTTTTTCAAAAAGCCAAAACCGGAATTTGGGTTGCACTTTCCGGGATGATATCTTTTTTTATGATGCGTAGTTTATCATTTTATAATGCGGTCAACCAGCAGAAACTTATCGTATATAATGTTAGTAAATCATCTGCCCTAGAATTGATTGAAGGCAGAAATGCACTCTTCATTGCAGACACTTCAGTTAGTTCGAATCAGTTAGTTTTAAGGTTTAATATTAGTCCTTCGAGAATAGTTCATCGGATAAGCAATGTGTATTCACCCGAAGGTGGCACCGGTAAAAGTTACCTGCTGAGACATGGAGGAAAGCTTATCGTTTTCTCAAAATTCCCGGTGTACTGTTCCATAAAGCCAGATTTACTAATTGTTTCCGGGAATCCGCGTGGAAAATTTGTCAACTTCGCGAGAGGTGAACTACCTGTGATGGTGGTATTTGACAGCTCAAACCCCGCCTGGAAGGCCAGGGCCTGGTCGCAGGAATGTAAGTCGCTGGGTATACGTTATTCCGCTGTGTCGGATGAAGGTGCCTTTGTAATGAATTTGAATTAATATACTTTTGCGCCCTTGACACTAAATTCTTGCTTCACTACCTGTGCTTACCGGCTGCCGGGGCATTTAAACTCGATACATGAAAATTAAATCTGCGCTGATATCAGTTTTTTATAAAGATGGTCTTGAACCGATCGTAAAATTATTAAACGACCAGGGTGTTACCATCTATTCTACGGGTGGAACTCAGTCTTTTATTGAAAAGCTGGGAATAAAAGTAGTTCCGGTTGAGTCGCTCACTACTTATCCCTCAATTCTTGGTGGGCGGGTAAAGACTCTGCATCCATCGGTTTTTGGCGGAATACTGGGCAGGAGAGACAATCCGGATGATGTAAAAGAAATGGAGCAGTACAAGATTCCTGTTCTGGACCTGGTTATAGTGGACCTTTATCCCTTTGAGGAAACGGTCGCATCAACCAATGAGGAAAAATCGATTATAGAAAAAATTGATATTGGCGGGCCATCAATGATCAGGGGCGCAGCAAAAAACTTCAGGGATGTAGTGGTGATAGCCGCGAAAAAAGACTATCCTGAACTGGAAAACCTTCTTAGGGATCAGAATGGCGAGACCACCATTGAACAGCGGAAGAAATTCGCTGCCAGGGCTTTTGAGATCGTTGGTCATTATGACGTTGCTATCGCAAAATATTTCAACAAGGTAGACAGCCTTTATTTCCTGGAATCAAGTTTTGGACCGAAAACGATGCGATATGGCGAAAACCCGCACCAGACCGGTGTTTTCTACGGAGATTACAGCAAGACTTTCAACCAGCTTCATGGTAAAGAACTTTCATATAATAACCTGGTTGACGTAGATGCTGCGATCCAGCTAATCCATGAATTTGGTATATCCGGCAACAAAACCAATTCAACTTTTGCAATCATCAAGCACACCAATGTATGTGGTATTTCTCAAAGACCTACGGTGAAACAAAGCTGGGACGATGCTCTGGCCGGGGATCCGGAAAGTGCCTTTGGAGGTGTACTGGTTTGTAACAACACTATAGACCAGGAAACAGCCGCGGCAATAAATGAAATATTTTTTGAAGTGTTGATAGCTCCCGCTTTTAATGAAGACGCATTGCTTGTTCTTAAGTCAAAGAAAAATCGCATACTGCTTGAATTAAAGGATGTGAAGCTACCGGAGTTGCAGTTCAAATCCTTGTTGGGTGGGGTTCTTGTCCAGGGAACCGATATAGGGAGCCACACTAAATGGGAAGAAGTTGGTGGACTGGAATCTTCTCCTGAACAAAAAGAGAACCTGGAATTTGCCAATACTGTTTGTAAACATTTGAAATCAAACGCTATTGCTTTGGTAAAAAACAAACAGCTCGTGGGTAAAGGATGCGGTCAGACAAGCAGGATAGACGCTTTACGTCATGCTATAGAAAAAGCGCACCAGTTTCAGTTTGATCTTAATGATGCAGTACTTGCCAGTGATGCTTTTTTTCCGTTTAATGACTGCGTTCAGATCGGGCATGAGGCAGGTATCAGGGCCTTTATCCAACCTGGTGGATCAGTTCGTGACAAGGACTCTGTCGAATATTGTAAACAGCATAAGCTCGTGATGGTAATGACAGGAATGAGACACTTCAGGCACTAACATGATAATGGTCTTCAAATTTTGAACGCTTCACAACCAGGCCCGGTGAGAATCAGGGCCATGGCCGCGTTGGCCATGGTTTGCTTCTTCTGGGGAACTACCTGGATCGCAAGCGAAGAAGGAGTAGGGCATATGCCGGCGCTTCAGCTGGCGGGTATCAGGCAGTCATTTGGTGGTATTCTATATGTAATTTATTTTTTGGCTAAAGGATACAGGTTGCCAAAAGGCCGGGAATGGTGGCCGGTTTTTGTTCTAAGCCTGCTCAACTTTGTGTTGACAAACGGACTAACAACTTTGGGCCTTAAATATATCTCACCAGGACTTGGGGCAATTATCTCCGCCATTTTTCCTTTGTGGATTGTTGTAATCGGTTTGTTCCGGGACTCTACCCTGCCTCCTTTAAAAGCACTAACCGGACTGTTGCTCGGGTTTGCCGGGATCTGTATAATCTTTTATGACCATCTGAATGATTTTCTTGACGCAGACTTCCGCCAGGGAATCATCTTATCAATAATCGCTTCATGGACCTGGGCTTTCGGCACACTTTATACCAAGAGCCAGGCGACAAAATTTAATCCTTATTTCAGTGTTGGATTGCAGATGCTGATTTCAGGAATAATAATGGGTGGCATATCTGTGTTCAGTGGATCAAGCATCCCTCTGGTTGATATACCCTGGCAGGGATGGGCCGCAATAGCTTACCTGGTTGTTTTCGGTTCAGTAATTTCATTTGTGGCTTATCTCTATGCCTTGCAGCATTTGCCTACTGAACAGGCTTCTATCTATGCTTATATGAATCCTGTTGTGGCCGTTTTATCCGGCTTCCTGGTTTATGGTGATCCTCTTACAATTTATCTTGCAGTTGGCGGAGCGGTGATACTTTATGGAGTTTATCTTGTTAACAAGGTTTATCGAAAGGTATAGCTTTCCTGCTTCCAACGTCAATTTCGGATCGCCGCATGGTTGTTACCTGGTTAAATCGTTGATGTTGTACGTTCATGGCGTTCACTCGGTTCTTCACTCCGCCGGATGGGCCTTTCGGTTAGTTTGATTTGCCACTGTGATTCCTGGTTAATACCATTGTTCATGCCGTTCTCTGCTGTTGTCTCCGATCGGCTTTTTGTTCCCTGATCGGCTTTGTTAAGTATGCTTGTAGTGCTGGTTGCTGTTGGGCCCTGATCGGCTTGGGTAACTCCGAACAGGTCTCATGTATGAGAATGGTTTCTGCAAATGTGTAAATTTAAGTTGAAGCTTCTTTCATAAACACATTAAAACAGAAACCATGAAACAAAGTAAAACTTTAGATTTTAGCGGTACAACTATAT
>Ga0193752_1000107_pt1 | contig 112521 bp, 82 predicted proteins | sample H1c1metaG_FD_144924 | JGI IMG/M metagenome (GOLD analysis project Ga0193752, IMG submission 144924) | Soil microbial communities from a riparian zone of the East river system, Colorado, United States - H1c1 | ecosystem: Environmental > Terrestrial > Soil > Riparian zone | place: USA: East...
TGGGAAAGACTGTTCACGGAACTCGGAATGGGTAAGCGTGTTAAACCCGGATATAAAATTCTTTTCTACGGATCGCCGGGAACTGGGAAAACACTTACGGCTTGTTTGCTCGGGCAATACACACAAAAGCATGTCTTTCGCATTGACCTGTCCATGATCGTTTCAAAGTACATTGGCGAAACGGAAAAAAATCTTTCGAAAGTATTTGACAAAGCGGAACATTCCGACTGGATCCTGTTCTTCGACGAAGCCGATGCCCTGTTCGGTTCGCGCACAAAAGTTTCCAGTTCGCATGATCGTTACGCCAACCAGGAAGTGAGTTACCTGCTCCAGCGGATCGAGGATTACAACGGGATTGTAATTCTTGCGAGTAACATGAAAGGTAATATCGATGATGCTTTTATGCGTCGCTTCAGCAGTGTTGTACATTTTCCTTTTCCGAAACCGGAAGAACGTTTACAACTCTGGCAAAGGGCATTCCCGGAAAAGCTGGCATTCTCGAATGAGGTGGACCTCAAAAAAATATCAGAGAAATATGAAATGGCCGGCGGAAACATTACCAATATCGTTGCATGGTGTGCACTCATGGCCCTGGAAAACGGAGACATGCAGGTGACCGAAGCGATGCTGCGCGAAGGAATGGCGCGTGAACTGGCCAAAGAAGGACGAACATTGTAATACCTGGAATATGATCAATTCTCACGTGGGCATATTGAACAAAGAATTGGAATGGCTTGACCGTATCATTCAGCACAGGTATGACCAAACCATAGCGCGTTTAAAAAAACCGGATCAAAACGACAACGGGATACTTTCTCCCGCCTGGCCCAAAAGCTGTAGTCCACAGGACCTGTTGCCGGAAGAAAATGGCTTCGCACAATTCGTGCACGCATTCAACCTGGTGTTTGAAGAACGATTGCTGCTGGCGCTGTCCATGGCCGTTCACCTCGATCCGTATTTCTTTACAGCGCGCCGGTCAAGACTCGAACAGCTTGATCAGCGTGACGGACAGATTGGTTTCGGGGCCGGTATGCTGAACGGTGTCCGCTACAACGGTCTCGTTCCGTCGGGACATACCTATCTTCTCCTGGCTGCAGGAAACAATATCGACCTGCGGTTTAAAGCGGCGCATTATCTTTCTGCAGAAAGGCCTTTGTTTCGCAAAAAGGTGCTGCACCTGGAGCAGGCGCAGGACAGTGATCCGATTTATCTCGGAAAAATTATACTGGCCCACGCGTATTTTGAAACATTCATTGGCATGCGTGTACACAACTTTACAGAAAACGTCCATGGGTAACAAAGCAACAAAAGAACCAGTGGCTCCTCAAAAAGAGCCAACAGAAGTTCAGGAAAATCCGGCCAGCGAAACAAAAGAACCTGGTTCGAAAGGAAATCCGGAGAACGATAAATTCCAGGAGGAAGCAGCAACGCATCTTGATTCACCAGCGGACGGGGGCGATTGTGATTATTATATTTACCAGGCTTCCGATGTCAACGTGTTCCAGGTCTGGAAAAGGTTTAAAGACGAAGGGAAGATTACAATTACGTGGGAAGAGTTTCAGGCCCTCAACGCTGGCACTGTGCTGACCAGCGTTAAACCAGGCGATAAGCTTTGTTTTCCTAAAGGAACAATAACCAAGGAACCGGAAAAAGAAGAAGACAAAGAATCGGGAAAAACCAGTTTCACAGTGGGAGGAGATCCTACAGGTACACGAGTGATCCGTGTGGCGTGGACGATTGATGATGGCCCGCAAACCAATACCGAAGCTATGCATAAGACCGGCCTTGGAGGATTGCTTAATACCACCTGGTATGTGCAGAGAAATAGAATTACGGAGGCAAAATATCCTGCTCTCAAACAGAAACAGGATGCGGGAGGGGAAATTGCTATTCACTCCTTTCACAAAAAGCTTGACCATGCGGGATGGTTTCCATTAAAAGAACCATACTCGGGGGCCATGGGAGTATGGCCTGCCGGAACGACAGAGGATATTATTATGGCTGAACTTGTAGCTTTTCACAAGGAGTTAAAAGATCATGGAATAAATCCGAAATTTGTAAGGCTTCCTACCGGACTGAATACTGAATTGTATGATTATGGAAGGACTCTTGGACTCTCAGACGGTAAGGCCAAAGAAATCAGAACGAAAATCATCAATGGCGAAAGTATTGCCAACGATGGAACTGCGGCAGGAATTATGCTCCGTGACTTTAATAAGGTAAAGGACACACTTAATTCCGAGGACCTGATATTGTGGGGTGGTGCGTCAGAAGCGCATACTATTAGTCCTAACAGTTGGCAGGCAGAAGCATCAGGGAATTATTACCGGACAGATGATGTAACAAAAACAGTAAGTTCAGAGCGTGCTGAAAACAAGAAGGACGCGCCTTATGATAATCCGGGTGCCTTCGAACGAAAAGTAGATAAAATGATCGCCGATAATCTGAATTCGACTTCGCTGGTAGTTCTGGCCCATGATTCAACCTCTCAGGATGTCAGCGCAGTTGCTGCCGATAAAAAGAAGATGGAAGAATATGCGTTATCGAAGAAGGTCAAAATTGAATACCACACCATGTCATCACTGTTCAACAATGTAACCGGCGAGAATGCAGATAAACTGGATGTGAATTATCCTAAAAATTAATGATGAAAAACCTGTTTTACATTTTGGGAATTGTGCTGATGACGGCAGGTTGTTTTTCACGACCACAACCGACTGGTGCACCCGCTTTTCCGGAACTGAATATCGCAGACTCCATTGCCGTTAGCGCGAAGTGGCACACGCTTGCTACATACGACAGAAAACAAACAACAGCGCTGAGGCGGCATTTTGCCCCGCCGGCAGGTGGGCTCGACGATACAACGAACTGTTTTGCACAAGCGACCGGCCACTTCCGGCTTCACAAACAAGACTATTACATTGTTGACTGGTCTGATTCGCTTTTCACGTGGGGAGCAGAAACCCGTCTCTACGTGTTCGTAGCTGATAGTAACACGTATCGTTTTGTCCAGACACTGGCATTCAGTTATGGCTCAGAAGGGTCTGACATAGAAACGGCTAGTTGGTTTTTTGATTCAGACGGTGATCGTATACCTGAACTTTTCACGCGGTCATACGCCTATTACGTCACGGGCGATACCAGTCATTGCTCCGACGATATTACAGCCTGGCGCATTGAAAAAACAGGTCTGAAACCGCAGCCTGTTGCAGACCCGATGCAACTGAAAAAAAAGCTGCACTTCAAGAACGCAATGCTGTGCGAAACAGAATAGCCGCGAAATAACCTGAACGTGACCCGGCACAAAACGAAAATGTACGACGCAAACTATTTAATGCACCGTTGTCCCGTTTGGTTTTGACGCCGCGTTTTCCCACGAAGGCGTTAACCCTGTTTTTGCAAATTCAAGGTGGATATAATACTCGAGGTCTTTGCCCGTTACTATTTTCGAACCTCGTTTGTGCGCCTGTATACAACCACCCTTCAGTACGTTTACAATTGCCGCGGGCGATAATTTGTAGCGGGCCAGTTGTTCGGCTGCTGCTTCATTCGGATAGGAATAGAGTGGCGGCAAAGCTGCTTTCCACACAGCGATACGGTCCCTGAAAGCGAGTGAAGGAAACTTGATCTTCAACTGGAAACGACGGTCCATAGCGCCATCCAGGTTGTGCTCCAGGTTGGTTGCCACAATTACGAGGCCACCGTATTCTTCGATCAAAGGCAGCAGGACTGATGTTTCCATATTGGCCCACTTGTCTTTGGCATCTTTCACTTCTGTCCGGCGCGAAAAAAGCACATCGGCCTCATCGAAGAACAAGATTGGTTTTTTCAATTGACGCTCATTCTCCAGCTTCATGCGTTCGAATAACTGCACCAGGTTTTTTTCCGTTTCACCAATGTACTTCGACACCACACGTGAAGCGTCTACGCTGAAAACATTCAGTCCGCATTGCTTGCCGATCAAAGCCGCCGTTAAACTTTTACCCGTTCCCGGAGGCCCGAAAAAAAGCGCGGGATATCCCGGGGCAAAAAATCCTTTGTTCTGCTTGGAGAACAGTGTCCCATGTTCCACCCAATCGATGAGCAGGTCAACACTTTTACGTGTGTGCTGGGAAAGAATAAGCTGGTCCCAGTTCCTGTCGGTAGTGAGCAATTTGGCCGGAAAGTTTTTTCCGAAATCAGGGCGCGGTTGCCGGCCTTGCAGGAGAAACTGAACAAACTCTTCGGCAAGTTCCGGAAGAAGTTCCCTGTCGGAAAGTACCGGCTCTGAACTTTCCAGTGATGAAAGCGAAACAATTTGTTTTTTCATCAGCGATCCTTCGAGTACCAGTTCGCGGTACACGAGTTGCTGTCTTGCTTTATCACTTCCTGCGCAGGCGAAAAGTATCGTCTGAAGGGTTGGAATGAATTGCTGCGATGTTCGTTTGACATAACCACCCACATGAAAGTTGGTGATGATCAATCCATGCTGAACAGTCGATACGAGTTCGCGCAATACTTCAGGTGCATAATGAGGCAGCAGGCTGAAAAGCAGTAATGCGCGTTCAGCACCGGAAAGATCGCTGCAGAGATCGGCATACGGACCGTCATGTTCCGCTTTATTCCACACCAGCGCAATGTTGTCCTGGTCACCTGTTTCATCCAGGCGTGCCGCAAAAATCTGCCTGAGCGTATGAATATCTTCATTGATCGCATTAACGTTTGCACGAAGTGCGGTTTCGTCCATCAATGCATTTTCAAATTGCGCATTGAAAGGATGTATTGAAGGACTGTCTTGAAAATCATGATCGTGTTCCATGGTATTTTGAGTTGTAAGTAGATTTCAGCACAGAATCGAAAACACCTGCCCTATTCTACTACGTAAATTTGACGATTTGAACCGGGAATTCCGCGGACAATTCAGCACTCAAATATCCTGTGATTGCGCCACTACCTGCATCCTAATCAATTGATTTTCAACGAAAAAATTGATTTGAAAATTGCACTTTTTCACAGGATGGAAAGATGATTTTAACCAGACCTTAAACGGAAGGATTGGCTCATTGTACTTTTCGGATCGGATAAACAGTAGCGTTAATTTCGTAACTTGTATCTGCCTCCTACCAATGAAAATGAAAAAATTCCTGTTCATTCTGAGTATGCTATTTGCTGCGGTTACCGAGGCGCAAGGTAATCGTGGTGAAAAATTTCAATATGGAGGTATGCCCGGTGACAGCATCCCCAGGAGTATTTCAGCCAGTGTTATACAGGGAGGTTGGGTGTGTGTAGAGGTTATTCCACCTTTACAATCGAAAAAAGATACGGGACTTCAGGTTCCGTCGATGGTCATGTTTGACGATATGATTACACCTTATGCTACGCCAGTAACGATTGATACGTACAAAAAAACAGAGCAGGAACTGATTTGTTTCAGGGGTGACACTGCCTGGTACCTGAGTTATCCCTGTGAGTTATACAGTGGACAAAAATTCCGCTTGGCCTTAGATTCAATATTCATAATGACACCTGGTGAAATTGAGTCAGGTTATCAATTATTATTTCTGAAGGATACTTTGCTGATGACTGGTTCCCCGTACCAGGAGAGTTGCAAGTACATCCGCTATGAAATTGACTCTTTTGTTTTGCAGTCTCTTATCCGCGATACGGTTAATTCAGAATGCCTGCTCACGAGTTGGGTCCTGGTATCTGAAGAGGGGCAGGGAGACATTGCCGAGAGCTGGAAGGATTATCCATTTACGCCATCGGACGTGTTGCAAATACACAGGAAAAACCTGGTGAGCAAAAACAATAACAAAGAATTAGTGATCAGAATGGGGTGGAAAAAAAGGCACTTTCGTTATACGGTAACCACTCTCGGTGGACACAGAGCGATTAAGCTGGAGTTGCTGGATAAAACAAGAGAGAATGGCAGCCCCTATACATTTTATTACAGGCAATCCTATTAGGAAATTCTTCGCTATTTTTTTAGTGAAGTGTTAGCAGATTCGTTCGTGTTTTTTCCGGATGTTGTCGGATCATCAGGAGTATCGGACGAACGTGTGCTGGCAGAATCAAAAAGTGTTTTGGCATATTCCACCCATTTGGAAGCGGGCAATACATTTCGTACTCCATTCGCCTCAGATCCACGAATCTCGAACTGTGCCTTATGGTAGTCCTTATCCCCCATTTCATTGTGCGATGTTTTTTGTCCCATAGCGGCGCTAAAGCCGGCTTCACCTGATAACTCATCTTTTCCTTCCGTCTTCGATCCCGCAATTACGATACTCTGCAACCAATTCCGGATAGTAACGGTTTTCGCACTTTCGACCTTGCGGTAGCCTCCGATAAAGAATGGAGTATCTTTATTAAGCACAACAGGAGCAAGATTTCTTACAATTTTCGCGTCAACCTCATCAATTTTTTCAGTCCAACCATCCTTCTCCTTAGGTACCGCAGCGGCTTTTTGGTTTTCATAACGAAGCTTTTCAGCATCCAACCCATTTTTTGCCGAAACGCGTGCACCTTTAATGGCTGTGGCCATATCGGCTGTGAGCATTGGATTATCTGTCTCAACCAGTGGATCACCAGCTATCAGATTGAAGATTGTCTTTTCATCCGCATTCAACATATCCCTGTACATGGAAGCAAAATCGGTTCTGGCCATTATCATAAAGGCAGCCTTGGTATATGTGCCGGCAACATCAATCGTCTGGCCCCGGAGAATGTAATTTGTTACCATCTGCACAAAGCCTTTAAGGTTGCCAAAAATGCTTTTAGTCTTATGACTATTTTCCGGCTTAGTTAAAAAAGCGTCGACATACTTATTGAAAAGCGCATCGGCGTTTGTGATTGTCCGATTTGTAAACGCTGGATTTTCGTGTTCCTTCAGGAGAGATTCATAATCGGACAAAGCAACACTTTCGGAACTCTGAATTGTTGCTTTCCAAAGGGGATCGCTTATCTCAACATAAAAATCACGCGTATCATCTCCGAAATACATTACTCCGTCTGTTTTGCTCTTCATCCCGGTAAAGTGTGAGATATCGAAAGGAAATTTAATTACGGTCCCAACATAACCACTTGACCTCATTCCCCTTATAGAATCCAGAATTTTTTTCTCATACAGTTTGCTATCGCTAAGCGGGGTGGTGGTATTCATCAGGTTAGTCATGTCCACTGCTTCCTGTACACGGTCTTTGAGTTCCGGCCACTTGCTAAACCATTTTGGAGTTTCAAATTCAAGTACTCCATCAGTCTCGGACTGCAGCTCTATGGAAGTTTGCTCTTCTGTTGCAGGGATTTTTCGGCTCTCCATAAATTTAACGTGGCCTTCCTGAAGCCTTCCGTCTTCCAGGTGAACCTGCATCATTGGAGAATTGGGTTTTAATTTGTCCGCATCGAAATACTGGCTCAGGTAATATCTGAATTCCGTTGTTGCGATATTTTTATTGGCTGCCTTGCTGGATACAGTGCTGGTGCTCTTAAGAGTAACCATGTGTTCTGTGTTCGTTGATGGATCGTAGTAACCAACATCGCCTTTGGTCTCATTAATGGTAACCTTTACTACAGTAATTTTCTCGGCATCGTTTTCAGTTTTAATAGAAGACTTTGTTTTTTGACCGGTATTTTTCAGCTCATAATGTCCGTCCTTCAAGCGACCTTCATCCAGATGCACGGGTAGCAGAACAGGGTATTTTACGAATTGGTCTGAAACAAATTGATCGTCCATGTAAAAATTCTGCTCGTACGATCCGGGGATATACGTCCCGGGTTTATCACTGTTGTCTTTCCACAGGCTGGTCATAGGAGTGAGGGTAACCTTCGAATCAATTTTGCTTCCCGGAGCCTTGTACCTGATGATACCTGTTTCAGTATCCGAGGCTGGCCCCACCACATATACTTTCCACACTTCAACATACTGAGGCTGCTTTGTAAAATCAATGTCGGTCCTTGACTGCTTGCCCACCTTCATTAGCTTTACCGTTCCGGACTGAAACAAGCCATTAATGTCCTGGTGCACGTCCAATACAGAACCATCCTTGCTTTGGTAGATGAACTGAAAAGTGTTCGCATTATACATTCCATCCATGTTTACATCCTTGGCGTTGTCTGTAATTGAGATCAACTCCAACTCTCCTGCGTCGGTACTCAGCGCGCCTTCCTGCTTGCCTGCGATGCTTGCACCGGTTACATCCTTTGTAAACCGAAACGTTTTAACGATCTGTGCATCTTTATCAGCATCGACTAATTTGATATCAGTGAGCTGCTTCTTTTTCATTAGTACTCCCTCACCTTGTTTGAAAACCGGTTTGGCATTGGGGCTATATGCGGCCGGGTTCTGGCTGACGTTCATTGGAGAACCGTCTGCATTCAGGAACTTGATTTTGTAACTAAAAGGGGTCACAATTGCCTTATCGATTGCCCCGGGAGAGTTATTAATTTTTGAACCCTGAATCAACGTATTGTAATTTATTTCCGCAGGAGGTGTACCGGTAAGCGTTTTTTCATCAACCAGACCAGGGAACCTGTATTGCAGTGTAAAGTGCGGATTCGCTCCTGAAATCTTTTTGACATCGATTGCTTCCCACGTAAATGGTGACTCGTTCACACCCTCCGTCACTTTATTTCCTTCCGCAGGTACATATTCTGAGCCACCTCCCGATTTTCGTTTCTCCCCTCGTTTTCCCCTGGCCAGATACGTCACCGTATTACCACCCGATTCAGTTTCCGGGGCATCGAAATAGTGAATATAGTATTTCTCGTCATCGTGCTTTTGCAGGATATCGGTGGTTGGAGTGAATTTACGGTTCAATCGCTGCGTTTGCGGATTGTAGGTAGCAGGTGTATCTGTATCTTTTTTCTTGTTGATGGCAAAAACCATATTGGTGGTCTGAAACTCCATTTTAATCGACCGCTGAATCTTCCTCTGCACACTTCCCTTCTGTTGCACCGTATGGGTGAGCTCATGCGCCAGTAACTCCTTGTTCTGTGGCGACTGCCCCTGGTTAAAATAAATGTCCTGCCCGTATGTGAACGCTTTTGCGTTGATACTTTCACTCATGCCCTGCGCCTCATTCCCGGTGTGCACTTTAACACCGCTGAGGTCTGCTCCTATCTTCGGGCCCATTTCATTTTGTGTTGAAATATCAAGCGATTGTCCGCTGCCTTTGCTGGAGTTAAGTTTTGCCTCGAACTCCGGAGTTGCTTCGACATTTCCTTCTCCTTTGCGACTGACGGTTCCGCCGGTTCCGTGTACTTCTGCGGATTCACCGCTCATCACTTTGCGCGCAACTTCGTCGGCTTCCTTCTCGTCGGTATCTCCGGGATTGCTGATCTCCAGTGATTTTTTTTGTACCCGCTCACCCTGCTGAACGCCCAGCATTTGATTGTGCACTTCTTCCCAATGCTCCTGGTCGCGCTTGCGCTGGATACGGTCCCGCGTCTGTTTTTTACGATTGATGTATTCCATGAATTCCGCGTTTGATTCCGTTTAATCCAAAGTCTGAATGAAGTACTTTATTTTTTCGAAAGTCGTATCGATGACCAATGATGGTCACTAACGAGAATCGGATGTGAAATGCGATATACTGGTCAGGAGTTATTCATTCTCCTGACAGGCTTTTAATCCATTTCCCACTATTCCATTTCAGCACAGTGTCTCCAAAAATTATTTCCGGGTGTCCTCCTTTGCGTTTCTGAACAACAACCTCATGTGTTTCCGGTGCGTCCACCTCTTCCATCATCACATATTGACCATTGTCTTCTTTGACCAGCCATACGTGATTGGCAGTAATTTCGTCGATGCAGTTGTTTTTGAAAAGCAATAAATTCTCATCCCGAATAATAAAAGTGTCGACATCGATCCGGTTGATGTTAAAACGAGTGACGCTTTCTGTTTTTTTCACAAATGGAAATTCCGGTATCAGGTCCGGTTCAGATATGATGTGCATTTGATCCAGTAATGCGCCGGTGTAAGTCATGCCCGTTGCAGCGTTCACGTAATTGATACCTTTCAGCATGTACCGGTTGCCTGACCAGGTGTAGTGCATAGAAACAGGACACATGTCATCAAACAAGGCATTCTTGTAATAAAGGTTCATATCAAAAATATTTTCCGTGCTTTCCTTACGTAGACCATCAGGAAAAGCAAAAAAGCTTTGAATTATTTTGTAATCGTCGTTGTCTTTTTGAAGGATAGAAATATTGACACCTCCGCTTCCTGAACCAATGTCCGAGAGGAGCATCAGGTACTTGTATTTGTTTTCGTTCACTCCGATATTATACGCAATAGTTTGCCCGTTGATCAGTATGGAATCCACGTGACCTCGTGTTGAATAATTTTCCCGTCGCAACAATACAGCAAGTGAATCGGGCAGTTTTTTATTTTCTGTATTTTCTGCTGCGCCACCGGATGAATCGGCAAACAGCGTATCGCCATCGGTCCCGGTACTGTCACCGCATGAACCGGTAACGACAAGTGTGCCAAAGCAGAACAAGGCAACAATGAGTTTCAGGCTTGTTTTCATTTTCAACCATTAAGACGTTGCATTATTTTTTTAACGTAGGTCTGTGTCTCCCCTGGCATGTGAGTTTCTATGGCCGCGTACGTGATAGCAGCCGTTTTACCCACATTTGTGTCGATACACGTACACAAGCTCTTATAATTCCAGTTGTAACATGAGAAAATTAGTTTTTTCATTTCTGGATTAGTCGTCGGAAACCGCGTTCCATATTTTGTCTTGAGCTTATCATAAAGATGGGAAAGATAGGCGGCACTGAGAAGCACGGCATATTCGGGTATGTTGCGGGTGTCGACACCATCTACTTTGTCAGGAATTACAACACCATTGGCTCCTGCCCAGGAGATTGCTTCCGTCTGGGCGGGCGCTCCCATCTGGGCAATGCCAATATACGTTGAGCCAACCGACATCGTGTTCTGGTATCCCGGTTTGTTTTTATCGATACCACCTACATTGACCCACGTATAATCCCCGCTTTCCTGCGAGGTCAGCGCTTTAATATCGCTCGGGGTCAGAACATTTCTTGCTTTGAGCAAGGTATACATTTTCGCTTGTGTAAAAAGGTCATCAAACCGTTTGTATTGTTGAAGTTCAACAGTACGTTCCCATCTTTTGTTCTTGAAAGTCTTTAAAGCCGAAATGAATTCCTTCATTGAAGTTTTGGTATAATACAACCTGTCCTTCGGGCCGGTACCCGGAATCGTCGCGATATTGGCTTCCTCCGCAGTAAGATCCGAATCCAAATCGCCCGGCAGTTTTCCTCTGATCGGATCAAAGTTTACGTCATTGATCAGTGTCTTTAAATCGGCCCATCTCGCGATCGAATTGGTGACGGCTGTATTAATTGGCGCATTGCCCGTTACTTCTTTCCATCCTGACACTGCGTTCAGGTTCTTGTCCCTCGACGTCATTTTACTGCCAACAGATTTCCATAAGGTGGGTATCTGATCATCGTAGACCGTTTCCGCCGTCAGGCTTTTTACATTCCCTACGGCCTTCAGATTATCTTTCTGCCACTTTGTACGGGCCTGCGTTTCATCGCTGTTGTCGAGCCAGTAATTATCCTGGAAGATGATGTACGCATCGATGTATACTTTGTCCGTGAGTACTTTCTCATCGACCTTCTTCTTAATCAGCTTCATGGTACTTTCCATGTGATCGTGAATGTCTGTGGTGGAATATTCACCGATCAGCTCCAGCAATCGTTTCGTGTCGATTTTTTCCTTCTTGAGCTCAGCTTCCACCAGTTTTACAACCCGGCTCTTCGCTGCAGGTTTTGGTTTGGTCAGTTTTTTCCCCGGTGGCTGCCGCTGGATGGTACGGTCGCCCGATTGCGATTGCTGTACGGTGTGCACAAGCTCGTGTGCAATCAATTCCTTTCCCGACGATGATTGCGCATCGTACGCTCCGCTGCTGAAATAAATATCGCTGTTGTGGGCAAACGCTTTGGCGTTTACATCGTTGTTCATGGCGTTCGCTTCGCTTCCGGTATGCACTTTCACATTACTGAAATCGGCGCCCATCTTGCTTCCCATTTCCTGCTGTATCTCCCCGGGTAGTGATTCGCCCTTTCCCTTACTGCCTTCCAGCCTGGACTGGAATTCAGGTGTAGTTTCCGCTTCGCCTTCTCCTTTGCGGCTGATGGCTGCGCCATTCCCCTGAATAGCCGCAGGCTCTCCGCTAACCACTTTTCGCGCTACTGTATCTGCCTCTTGTTCATCAGCATCTTCCGGATCGCTCACGGACAGGGATTTTTTTTGAATCAATCCTTTTCGCTGAACTTCCAGCATCTGATTGTGCACGTCATCCCAGTCGTCGTGTTGACGATGAATTCCCGCGCGCGTACTTTTTATGGAATGATCTCCCATGACAATAAAGTGTGCAAGGTTAAAACGTGCAATCTATCTTCTATAAAGTTCGTTCAGAATATTCACATTTCCACGGACAATTCGGTGTGCAAATATCGCGAGGTTGGCAGGAAATGCGCATTTTAACTCCTTGATTTCCAATCAAAAAAATTTATCCGGCAGGTATTTTTTTCACAGGATGGAAATCCGGTTTCAAGGTCGGGCATTAGCGGAACAACACGATCCGTAATTGTGAACAGATTTTGCAGCTGAAAGAAATTTACCCACACTCATCCTTTTCAGTGATGAACGACAATGCATTTAGGTAAATTAGAGATTCAATCCTGGTACGCGGACCTGATGAACACATGGAAATGAAGACACCTGATGCTTTTGTTATTTTTTTTGCATTCCTGTTTCCGTTTTTACCAAATTGCGGGACGCATGACCCTGAAGATTCCACACATTACGGAACAGAAGATTCTTTAAAAATTTATTCCCTCAATGATGCGGTACTTCTAAACCTGGTTTTTGACACCACGTTTGTGGAGCCTCATGATTCAACCCGAAATGTGGTGAACGGAAACCTGAGTTATACCCTGGCCTTGCCGGGAATTACACCCGATGAAAATGCCATTGATGTCCGATGCCAACCGCCATTATTTTTTTCCAATGTGAAGGACTCTCTTTGTTTTGTTTCCCTGCAGGGAATTGCCGTGTCAGGTACCGAACGCGTTTACCGTCAATTTTACCTGTTGCTTGTTTACGTGAGTGATCATTGGGAACTGGCCGACAGTATACAGAATGTACATACCGAAGTTCCTCAATTTTTTAGTGGGATGGAAAAATCCGGGCCGTATGTTTTTCTCAAATCGCCGTATGAAAAACCTTGCTATGGCGGCGCGTCTGCAGGTGAAAATTACCTGGCCATTTTTGAAAACAGTTTTGCTCCTGAAGTCAACATCAGCATTGAACTTTATTGGTCAGACTCCTGCATGATGACTGATTCACCTGAATCCATTGCGCGCACACTGGAAATAACATACGATGACCCAACACAACAGCTGCGGTATACGGAAACTGAAAAATACAATGGTGCAGCTGATCGCAACGATTATGTGGCCCGCCAAAGATACCTGTGTTATGCGCGGCACTGTTGCCTGCTCAGTAACTTCATTGACAGAGGGGATGTAACAGATACTGTTTTTTTCATGGATGACCAGGCTATCAGTCTCCAAGTGGAAACCTGGAAAACGATTGAGTCGGTAAAGTGACGCGTGAGTGTTATATTTTGTATTTCACAAGTAATTTGCTGAGTTCTTTCTGCTGTGCTGGAAGATCGGTTTGTAAAGCAGTGGTCTGAGGCTGATTCTTCTTATCCACGCCTTTCGGATCCTGGAGAGCAACCAATGCTTCAATATCTGTCACCGTTTTTTGCTCCGCAGCAGTAAGTTTCTTTTTGGATTTAGCCAGGTAGCCATTCAACCTTTCAATCTGCCGGGTGACCATGTGGTTCATGCGCTGATTGAACCTCTTGTATAACCGGCCACCTGTTCTTGTTCGACCAATCATTTTATCGTCCAGCATTTTCTCAGTAAACGCGCCTACGTCATTCTTCAATACCGACTCGCGTATCCATTCCCACGTGCTTTTCACCATCTGTCCACCAAACATCAGGTCTGTTGTAATGTCAATAATAATCGGATCGAGCGTATCAAAAGGAATTTTTGAATCTCCAACTAACTGACCCGTTTTCTTCTTCTGGTAGTCCCGCTCATATTCGTCCATCCTGCGCATAGCCTCCTGCATAGATGCTGGATAAGAAACATCCTCGAGTAATTTAACGATTGCCTTTTGAACCAGCGGATCGGCTTCATGATCGGCCCATTTTGCCTTGTTGGCTGCGGTTACATTGTCATCTATCCATCCCTGCTCTTTACCCGCTCCTGTCTTGACATCATCTATGTAGCCCTTCGGAAACCCGGAAGCGATCAGGTCAGCCTGAACGCTCGCCTGTGTCCGCATTTTCATATCATAACCATAACCAATCGTAACTCCGGAACCCGGCTCCGGAACTGAAGGCGTAGCCTGTGCCGGTACACTACCCGCCTCCCCTGTTTTTACCAGGTTCAGCGAAGCGCCCAATGTGTTAGTGGACGGAACTTTTCCAAGCACCCTGATATGCGGCAATATGACCGTTGCGCCTGGTTTAAATTTTACTTTCGTGGTTGGTTCAAACAGGCTCTGAACGTATTCTGTATAGCCGGGACCGTATTCGTTCAGAGCTATGCCGTATGGTGTGTCCTTATTTTTCACGGTATATTTCTTTCCTCCCTTGGTTACCGTCTCTATGCCTTTAATATAAGGTGCTGCCATTTCTTTCAGGCCCGGACGTGTAGCAGGAACGTGGAAATCCAACGATCTTAAAACTTCCGCTTCTGTGCCGCGCATCGTTGCATCACTCAAAACTTCCAATACCATCACCGAAAAAAATGCAGCAACTACGCCTCCACGATTAAACACAGCAGTCAGAATGTCCACAACAAACGGCAGCGGATATTTTTCCTTGCCTTTAGGTGTTAAAGTCCGCGCGTTCAGTATCTCCACGAAATCATGCGCCAGTAAATTAACGCTTGTATAAGCATCCACGACTTTCTTGATGGCATCAGGATCATTTTGTGTGCCATCAAAACTGGTCAGACGCTTGGCGTTATGGCCGCTGATTATCATGGCATCCATGATCGGGACAAAATACTTGTGAGTAACGCTGGCTTTGGTTACGAGAAAGTTCAGGAGCACCGATTGCATTTCGCGCTGCGTGTCTTTAGGGGTTGTGGCCAGGATCAGGTAAGCCGCTTGATCCTGCATAGCCGCACTATAAAGATTCATAACCGACATGACTACGTATGGCCGCGTCAGCAAATATCCTTTTAGCCGGTCGGAAAGAAGCTGTGCTGTACCCAACTTTCCGGCCGACTTCTCCTTGGCGATCTTTGCGACGATCTCGTCGTCCGTTTCATACGCCCGTGAAATCTTATTACTTCCTTGCTGTTGCACAGTATGCACCAGTTCATGTGCGAGCAATTCTTTTCCCTCAGAAGATTGCGTATCATAATTGCCATTGCCAAAGTAAATGTCATTGCCATTCGCAAAAGCCTTGGCGCTCACATTTTCGTTCATCGCATTTGCCTCACTGCCGGTATGTACTTTTACATTGCTGAAATCCGCGCCCATCTTACTTCCCATTTCCTGCTGTACATTTTCGGGAAGTGCGTGGCCATCACCTTTACTGTTTTCCAGTTTTGATTGGAATTCCGGCGTAGCTTCTGCCGCACCTTCTCCCTTGCGATTGATCGCCCCACCGTTTCCATGAATGGCTGCAGATTCGCCCGCAGTAACTTTTTGCGCAACCTCATCTGCTTCCTTTTCATCCGCATCGCCGGGATTACTTACAGTAAGCGATTTTTTCTGCATCAACCCTTTTTGCTGAACGTCCAACATTTGATTGTGCACATCATCCCAGTCGTCGTGTTGACGATGGATTGAAGCCTTCTCATTTTCCCGGGAATTTTGTTTCATAGTACCCTGTTCTTTCTGTGAGATTGAATGGACAAACCGATCCTTTTTATTTTGGCCGCGCAGCATACAACGCGAAAAGCGCCGTGTAATTCGGAGAATAAATCAGCGCTGTATTCACGCGACCCAACTCATCGATTACTTTTTGAATCTCATCCTTTTTGACCTGGTCGTTCTCAACAGCATCACGTTCACCTTCCTTAACCTGGATAGTGTCGGTAATGTGCGTTGACAGGAACAAAAGGGGGGCATAAGCTTCTGATCGTATCGGCAACCACATGTCGTTCTCAACAAAATCTTTCTTCTGCTGAAGTGTGATCGTTGCAGGTATTGGCCATGGAGCTGTGGCAAACACCGTGGCTCCACTTATTGCCGATGTAACATCACCAGCAGCTAATGTGTCAAATGCTTTATAAACGAGATCGAGGAAAGGCGGTATCAGATCGATCATCTTAATTACTTCCTTAATGGCAATCTTGTCTTCGCCCTCCGGAGTCCATGCCGCAAAAGTTTTGGATTCCAGTCCCAGGTAATTTTTCAACATGAGTTCTCTCAGGTCAAGAAGCAGGAACCGGTTATTTCTCGAATCGGAAATGTTCAGTTTCAGGTATTCCTTTGCACCACGGACAAGATCACCCAGGTGCGCGGAGATTGATTTATCAGCCGGTAAAGCTACATCACCAAAAGACCCGGTCAATTCCATCTTCTCTGCATACATTTCTGAGAGTGGAGTCGGCAGAGAGTTTTTGCTGGCGTTTTGCGCTACGTGTACCAACTCATGGGCAATTGTACTGACTACATTGTCGAAAGAAGACATGTTTTCTTTTCCAATGCGTACAAAGGAAGGCAGCCCTCCTGCTCCATAGGTCACTGCAGCCTCCCGCGTGCTTTGCGGAAGCGAATCTTCCTTATAATGCATTTCCATCAATGGATCTGTTTCCATTTCGGTGTGAACCTTTACTGGTGTGGTTTTTGAAAAATCCCCTTTCTCATCCATGCGGCTCATCTGGTCATAGAAATTGAAATAATCCACGATCAGCAAAAGCGATGAGTTCTGACTTCCTTTTGCATTTAACACGGTGAAAGCCTCGCGCAATTCGTCAATTCCAAAGACACCAAAGTCTTTGTGTGGCTTTCGTGCAGTTTTTTCTTTCCGCTGAAATCTTCCAATGCCCTCAACCGTTAACTCATCAAAAGTACCGGTGACCGGAACACCAACCAGGGATTGAATAATTTTAACGGAACGAACATCCGTCCATATTTTTTTATTGTCTTCCACACGTTGTGGCCGCAGTGAAGTACGGTCCTTGACCAATCCTTTAAAGATGGATTTTTCAGGAAGCCCGGTTAGTTGGGCATTGGCAGTGATTACAGGAGCATCAACGGCGCGCGTAACAACATCTGAGAACAGTTCGATATTATCGAATATTATATCGCTTAGAAGAATGGTGCGGGTTCCTCCTGGCTCAGTCAGAACTACTGCGGCCGGATCACCTGTACCCGTATTAATTTGCTGGGGCGCCATGTGCAGACTTTCCTGCGGAAACACGGCTTGCATAGATTTACCCTTGAGTTCCGCCACACGGTCATCATAGTGAATGGACAATATTCCCTTACCGGATCTGCTGATGTCGAGATAATCCAAACCTACATTGATCAGTATTTGAAAATAGTTCGGCAGATCGTCCTTCAGTCCCTGGCGTTGCAAATCTATTGCAGCGAGAATATCGGCATTGTTATCCGGCTCAAGTTGCCGGTCGGTATATCTTTTTAAATCGGCCCACAGAAAATCCATAAGCAACATCCTGACCCGTTCGAGATACAGTCCCGCCACCTGCAATTTATTTTTAGTTGTATAGTTGCCTGTGATTTGCTGCACGATGACCTGCTTAATCTTCGTGATCCCATCAAAATAATTCGCAGAAGTTGCGGTGATCGATATATTGGTACCGCCAATCGACTGTGTCTGACTTCCTGCGGGTAAGGTACCTTTTCCACCAGTGAGCACCTCATCGACTTCCCTGAACTTTAAATAACCTTTGCGGAGCAAAGACTCCAGGCTCATTCCCGGGGTCTTTACAGTAATCGGATTCTTTTGATCGCCCATCGCGGCGTCAACTGTCTTTACATCATCCTGGCTATAGCTGAAAGTGGTCAATTCCTGCTGGGCCAAATTTTTATCCTTGACAAGCTCCTGCATCAATTCATCATCCAGTTGTTCCGATTTCAGGGCATTACTTGTACTCTGACCAAAGTTGCCATCCTCTAACGTTTTTTCCGCTTTTGCATCGTGCTTCTCCAGTTTCTTCATCGCATCGCTGCTTCGAAACTCAAGAATCATCGGAATAAACCGTTTAACTTTTTCTTCAGCAAAGTAAGCGTAGCTTCCCTTTTGTTCTCTTTGAACACCGTGGTCATCATAGGTTCCCGAAGGAACTAAACTTTGAATAAGCAGGTCCAGTGCTTGCGCCTCCGCGAGTATTTTCTGAATTTCAAGCAGCGTGTCTTTTGTTGATTCAATCTTTTTTATTCTATCCTGAACTTCAATTTTACTCTCACCAACTACGTCTTTAAAAAGCCATTTAAGTATTTGTTCGTGATCAGTATAATCGACAGACTCCAGTGCCAGCCCGTCTTGTGTTGGTTTATCCCAAACTCCGGTTCTGTCTAACCCATCTGAAACCCTGCTTTGTATGATCTTGACACTTGCCGGTTGATCAATGTTGCCTTTCCGATGGATCTTTGGTTTAACGCCACCGCCCTGCTGAACAGTATGCACCAGTTCATGCGCAAGTAATTCTTTTCCCGCTGATGATTGCAGGTCGTAATTGCCGTTGCCAAAATAAATGTCGCTGCCGTGTGCAAACGCTTTGGCGTTAACATTTTCGTTCATCGCATTTGCCTCACTGCCGGTATGTACTTTTACATCGCTGAAATCGGCGCCCATCTTACTTCCCATTTCCTGCTGAACATTTTCAGGAAGAGATTGTCCATCACCTTTACTGCTTTCCAGTTTTGATTGGAATTCCGGTGTAACTTCTGCTCCACCTTCTCCCTTACGATTAATCGTTCCGCCGGTTCCATGAATGGTTGCAGATTCTCCACCAGCAACCTTACGCGCCACCTCATCCGCTTCTTTTTCATCCGCATCGCCGGGCTCGCTGACAGCCAAAGATTTTTTTTGAATTAATCCTTTTTGCTGAACTTCCAGCATTTGATTGTGCACTTCATCCCAGTCGTCGTGCTGACGATGAATGTGCGGATGATTTGTCGGCTCGTGTTTCATCGCTTGTGTTTTTTAAGCCTGAACAGGATCACAGATCGATTGTCATTTGTCCGAGTATCGCAGAATCGAAATTGCCAGTATGCACCGGCCCGACGAGTTGCTTTTCCTTGTCAGACTTCAATTTAATTTTGCCTTTTTTACCATTGGCATTCCAATCTGTTTCGATTTCAATTCCGGTAATGACGTCGTGCTCGCCCACTTTGCCCATCAGGTATTTCATCTTTCCTCCCGATATATTCATCACTACGTCTCCTTTTGCATTCGTGTAGCTGATGGTGCCTTTCACAACATCATCTGCAGTAGTGGATAAAAAGACTTTCATTGGAACAACTTTATTTTCCTCATCGAATACATCAACCACTGTTCCTGCTGTTGCCTTATCGACCAGGTTTTTCCATACTGTTTTCCCCAGTTTCGGGGTGTATACATTGGGGTTAACCACCTCATTCCAATCCGCCGTAATATATTTTGCGATATCAAATGGCACAGAAGTATCTTTCTTCAGGTCATTGACAAAAGCCGAGCCGCTAACGGTTGCAAGAATATCGGCATTGGAATAAACACCGGAATCGAAAAACTCATTGTCTTCCGTTTCTTTGGCCTTTTGCTCCGGGTCTGCCGCATCGTAATGCTCCCAGCCCTGCATGAAGAAAAGCCCAAGCTTATCGCTTCCGATCAGGGTGCCGTTTACATTAATTGTCGGACTCAGCATGGAATCTGTATCGCTTTCCCATTTCCCACCGGTATTTTCTCCTTTCATGTTCCTGTCGGCGTCCGCGTACTTTGTGTCACTGAGTTTCGGCTTGTATCTTTTTGTTTCGGGCAGTGTATCGATGAACGCTTCTACTTTTGTGTTGTACCCAGTGTCCGCCCGGGCCGCAAGCCTGCCGTATAATTCAAAAAGAAAATCCGAAATATTGTCTTCGGGTGGTGCCACGGCCTTTGACGCCGCTATGGCTGAATTAACCATAGTGTTGATATCGCCGGCACAATCTACCAGGTTGGTTGCACCAATCCGGGTATCGGATTCTGTCCTTTGAATTTTCGGTTGAACTTTTCCTTCTCCCTGCTGTACCGTATGCACCAGTTCGTGCGCAAGCAATTCTTTTCCCGCTGAAGATTGTGGGTTGTAATTTCCCTTGCCGAAATAAATGTCCTGTCCGTGTGCAAATGCTTTTGCGTTTATGCTTTCGCTCATATTGCCCGCTTCACTTCCCGAATGCACTTTCACATTGCTGAAATCGGTACCCATCTTACTTCCCATTTCCTGTTGAACGTCTTCAGGAAGCGGGTCTCCGGAACCCTTACTGCCTTGCAGCTTCGTTTGAAAATCAGCCGTAGTTTTTGTTGCGCCGTCTCCTTTGCGATTGATCGTTCCTCCGTCTCCATGAATAGTGGCAGGTTCACCACCCATAACTTTTCGCGCCACCTCATCGGCTTCTTTTTCATCTGCATCACCGGGCTCGCTCACGTCCAGCGATTTTCCCTGCACAGCATTTTTTTGCTGTACGTCCAGTAGCTGGTTGTGTACGTCATCCCAATCGTCGTGCTGGCGACGGATATGGGTATCCTTATTTCCGCGAAACTTATGCTCCATGATTTTTTGTCTTTTTAGTCCATGCCGGACACACGATCCGCAGCTATTAAAGTTCATTCAGGAAAACGACATTTCCGCGGACAATTTGCCTCCTGAATATCACGGAAAACTATCCTCCGGTAGCTGGCGAAACGTTCAGTACCAGAAAGATAAGCCGATCGCAAAATGCAAAAATTCACAGGATCGATTTCGTGGCGCCCAAGTGAAAACAGGTTCCGCCTCCGGGAAAACCGATGCAGGATTGTTGACCCGTTCGGTTTTTCAAAATAACACAGCAGATGTCCTGAGTACATAGTACCGCACAATTTTAATCCGTAATTTTCATGAACGATGCATGTAACACAATGACATTTGCCATGAGAATTAATAAAAATTGCTGCATTATTCTGCTGGCCTTATTTTGTTCCTGGTTATCGGGATGCGGTCACAAACAGGAAACTTCCAGCCATGACTCGCTCCTTCGTGCTGATGTTGACACGGTCAAAAAGGATACGATTACTGAAAATGAAAACAAGCGCATCCGTATTGACACACCCAGCATTGATCTGCTCGACGGCCAATGCGCACTTCATTTATCGGAAACGATACAAAATGCCCTTCGCAACTTCGACTCCACGTTCCAGGTATGGAGTGTGCGGGATTTTGTGAAATCGTGCGACGGGAATAAAAATTATTACTCCTGCAACGAACACCAATTGCAATTTGCAGTGATCGGGGATTTTAACGGAGACAGCGTGAATGATCTTGCCGTGTTAGGACATAACAAAAGAAACGCGTTGTTGGTTGGAGTGGTTTCCAATCCCGCAGGATATTCCGCAATGGAAATTGAAAAATTTCCGCTGGAATTTCCACAGTCGACATGGATAGACGACGAAAAAAACACGGGGCTCTCAGCGTATATGGAATATTGCTCAGCAGAACGGGCGGCCACTTCAAACTGGGGAAACAAAGGAATTGAACACGATGCATTTTTGTATGGCACGTGCGGCAAAGGATTCTCCATCTATTGGTTAGAGCATGAATCTTTTCAGAAAGGGACTTTCAGTGATTGATCTCTCAGTCAGGAAATCTCAGGTGCCAATGATCGCCTTCATCGTAGATAGAGTAAGCTCCGTTGGAATTAATGATGTTCCTCATTACAGTTCGCTGTGTTGCTGTATATCCTAAGCGGAAGTCGACATTTCTGCCAATGCGGTGTTCAGAGTGCGGTGAAGACCAGACGCCACTGATATCAAAAATCCCTCCCATAGGCAAACTGATATCATTGTACCCGATCCTTGGCCATGTTGGGTGATTGTTATCGGTTTTGTATGCTTCCCATTCGGCTGCAATATCCTGCAGGTGCTGAATCGTATTAGGCGTCCCCCAATGGTTGTTTGGCGATGGATGCTGTGTTGTACTTCCGGTCAGGTCGTAATTCGGTGAAGCCGGCAGTTCAACAAAACCGGGAACTTCCACGCGGATTGTTTCCTCGATTGTTTTTCCTCCGACTGCCAGGGAAATAACTACTTCTCCTCCCGGTTTGGGACTTTGATAAACAAATTCCGCTGTGTTGGTCCGGCCTGTCTGTTTGCGTGCAGGTGTAAATGTTCCCCCGGGGCGCGCATTGCTGTGGTGGGCATGTCCACCGGAATTGGCCACTGCGCGTGCGGTTGGAATGGCTTCAAAACCGGGAGGTAATCCGGTGAAAGTAACTTTCGAGGTTTCAACGCCTGCGGTAAGCACACCGGTATCTTTTGGCCGCACCGAATCCCGTTCGAGCGTCATGGCCGGAACACCAAAAGGTCCAAGCACCTTATTCGCGCGTTCCTTTTGTTTCTGTAAATCTTCCGAAAGCCCGCCGGTGTAATTATTGATCTCGGAATACAGCAGACCAACAATTTCATAACCATCCTTCAATGAAGCAAGCATTCCGGCCTGGTGAATTACAAGATTATTTACAATTGAAATGGCCAACTCATGTCCCATTCCATCGCGCGCAAAAAGTGACTTCAGAAAAGGTAAAGCCTCGGTGGGGTTGGTTCTGATTTTTGCAGAGAGGCCGACTCCCTGTCCAAGCAATGTTGGATTATCAGCCAGGAAAGTATCTACCGCCGCTGTCATGTCCTTGTCCTTCGGAATATTTGCACCAACCGGTTTTTGATCCATGAATGGCAGCCATGCTTCATCAAATCCGCCTGCGAGTAACTGCATGCGCCCCGGATTTACGAGCCAGTCTTCATCGTTGTTGATGATAACCGGAAGCGGAAACCGCAGGCCAACGTGATACTTTGCCATACTATAAGCCGGATCAGGTGCGAGCGGTAAATAGTGCGCATTGAAAACCATAAGCGCTTTTGTCATTTCATCTTCCGTTAGCACAGGTGGAGTATACGTAGCTCCTTCTTCCAATTTGGCGCCGTTAAACCATGGCAATACCAGTTTAGCGATTGACCGGATCGTGGTTTCACCATCAACAATTGCAGATGCCCGTCTGATCTCAGAATCATTATAAAGACCGCCCTGAACAAAAGTCGGAGACACCGTTGCCTGTTTCGGTTCAACCGGGTAGAGTTCTGCTTTACGCTGGATCATTTTCCGGGAAACAGCCCCACCCTGCTGCACGGTATGCACCAGTTCGTGAGCAAGTAGTTCTTTACCTGCTCCGGAAGATGTATCGAACTCTCCCTGCTTGAAATAAACATCTTGTCCGTGCGTAAATGCTTTTGCATTTATACTCTCGCTCATTTGATTCGCTTCACCACCTGTATGCACTTTCACGCTACTGAAATCGGCGCCCATTTTTTCGCCCATCTCCTGGCTGGTGTTTTCATCGAGCGAATTTCCACCGCCTTTACTTGATTCCAGCTTCGATTGAAAATCTGAAGTTGTTTCAGCACTGCCTTCACCTTTGCGGTTGATCGTTCCGCCGCTCCCGTGGATCATGGCCGATTCTCCGCCCGCAACTTTTCGCGCCACTTCATCGGCTTCCTTTTCGTCACTATCACCGGGCTCACTGATTGCCAATGATTTTTTCTGCACCTGCTTGCGCTGCACCTCCAGCATCTGATTGTGCACTTCGTCCCAATCGTCATGCTGACGATGAATGCCTATTGGATTATTTTTTTGAAAGTTATGATCCATGGTTTTTCCTTGCCATTAAAGTTCAGCAAGAGTATTTAGATTTCCATGGACAATTTGAAGCACAAATATCATGGGAAAGTTCCCTGGACCGAGTTGCTAAATACTCATTAACAGGAAGATAAGCCTTCCAAAAAATGTTTTTTTTCACAGGATCAATTTCCACATTCCTGTGGACGTGGGATACGGCCCGGAGCAAGGAACCGTTAACAAGGATGCAATCGCACAAGCACCCGCACTTTTACTGTTTTATCGTATCACTATCCTGCAATAATGGATTTCTTCTTCCCTGGTAATCGCGTTCATTGTTTTCCTTAAGAAAACAATCTCGTTCTCCGATACCCATACCGGTTTATCGGCTCCCCATGCGCCTTCGTTGTCGCCATTCACTTCCATTTCGTAATTGAGCAGGCCGTCCTTTACTGTACCGATTTCGAAACCATTATCGATACTATATGATACCAGATCGTAGCGGCAAACGATGTACCTTTTTCTTGCCGGTGAAAAAGCAGGGAACTGTCCCAGCCGGTTTTCAAGTCCTGAACGCTTCGATACAAAAATGATTTCCGAGCTCACTTCGGTTTCACTCCGGATTGCAAAACAATTGGCCTGGTCGATAAGTCCCATGCAATGGTAATGGATGAATTGCTTTCCTGCCATTGAATCGCAGTAACGTTTATGGCCGCCATCATCGATATAAACTACAATGCATGAGTCCTTTTTTTCAAAAAAGGAAGAGCTGAAAATCTGTGCGGGCCACTTGTCGATCGTTCCGTTATTTATCGAATCGGTGTGTGCGATTTTCTTCAGGTAATATTGCCGTGTAATGTCTTCGATCAGGAACGTATCTTCTCCAACTTGCTTTTGTATGCTCCACGGTTGCTCGCCGTAAATACCCGCATAATCATCGGGCCAATCTTCAGTAACTTTTTTTGTTTTGCAACCAGTCAGTTGGGCAAAAAGCAATATGCACAGTACAAAAACAATGCTTGCGTTTTTCATTGGGCCGTAATGGATTCGGCATCTACGTGCAGATGCCCGGCATTATCCGGGAACATAAGACGAATTTTATGAGGTGCTACGTTGAATCCTTTGAGTTCGTCGAACACTTCCGTGGTCAGATAATCTGCCCCTGTTGCCATGCTGAATGATTTTGTCGGGTAAGTAACATCGTATTTTTTGTCTGTTGCATTCCATGTGCCCAGTAAGGGAGTGAATACGGAAGTGCTTCCCTGTACGAAGATGAACATGTTTTCAAGTGTCGTTTTCTTCGTGGAGAGATTGGTATCGTTCGTTGTTTTCAGCGTACGCATTTCGCCCTTGATGCCTTCGACCACTACTTTTTGACCGGCTCTTGCAAAGCTGTTTGCAGGTATGGCCACCAGCTTATCGATCGCGGCCTTATACCGTGCTGCATTAGCAACGCCGAAAACAGTACTGCTGATTGCCGGAGTTACAGTAAGCGTATCGAGATTGGCCAGCTTTAATAAAACAGCATCGATTGTGTCGGAATTCGATTTGGCTGTATTGCACGCGGTGATATATGGACTGCTGTGTGTTTCGAAATTTGCGATGGTATCATCTTGTACCTTATGACGGTTTCCTTCGTAGTCGATAAAATATCCCGACTGCCACGGGATACCGAGCGAATATGTTCCGGGAGGTAAACTAGCAAGCAACGGCTTCAGACCGGCTACGGTATGCAGCCCAAAGTCGATTGCATGAAACGTACCATGACGACCGCTTCGTTTGGAAATGGAATCTTCCCCGTTCTGACCCGAGCGCCACGTAGCGAGGCTGTTAATGGTAACAGATTGTTTCTTGTTATTCACCGGATCCTGTTTCCATTGTTCGATGTTATATTTCAGTACGCCCTGCAATAACATCATGCCATTGAGGATTTCTCCCGTAGTCGACCAGTCTTCTTTGAAAACATGTGGATTCCTTCCGGTTATGTCGAACGTTTTAAAATCCATTTGCAGCGCGATCTGAGTAAGGTCCTGCTTGGGTCTTCCTCCTGCGGTAAGAACGAGGAAGCCGATACGTGAAGCATCCAGGATCCAGTACGCATAATCCGAATTTGACTTAAGCTCGCGCGTCAGCATTTCGTCGACAAAAGCAACTTCATCTTTCACCGCGAGCAGGTTGTAGTTCTCGAAATCACTGATGCCGCTCATTCCTTTGTCGGACATAGCCTTAGCCGCACCCGAAACTTTCGTTCGCAACAGGGCGAACGAAACATCATCGAGATACCCGGAAGGAAACAGGCCATTGTCGTATTGCCATTTGGCGAGCAGCACTGTTTCGCGCATATCGAATGCGTCTGCTTCGTTGAAAACTACGTTCCCGATATACGACTTGATCAGCATGATCTCCTGCGTGGTCGTAGTTTGCGCCTGGATCATGTCGGCAATTTTTTTATTGCCAAAAGCCATTGTTTCTTTCAGGCTCGATTCCGTAGACGTAAGGAAACAAGTGTCGAATACCGCTTTTCGTACTGCTTCGTTGGTAATGATATCGCTCAGCTTGCCGGTAGGTGCGAGCTGGTGCTGGAATTGCCATTCGTTCAGTTTCAGTACAAATTCCTTGTCGATGGCCGTTTTTTTCTTCAACCCGAAAAGCGAAGCGATTGCAGAAATTTCTGCGCTTGTAAGACCGTTATCCGTTTGGTATTTTTTATTCTCATCAATGATCGGGGTAAGCACGGCGTCATCACCGTTTTTGATCGATTCATAGGCCGCTTTATTGGCCGCTTCCCATTTTTGTTTCGGTGACGCTTCAGATGTTGCGGAGAAATCGGCGATGATCTTGTCCACGTCATCCAGTGTCACCGTTTCTATGTAACTATTTGTGGTCGTGGTGACGGTAAGCGTAACATCGCCCGTGGTTTTCTTGTTCAGGACAAGATCTCCTTTGACTTCTGCTGAGTTCGCATATTTCTTCGTGAACAGCACTTTTCCGGCAGCGCTTTTAATAGTGATGCCAGTAATCTCTCCTTCCGTTTTGAGAGACACTGTGGGTGGATCGCCGGGTGCGCGCCTGATCACCGCTGCACTTTGCTGAAGAGTGTGCGTCAACTCATGTGCGAGCAATTCTTTCCCGTCTTTCGATGACGGATTGTACTGCCCGTTTTTAAAATAGATATCTTGTCCGTGCGCGAATGCTTTTGCGTTCACGTTCTCATTCATCTGGTTCGCATCGCCGCCCGTATGCACTTTCACTCCGCCGAAGTCGGCGCCCATCTTCGATTCCATTTCACTTCTTGTGGAATCATCCAGCGATTGTCCGCCGCCTTTGCTACCGCTGAGTTTCGATTCGAATTCGGGTGTAGTTTCCGCCTTCCCACTCCCGCTGCGGTTGATTGTTCCGCCGTTGCCGTGAATTTGTGCCGATTCTCCACCTGCTACTTTGCGCGCTACTTCATCAGCTTCCTTTTCATCTTCATCACCGGGGTGGCTGACAGCCAAAGATTTTTTTTGAATCAATCCTTTCTGTTGAACCTCCAACATTTGATTATGCACTTCATCCCAGTCATCGTGCTGACGATGAATGGAAGACTTCGCATTTATACGGGAACTACTATTCATTTATTGAATTTCTTCTGATACTTATTACTGTATGGTCACCTTGTTGGGCGTATTTGAATAATAAGGTTTAACGATCAGCGATGCCGTTATCTCTAAAGACGAATTTTTTCATAAGTGCAGATGTGTCTGCTTGCATTTCTTCTGCAAATTTTCCGGCGCTGAATTTGCGGACTGATAACGATGTTGTCATGTCTTCATGGTCACCGTCATAGCTCGTAGTTTCCGTTCGTGTAATGATTTCTTTTGTACCGTCGTGGTTCAGATCGATCACCCAGCTTTGCATGTACTCTGAAAAGCCGTCATCTCCCACTAAGTCGGCGACCAATATTTTATCAAGCAAACGATAATTTTTGTCGAATACGTAGAGATAGAGGAAATCTATAATGTGCGGAGCTGCATCGCTATACAATCGTACTGTTACATACGTGTAATTACTATCCAGAACAATCCGGTTTACAGCGTAATATGAAATGCTCTGATTGTACTGCAGTTCGAGATCTCCGGGTTGGATAAACTTTAATAAAGTTTTATCAATCGCTTTCCCCTTGAATGCGAGATTCTCAGCATACTTCTCTTTACTGATTGTATAGTCCTCATATTCATTAATTTTTTCAATCCACGCTTCGTACATGAAAAGTTGGAGCGTATCTGCAGTTGTATCGCGGAATAGAGTGATAAATTTTTGCCACTCGCTCAAAGTATCCGCCTGAAGAGAAACTGTGATTTGCAGAGGACCAGGATGCACAGTATCTGCCAGGTGAGCGACAGGTGCTGAATCATTCTTACCTGTATCCTGCACTCCACGACTTGCGGAGGTACACGCGACGATAATGACTGCAGACAGGAAAATACTATACGGGTAGCGCATCACCTGGGTGGTTTGGTGAACAATTAATTTACACAATGTTTCAGTATTTTCCAAGTTCAATGTGCGTGAGTCCACCTTTGCTGATCGCACCGTCAGGAGCTTTCGATTTCATAATAATCGTTTGGAATTTCGTGATTGCATCATAGAAGGCTTGTGTATCAAAACGGTTGGCCTGGAACTCCTGGGTCATTACGCCGGTCATTTTCCCGGCCTTAAAGCCCCGGTTTAATGCTTGTTTTGTTGCTTTTACGTCACCGGCAAGATTGACCGCACCTTCACCAACAGAACTATACAAGGTGAGGCTTCCTTTTGTTGATGGAGTTGTTAGTGTGGATCCGATTTTCTGATGTAAAGTATCACCCACCAAAATAGCGGATTGCTCCGTACCGAGAAGCGATTCACTTATTTCTTTAATGGAAACAATATCCATTGGTTGAATAACATTTACACCCGGCACAATATCGTAACCAAGCTTGAAGAGTGCGGTGTGCAGAGCAGCTACATCATCCGGGAAATTGGCGATATCATTCATTTCCTGTGATTGATGCTCGCCTACTGATAGCCACAGGCTTAATGAACCGTATTTAACAGGAGCAGTGTACATGCTTTTGACAATGAAGCCCGGGAAACCTTCGCGGATAAAACGGGACTCGTAACTGGTTCGGGCTTTGGGAACTTTCGTAATAACTGAGCTATATCCATCGACGATTTGCTGTTCTGAGTACGCCTGCCTTAATGCCTGGTACATGGTAAGTCCCTCCCTCTTCTCATAGTGCCACCATTCCCGTTTCGCCCAGCCTGCTTCAGTTTTAGCTTCCCAACCCTTGTGTGCTTTGATGCGTGCGAATCCATTGTCTTCAAGTATTTGCGTTACGTTGACGAGCTTCCTGTCATAGATCGCATTGGAAAAGAAGTTGGCTTCCTCACCCTTGGGAAATGTTTCGATGTATTGATTGTCGGGGCTTGTGCCGATCGTTGCATCCAAGGATGCCAATAGTGGCAGGTAAAGGATGAAATACATTCCGTCTTCGTGTTGGTCTTTCCGGATCGTCCATGGAAGCTGTTGACCGATATCGATAGCCCGCCCTGTCTTGTGCCATGTAATGTTATCCGCTCCTGCTGAACCGCCGGTAAAGGACAGGTCACGCGTGGTATCACCGAATCGCAGTCCGAGATCTTCGCCGGTCAGTTCCGTCACTTTTGCTTTGGCCGTATCGTAATCATCCTTGATGTCTTCATTCACGGTGTGTTTTCTATTATCAGCTAATTCCACACCGTTCTCATCTGTCTCGTTGTCTGAAAGAATGACGATGTTGGATGCAGCAGTTGAGTTGGGATTGACGGTGGTGCGACCTTCCTTTGCAATGAACCTCACACGTTGCCCGCTTACTGTTGGTTGGATTTTGTTGCTCGCAGCCTTGTAGATTCTGATAAATTGCGTGCTTACCAGGTCGAGATAGTAATCGTATACACCATCTTCGGTGTGAAGCTTGAGAATATAAGTGGTGTTCTCTTCCAATCCTGTTCCGATCAGCACTGACGTTAATGGTTTTCCGTCTTCTGCATACGTTCGCTTGAGTACATTTTTCTTGTGATCGAATATCTGCACTTTCGTACAGTCATAGGGCAGCGTGATGTCAGCAAATCGCAAGCCATGATGCATGTCCTCTTTCTGCCGGTGAATTTTTGGTTGCACTTTTTCTCCTCCCTGCTGCACCGTATGAACCAACTCGTGCGCCAGCAATTCCTTTCCTTCATTGGATGAAGTATTGTGCTGCCCGTCTTTGAAATAAACATCCTGCCCGTGCGTAAATGCTTTCGCCTGGATATTTTCACTCATCGCGTTGGCCTCAGTTCCCGTATGGATTTTTACCCCGCTGAAATCTGCGCCCATTTTTGCACCCATTTCTTTGCTGGTACTTTCATCCAATGATTGCCCACCACCTTTACTTGATTCCAGTTTCGCCTGGAACTCCGGAGTTGTTTCAGCACTGCCTTCACCTTTACGGTTAACAGTTCCTCCCGTTCCATGAACCTCGGCCGATTCTCCACTTACAACTTTTCGTGCTACTTCATCAGCTTCTTTTTCATCGGCATCACCGGGATCGCTAATGGCTAACGATTTCTTTTGCAGCAATCCTTTTCGCTGCACTTCCAGCATTTGATTGTGCACTTCGTCCCAATCATCGTGCTGACGATGAATTCCTACCGGATTATTTTTTTGAAAGTTATGATCCATGTTGCGCAAAAATTATGTCAGAATCAACATCGTTCAGTGGCCAGTATGCCGAAACCAATGAGGTCAACAGGTTCTATCTTATATCGAGTGTTGACCAATCGACCATTTCGGATTCTAAAAAAGAATCGTCGGGCGTAGGCTGTCCTGCAGTAATGTCTAAACTAATGCTGTGCCTGCCCTGTTTTAAGTAACGTGTTTCAAAGCAATCGGGATAATGAAATACGCGTCCTTCGAAGCAGTAGTGCAGGCTGTCGGTATTCACATCCCGGAAGTACTGCTGGTCATAAAACTGAAAGCTAAACCGGGTCCTTGGAATATTTTCTTTTTGATAAAAGCTGATAATATTTCTGATCTCAGCAAACAATTCCTGCTTCGTTGAATCAGTATAATCGGTAAAAAAATAAACGGTCACGTATACCTCATCTTCTTCGCTTAGATTGTTTAGTGCTGTCTGAAAGGATGGAATACTTTTCTCACTGGCCGTTTCCAGGTATTTCAAATGAGGTTCTACAAGTGCTGCGGTTTTTGGGTATCGCGGTGATATGTAATTCTTCAATTCCTCTGTAGCCTCGTAAACCCATCGCATCCCGAGGTAGTTATCAATCACCACATGATTTTCTTTGGTCATGGTGAGCTCAAATACATACCCGGGCTTTGCACGCGGGCGCGCAGTGAATTCATAACGGGGTTGTTCCAGTACCACTTCATTAAAAGAGAGGATATCAAATTCCTCGCCGTACCGCGCCTCGAGTTTTTCTTCCGCCTCTTTCTTGAGCGATTCGGGATCAGAACAGGAGATCAGTGGGACTGCCATACAAAAGAATAAAATGAAACGGATCATGTATTAAATATAGTGCATTAATGAGGTATTGGGACAACTAATAGTTTCAGGTAAACTTCCATTGCAGCCTTCTGCATCATTAACTGACGAACCAACCCAGCCTTGGCTTCCTTTTTTGCCTTTTCAATTTCCTCACCTAATTTCTCGATAGTCACCCGTGTGACTTTGCGGGCATGTTCGACATCAGCACGCAGTTCAGGGAAAGGGAAGTCGCCTGTTTTATATACCCTGTTGCGCTCCGTTGGAAGATTGCTTCCAGTCCATCCCAATGCCTCAAGCACCGCATCAGTTAAACCAAGTTCCTTCCGTTCCTTTTCGTATGCCTCAGATTGCAGCATAAGATGAGTGTGACTCAGGAAAGGCGCCATCACCTGGGTCGTGTGTGTGTAGAATGTACCCGGCATACTGGCTTCTCCTGCGAATGGAACAATATCATTAACAACAATATGGTGTATAACGGTGGACGGCTTATCTGCAGCATCCCATGCATTATAATCGTTTACACGCTTCCTGTTAATAGCGGGCGATTGAAAAGTAATCACGCGCCCGAACTTACCTTTAAAGGTTTCGTCTGTGGCGGTCCATTGTGCGAGTGCCCCACCCAGGCTATGACCAGTAAGGTCAATTTTTCTCCCCGGTGCTGCAGCATTTGCTTTTACGATGAGTTGATTGATATTGTCTTTGTTCATTTTATATTGAGTCCAGCCAGGTCCTTCGAGATCAGTATCTGTTATAAAATCCGGCGTGTTGCTCGTTCCCCTGAAAGCGATAATCGGATTCAGGTCCGTTCTCGTTTTTTGCGGAAGTATAAGCATCGCAAAGAATCCATTTCCCGGTTCATTCTCGTGATCTTGCAATATTACTTTATCATCATATCCCCAGTTTCTAAGAAGTTTAATATCTTCTTTACCTCTTTTCAAATCGAGTTTGGCTTCAGCGAGATCGTCCCCGGTGAGGGCAGAAGAAACTTTACTTTGTTCACCTAAATAATTCCTGTAGGCCATGTCATGCGCAATAAGCTCGTATTGCACTTCGCGCGTAGAAATATCTTCCTCCGGACCACGCACCTCTTGCCGGAAGGAATAATAATACACTTTGTCCTGCGCATCTGTAACACGGCACAGAATATTATGCACGCCCGGGAATTTGAAATCCGTATACTTCAGCTTGAACTCATTTGCGCCATCGACCTGCTCTTCCGTAGCCGGGACATACGCACTGCTTTGATCCCAGGGAATCAGCACGCCTCCCGACTCATACAGAATTCCCCACTCATAAGTCTCGAATACACCATTCATTCCATACCACACGGAGTCGCCCGGGTGCAATACTGTTTTGAACGGGTTACTGATGTAAATACCCTTGCTGTCGGGGTTATACAGGTTGGCTGGCGTGTCAATATATGCCGGCGTTTCTTCATTCTGAAATGTAATTCCTGCTTTGCCCAACAACATTAATGCAAATTCCCAACTCCTTCCGTCCATGTCGCCATTGATATCGTCGGCCATACTTCCTGAACCTGTAGGATAATATTTCGCGCTATAAACAGCATTGATCATCTGAACCAATGCGGGCCGGTTGTTCAACACCCGGTATACAGCCTGTTCATCGGTACCCGTGCCGTATATAGCGTCGTGCATCCGCAAAACCCATGGAAGGCTTTCAACATAATCGTGTAGATTCTGAATCACCAATCCTACGTCGCTCGATGGACCCGCATTGATCCGCTTCAGGTTTTTGAGATCTTCGTCAGAAAGCCCTTTAATAATCTCAGCAGCCGCAAGTATGGCATCATAGTCTGCAGGTTCCATTCTTCTTCCGCCGGCAAATAAGAATTTTTTCGTGCGCTCCGGGAGGGCCATGACTTTCTCCCGCTTTTCAATAAGATCAGCGCGAATGTCTTTCCACAACTGACGATTGTATGCATCCTCGTCGTTCTGGGTTAACGGGCGATCAATGCCAGCCTGTTCCTTGAACAGCCTGTCAGCTTCCTGCGTGATTTTCCCTTGCTCATCCTTAGGCAGTCCTTCGTACTTGCCGTCCATTCGGCCCGATGAAACATTCTTGCCTTCGGATTTTTTAGCGGCCTCCGGATTATTCCTGGTTAGCGCATCAACCTCCCAACGGTGAAATCTGAACGTATACGTTTTGCCAGCGATACTTTCGCGGGTATAAAGAGGTGTTGGCGACCACGTGAAATCAGGATTGATTCCTGCCGCAAGCAATCCGCTTTCGGAGACTCCAAAAACCAGGCCGTAGATATAAATATTAATCGACCTTTGATCCGTGACGTCCTGCGGAATATCCTGCTCAGCAGGAAAAGTGAGCTTGAACCCCACTTTGTCATCTGCCTGCCGCTGGATTTTTTTCCGCACACTTTTTCCCTGCTGCACCGTATGCACCAACTCATGCGCCAGCAATTCCTTGCCTTCACTGGATGAAGTATTGTGCTCACCGTCTTTGAAATAAATATCCTGTCCGTGTGTGAAAGCCCTTGCATTGATACTCTTACTCATCTGGCTGGCTTCCCCACCGGTATGCACTTTCACGCCACTGAAATCGGTACCCATTTTCGATTCCATTTCACTGCGCGTTGAATCATCCAGTGATTGTCCGCCGCCTTTGCTACCGCTGAGTTTCGATTCGAATTCGGGTGTAGTTTCTGCGTTCCCGCTCCCGCTGCGATTGATTGTTCCGCCGTTGCCGTGAATTTGCGCCGATTCTCCACCTGTTACTTTGCGCGCTACTTCATCAGCTTCTTTTTCATCGGCATCACCGGGATCGCTAATGGCCAACGATTTCTTTTGCAGCAATCCCTTTTGCTGTACCTCCAGCATTTGATTGTGCACTTCGTCCCAATCATCGTGCTGACGATGAATGTGAGTATGCGCGTTTATCCGGGAGTTATCATTCATTTGCTAAAATCTTTTAACCGGCTAATGAGACATCGCCGGCATTAGAGAAACGTGGCCTCCGTTATCGAACACGCATCCATGTGTAAATGCCCAGCATTATCCGGGGTATAACAATAGATCAATTGTCCAACGTTTCAAGTTGCGTCATCTTGTATATTACTATTTCGCTTCTTGCTTCGTACATGTATTCTCTCGTTCGGATCCAGTGAACGCGGATCTTTTGTCCCGGGTCGGGCTGCTTGCCTTCCCAATACTGGTCCATCAGTTTTCGGTCATCAAACAGGATCCAGAAGCTATGGTACCACCCCTGCTCGTCGCGAAGGATAAGATGCAGGTAATCGCCTCTCTGGATCTCAACGAACGTTCCCGTCACTGTTCCTTCGGTGAGCATTTTCCCTTTCTCTTCGTACAGGACGGTATCTCCATCGTAATCTTCTCCATAATACTTCCGGGGGCCGCCGGTATCGGGAGCTGCTGCGCGACCGCTTTCATCCGGCAACGCCGGGTTGATGCTGTCTGCCGGTGCAGGTAAAGGCGTATCGACCGCAGGCGGTGGCGAATCGGTTTTGTCGTCTTGCGTTTCCAGACTTCCGCAGCCTGAAGCAAGAGCGAGTAGAATTAAAGAAGAACGCAGCAGAAATCCCTTGTCCATTTTCTGTCCAGTTTAATTTAGTATGCTTTCCATCCATTCTTGGCCTTCTCCGGGATATATTCCCAGTGCCATGTTTCGGTAGAAACGGTCCGTACGAAACCATGGGAGGGCCCGTTCTTTATCAGCCAGGCGTACGCGCCAGGCTCCAGGTCTACTTCGATATCGACCGCATACCCGGCCTGGTGTTCGGAATTGCCTTCTTTGGCTGCCTGCCCTGCAGGCAAAGTGTCGTATAAATATTCCTGGTGCTTGTAATCACGGAAGCCGCTTCGTATGTACAGGTTAATACCATCGAGTCTTGCGTCGCTTGCCATTGCAAGGAATTTGTCGGTCGCCACGCTGGGCCGCAGCTGGCGTTGTCCACCACCTTCGCCTACAATTTCCAACACATCGGTCTGCCCTTCGTAATTGCCCTTGCGCCAGGTGGCATTGCCATCTTTAAAGTCGGCCCAATTTTCGACAAGGTTAGCCGCCTTCGTCCATACCTGGTCTTTGGTCGTGTCTTCTACCGTTTTTCCGTTGTCTTCTTTAGTATAGGCAACTTTGACGAAGCCTGCTGCATCGAGCGGCTTGCCCGACACTTTTGGATTGGCCCCTTGCTTCGTTTCCTTTACGATCACGAATGATCCCTGGGCCAAGTTTGTGCCTGCCGGTTCGAATATGGGTATGGGCGCGCTTCTCGCGGAGGCGCCTTTGAGCACTTTAAAATTGGTACCGTCGGCGGCTCCTTTCAAAGTGGAAGTGATCCAGAAAGGTGCACGCTGCATCCAGGCATTGTTTTTTGCATCCTTCACTTTTACGACTTTCACCCTGATCACTTTTTTGTTCGGGTAGTTGTCGTATTCCTTACCGTTATCAAGCACTTGTATGGTTGATCCTTCAGGAATCGTATTCGAGATGGCGGGAAGCATTTCATCGTAATATACACCCTTTTCGGTAGTGATCTTCGCCACTGCGGCGCCCACTGTTTTATGGTGCGTATCCGTCGATTCGAACTTTGCTTTTCTTATGCCCATGGTCTCGCCGATCATCTTTCCTTCTATCGAAGTGCTGGAGATCCAGCCGAACTCGGTGCCGGTTTTCTTATCCACCACAAGCGCGTATACTTTACGGTCCTTGAAGTTATCCCTCACCACCTCTTTGGCGAACAGCTCCGTGCCTTTGGGAATGGACTTGGGTCCGGAAACGTCGGAAGGGGCCGAACGAATGCTGGCCGAACTGGAAATGATCTTGTACATTTTCGTCGCGTCGGGCTTGTCGCTGATATTCGACCGGGTCGTCCAGCCAAGACTTTTCCCGGCTTTGTCAGCCACTTCCGCTACCGCAACTTCTTTAAAGCCTCCGCCTTTCTGCTTCTCGAGGTGTGTCCCTGTTGCGATGATCGAAACCGGGGTATTCAGGGGAATGGTCGACTTTGTGACATCGTAAGCTTTCCCGACAACTTTCATCTCAGGTGTAAACGTGTTTTCTCCGTCTCCCCGCGTGATTTTAAACAATGGCGCATCTACTGAAGTAGTGAAGGTTTTGCCCATGAATGAATGCTCGGGATCCACCTGCTGAAAGATGTGCAGGACAAACTTTTTAGAGCTCGGCTTTATGAAGAATGTCAGTACTCCGACCTTCGTATAGATATTGAGTGTATGCAGGCCGGCGGTAGGCAGTGTGATCTCTGCCATAGATTCGCTGTTTCCTCCTTTGTAAGGGCTTTTGTCGGTATGGACCACCTTTTTAGCACCGTCCAGTATTTCTAACGAATCGAATACAATGGGAATGCCGATCTTGATGTTATAGCCCGTGTACGTTTTTTGTCGCTGGATCTTAGGGCTCACTTTCCCTTTTCCTTGCTGCACTGTATGCACCAACTCATGCGCCAGTAATTCCTTTCCTTCATTGGATGAAGTATTGTGCTGGCCATCTTTGAAATAGATATCCTGTCCGTGAGTGAAAGCCCTTGCATTGATACTCTCACTCATATGGTTTGCTTCGCCACCGGTATGCACTTTTACTCCACTGAAATCGGCTCCCATTTTTGCGCCCATCTCTTTGCTGGTATTTTCATCGAGTGAATTTCCGCCACCTTTACTTGCGTCCAGTTTCGATTGAAAATCGGGAGTTGTTTCAGCACTGCCTTCACCTTTGCGGTTGATCGCTCCGCCGGACCCATGGATCATAGCCGATTCTCCACCCGCAACTTTTCGCGCCACTTCATCAGCTTCTTTTTCATCAGCATCACCGGGATCGCTAACGGCCAACGACTTCTTTTGCAACAATCCCTTCTGCTGTACTTCCAGCATTTGATTGTGCACTTCGTCCCAATCATCGTGCTGACGATGAATTCCTACCGGATTATTTTTTTGAAAGTTATGATCCATTCCGCGCTATGTGCCTTTGGGTTTTGATTTGACACTCCAGTTCTGAGGTGTGTATTTGGAAATATTGGGATATGGAACATCCGGATCATTGATCAGGAAAAGATTTCCACCAGCAGTGCCAACACAAACCAATCGGTAGCCATTGGTCTCCTCACCTTTCTTTTCATATTTGGCCTTGTTTCCATTTTCGTCCGGGTGAAAATCCTGTCCCTTGATAAAATTCTCAGGTTTGTACCATCCTTTACTTATATCACCTGCGTCCGCGTACCTGAACCCTTCAGCGAGATAATTAATCCAATGGGCCGGCCATTTCCAGTAGACATTATCAGCAATTTTCTTGTCTACATATTTTTTGTCGATCTCTGCCATTTTTGTCTTCCGAACATCATCCTTTGTCTTTGAGTCTTTGGCATTAGGATATAATTTATTCAATGCCTTATCCAGTTCTTCAACATCTTTTGCCTTCTCTTTATCCCAGGCTTCCTGTCGCTTCTTAATGTTGTCCTTTGAATAATAATCAATACTTACGCTGAGGTTGGTATAGTCGTAAGGACTCACTGTTGTTTCCTCACTCAACAAGTCGCGACCATGTTCAAAAATCGCCACAGACGATGGACCGGATTGAAAAGATTCTATTGACGATTTTATTCCAGTTCGTATCTTATCTGTAACCTGGTTGCTTTTGCCGGGCACTTCAAGGGCTTCATTTTTAGCGGCATTATACAAGTCAGCATAATTATTATACTTCGACATCATGTAGGAATGCGGTGTTCCGGGGCCAAAATCGTCCCAGGCATCGAGAAGTGTTTTGTCCTTCTTCTTGATGTCGCGATTGAACGCAACGCTTATTGTTAACTTTTGTGCTGTGGCGTAGGTTGTATTTTCATTGTACCCGAACGCAGCCGTACGCAGCAATTCATATTGGGTGACTGGTTTCTTTTCTTCGCCATTGTCCGAATACGGGAAACGCAATAACTCAAACTTACCCTTTGATGCATCTTTTTTATCTACCTGCCACAAAAGAACAGATTCACTCAAAGGGTCATAACCTGGCTTTGAAGTCTCTTCGGGCGGTGCTGGTTTGTGAAAGAGAAATTCTCCTTCCGTTGTGTAATAGAAGCCCGGTGTCGATTCTAACTCCATCACAAAGTTCATCATGTATTGCTGCAATGCCGCGTAACCTTCCCCATCAACTTTTTCATCAGCCTTTCGTTTGGCTTCGGTCACAAAAAGCAGCATTCCTTTTTCTCCCAGTTCCTTGTTGAGTTTATCGCCGAGTGCTCCTTTGGACAACCGCTCAATGACTTTGCTATCGGCGTGCGCTGCCATGTACTTGTGAAGTGCCAGCGCACTGTAGCCAGACAGTATCTTAATAATCGCGTCCTCCAGCAACTTCGTCCGGTCCGCATTTTCCGGTTGTTCAAAAATCTGCTGCTCCCTGATTTTCAGAACTTCCTCGATCGACAATGCATCGATCTTTGGAGAGAGCACGGACCATAAGTAATCCTGCCCGTCCTTGAATTTATACGAAGCAAATAAAGTCGCAAGGTCAGTCAGGGACAAGCCATCCAGTTTATTCTGATCTTTTATAATTGTACAAATGGCGTTGTCTACATCCGCATCTGAATTGGTGTTGGAGTAATCAACAAGTTCGCTGGCTGTTTTTGCACTTAACAATTCGCGCACCGTTTTGAGTTCCGGTGTTACGGTTTCTGTTTCCTTGAATTCAGTATCGGCAAAAGCACTGCGGCACTTCTTATCCAGGTCTTCGCTGGTTATAGTACCGGAGCTGAATCGCAGGCTTCGTGCTTCCTCGTCCATTTCCCCTGCAAACGTTGATGACTCAACCTTGTTGTACTCCTCGTCATTGATGCTCTTTTCCGAAGGATGGAGCGCTTCATTAGTGAGATACACCCGGTAATTGTGCATGGTCCAGACAAATTTCTTATCCGTTTTCATTTTGCTGATCACCTCATCCCGCATTCGCTCCATGAGCTTGATCTTGGTTTCAATTTTCAAATACTCATCCGATTCCCGCTTGTGTAACTTTTGTTCAGCACGAAGAACGCTGATTTGGTTTTTGAAATATTTCTTCGCCGCGCCAAGTGTGGGATTCTTATCGCCTTTCCGTTGTATGGCACGACTCACTCCTGATTTTCCCTGCTGCACCGTATGCACCAACTCATGCGCCATCAATTCCTTTCCTTCATTGGATGAAGTATTGTGCTGTCCATCCTTGAAATAAATATCCTGTCCGTGAGTAAACGCTTTTGCGTTTATACTCTCGCTCATCTGGCTTGCCTCTCCACCCGTGTGCACTTTCACGCCACTGAAATCGGCACCCATTTTCGATTCCATTTCACTTCTCGTGGAATCATCCAGCGATTGTCCGCCGCCCTTGCTGCTTTCCAGTTTCGATTGAAACTCCGGTGTGGTTTGTGCACTTCCTTCACCGCTCCTGTTGATCACTCCGCTGCTGCCGTGAATTTCTGCTGACTCCCCGCTGACCACTTTCCGCGCAACAGCATCCGCTTCTTTTTCATCACTGTCCTGGGGATCACTGATCGAAAGTGATTTCCTCTGCACCTCAATCAACTGCTCGTGCACTTCATTCCAGTGATCCTGCTGCCGCTGAATTTCTGCCCGTTTATTTTTTCGTGAAATGTATTCCATGAACAATTGATTTTGACAAAAGAGAATATGTTTTGCATTCAGGATGTCCTGTATTTATGGTGCGTTGTAATCGTCGCCATAGTAACGCACATTGATAGACGGTTTTGACAACACGTAACCTGTGTCCTTGCGGATATAATATGCACCGGCGTTATTCATGGAATCAACAGCGCTGACAAAATTTATTCTCAGTGTATCCGCCGATGCTGAAGCAGGAGAAAGAAACTGGTCCCGGAAAGATTGAATCAATGTGTAATTGCCGTCTTGCTTTTTTATGATCCAGCTGTCGCGCCGGTAATTCACGGTATCGCTGCTTGTCAGCAGGATCAATTGGTCTTGCCCGGCAGATGGAAAATACGTTGGCGGATCGAGATACTGAATATAAATACTGTCTTCACGTGGTGTCATTTTTTTTGCAAACTGCATTCCATACCAGCCGCAAATGGAAACATCCAACGCAAGAAGCATATCTTCATCAAAGGTTATTTGGCGTCCGTCGATAGCCAACACTTTCGACAACCGGTAATTTTCTCCCTCCCACACATACTGAAGCCTCAGATTTGTACGCTCGCTATACGAATAATACAATGGGGTTTCCAATTCAATTGCGCGGTAGCCATTTGACTTTTCATCGCCGGCGTCCAGGCTGATCACTGATTCAAAATGCTGTATTTTTTTCTGTTGCGGAGAAAGCTCAAAAATCCAGGCTCCGGGCAACCCACTTCCCATGCACGGCTTTTCCTGTGCCAGCAGGTGCCGTACTGCATCGTCGGTGAGACTGAGATACGTCAGTGAAAAACAAGAGGTGTCGCAGGAATTCAGGCCGGGAGCAATTTCACGGCACTCGAATCCGAGTTGCTTCAGAATAACGCTCTGATCATCCGCCGGAGCCTCTTTTTCTCCACAGGAAAAAAGAAACGCCGCGAAAAGGGCCGGGAAATATTTCACAGATATTTTCATCACCTGGCCACTATTTCTTTGATGTACGTTTTCGTTGCGGTGGGCAGTGTCGTAAGATCGGTGAACACGAGCCCGGCCGTAGGTTTGACTTTCTTAGCAGCAGTAACAGCGCTCTCAAAAGTAGATGGTAATGTATTGTACGCTGCCCAAACAAACTTCTTCTTCTCCAGGTTATCGGTCGGGAATTGGCTTCCAACATATTTACTGGCGTAATCCAGGTAGTGTCCCAATACTCCGGCAACAATTTTTATACACTCCTTTGGATCATCCCGCGAATCCACGTCTTTGGTCACCTGCTTTCCATTTTCAGTAACGGTTTGTTTGACCGTTGGCTGTATTGTTACACCTGCCTTATTCTTAGCCCAGTTGATTCCAATAGTTTTTGTTCCGGATGTAACCTGTCCTATGCCGCGCACAGCAGCGTTAGTGGGATTAACAGTGGCCTTAAAGTCTCCCGACTCCACGGCCGTTTGCGCTTTCACATCACCCGGCGTAAACAGGTATGAAGGGGTCGTTGCCTTTAGTATTTTCAAAACATCATCATTGATAAAATCCTGATCGTATTGATGGAAGAATTTTTTCTCCGAGTCAATCTTTTTTCTCAGCGGAATGTATGTTTTCAACGCCGACAGGAATTTGGTAATTACGCTCTTGGTGCCCGAAGTAAATTTTCCGGTGATCGCGTCCCTGTCTTTTTCCTCATCGGCAATTTCTGTTTTATATTCATTAACCGGAATAGCAAATGTTTTCCCGGTCTGCTTCTCATCGTTAATCCCCTTCGCGAGTGAATCCCAGCGTTTGGTATTGATCAGGCTGTCAAGCGGTGTTTCATTTCCTTTTCTCCATTCTTTAATGACATTGATCTCTCCCAGCGTTTTGTTCCTTTCCGCATACCGGTTCTCAACCTGTACCCATTGTCCGCTGGCTGCGCCTTCCGCAGCGGGAACTATTTTGCTTTTTACCGACTTCACATCTGCCAGAAGGATTTGGTGCCCGGCGGCTTTGGCTCCCGCGGCTAAAGTCTTACCGGGAGGGTCATGCTGTTGTCTTTGTATTACACCTTTGCGGTTGATCGTCCCTCCGGCTTCGTGAATGGCTGCCGGTTCACCCTGCGAAACTTTGCGTGCAACTTCATCTGCTTCTTTTTCATCGGCATCGCCCGGATCACTTACCGTCAATGATTTCTTCTGCAGCATTCCGTTTTGTTGCGCTTCGACCATTTGCTCATGCACTTCATCCCAGTCGTCCTGCTGGCGATGAATGTTGGATTTCGTTCTCTCGCTGCTATTTTTCATGACGCATACGGTTCTTTAATTTACGGAACTGGCCGAAAGCTAAATTTCGGGAAGTTTCAGGAGAAAAGCGCGGACAATTCGGGGCCTGAATATCTCCGAAAAAAGCAAGTGACTCAACCATAATTTGCTGAATACCAAAGTAAACAAGTAAATATTTCATCCGTTTTTTCACAGGATGCTTTTCCTTATGCAATTACTCCGCAGGTTGCCACACTACCCTTCCCGAAGCGTTCATGTATCCCATGTTCCGTGTACCATTTACACTGCCGTGAGGTTGTGTGTAAAACGGCAGGAAACTGTAAAGAGGTTCACCCCAGTAATAAAGCGATTGCGAAAGCTGTTCACCTTTTTCGTTGTACAAAATCCAGTGATCATTGATCACAGCCCATATCGCGCGTTCTTTTTCGAAGTAATAAAAACGCTCACACTCCATCGGCAGGATCAATTTTCCCGTAGTGTCAATCAACGAATAAGTCAGTTGATCATCGTTCCTCACCTTCACAATTCCCGATGGATAAAGCCACGCACAGCTTTCGTACTGCGGCGAAACAATAAAATGCCCGTCCGTTCCGATAATACCGGCACGGCCATTCATGCGTACTTCTGCCCAGTAACCGTAGAACCCGCTTGCTTCCTCAAACTTTGGAGGAATAATCCACCTCCCTTTATGATCAACGTATCCCCACAACCCATCGTGTCTCACGGGTATGTGCGACTCCAGGTGATCGACAAACACAACTGCGGTTGAATCAAATGCATCGGGGAATAATAAATTTCCCTCGCGGCTGATGAACCGCATTTTTCCACCGAAAGTCCCCCCCGTAAAACTGCGGTAGCGGTACGTGACACTTGTGAACGGAAAATCAGAAATTCGACGACCGGTTGAATCAATCACAAACCATCCCGAATCACTTTGCACAGCAGACAACCCGTTAAAAAAATAGTCTTCAACTGCCCGGTACATACAGGGAACAACCGGTTTGCCCGCAGAATTGATGTACCCCCACTTCCCGTTTTTTTTAACGGATGCGAGGTGTTCCCGGAATACACGGACCTCTTCATAGGAAGGTTGCACAATAATGCTACCCGTAGAATCGAGCAGTCCCCAGAGATTAGTCGTTCCCCGGAAAAACATCAGGTTCTCGTGACAGTAGGCGACAGAAATGATACCTTTTGATTGGTAAGACATTTCTTTCCCATCAGGAAAGAGCATATACTTTTCCTTGCCGCGGATTGCAAGCGACGGAACACAATCAAAATCGCTGATAAAATCGAATGCCGGAGCAACAATGTATTTGCCTTTTTCATTGATTACACCAAAGAGTTTGTCTTTTGTGACGATCGCGCGGTTGTGCTTAAAAAGACCAGCCTGATCAAAAGAAAAAGGTATGATCACTTTTCCTTTTTGATTGATATATCCCCATTTTCCGTTTTGCAATACCGGGTAAAGAGTATCAACACCTGACCTGGCCAGAACTGAAACCGGGCTCCACAGCAGTATAGCAGAAACTAAAACAAAAACAAATGCATTACCCGGTCCGTTACGCATACGTATCGATGAACTGAACAAATATACTGCCGGAATACGTGACAAATTAAAGTTTGCCTTCCCAACGATGATATTTGTCTTCAAAATACATATACAAGTGAGGCCTTAACTTTGCAAAGCGCTCCGGGTCGGAGAAATACAACATGAACGATTCAGCGTAAAGCTCATCCAGGTTTTTTTCTCCGTACGTCGTCGGCCTGTCTACGTCATCCTCTGTTCCTATTGTTTTATAATCTCCAAAATCACTCTGAACAGCTTTTTGAAAATCATTCGAATCCATATTTTCTTCAGGTGCGATCACACCATAGCTGGCATTGTAATAATTTTCACCTGGAAATATATGTGGTGATGCCCCTGAAGCAGTTTTTTCACCGGAGGCATCCAGGCTGGTGTTGGCTTTTTCAATACTATCCTTCAGCTTTTTTAGTTTTTCACCATCCGGTTTTCCATCTTCTCCCGGAGTAATGGCGGACAGAGCCGCTTTATACGCTAGCTGATCAGGGTGGTGTTTTAAAGCAAGCTGTAATAACAATTTTGCATCCGGAAAAGCTTTTATCATTCGTTCATCGGGTTCCGACTCAATTCCATACTCGAGCACCGATTCGGCCCGGATCTGGAGATCAAGAAGGGCCTCTTCTTTTTTAATTGCATCCGTGTAAACGACAAGCTTGTTTGCAATTTCGATAGTCAGATCAGAAACACCGGCCAGTGTTTCTTTACGCAAGGACTTTTCTTTAACCTCCAATTTACTTGTGTCGTACGTTTGGGCCGCCGTCCTGCACAGATCAATCAGCGGTGGCACTTTCATATCCGGCACGCCCATCAAAGTGCCTTTGATCCTGATCGCTTCATTGACATACGCCTCATCGGAACTGCCCATGATCATCAGATCTATACCTATGGAGGTGCCGATTATATCAGTTTCCAGGGTCTGGAATTCCTGTTCAACAGATTTCCCTGTTTCAACCTTAGCCAGGTCGAGTTCTGCTTTTTTATCCAGGTACGCCTTCATTTTCGGCAAATAGGTTTTATCCGCATCGTCCTGTACTTTTCTGTATTCCGCGAGCGCCAGGGAAAACTCCTGGTACGCCGGCGTGGCCATTACTTTTTTCTGAGTCAGCACCATGTCCTCCGCATGTCCTATCTCATGCATAATAATTGATTCGAGGTAGCTCGCTGTACCTGCCGTGGCATCACCAAGCACCGTATTCGAATTTTTGAAGGCTTCATCGTAAACAATGATCACGTGTTGATCCGGAAAATATTCTGCGAGTGTATCCGGTGTAACATACTCCGGAACAAAGTGCTCTTTTCTGCGTGCCGCGTTATCCTGACTCATCTCGGCACGGCCAATCCTCAGGCCACTGATTGTTTTCAACACGGCATCCGGCATCTTCAGAAACGCACCCGTCACCTGTGTCTTTTCATCCGACTCCAATTGGTCCCATGCTTTTGTCTCCATGTCGGGGTATTCCTTTTTATTCATGAGGATGCTATCCACAAAAGAAATATTATTCTTCAGCAGGAAGTCCGGATCCTTCTGGGCCGTTACAGTTTTAACCGGGCCCAATCCCTCAATGTAAATATGTTGTTTTTCATCCTCTCCCTTGTTTGTGATCCGGTACATCCGGTCGGTTTTAATTTCCTCGAGAGCACCTCGCTTTTCATCAGGGTTTTTATCGGGAATAAAATTTTGATCTGTAAATCCCATCTGCGTAAAATCGACCCGTACCGTGATCGATGTGTCTTCATTCAGGGTTGATATGAGAATGGCATACACGAGATTTTTTAAGTAGGGCTCGAGCAGCGGATCAACGTTTGCAAAATGAGTCCGGTTGATGAGCGTTCTTTCCAAAGGACCATCTTCACTCTGGTAATTTTTTTCGGAGCCCGGTTCGAAATGCTGTTGGAAAAGCACTTCTCCTTCCTGCGCGCTGGTTACACTCCCTCCATGCATGGTAATGTCTGTTTTTTTCAAATCCGCAACGCTGCCCAGGCCTTCAAAGTATGCTTTGGTCGGAATCTCAATGGTGTCGCCGGGAACAACCGAGGTCTTATGGTTGTGCGCGATAATTGCATTGGAGATTTCAGCAACTTCTTTGGCAGGTTGTGTTTGAACTACAGGCGCGTACTTATTACGTAATTTCAGCGCGATCGCATAGATGGACTTCTCATCCTCGGTAACCGTATGGTTTTCCCATTGGGGATCGCCCGGTTTCCGTTGAATTTTCCTGCTCACACCGCCGTCCTTCTGCTGCACCGTATGCACCAGCTCATGCGCCAGCAATTCTTTTCCTTCACTGGAAGAAGTATTGTGCTGTCCGTCTTTGAAATAAATATCCTGGCCGTGCGTAAATGCTTTCGCATTGATGTTCTCGCTCATCTGATTGGCCTCACCACCGGTATGTACTTTCACATTACCGAAATCGGCACCCATCTTCGATTCCATTTCGCTGCGCGTGGAATCATCCAGCGATTGCCCGCCACCTTTGCTGCCTGACAATTTCGATTGAAACTCAGGAGTTGTTTCGGAGCTGCCTTCACCTTTGCGGTTGATTGTTCCTCCCGTTCCGTGAATCATAGCCGATGCTCCACCCATAACTTTTCGCGCAACCTCATCGGCTTCTTTTTCATCCGAATCACCGGGCTCACTGGTTGCCAGCGATTTTTTCTGAACTTTTTCCTGCTGCTGAACTTCCAGCAACTGGTTATGCACTTCATCCCAATCGTCGTGGTGACGCGAATCTTCTTTCGCTTTCGTATTGCTGTATTGTGGTCCCATTGTAATACCGTTTAGCGCACCCGGCCAAATCAATTTTCAAACCGCTTGTCCAGCCACTCCAGTGTTGCTGAAACCCTTCGTGCATTTGCATGAATGTCGCTCCTGAAATTCAAAAAGAAGGCCTGTGCATAATCCTCACTTGAATTAACATTCTCCAAAATACGATGTTGTTCTTTCGTTATTCCGTACGGAGCATAAACCGGCAAATACTTCAGGCTATCAGGCGACCAGGAATAAAGCAGTCCATAGCGCTTGTTGAGCAATACAACACCCTCTGCAAGATCGCAGGTCCCGTTCCTGTACAGGTCCCAGTTTTCTTCTCCCTTCGGGGACAAGTGCTCTGAATCATATGCATTGCAAAGCCAGTAACAGGCATTGTAATGGACAATGATTCCGTCTTCATTTCCTGTTGAGTCGCGCGGCAGAAGATTGATTGTTGTTTTTCCTTTGAGTGTGCCGCTGATGTCGACAATTTCCCGTGCGTTCAGAACGCTGTGAACTTTTCCTTCCACGAGCCTGTATATCCTATGCTCGCGCATACCAATGTCAGTAGTTCCCCCTGCTTCTGAAACAGTTTCAAATATTTTGAAATTCCCGCAATTCAGAAAAGTGATAACAGAGTTTTCATAAAACGAAGATTCTTCACTGTGGAAAATCATTCTGCAGTTACTTCCTTCGGATTTCAGAACAAACAGCAGGCTGCTGTGTGCCAAACCTCCGGCCACAAATATCCATTCCCTCGCAGTATCGCCATCCAGGTTTTCGCGGTAGCCGGTAATAAACGGTGAAGAGGTAAAATTACTATCCGAAAAATTCCGGATATCAAATTCCCCAACAGGTAATGCATTTGCCAATGCCACGTAGAGTTCACCAATGGCAGCGCTATCTGATGATGTTGAGGAATCCATTGCCAGCGACCAGATCCAATCCACCCATTCCGTGTTCAGTACAGGAACTTTATCCTGACTGGTCAATTTCAATTCCGGATGCTGCAACGACGCATTTCCATTGCCACATCCAAAAGAGAACAGGCAAAGTATCAACAGAAACATCCATGCAGTTTGTTTCATTTTATCCGAAGATCGCGCGTCAATTAAATACATACATGGTGGATTCGAGTTGACCGGGCACTAACCTGATTCTCTTTTTCCACGCCTTTGTTTTGCTCAAACCGGTTGTAGGCCATTTTTTTGCTGTGAGAAAACTGTAGACAGCCGCATTCTCTTTCACTTCATCAATCGGGTCTTTGGTTCCCGTATAATAGCTGCTGATCTTTATGCTGTCACTGGATTTGGAAGAGTAATGAGAATACTGAATACCGGCATCGGAAGGTGGTGTTACATTCCACGCGGCAAGAACTACATCACGGACCTGTATAACATCAGCACTTGGATTATTGTCGTCCAATTGCTTTTTAGCAATAGTATATTGGTTCGCACCGTACGCCTGGTAAGCACCACCGGTAACGATGTTGTACAGGTCGGCATCGTACGCCGGGCTTTTAACCCGAAGTACCATAGAATACCAGATGTATTTGATCTGCTCGGCGGTTCCTGAATAACCGGCGCCATGCACCTCGCCATAAATTGTGGCAATTAATTTTTTCTGGTTTTCAGTAAGCTTCTTGGGATCTGGCTTGGTTGGAACAACACCTATGTTCGGATCTTTCCACCCGCGAAGCAAAATGAGGCCATTGCCAATAACCCCGGTTTTTACTTCTGCGTTGAGTTGCTGCAGTTTCTTCGAGAGATTGCCATAATTGGTTTCATTGTCCTTGACAGTAGACTTTGAAAACCCTTCTATAGTGTCGCCTGACTTTACCGGTTCCAGGTACATCTTCCCCTTCAATCCGGGTTCATCAACTTCCCATTGATCCATAATAGCCTTCACGGCGTCGTAATTCTTAAATTTCTCCCGGAGCAATGTCAGCTCTGATTTTTTGAAAATGATGGTGTAAGGCTGCAGCGTATCCATGGCAAATAATTTCTGCGTCCCTACACTATTCTTGCCTTTATATGCCCCGATTATGTAAAGCGCCGAGGCCGGTGAATTGAATATATATTGAAAAGTGCCATCGGTCATTTTAGTTGGCTTCGCTTCAGTTACCAACGTGCCATCTACTTTAAAGATTTTCATGTTGTCGACATCGGAAGAAATATCCACGTACACCGTATGTAGCCAGTCGCTCAAAGGTTCACGTTGGATCCTCTGCCTTTGCACCGACGATCCCGGGGTGGCTGACACTTGCGCATTACCTCCCGAAGTTACTTTTCGCGCCACGTCATCTGCTTCTTTCTCCTGTTCATCTCCCGGATCTGAAATTGTCTGCGATTTTTTCTGAACCTCCAGCATCTGGTTGTGCACTTCATCCCAGTCGTCATGCTGGTTTGATTTTCCACCTGTCTTGATCCGTTGCTGGTTCATCATCTATTTTTTATTTGCAGCTGAACGATTCCTGTTCAGCACCATATTTTATGCGCTCAAAAATATATCGTCGCTCCGGGAAGCAGTTTCCTGATTCTGTCCATTTCACGTTCTGCGAAATTATTTCCACGCAGGTTAAGTTCCTTCAGGTTGACCATGCTTTTAATTTCATCCGGCAGGGTCGTAAGCTGGTTACCTGAAAGATCGAGCCGGGATAAAGAAATCAGTTCACCTATCCGCGGAGAAATATGCGTAATGCTGTTGCTTCTGAGATCGAGCGTTTGCAGTGAATCGAGCTGAAACAATTCATCAGGCAATTCAGTAATTTGATTGAATCCGAGATACAGTTCGCGTAAAGCTGTCATCCTACCGATCTGTGCAGGAAGGAATTTCAGTGCATTGCCATACAGATCGAGGGCGTTGAGCCGTTGAAGATCACAAACAACTGACGGAAACGTATCGAACTTGTTCGCCGCCAAATTAAGCCGCGTTAGTGTCGTTACTGATGAGAATGCATCCGGCAACCTCGTCAGCGAATTTCTGGCCAGGTTCAATTCCGTGAGATGCGGAGGAAAACTGTCCGGCAAGTTGCTGAGCTGATTTCCGCTCACGTCGAGTGTAACCAGTTCACGCATGGCATGAATGAATCCGGTAGTGAAGTAAGTGTATTGTCGTTCAGGTACAATTCCTTCAATGACGGCAACCGGCAAATGCTGATGGGAAATGCTGCGAACTCATTGAATCCGGCCTGGATCGAAACCAGGTTGTCCAATTCTCCAATAGAAACAGGCAATACGCTCAGTTTATTTTCGATGATAGTCAGCCGGCGAAGATTCTGCAACGCACCGATTTCAGAGGGAACCTGTTCAATGTTATTTCCGGCCAGGTTCAAATGCTGGAGGCAGGAAAGATGGAAAACCTCTCCTGGTATTTTTGCAATGTTACAGTTGATGCTCAATGACTGGAGATCGGATAACTGAACCAGCTTTCCGGCCGAAGCCTGGAATGAAGTGTCATCAAGGGCCAGTACAAAAACTTTTCCTTTTGTATAACTCAACGCGGAATCGATTGACCGGAATTCATCCTGAACTGCGAGTGTATCCGGGGCAAGCAGTTCCGAACATTCATGCTGACCCGCCGGCTTTTCAGAACAGGAAATCCAGATCGCTACGCAAAAAAATAAAAAGACACCGTTACGGCACATCGAAATCCGCATCATCTTTATTATTTGTAAGTTCTTTTACCTTGGTCTTGATGTAGTCAATCATGGCTCCGATATACTTACTCGTGCCTTCCCGTATATCATGATAAAGTACAACAATTTTAGGAGCCGATGTTGTTTCACCCTTCCACTTTGCGGCTATCATGTTTTTTATCCCGGCAAGCATATTGCTTTTAAGATGGTCCAGCGTGCTTCCTCCCGTATCACCATCAATATCCCACAGTAAATTTGTCAGCTTCAGCTTATCATAAACCTTGGATTCTGCGTCACCATAATCTCCTCCCGTAGGTCTCACGTACTTAGTCTCCTCTCCTGTTTGTTCTTTAATGTACGTCTTTGCATCTGTCATCTCCTTCTCGAGGTTACCCTTCTTATTCGTGGTAATGTGATTTTCGTGATCCACCACAGTTCCTCCTGTGTGAATACCTACGATATGTCCATCCGTGTGCATTCGCTTGACCAACTGTTTCCCGATCGGACTGTTACCGCGATGCTTGAGTCCGGTTTGAACAAAAAAACCGCCCTTTACTCCTTTTTCCTTGAGCGTATTGAGCACGTTTTCGGTGTAGTTTTTTCCCGCGCCCAGGGCAGCTACGTGAGGGCCATCGTCAAATGTCAGTACGAATGTATGCTTAGCAGGAGTTTCCTCCGACTGTGATTTATTATCTGTCTCATCTCTGTGATCAGTAGTAGTGGTTTCCTGATCAGTCGTACCGTCACCTCCTTCACCCGATGATGATTTCGGACCCTTCATCTCTACTCTCCAGTATGTTTTGCTACCTGAAGTAAAACTTGCAACACGATACTCTTCCCATGCACCAATCTTCACAAGGATAGCTTTGCGCCGGAGCGCCTCTGCCTCTGTATCGTAATAATAAGCTTTCGTCCCTTCGTGATCCTTCACCCACGGATCCCCCTTCACATTCTGTCTCTGCACTTTGTCAACAGAGCGTTGAATACTGGTTCCTGCTGTTTTTTTCTGTACTTGCAGCATCTGGTTGTGCACTTCATCCCAATCATGATCCCGGTCATGAGTACCACTCTTGCTTTTGTTCAGCCGCTGCGTTTCCATATGAAATAAGTTTAACCCGGTTAAATCACAGTTACCACTATCAACAGCTTCCGTTCACCAAACAGTATCGTGCGCATATTTTGATGTGCCCCTCGCAGGTTACGGTACAAAATCGTACTCAGTTGCGGAGACTGCGCAGGTATGATTGCTGTCATTAAATAAAAAACCATCAAATCCCGGCGGAAGCCAAAATGGAAATGATGCTCCGTAATCATTCCTGTCGATCGTGCTGAAAAGGATCGCAAGATTTTCCTCCGCATTGTTCTGCAGGAAAACCGTTCCGTTTGAACCGGAAATTCCAATACTCTCTATCTTAAGCGCCTTACCGGAGCCAAGCGTAATTTCTTGCGGGTTGAGTTTGTCAAACGTGTAAAGAAGTACCTGTGAAAAATTAAGTGAAGCTGCCATGTGCAGATGTTTTGGTTAAGATCGCGGACAGAAAATCCGTCGCAGAACTAAGGTAAATCCAAGCATCCGCCATTGCACACACTTTTTTGGCGTGCCAAACTATCCATCCTGTGAAAAAATCTGCTTTTTAAATCACTTAGTTCAAGTGACTATCAACACATTAAATTTTTCATACAGTTCGTTTTAGCAGATATTAAGACGCGAAATTGTCCGCGAAGACATGAGGATGCCATGACCAGATATTTCTGGACAAAACCTTTACACATTCACACCTATTTCGGACTCAGCGGACCGGTAATCTTTATGGGGCAATATTCCATTCAGTAATCGAAACCGACGCCCTGAATGTACTGTCATTTAAAACCGAAACTCCGAACGTGTCGTTCAGCCAAAACGGAAGCTGCGATCCATACTTGTTGTTTGAGACTGTAGAAAACAGGATGCCAATTTCCTGTGCTCCCTTTTGCAGAATCACAGAACCACTTGTTCCCGAAATACCTACACTCTCAATTTTCCAGACTTTTCCAGCTGGCACCGATAGGGTCGGCGACGCGCCTGGGTTGATCTTCATAATGATCACCTGCGCAAAATTTAATGTTGCCATAATTCAAATAACTTTTTTTTCGTGTGATGGAATACAAAACCCGAAATGGGGGGAGCATCTAAAGTATAAGTTCCGACCCCTTGTATGAAAACTTTTTGCCGTGCCAAACTATCCATCCTGTGAAAAAATCTGCTTTTTGAATCGTCTACTTTCAGTGAGTATCAGCATGTTAATTTTCTCTTCAACATCGTTTTAGCAGATATTAAGACGCGAAATTGTCCGCGCATTTCGATTTTTTTTGACTCAAATTTGAAACCAGCAAATCACTGATTAAAAAAATATTGATTTCTAATTGTAGTAACTCCAGTCATGCCTAAAGTTCCAAGAACAGTTCTCAAAGAATATTTTCAGACAGGCGATAAGCCTTCTGCTGCACAGTTCGGAATATTCATCGACTCAACAGTGAACTTTGTTGACGACAGGGATTTCATCGGATTGCGTGAATACAATCCGGCTGCCGATTATCTTCCTGGCGACACCGCTGTATTCAATGACCAGGTTGTAAGATGTCTCAATGCAACAACGGGTCCTTATGATCCTGCAGACTGGACCGTACTTGCAGCATTTGGTTCTGTAACTTACATGGGTTCGTGGGATACACAGGCGAACGTTCCTTTTCTCCAGAGCGGCGTTGGTACGCAGGGATTTTATTACGTGGTTACCAACGCGAGTATCGATCCGGGAGACAATACTGATCTCGACGGAACGAGCGACTGGATAACCGGTGACTGGGCAATCTTCAACGGCGCCATTTGGGAAAGAGTTGATTATTCACAAGCCCCGTATGCAGCACAGAATGTAAGTTTTGTTCCAACCGTCAACATCACTTCTACAAACGCGCAGGATGCGATCGAAGAAGTATACAGTGACCTCGACACCAATAAAGCAGATAAGATCGTACCTGCCGTTACTGGAAATTTTGCCGGACTTGCCGCTGATGGTAATCTCATCGACAGTACTGTTAGCGCCACTGATTTTCTGTCCAGCACAACGGAAGCTATAAATATTCCATTTACTCCAACCGTGGATATCACGGCAGTGAACGTGCAGGATGCGATCGAAGAAGTATACAGTGATCTCGAAACTAACAAAGCCGATAAGATCATACCTGCCGCTACAGGAAACTTTGCAGGACTTGCCGCTGACGGTAATCTCATTGACAGTACCAAGAGCGCGACTGATTTTCTGCCCAGCACAACTGAAGCTATAGATATTCCATTTACTCCATCAGGCAATATCGGCGCGGGAGATGTTCAGTCTGCTATTGAGGAACTCGATGCTGAAAAGCAAGGGGTCATTTCACTCACACCGAATTTTTATCCATACGCAGATACCTCCACTTCACTTGCTGACGGTGTAATCTCCAATGAATCCAATGGAGTTGCACTCACCGTTGGTAAAGTGCTGCGCAGTGCAGCAACCAACGAAGGGCAAATTAGTTTTGGTGCAGCAGGTGACGAAGTGCGACTCACGACAGACGGATCGTTTGAAAATGAAAGCAAGTTGCTCATGACGCCAACCGATCTGAGTATGCATGGTCCGGAGGTTACCGTTGGTATCACTTTTGGTGGTCCGAATCTTCATTTGGAATCCGGAGGTATCGTCTCTCTGTCCAATGGCTTTGACACCGAACTCTTATTGAGCGGCGATCATGCCTGGCTTAAATATGGGACATTGGGTGGAATCAGAACTTTCCCCGGTCCCGATTCATCCGGAGTAACGTTTATTACCGCTGGTTCTGCATACTTACGGCTCTCCAATGTCTCGACAACGCTTGCCAATCCTACCGGCGGGGCAGCCCTTTCGATGCCGGATAGCGGCGACGTGGATCTCTACGGGACGAATGTCGTGATCAGTGGCTCAACGATAGAAATGAGTACGCTCAGCGCATCAACCGTTCCTGTCGTAAATTCTTCAAGCAAGATTATTTCTTCATCAGTCACACCAACTGAACTCGGATATCTTTCCGGCGTTACATCTGCAGTGCAGACACAACTCACTGCCAAGTTGCCGCTTGCAGGCGGAACGATGACCGGTGATCTGATCCTGAACGCAGATCCTTCTGTTGACCTTGCCGCGGCTACAAAACACTACGTCGATAGCCTGCTTGGTGCCATTGAGAAAAAATCGGTGGTACCGTTTACGTTCGACCAGGTTTACCTGACTTCCTCATCGACATTTGTCAGAATTCCTCTGGCAATTACACTTCCGATCGCAGCCGACACTTACACCGGCACCACCACCATAAGCGGTAACCTCCATATCGATTATCGCATTACAGATCCGTCACTTTCAGGAAGAGTATCCCTCGTGGAATGGAATGCTACCGACGGCCCACTTTCTCCGATTATTGATTCGACTGTTCCACCAACGGACAGTGTCTGGACGAAATTAACGCTTGGGCCATTTACACTTCCTGATCCACCTCAAACATTGACCCTGCTGATGCTTGTGGATCCGGGTACGCAGATCGAAATTGAAGCAGCTACGTTAATTCTTACATATTCTTAGTCATGACCAGAACCACTGAGCTTTTTGAAAGGCCATTCATGCTCACAGGAGAGCAGACTGATCCGAGGGACCGGATCTTCACTACGCTGACCCACGAACTCCTCGTCACCAATACCAACGGCACACCTTCTGTTAGAAATTATTACATGGCCTATGACCCGAACGGCAATCGATTCAATTCCCTTGCAGTGAGGATCACATATACTTATGAGCAACAACCTTTTGTAAGGCGAATGGAAGTTACCGAGTGGTTTTATGACGATGGAACCATAGGTGCAACGCGGGAAACATACCAGGTGACACAAATACTGTAATGAGAAATCAGAAGAGATGATTGATCTGGCGCTTGAATTTTTAACACAACAGGTAAATGATTACCTGAATCTAAAGAACCTTCCTGTATCAGGAACCGTTCCGGAAATTGTGTTAACCAATGTTGCCGCAGAAGATGGTAACTGGGCAATTCCTCCGAGAACGCTGGGCCTTTCGCTGATCAATATTGAAGAAGACCGGGTGAACATGGACCAGACTACCACGCACCGGAATATGAATGGCGATGTTGAACATTACAACCCGGAAATAAAACTCAACCTGTACATCCTGGTTAGCGCAAACTTTGCTTCCGGTGATGCAGGTGGAAGTACCGGTACCACAGGAGTTTATTCAGAAGGCCTGAAACAACTTTCGTATGTCATCAGTTTCTTCCAGGGAAAGTATGTTTTCACTACCGATAACTCTCCCATGCTGGATCCTTCAATCAAAAAACTGATTGTTGAATTGTATTCTTCTTCATTCGAACAGCAATACAATTTCTGGACAGTGGTGGGAGCAAAATATCTTCCGTCTGTTTTATACCGCGTACGCATGCTTGTTTACCAGGAACACAGAGTACTTGACCAGCAGGTTCCTGTTACCAATATTGATCTCCAAACTACGGGAAATTAGAACATGAGTTCTACGATATATAACAAAGCCTTCGAGGCGGAATTGTCGCACGCATTCTACGTGTACACTGACGCACCTTTGAACAACGAGTTCAAGGTGAATAAGGACATCACGATCGTTCCCACCATCGAATGCAAAGAACTCATGCGCCAGGGACGTATACGGTTTGTTCCTACACTGAAAGGGTTTACAACATTCTACCAGGCGTACATTGACGGAAACGGTAATCAGCAGCCTCTTGTTAAACTTCCGAATGGAGTTGAGTTCACATTCGCAGTTTTCCTGGATCCTGCAGCCATCAGCCTTTTCCTGAATGTTACCGATCTGGATATCGCCCCAAAAACATACAGCGCAGGAAAGTTTTTGATGCTGGAGCAAACCATTAACGATGCAACGCCACCGCCTCCTGTAACTTCTGCATTGACCGCTTCGCTGGCGAATTCCTTGAGAGGTTCACTTTTCACTTACAGCTTCCAGTCAAGCGTGCCCTTGTACACCGGCGATGCAGAAGTGGTGGTTTCATTGGGTGTAAGTGATGTATTGATCATCGAAGGCATTCCTTACAATCCGATCACCAAAGGGTACAGTGTCGAAATTAATTTGCGGGACCAGCCGAAAGGGTTTTACACATTGAAGGCGTATGACAACACCGCCACTGAAATTGATTCAAATGATTTTTACGTCGATGCAGACCTTGCGGTGAACAACGCTTTTGGTCTCATTAAAATCAAGTACACCACCGTCGATCGCCTGTATGATACCACATCAGATGTGACCTCGTTTACCGCATTCCAGTATGAGTTTGATGTTCGTGAAGTTTTGTGGCGTTATTATATCGTTGCCGCAAACCTCGACAGCGCATTCTTCGCCGCGTTCGATCTGAAAGTGATTAAAGTGGGAGGAGCCTATACATTTTTTGCTTCTTATCCGGGGACTCCTTTCTCACAGGCAAACGGAAAGCCGGATCCTGCTGTAGCTATAAATGGAAAAGCCACAGTGATCCTGCAATCAACCGCACCGATTCCGTACAGCGAGGGAGCGCAACTGGAATTCGACTTATGGAAAAAAGCAATTATTGGAGGTGCAGAAACAAAAATGATCAGCAACCTTCCAAACCCAAACGCGCAGGGTATTGATGCGGATCAATGGGGTGCAGCACAAACGCCTCCGACAATAACGCCAGGCATTTCAGAAATTTTCGTATTTGTATAATCATGGACAAACCCGGAGTGAACAGCAGCTGAAGAAGTCAGGGAGAAAATCTCCCGCAGTTTTTATGTTCACACGAACACCAAAAATAACAAGACACAAACACAAACTAAATCACAAATAATATGGCAACTTATAAGACACCAGGTGTCTACATCGAAGAAATACCAAGACTACCGTCTTCAGTGGCGGCCGTACCAACTTCTGTACCGGTGTTTATTGGGTATACAGCAAAAGTTGAAGTCGACGGAGAAGTGATCACAGCATTCCCGACAAATCCCATTCGAATCGAATCACTTTTGCAATTCGAAACAATTTTTGGTGGGCCGAAGAATGAAACATTTGCTGTTACATTAACAGGGCCGGATGTAAATATTGCGGTCGCATCGACTCCGACTTCCTATCGGTTATACTACAACATGCTGATGTATTTTGGCAATGGTGGTGGACCGTGTTACATTATTGCAGCAGGTTCATACTCTACTTCAATTACCGAAGCTGGCTTAAGAGCTGGAATTCCCAAAGCGGAACAGGTTGATGAGATCACCATGGTCGTGGTTCCTGAAGCCATCATGCTCGGTACCCTCAGTGCACGACGCAATGTGTATAATGACATGTTAGCTCATTGCGCACAAATGCAGGACCGCTTTAGCTTGATGGACGTTGAAGTAATCCTTTCCGGACCTAACACGATCCAAAATGATGCTGACCAGTTCAGAAATTTAACTGTAGGGGCAAATAACTTAAGTTATGGTGCCACATATTATCCTTCATACAAACCATCGTTTCCGTTCAGCTACATTGACACGGGTGTTACAGTAACCGCCACAGCTGCTAATTTACCAGCCAGCGTGAAATTGTTTGGAGCGACGACCCTTGACGTGATTAACTCTGGTACAACAGCTGACGTTGCAATTGATCTTTCAGCCTTTACTTTTCCGGGAGTTGCCCTCGACACATTAACAATCAACAGTATACCATTCGATCTGACACTGTATAATGATGTGGGGGAATTGTACGATGCGCTCGTTGCCGACGCAGTTTTAGGTGCTGCATTAAATTTCGCTTTTGAAGACATGCCAGTCGGCATAATTACGCTCACTGCGGCTGTACCGGGTACACAGATTACGTTCGCAAAAGCCATCGCTACACCAGCAGAAATAGTGTTCAGTCCGGCATCCAGTCCACAAACAGGACTTGCACCTGATAAAGTACTTTACAATAGAATCAAAGCAGCGGTTGATGGATATGCTATGGAACTCTATCCCTCTGCAATGATGGCTGGCGTTTATTGCGCGGTTGATACTGCGCGTGGCGTATGGAAAGCTCCTGCAAACGTTGGAATAACATTGGTGGATTCTCTCAATCGTACAGTCAAGAACGCAGACCAGGAGAACCTGAACGTAGATCCTACGTCCGGCAAATCGATCGATGTGCTTCGCGATTTCCCAGGTCGTGGCCTGCTTGTGTGGGGCGCAAGAACTATGGATGGCAACAGTAACGAATGGCGCTATATCAGCGTCCGCAGAACGTTCCTGTTCATCGAAGATTCCTGTAAGAAAGCAACCATGTTTTCTGTATTCGAGCCGAATGATATGAATACATGGCTTCGTATCCAGGGAATGATCAGCAGTTTCCTCACTACAATCTGGCGCGATGGTGGATTGGCTGGTGCAAAACCGGAACAGGCCTTCTTCGTGAAAGTTGGCCTTGGCCAAACGATGACTGCGCAGGATATCCTGGAAGGACGTTTGATTGTTCAGATCGGCTTAGCCGTGGTTCGTCCTGCTGAATTCGTTATCCTCCGGTTTGAACACATGGTTCAGACATCTTAATTCTTAATCACATTCACAAGCTAAAACGATAAACAAATGGCTTCATTAAGCACTCTAGCAACTCCCGGAGTTTATATCCGCGAAATATCAACACTGCCCGCCTCCGTTGCGCCGGTATCTACGGCAGTACCCGCATTTATCGGTTACACCGAAAAAGGCCCATCAGCGCCCACGCGTATAACTTCCATGATCGAATACAATGAGATTTTCGGTGGGGCTTTTAATGAAAGTTATGAAGTGGATATCACCGATGGAGACGTATTGGCTTTGTCCGCGTCCGATTCTCCATACATCATGTATTACCACTTGCTGATGTATTTCGGCAATGGTGGAGGTCCTTGTCATATTGTTTCTGTAGGAAACTATAACTACACGACGCCTGCAATTGATGTGGACGATTTCTACGACCTCTCAGATCCTACAGTAGGTATCGGTCAGGCAGAATTGGTGGATGAGGTTACCCTGTTGGTAGTTCCGGAAGCTGCTGAACTGAGCGCGTCCAATTACAGGGCCGTAAACGATGCCCTCCTGGCGCAATGCAATAAGTTGAAAGACCGGTTTACAATTATGGATGTAAACAGTACAGGAGACCCAAGCGCAGATGCCCTTGCTTTCAGAAACAGCAACGTAAGTGCAAACTTCCTGAATTATGGCGCTGCATATTATCCTCCACTGGATACTATTCTGAAAAGAGCTTATTCGGCAGATGATGTTTTGATCGATGATCAGAGAAGCGGTACTGATGATATTTACGCAACCGAACCGAATAATCGTCTCTCAACAATTTCAGGAGGTGTCGGCATTTCAACAACATTTAAAGTTGACGACCCGGCTATCGGAACAATTACAATAACCGCATTTGGATCGAGCGCTGTTCTGACAACGGGTTTAGATTTTGTTGGGACGGGAACACCTGATGAAATTGTGGCCTCCATTATTGCGGCCATCAATAACCACGCGACCCTCTCTTTACTGGTTCGCGCACAGGTTGACAGCACAGATGATGAATCACTGTTCATCGTCACACGTACCGGAAGCGATACCGCCGCAAACCTTACTGTTGTGTTGAGTAACGGAACCTGGACTACACCAGCCAGTCCTGTTTCAATACCCGGTTCAAATAACTCCGAGGACCTTGCCCTTTACAATTCCATTACCGCTTTAATTGGCGAAAGGGTGGTGTCGTTGAACCCATCCGGTACAATGGCAGGCATCTACGCTTCAGTAGATAACTCCCGTGGTGTATGGAAAGCTCCGGCGAACGTGAGCGTAGCAAACATTATCGGGCCAAGCTTCCAGATTACTGAAGCGCAGCAAGGTGGTTTGAACGTTGATGCTACTTCCGGGAAATCAATCAACGCAATCCGCTCATTTGTTGGGCGCGGTACAATTGTATGGGGCGCACGCACGCTCGAAGGCAACAGCAACGAGTGGCGTTATGTTCCGGTTCGCCGCCTCTTCATCTTCGTAGAGGAAAGCTGCAAAAAGGCATCCGAATTTGTTGTGTTCGAACCAAACGACATGAATACCTGGTTGCGCGTAAAAGGAATGATCAGCAACTTCCTCACCGACCTCTGGAAACAAGGTGCACTTGCGGGCGCAAAACCCGAAGATGCATTCTTCGTGAGTGTTGGACTGGGAGAAACCATGACCGCACAGGATATTCTCGAAGGAAAGATGATCGTGTCCATTGGTATGGCTGCGGTTCGTCCGGCAGAATTCATCGTGCTCGATTTCATGCACCAGTTACAGCAATCGTAATATCCGACACTTCAATAATCAAAAATTCAAACAACAACTCTAAAAACAAATAACTATGCCAATCGAACCTTATCCATTAGTAACGTTCCACTTCCAGGTTGAATGGGGTGGAACACGTATCGGTTTCACAGAAGTAACCGGTTTTAAACATGAACTCGAAAAGATCGATTACCGCGAAGGTAATTCTCCGGAATTTTTCGTAACCAAAATGCCCGGTATGGCCAAGTTCGGTAATTGCACACTGAAGCGTGGTGAGTTCAGAGCCGACGACGAGTTTTGGATCTGGCTGACTTCTGTACAGATGAACAAGCCGGAACGTCGCGACCTCACCGTTAAACTTCTTGATGAAGCACACGTACCGGTAATCACCTGGAACCTGAGCAAATGCTGGCCATCTTCTGTGGAAGGCAATTCATTCAAGTCGGTAGATAACACATTCGCAGTGGAGACCATCGTGGTTGAATACGAAAGCTTCACCACAGTATTTAGTTAATCCTGAAAAAGATCTGAGCCATGGCAGGATATGTTTATCCACCGGTAAGTTTTTACTTCAAAGTCGAGATCGCGGGATTTCCCGATGATATCGGTTTCCAGACCGTTGAAGGTCTGGACGTGACCATCCCTTACGGTGAATCGTACGTGGAAGGTGGTGAGAATACGTACACGCACCACTTTCCTACTCCGATAACCTACGGCGATCTCACTTTGAAGCGTGGAATACTTATTGGCTCGGACCTTATTCAGTGGTTCGACAATGCACTCCAGTTCTTCATCTTTGCGCCACGCGATGTAACAGTTACGCTGATGAATGAAACCGGTGCTGCCATGGAGCAATGGGTGTTCCGGAATGCTTGCCCGAAAGGATGGAAGATCAGTGGATTTGATTCGATGTCCAGCCAGGTAGCTACCGACACCATTACGCTCGCTTACCAGTATTTCTATCGTGTAGGCATACCACCCATAACCACTTAAACCAACGAACATGCCAATAGAAGTAAAAGAACTGATCGTTCGGGCCTGGGTGGATTCGCAGGCGAGCGGTACACGACACGAGGAAAGAAAAATTGCAAGAACGGCAAATGAAACATCCGATTTCCAGACTGAAATTCTGGATCAGTTGAAGCGGATAATGACAGACAAAAAAGACCGATAGGACATGGGACAGTTGCCAGGAAGAGCCGTAGCCAAATTAACGATACTACCTTGTAAAGAGGTAGCCGGGAAACTTATTCCCAGTGGTATTCCGTTTATTGCCCCTTACAATCCGAATACTTTTTCCTTTGCCCAGGAGTCTGTTAATGTTCTTAAACCAACAAATGGTAGCAGTACTCCTGTTTATGAGACCAAGTATACCGAAAACAAAATACTGACAGTTGATTTTTTCCTGGATGGTACCGGCGCTTCTCCTCCGTTAGGACTTTCACTTGGTTCTGCTGCAGGTGCGGCTGTCAGTTCGCTTGCCTCGAGTGCTGGAATGGCAGTGAGCGCCATCAATGCTGAAGCTGCTGCGAGAGCCGTTCTGTCCTCTGTTTCGGTTACTGCCTGGATCAATTACTTCTTCGCGATCACTGCGGGTGAAAAAAGTCCGTTGGGAGTAAACAAGACGATGTCTTTAAACTTCAAAACGTTTAACGACGAAACGCACACTACGGACCCATTAAAAATAATCTGGGGTGCGGGACTTTTCTTCAACTGTAAGCTTCACAAAGCAACGGTAAGTTACAAGCTGTTCAACCAGCTGGGAATGCCTTTAAGGGCCAATATTTCGGCGCAGTTCCTGGAATTGGGTAAAGGACCGGGAACAAATACAGGAAAATCTCCGGATCTGACTAAAGTACATGTTGTGAAAGCCGGTGATACAATATACAACCTGGCTAAAAAGGAATACGAAGATGAATCCTATTACCTCCAGATCGCTCAAGCAAACGATTTAAAAAATTATCGCCGGCTTGTGCAGGGACAAACACTGATTTTACCACCAATAGCGAAAGTTGAAGAATAATGGGCGTATCAACACTCATACCAGGACACAAAAAGCTGTCCGTTCCTTCCTTCACCATACTTATCGGTGGTGTGGATGTAACGGCCAAGTACGGCATCGTATCCGTGATGGTCAACAAGAGCATTAACCGTGTGCCTGTTGCTGAGGTGGTATTGTATGATGGCTCTGCGGCGAAACAGGATTTTGAATTGTCCAACAAGCCGGATTTTGTTCCGGGATCTGATGTGATTATCAAGGCCGGTTACGCGCAGATCGAAAAGAAAATCTTCGAAGGAATTGTCACCCGCTTCTCAATCAAAGCTCCGCTGAATGCACCTTCTACACTCATGCTCGAAATACGCGACAAGAGTGCGAAGATGACCATCAACCGCAAGAACAAATACTTCGCCGACAAAACGGATTCGGACATCATGAAGAGCGTGATCCAGGAATCCGGGTTACAGGCCGACGTAGCTTCTACTACTGCCACGCATAAAGAAATGGTGCAGTACTACGCAACAGATTGGGACTTTGTTCTTTCACGTGCAGAAGCAAACGGCTTGCTCGTATTTGTTGAAGACGGAAAAGTAAGTATCCAAAAACCGGTCTTTGCGTTGAAAGGCGATTCACTCAACCTGCAATACGGCGATAACATTGTTGACATTGAAGCGGAGATGGATGCGCGTGATCAGTATGGCGATGTAACTGCGAAAGACTGGGATTACTCGAAGCAAGAAGTGGTTGAGAAAAAAGCAACCCCACCGTCCATGGGTAAAGAAGAAGGAAACATTTCCGGCAAAGACCTCTCCGATGTTCTTGGCGTAAGTGATTACCTGCTTCAGTCGCCGGTGAAAATGCTGGATGCTGAACTCACCGCCTGGGCCAGTGCAAAATTGCTGCGCAGCCGCATGTCGAAGATCAAAGGCCGCGTGCGTATTTACGGAACAAACGCAATCAAACCCGGTGATGTGATAAACCTCATGGGTGTAGGTAAACGATTCAATGGCGCCGCGTACTGCTCGTCTGTAGTGCACAGCTACGGAGCGCACAGCACCTGGTACACCGACATCATTTTTGGTTTTTCCCAGGAATGGTTTTATGAAAAATACGACAACATCGTTGACAAAGGATCTGCAGGATTACTGCCTGCTGTGAATGGACTGGTCACCGGAATTGTAACCGACATTGTTGATGAGGAAGGTGGAGAATTCCGTGTGCGCGTGCGCATTCCGCTGATCGATAACGGCGACAAAGGAGTATGGGCACGGATTGTTGCAGCAGATGCAGGCAATGATCGCGGCATCCTGATCCGTCCTGAAAAAGACGACGAAGTAATTCTTGGCTTTGTGAACGATGATCCGCGTGATCCGGTCATCCTCGGAATGCTCTACAGCAAGAAAAACAAAGTTCCCGCTGAACTCACTCCAGACAAAGACAACAAGATCAAAGGATGGATCACCAAAAGCAAGATCAAGTTCCTGATTGACGACGACAAGAAGACCGTCACAGTAATAACTCCGGCGAAAAACAAAATTGTCCTTGACGACGACAAGAAATCGATCACGCTCGAAGATCAGAACAAGAATAAAATTGTGATGGACGACAAGGGAATCCTCATGGACACACCAAAGGATTTTGTGGTGAACGCAAAAGGAAAGATCACTCTTACAGGAACCAAAGACGTAACCGCTGAATCGAAGTCAGGAAAACTGGTGGTGAAAGGAACAAGCAGTGCAGAGATTTCCGCTTCCGGAAGCACCACCGTTAAAGGAGCAACAGTAAAAATCAATTAACAGAAAACAACATGCCAGCAGCAGCACGGGTAGGAGATACAACAACACATGGAGGTACAATTGCAGGCCCTGGCGTAGCCACTGTACTGATCAAAGGAAAACCCGCTGCAGTATTTGGAGACAACCACGTGTGTGTAATACCTCCCAATACCGGTCACCCGACTACCACACCATTTGTGGCAGGAAGCGCAACGGTACTGATCAACAATAAACCTGCAGTACGCGCCGGTGATACCTGCGTGTGCGGCGCTTCACCTGCGGTAGGTGAACCAACAGTTATGATTGGTTAATTTTTAGAATTATGGCCAGCAAAAAAGCATTAGACGAAATATTTGAAACCGGCGGTTTTCTCGGACAGGGATGGTCCTTTCCTCCGACTTTCACACGCAGTGGCAATACACTCGAGCTCACGAAAGCGGAAGAGAATATCAAAGAAAGCCTGATGATCCTGCTCTCTACAACTTTGGGAGAACGTGTCATGCTCTCCGATTATGGAGCTAATCTGAATCAGCAGGTCTTTGAACCCATGGATGCCGCATTCGCGCCGTTCGTTTCAGAGATTGTCAGCGATGCCATCGATACTTACGAACCACGTATCGACCTTGAAGGTGTAGACGTTGATGTGGAGCCGTTGGAAGGAAGAGTTGTGCTCACTGTTAACTATACCATTATCTCAACAAACACGCGCTCGAACATAGTTTATCCGTATTACCTCAACGAAGGAACAAATCTTTAACAATGAGCGACAACTGCAACAATAAAAACGCATTACAGCGGGATGGCACCAGCCAGTCGCAGCGGTTGCTTGCGGCCTTGCTTCCGTCGTATGTTTCTGTCGACGAAAGATCCATGGAGGATTTAATTTCGTTTGCAAAGCAATTTGCCACTGAAATTCAATACTACAACCTGGCCGACGCACGGGAAGGAGACTGGGTAGCATTTTTTACAAAGTCGATTTCCGAAGAACAACGCACCGAACCGCATTACGCATTATTCATCGCCTTCCTCGAACTGTATAAAGTTGCGCAGGACGACATCAACACGATCACCAAACGGCATCTTGATTATTATTACCGTGAAGTACTCAATCTCGAAGAGCGTGCCGAAGTTCCTGACCAGGTGTTCATCATTTTCACACTTGCAGAACAACTCAGCAGCGCGCTTGTAGCGAAAGGAAAAGGACTTGATGCCAAGAAAGACGATACCGGTGTAGACCTGGTTTACAAAACGGGCAAGGACATTGTTGTTAACCATGGCCTGGTTGCCCAAATGAAATCAGTGTTCATCAATCGTCCGCTCGACGAAGCTGCTATTCCGCTGGTGTACCCCGATCCGATTCCTGTTCCGCTTCCCGGCGATCCGCCACAAGGAGAAACAGGCGGCAACAACTGGAGACTGTACGCATCGCCAGTTGCCAATTCCCTGGACGGACTTGGTGAAGCACTCGAAGGCGCTGAAAAACGCTGGAGAACATTTGGAACACCAAAAGCAAATTCAGAAAACAAACCGGACCGTCCACAGGCTGAAGTTGGATTTGCTTTCGCTTCTCCCCTGCTCCATCTAGCCGAAGGAACGCGCACGGTAAAGGTCCGCATCAACTTTAATCGACCGTTAGTCTCGAATCCGCGTGCGCTTTCGTACCAGGCATTGCAGGCACCTTCCACGGTGGCCACAATGAGATTGTCCAATACATTGCGTGGCCTACCCGTTGCACAACATGAAGCTGCGATTGCAGACGAAATGCTCAATCAGCAAAGCAAAGCATTGACCGGGGCCCTCAATATTTACTTCAGCGGTGAAGAGGAATGGATTGCGCCTGAAAGGATCAACTCCGTACTCTACGAAAACAATGGAGACCTTCTTATTGAATGTACGATATCGCAGGCACAAAAAGCGGTGGTCGCGTATAACGAAGAAGTATTGCTTCAACCCATCCGCACCGAATGGCCTGTGATGAAAATCACGTTGAATACCAATGACCCGGCAACCGAATATATCTACCGCGATTTAAGTTCGAAGTCTATTTTCACCGCTAATCTCGAAGTCAATGTAACCGGCGTTCGTAACCTGGTTATCCAGAACGACGACTCGGTGCTCTCGGCAGACAAACCGTTCGAGCCATTTGGTGGGCAACCTCTTCCCGATTCTGCGTTTTACATTGGCAGCACGGAAATTTTTCAGAAGCAACTGGATGAGGTAGATGTAAACATTACCTGGCATGGCCTCCCTAACCAGAGAATCCCATCCGGCGAGGAACAGGTACCGAAATTTCCAAAAGGATTTACAAGCTATTACGAAAACTATCTTTCTCCTGCAGAAGCACAACGGAGAAAAAACGAAAACTTCAGGGTCAATGCCTGGGTGCTGGATAAAAGAGCGTGGAAATCCGTAAACACATCAGAAGAAGGCTTTGCATTGTTTGAACCGGCAAATGATCTTCCGCTGGATGACAATACGCAAGTCATTAAAATTAACAATGGAAGTCTTCATGCCGTTCGCCGCAATCCTAAAATGGAAGTTGTGGAAGAATTTGGGACGGAAATACAAAAAGGTTTCCTGCGCCTGACTTTGGATAGCGTTGATTTCGGACACAGTATTTTCCAGAACTCGTATACGCAACAGGCGATCTGGACGGTAAAGGATTCCCAGGAGGCGGGCTCGGTGAGTGCGAATCAGCTTAAAGGCGCAATCCTCGGTCTTCCCAATGATCCATATACACCGCAGATCAAAGAAATTTCTGTGGATTACAAATCAACAGAAACAATCAACCTGTCGCGGCAGGTAAGCGGAGCCGCAAACGAAAAAAATTACAACGCGCGCATTGAACAATTCTTCCACATTCTTCCATTTGGTGCAGCGGAAAACCATCCGCACGTTACCGAAACGGTAAGTGACATTCCGTTGCTACCGCAATTCCCGGACGAAGGTTCATTGTATATCGGAATCAGCAGCCTCGAACCGCCACAAGTACTTTCTGTTTTGCTTAAAGTTGCAGAAGGAAGTTCAAATCCTGATTTTGCGAAACAACCGTTAAAGTGGAGCTATCTCTACAACGATGAGTGGTACTCCTTCTCACAATTGCAGATACTTTCCGATTCCACTTTGGGTCTGATCACTTCCGGCATTGTTACTTTTGATCTTCCCAAAGCATTCAATAGCACAAATACTTATTTGCCGGAAGGATTATTCTGGCTCAAAGCGAGCGTCGCACATTATTCCGGCGCGATCTGCGACCTCATTGATGTAAGGGCGCAAGCTGTTACCGCTACGTATGCCAACAATGGAAACGACCCTAATCATTTGCGGCTGGCCTTACCTGCCGATACGATCAAGGATTTCGTAGAGGGCGACTCTGCAATTGATTCACTGAGCCAGCCTTTCGCTTCGTTTGGCGGAAGAATAAAAGAACAAAGCGACGAATTTTACGTACGTGTCAGCGAAAGACTAAGACACAAAAAACGGGCAATAACCATCTGGGATTATGAACATCTCGTGTTGGAGCAGTTTCCGAAAATTTACAAAGTAAAATGTCTCAATCATACGCGTTACACGTCGCTGAATGACGTTAGCGAACTTACTCCCGGACACGTTTCCCTGGTGATCATTGCCGATCTGCAGAACAAAAATGCCTGCGATCCGCTGAAACCAAAAACCAGCCTGATCACGTTAACGGAAATCCAGGAATACGTCAACGCCATCAAACCACCTTGCGCTCACCTGCATGTCCGCAACCCTATTTTCGAAGAAATCCAGGTAGAGTTCCAGGTGAAATTCCTGACCGGTTTTGATATCGGATTCTATGGTCAGCAACTCGAAGAAGAAATCAGGCAGTTCCTGGCGCCATGGACATACGGCACCAAAGACATTGTATTCGGTGGACGTATACACAAGTCTATGATCATCAATTTTGTTGAGGACAGGCCATACGTCGATTTTGTGACTTGCTTCAACATGCACCAGATCGTTCCAACCGGTCTCAACACGCCACCGCGAATACTGAGAGACATCGACGATGCGATCACCACAACATCTGCGTCCATCCTTACTTCAGCATCCACGCACTTAATCACTGTACTGGAAACCGAAGATTGTGCATGCGACGATAATCTTGTCCTCCAGCCTATGCTTGCACCACCAGTACCATGCGACGACTGCGGTCAGCCTGAAGACAAAGTGGCAACAGGAATCGGTGCAGATGAAATTACTACCACGTTTATCATTGGTCATGAGCCTGCAGCGGGTGTTGACTTCTGGTTTATCGAAGAAAATTTTGAAGTACAATAATTTCCAAAAAAATATTTTGCCATGTCACAGAAGAACAGAAGTAACCTCTACGAAGAATTTAAGAACGGAGATATTCCTAATGAAAGCGATTTTGCAGACACCATTGATTCCGCACTCAACCTCGTAGACGATGGATTGGTAAGCTATAAAGTTGATACACCATCCGGAGTGTTGAAACGTTTCGGAATGGGTGGAGAAACTGCGCCCGACTGCCCGCTTGGAATCAAAGGGGAAACAGGACAGGACGACCAGATGATCTGTTTCACCAGCTCCGATGAAAGTCAGAAATGGAACATCAATCTCAATCCAACCGGCGAGAACATTACTGGTTTCAGTATTGATGATCAGACTTCAGGGGTCAGCAACAGCAGGTTCTTCATCGACCAGGCTTCAGAAGGAAACATTGGCGTCGGAACTGTAGAGCCTGTGCAGAAGTTGCACGTACAAGGTGCCAAGGATGGAGCCAACGTTTCTATCATGGTAGAGAATCTCGAATCAGGCGCCGATGGCGGTTGGTTGATGAGTGCCATTGACGACAATGTTGTTCCTGAGCGCATGCGCACTTTTGCTATCCAGGAAAAAATAGATAGCGAATTAACAGAACGCATGACGTTTCTGTCAACCGGAGGAAACCCTGCGAATCCAATGCACAATGTAGGGATCAACGAAGTTCTTCCGTATGCAACATTGCATGTTTCGCGTCCCGCATCGGATCCGTTGCAAAAAATTAACCTGGCAGAAAACACCGGCATTCTTGTTCTTGGTCCTATTGATAATCAGAATCTCGGATTGGACAGTAACCAGGTCCAGGCAAGAACCGGCATATATGAAGAAGACATGCTTTCATTCACCGCTACTGAACTGAGACTTCAGCCGTTGGGCGGTGGTTTACTGATCAATGGTGCACTTGGCTTTAAGCAACGCGTGAATATTTCAACCGAAGGAAATATCGGTATCGGAAAAACGGCTACTGAAAAAGTAGAGATTAATGGAGCCCTTACCGTTGGCGACACCGACACATCCATTCCACCAGACGGGACCATTCGTTTTGGCGGTCCATCCGATGATCTTGAGGTATGGAAAGACGGAGATTGGACCTCGCTCACCACGCATACCGTAACCGACGGGATCTGGACAGATTCGGGCGACGGCGTTGTTTACTACGATGGAATAGAACCATCGCATAACCCTAAAGTAGGTATTGGTGTAACCGTTCCGAATGCCGCGCTTCATGTACGGGAAGAAAATTCTGTGACCTCTGGAAACAGCGGTGCGTTGCTGGTGAACAACTTCGGACATACCGAATCAACAGATTCTGCACTCACACGTGTTGGCCTCGGTGTAACATGCACGGGTGTGTGGAGCTCGAATGCCAATGCACTGAACTTTGGCATCTATGTCTCCAATGTAATTGGCCAGACAAATCCGCACTCGAATATTGCAGCAGCATTCAATGGCAATACCGTCATTGGCGGGATCACCGGCAATTCGTTGATCGGCGATAACGGAAAAAACGTACTGGCCATCCAGAACGGCGTTGTACCGAACACCACTCCGGGAATTACACCAACCACCGGCATCCAGATTTATTCCTCCAATGTTACATTCCTGGACGGAGTAGACAAATCTGTTTTCAACGTGATGACAGGTGACAGTGAAGTCATCCAATTGTACCGTCAGCCAAACATGGCCGAGGCCAGTCTCACAGTTCCAAATTCCGGCGATGCAAACACAGACGCATTGATTGAAAACATGCGCCTGCGTATCAACCAGCTTGAAGACATCCTGAAAGCTCTTGGAATTCTTGCCCCTTAGAAATAAATAAAGACGCGCGCATTGAATAACAAAGTATTGCAACCCGTTTAATTATGGCCGAAAGTATCACCATATCCACGTCTCCTCCACCGCTGAAAAGCATGGACTACGCCTTGTTGAGGGAGGAAGGGCTCAGGCACATCCAGGAGCTTGCAGGTAAAATCTGGACAAACGAAAACGAGTCAGATACAGGAATTACAATTCTTGAAATGCTCGCATATGCGATCACCGATCTGGGTTATCGCACCAATTACAACATCCGTGATATTCTCGCCACCGAAACACCGGAGGACATTAAAAATTTCTTCGCTGCGAAGGAAATCATGCCCAATTATCCTGTAACGTTTAATGATTACAGGAAACTACTTATTGATGTAGAGGTGCCAATCGGGGATCCGGCCTGCGAATCCGTAGGAGTAAAAAATGCATGGATTGAGTGTTCAAACGGCAACGAGATTCCTTTTTATCTCGACGCGCTGAATCAGACTCTGTCGTATACGCAACCCGCTAAGAATGTTGAACGCACGCATCCTGCGGTCCTGTACAACGTCCTGCTCGAGTTCGGTTCCTGCGAACTGCTGGGCGACCTGAATGCAAACACGCTCAGTAAGAAAATAACGATCAACGGTATTACAGGACCGGGATCGATTACTGATCTTAACGGAACGATTGTAGAATTTGAAGTAGAGTTTCCTCGTTGGGACACACCCGGAATTGACTGGGATAACCTCGAAGACATCAAGAAGAACATTAAGAAAATTGATCTTAAGTTCTCACGCATGCCCGACATCTACGCGGTGACTACGTCGGGTGTCTTTACTGCTCCCGGACCAACGCAGGGGGATCTGTGGATGACCATGACAAGAAACTTCATTGTCAATGGACCGGCTGCAACAGAGATTGCTGACCGAATCAACGAGGTCATTTATTTTGTTGATCCGATCACTTTGGTTGGAAGCGGTATGGTGACTACCTACCAACTCAAAGTTCAAACCATCTTCCGTATCCTCGAGCAGGTGAAAGCCACGCTGATGGAACACCGTAATTTGGGTGAGGATTTCTTCAGCTACAACGCCATTAAGGTTGATGAAATCCTCATGTGCTGTGAAGTTGAAATCACGAACAACGCGGATGTTGAAGAAGTGCACGCGCAGATCATGTACCAGGTCGAACAATTCCTGGATCCTACGATCTTCTTCTACTCGCTCAGCGAAATGTATGGCAAAGGCCTGACCACGGACCAGATTTTTGAAGGCCCGCTTCTGTCGCACGGATTTATTGACGACAAAGAACTCACGAAAGCAGACCGTCGTGCTACTATACACGTGTCGGACCTGATCAGCATCATCATGGATATCCCGGGTGTGATCGCGATTAGAAAAATTCAGATTGCCGGTGTTCCATTGGACAACGACGATAATATTCCCGTAGAGACCGTACGTTGGTGCCTTGCCATTCCAATTGACAAGAACTACGTTCCGCGTCTTTCCGTAACAGATTCCAAACTGCTTTTCTACAAGGACAATCTTCCGTATCGTGCAAACGCGGATGAAGCACAGCTTCTCCTGGATGAACTCGAGGCCAATGATCGTCCGCAAAAACTGTTCAATCCTTCCCAGGATATTCCGATCGAAGAAGGCGAATTCAAAGACATTGAAAATTACTTCAGCATCCAGGAAGAATTTCCATTGGTATTTGGCACCCAGTCTGCAGGTTTACCAGCCACTGCTTCGGTTGAACGCCAGGCCCAGGCCAAACAGCTGAAAGGTTACCTCCTCTTCTACGAACAATTACTCGCCGATTTTCTTTCCCAGCTTTTCCACGTGAAAGATTTGTTTTCCATGAATGACGGAAAAGATTCGGAAGGTGATCCGATCATCAATAAAACATATTTTTCACAATCGCTCATCAATCTCGTACCGGATGCAACACCGCTGTACGTTACTCCGCTGGGGAATGCTGAACGACTGCAGGCGATGGTGGAAGACGAAACAACTTTTCTCCAGCGCCGCAGCCGGGTACTGGAACACCTGATGGCACGCTTTGCGGAATCGTTTAACGATTACGCAATGATCGAATACAAAGTTGACGGGCCTAAAGCACCGGCAGAAATTATTGAAGACAAACTTGCGTTCCTGAATAATTACCCGCTCATCAGTTCGGCACGCGATACCGGATTTAATTATCTCGATCCGTGCGAGCTCTGGCACATTGATAATATTTCCGGGCTGGAGCGCAGGGTGAGTTATCTCAACGGTGTCGACAAGCCGGTAGCTTCTATGCTTGCATTCACCGACAATTTCAAGATTACTGAGTCGGTAACGCCAGACGAATACTATCTCGAGATCGAAGACAATACCGCCGCGGACCTGATGTACAGCCCGGGAGGAACCCTTACGGGCTACCCTTCCACCGATGAGGCAAGACTTGCGTTAGAAATCGTGATCATCAATGGTGTGCGGTCAGATAAATACCAGGTGCGCGACGCAACGGGCATAATCATTGAAGATCCTACGCTACTTCCACCTGCGGGAACAACAGCGCCATTCAGTTTCGTGCTCACCTGCAACGGAGAAGTCATTGCGATCAGCGCAGATACTTACGCATTTCCGGCAGACGCCTGGAACGACGTCACCACAAAAGCCGTTCCGATCATTGCAGACGAATTCTACAACAATCCTGAATCAAACCGGTACAACCTGGAATGTTTCATGGATAAGTATATTACCACGGACGCATTTGATCCGGAAATTACACCAGCTGATCCTCCGTGCCCGGAAAAATATACGTGGAACTACACGCTGAACAATGGAGAAACTCCGCCCGTAGATCTTTTATTCGGTGCACTCAGCGGTTTGTATGAAGACAGCATTCCCGGACTACCGGCAGAACAAGCTGAACAATTCAAAGAACGCATGTTCATGGATATGCTGCGAAGCGCATCCAACATTGCCAACTACCGTTTCGGAGTGGATGGACTGGGACAGGAAGTTTTCACCGTCGTAGACAGCTGCGGAGATCTTCTGGGAACCAGCTCTGAAGAAGATTTCAATTTCCCGATCCAGCAACAGCTGATCCAGATCATGGGTTCAGTGGGAAATGATACACTCAGGGTCATCAGTTCGGATGGAAATGACGGAATTTACTCAATGAGTGCAAACGTGGTGATGGATACCATTAACACGCAGCTGCTGAAAATACAGGTGAACGAAACGATTCTGTCAAACAACGTAGGAGGTTTTGTCCGCTACAAGATTGACTTGACCATGCCGATGTCTTTCTGGCCAACGATCCTGGAAGCAAATACGGCCGACAACTTTTTCAAGGTTGACAAGGACCTTCGCCGCATCGTTTTCCCGGGAGAGACAATAAACGTTCCTGCAGGAGATAACGCGGGAGATTACGAAGTTGTAAAAGTTATCCAGGATGGCACTGATTCTTTCGTCTACGTGAAAGAAGATGTTCCTTCCACAGTTGCCAGTTCAATTGTCGCCTATACAAAATTGCTCCCGATCTATAAACTCACGCAGTTTGCTGATCCGTTAACGAATGCGTTTTATGTAAAACCAGGCGCTGGCGAAGTTGCAGCAAAGGAACTCGCCGACTGGGTGAAAGCGAAATTCTTCAACCACGAAGGCATGCACGTGGTGGAGCACATTCTGCTCCGTCCGAAATACAACCAGGCCGGCCCTCCATTGGCAATATCTGCAGGCAACAACAACGAATTGCAGAATGTTACACCGGCAGGAAATGCAACGTTCCTGAAACAGTTTCCGATCGTGGATGTGGATCAGCCCGGAAAGTTTTTTGAATTCGGTGCAACCGATTACACGGCCGATCTTCGCGCGTTGCAAAAAATCCGTGTGGTTGGTGGTTCATTGAACGACAATACCTACACGGTCCGTTTTGCACAGTTTACCGGAGGCCGCACACGCGTTACGGTTTACGAAAACATTCCTGACGGAACAACTGCCGGCGACCTGCAGTATTCAAAAACATACGTCATCAATTCTGTTCCTTCAGGAATACAGATCCTGATCACCGAACCGAACTTTATTCCTCCGCTCAATGGTGATGTTTACATTACTGGTTCGCTGGACGAAGTGAATGATGGAAAATTCCACGTGGATGTTTTCACACCGTTTCCGGGTGATGTATGGAGACTTGAGTTTGACACTAAGGTGGCCATGATCATCGATGATTTCCTTCCGATTGATCTCGATAACGGTTGCGAAATCTGCAGGTATGAAGATCCGTATTCGCATATCGTTACAGTTATTCTTCCGGCATGGCAAGGCCGTTTCCATAACCAGGATTTCCGGAAATTTTTTGACCGGTCGATCCGCCTGGAATGCCCGGCACACATCGTGCTGAACGTTTGCTGGATCGATTGCAAGCAAATGGGTGAATTCGAACTGCACTACAAAGAATGGCTGCAGGTTCAGGCCAGAAATACCATTGACAAACTCGAAGTTTCAAATGCTCTCAATAAAGTAATCGATGACATTGTACACCTGAGAACTGTATATCCGGAAGGAATCCTTCACGATTGTGAATCAGATCCATCCGGAGAAAATGCCATCATCCTTAATCAAACAATTCTTGGTACCCTGTAAACAGCATATAACATGAGCCACACATTATCTCTTAACAACTACCCGGTATTTGAAAACAACCAGGTTCTGACGAGCACACAACTCAACGAGCTGGCCACATACCTTGATCAGCAGACACGACTTACAAGGCTACGCCTGAATGGTGCCGGTATTCCGTGTGGACTAGAGCCCGGGTACGACATCGTAACAAACAAGCTTACGATTACGGAAGGCACCGGCGTTACTTCCGAAGGCTACCTGCTCGAAACCGGGGCCTGCGAGTTTACAAAGTACAGGACATACACTTTGCCGCTGTCGGTTGAATATGACCCGTTCATTAATCCGAGCACTGCGTTGCAGTACCCGATATGGGAACTTCTTCCGGCAAGTTATACGCCAGTAGGAACCGAAGTCGTTACACCGCTTGACTTTACATTCGTGAACGGCGTAACACCCGGACAGAAAAAAGTGGTCGTGCTGTTCGCTGAATGGGTAAACGTGCTGAACGATTCATGCCTTGGAAGTTCATGCCAGGCGTTTGGTGGTGAGTTCACCATGACGTTGCGCAAGCTGCTCATGAATGTTAGTGATCTCGACCTTCTTCTTGCAGAACACGGAAGCACGGACCTTACATACACGGCAAAATTTGATTTGCCGGATCTCCTGTCAACGCGACCGCTTTTCGATCCGCTTCTTGCACACAGCAGAGATTATTTCCAGTTCTCACAGAACTTTAAAAATGCTGCTGCCAGTGTATACAAGCGCGTACCTACAGATCCGAAAGACCTGCTTAACGTATTGCGCCAGACGTATACGATCTTCGAACCGATCCTGAAAAACACATACAACAACGTTAACCCTTTCCTGGATGCACAGATTCCAAATCTGAATGTATGGAATGAAATCATGGATGGCGTAAACAGTCCTACAAACGGGGCAAGTTATTTCGGCATCCAGTACTTCTATGATTTCCTGCGCGATCTTCTCCTGGCATACAACGAATTCAGGGATGCTGCATTCGCATTGATGTCTGACTGCTGCTTCGACACGCACCTGTTCCCGAAACATCTGCTCCTGGGTGAAGCTGTTGTTGTTGATCCCGACAAGCCTTCGAAATACCGCAATTATTTCGTTGGTGTTCCGATGACCCCGGAACAACGCGATGCCGAAAAAGTCCTGGTTGCTTCGCACGTTCGAATAGCCCTGATGGTGCGTATGTTCGATGTCACCTTCGTTCACAATCCAGGTGTGGTAAGCCCGCCTATAACGCGCATCACACCAAGTTTTGAAAAATGGGCCAAACTTTCCGACCGGTCTATTCCGGGATATTACAAAATCAACGTCAGCGATCCATTACTCGGAACGTTGGAGCGCGTATGGAATTACCAGAACGTACTTCGCAACAAAGACGTAGCGGGACAATACCCGGTTGTGGCTTACGGAAACCAAAGCGTGAATCAAACCGGTCCGATCGATCCCATCCAGACGCCGTTATTTTATGACCAGGATAAATTTACTTTCCTGCGGGTTGAGGGACACCTGAACAAGCACCAGCTTGATGTACAGCTGGAATTGAAAGCGCTGATCAATAAATTTGATTTGCCGATGAGCGTAGCCGCTGTCCGTTTGCAAGGCACTGCAACCCCGGATGAAATCATGGCACGTTGCAACTTCAATGATCTTCGGTCGCAATACACCGCGATACGGAATGAAATGATGTGCAAGATGAAACGTTTCTTTGATCACTTCTTCACGAAATCTGCCAGTCCAAAGACGCCATACATTGTCCGGAAAGCGCCTCCGTTTGTGGGCGCATTGTATAAAGCAACAGCTGCTCCAAACAATACAGGTAATTCTTCGGCAGCATTTCTTCCAGCTTATTTTGCACTGCCCGACCAATCTGTTCCGCACCTTATTCCGCCGTTCCAATACACACCGGACAGCACAATCTCTGTACAGGAAGAACTTTTTGGTTACATGACACAGTTGATGACCCGGATGACGCTCCTGTGCCAGACCGACACACTGCTCCCTCCTGAACTTGCCGACTTCGATTATGGCGCAGATACGAACGATATCGACGTCAGCTTTATCGGATCATACATTGAAGCTGTTTCGCTCTCAAATATCGTCATGGCCCTCGTTGGCAAGTTAAATGACCAGGTGACGCACAGTACACGGAACAAGTTTCCAGCAGAGGTGTATTTCCAGTTTGCCAATTGGGTAGAAGAGCAATTCTACTTCCTCCGCGAGTTCGTCACAGATTGTCAGTTCCGCGGACTCGAAGCCATTTATTACACGCTGCAATACCGCATTGGATATCTCCAGACCAACGATCCAACGTTGTTCTCGAATTTCATCTCGCGTCATCCGGGCGCAGATCACAAAGCAGGTACACAGTACGGTGGAACTATTGTACTCGTTTATCCGGGAACCTCGCTCAACTTCACCATCAAAACAAGAGACCAGCTCGCATTCCAGTTCCAGGAAATCAAAAACCTGGAAGTCAGAAAACAGCGCCTGCGTGCAACGCGCGGAAGATCTGCAGCTGAAGCTTCAGAGTTGGCTGTTGTAGAAGCGCAATTGTGCACATTGTACGAACAACAGGTGAATTCGCCGGTACGACCAATCGTATTGGGTGGCGCAACCTCAGCTGTTTCTATTCGCAGAATTAATATTGATAAGGACGCGGTTATTGCAGACTTCAGCCTTCCGTACATGACGAATTGCAGTTGTGATTGCGATGATATTCCTGCTCCTACTCCAACGCAGCTCAACCTGCCTAAGCTCGTTATGCCGGTGTTTTACAATTACAATCCGGGCGACTTTGCGTTTACGAAAGATGTTATCGCGCATACCAACGGCTGCACTACACCTGCGCAGGTGAACATCGACGTACGTCCGTTCATTAACTTCGATACCAACGGAACAGATGCGTTCATGGTGCTGAAATTTGTTGTCAACGGTGCAAGTCCTGTCGCTAATTTCGATTCGAGGGCCGCGGCTGGTGCCCTTACAACAATTACTACGGCTAAAGGCGGAACAGTATTGATCCGGTCAGCAGGTTCGAACTACCAGATATTTACGTACACTCCACCGAGAAATTTCCTGGGTGTGGATAGATTCCAGTATGTTTTTGAAATGTATTCCTTCCAGAGTAACATCCTGCTTCGTTCAAGCATGAGCGACGTGATCATCAATGTTCACCCGCGTTGTACTGTTCCCGGAGTAGCGAATACTGCGATACCTGATATACCAACCGCATAACCGTAAATAACCGGACGATCTGTCCAAAGAAATATGGCTGGAAATAATCACCTGCTGCAGAAAGTCACGTTCGAAATCGGGCTGGCTTCACAGGAAGGTGCGTTCGAAATTCAAAACCGGATTTCGAACGCATTCCAGTCCGGAGTAATCGCCGAACTTGAGAAATTGTTCGACCGCTACATCGCGGCGGATAAAGTTGTCACGATCGAAAAGATCGAGATCAACCTGGGCGATCTCAATTCTTCGCGGCTCGAAGAAGAATTTGTGGCGGCCATTGAAAAAGAGATGGAACAGTTTCTCGCGGTGCTCCGTGAAGAAATCAAACATCATGATCCCAGCTCGCCGAATACACAACGTGTAAATATCCGGTTGCCGCAACAAAGTAATCCGCACTTCGAGGTAGAGGTTGTAGTAACCCATGAACATGTTTCTCATTTCGAAAAGGTTATTCACCTCCTCGAGTTTGGGGTCCTGCCGGTTTCATCTTCTGCCCGTGAACAAACAAGACTGAGTGAGCTCATAGCCCATGTGCTGAGCGAAGAACCGGAGCGACTCGTTGCGTTTCTCAGGAAACGCGCTGCACATAAACAAATTCTCCAGCGGCTTGTGCTCAATCTGACAGAACCGCAACTGCAGTACATAGCCGCCTTGCTCGACTGTCCTTTTTCGTACGAGCTACCGGAAATGATCTCGACGTTTACAACGTATTGCCACGAACAACAAATTACTCCCGGGGATTTTGTGATGCACGGCCACTCCTTCTCATCCGGTGATCCGGTTAAGTTGATGTGGTTCCGGATTTTATTGTTTTACGCTTCGGCGCAAAACGGAAACAATGCAGCCGCCTCCGAAAAAACAAGCGGCAAGATCGGGTTGCTCGTCAAACTTGTTCTTGCTGAACCAACAGTTCTGAAAAAACTGCTTACGCCTCCACGTATCATCACCGTGAAGGGAAAACGCAAGGCCAGTCCGGCACTGATTGTGGAAACACTTCAGGCGATTCGCTGGGAACTGAAAATAGAAACCCCTTCGGCCAGGTCATCAATCACAACAGAAGAACCCCGCAAAAAGAAGCCGGCAAAAAAAGAACCGGTTTCGCCCGATGAGGAAATCCGTGAAGACATTGTTGCAAAGCATGATCCCGGGTCTCCAAAAACAAACAACGATATTTCGGCCGAAGAGGAAAGCCAAAGCCGTACGGATAGCGTAGCTAAAAAAGAGCTGCCACCCTCGAAGACCAAAAACCGGATTTCGTCGGAAGAGGAAAGCCAAAGCCCCACGGATATGGCGGCCAAAAAAGATTTGCCGTCTTCGAAAACAAATGATCGGATTTCGTCCGAAGAGGAGGAAACTCGTCCGACCACTGTAGCGAAGAAAGGTGTCCAGGTTCCGAAAACAGATTCACCCCTTCCGCTACCAGCTTATGTAAATACCACGCAAGCAGAAGACCCGCCAGAGGCAGAAACCGGAATCTACGTGCGCAATGCGGGCCTGATTATTTTACATCCCTATCTCAAAACTTTATTTGGGAACCTCGACCTCCTCGAAGGCAAAGAATTCAAAAATCCGGAGGCCGCCTGGAAGGCCGTACATATGTTGCAACATGCATGTGGATTCCTGCCTGAGGAAGGACAGGAAGGTTGGAGTGAACATGATCTGGTGCTCAACAAATTGCTCTGTGGATTGGATATTTCAGAGCCGGTTCCTGAAACGTTGCCATTGAGCGACCAGGAAAAAAACGAAACGATCGAACTGTTACAGGCTATCCTCAATAACTGGACAATTCTACAGCGCAGTTCTGTACACGCCCTGCAAAGCACCTTCCTGCAGAAACAAGGCCGACTCAAAAAGACAGGCACGGACTGGGATTTATTGATCGAACGGGACTCCGCCGTAGAAATTCTCATTGACAAACTTCCGTGGGGTATATCCATGGTTAAGCTGCCATGGAACAACTTTATGATTCTCACGCAGTGGTGAACCGCGTCGCGATTTGAAGGGCGAAATTTTCTTTACATCAAATTAACTTTTTTTTGGGACAACGCTTGACTTTGTGTGATTTGATGTCATATATTGTGCTTGTAAATCGGATTCAGTCATAACCCTGACTTTCTCTATACGCTGATTTAATATGCTGTTACTGGATCACTTTCTTTCACTCGAGAACCGGGTGGGACGGGAAATCGTCTCCCCTGATATCTATGGTGATATTGGAGATGAAACACGGCAGGAAATCAAGCCGAAGAGAAAAAGAGCACTCACGTATTCTAGATCAACCCCAAAACGGCTGGTTCCCCCTGCCATTGATCCTGAAAATTTGAATTCTTCGCAAAACGATAATCTCGTTTTGACACCAGCGCAATGTTCCCCCATTACGTTTGGTTGCTGGGACTACACTGAGGTAGATTAACAAGGACCCTAGGTTAACGAAGCACGGAAAAAGATCATTTTTTCCGCGCATGAAAAGTGTTGCGTTTACTTTCAAAAAAAGGGTGATGGAAAATTTATCTGCACTTATTTCGAGTTTGACTCCGGGCGAAGAAAAACTCATTCGTCACTTTTACAAACTCCGCGATTTTGGTGAATTCCGAAAACGTGTTCAATTGTTCGATTATATTGCCCAGGGCCGTGCCAAACATGAAAAAGAACTGGCTGCGCACGTGGGTTATAAAACACCCAATACATCGTATCACAATTTAAAATCGCGGCTGAAGTCAGACATTATCTGCATCCTGCTGATGCAGGAATCGTCAGCGAAATTCAACACACCTTACGCACAAGCCATTTTCAGTTGCAGGCGCGCATTACTTACCGGTGAAATTCTTTTGAGCCGTGGTGTGTATGGCGAAGGACTCAGTCTCTTAAAAAAAGCTTCACGCATTGCCGAGAAATTCGAATTGTATGCCGAACGCATCCTGGTAGAAGATACCTTACGCAATCATCATGCAGTGGCACACGATACGCGTGAGATGAATGGTGGCACAGGAACGATCGAGAACAACTACCGCTTGCTGGGCAACATGATGCGCTCGAAAAAAGCGTTGTATGAAACTGTATTTTCTTCACTTGCGAGTGATGTACACGAGCCGCAGGCAGAATATCGCCCGGAAAAAATGCTGAAAGAACTGCACACGCTTGAAGAAGAATCCGACTCATCGCGTGTCAGTTTTTACAGCAGGCTTTCCCGGCTTAAAATATTAAACAATTCAGGAAATGTGGAAAGTGCACTGGAGTGTGCACATGAATTGCTGCAAGCCGCCGAACAGGATCCTGTAGTGATGTCAAAATCCAACCAGGCCGGCATTCACCTGGAAATGGCTACGCTCTATTTGCGTCGCAATGATTACGCGAAAGCCATCACGCATGCAGAAAACGCGTTGATTTTGTTTAAGCCCGGAATGCTGAACCACGTGCAGGCGTCAACAATTTTATTTTATGCGCAGGTCAATTCACTGATGTATAAAGAGGCCGAAAAAACCCTGGAGAACCTGCTTGCGTCAAAGAGCCTCAAGGATCGCGCGCACGGTAACCTGCTGAATAAATTGTACCTCGTTAAATCGTGGTTTCATTTCTCGAAAGGAGAAAAAGACCAGGCCGGCGCAGGATTGAAAACCTGCATCGAATTATCCAAAGAAAAAAGTAACTGGGCTACCGGTTATACACTGCTCGAATGCATGCTGCTTGTCGAAAAGCGATCGTTTGATGCAGCCATGTACAAACTCGAAGCGCTTCGCAAAGTAGTTAACCGCGGATCGAGCCAGGATCCGGGATCGCAACGCTCAACAGTCATCATCAGTGTGCTCAAGAAACTCATCAGGCACAATGGAGATCACCAGTCGTTGATTCATGCCAACTACAAAGAACTGGCACACTTGCGGACAGGTGAAGGAAAATGCGCCTGGGATTCCATGGGGTTTGAATTGATCCGCGTAGAAGACTGGATTGAAAACCGCGTGATCCGGAAGGCGGTGTAGATCAACCTGCACTGCTTCTTATCCTTTTTCTTTCACTGAATGGTCGTCGCTCACGTCAGAACGCGAGTGTCAAACCAATGTAGCCCGCGTAACTCTGCACGTGTGCGCGGTCGAGCACGTAATACTCATTGGTTGTTGTCGATTGACTCTTGTCGCTGATGTCAATCAGGCCAAACACACCGCGGAAGCCCACATCGATATGCGCGTTCCGGTTTGCACCCAAACCAAATTCGAGACCGGCACCGTACGCAAATCCAAGATCACCTTGCTTGACTGCAACAATTGCAGTTATGGTATCACTCTGGCTTCCGCCCGATGAAGTAACTTCTGATCCCACGTTGATCCCGATTTGCGGACCTGCAACAAAATTCAGGTTCACCGGGCTGGATTTGTTTGTGTTCAACGACAACAACAAAGGAATATTCACGTAATTCAGTTTCACTGTTCTGTCGAGACCATTGTCGCGATATTTCTGCGACATCGCCAGGTAAATAACTTCTGCCTGCATGCCTACATGCTCGTTGAAGTTTACCCCGATCAATCCGCCGTATCCATATCCCATGGTCAAGGTTCCGCGTACCACTCCGTTATCGGAAGTACGCACATCAAAGGCGGAAAATGTTGGCATAAATCGAAATCCGATTTCCATGTGGTGAAAACCATCGGATGAAGGAGCGGTGGTACCTGTCTCCTGCGCGTGTATCTGTGTTGCTCCAACCAGGGCCAGTCCCGCAACAATAGCTGTTAATGTTTTCATAGTCGTGTTTTTTGGTTCGCTGAAATAATTATTAAACTTTCTCTGGTGTTACAATAATTTTTCCAAACGGGACGCTTTCCGGATTTCATTCGACGGAATGAAGAAGTATTGCGATACGTGAACGCGATCCGAAGAAAATCAGCACGCGATGCGCGATCATGTTCAGGGAACAGAATTCACGCTTCACGCAAGATGTGTGTAATTCCGTCTACACCCGCAACGGGCGAAAAAATCATTCTCCAGCCAAAATACATTCGGAATAATTTTTGTCGCTTAGAATGAAAATAAAAACTGCTATGAGACCCATCTGGACAGGTGCTATTGGCTTTGGACTGGTGAACATCCCGGTTAAGCTATACAGTGCAACAGAATCAAGTACGCTTGATCTTGATATGCTTGACAAGAAAGATCACGCGAATATTCAGTTCAAACGTGTGAACGCCAACACCGGTCGCGAAGTAGCCTGGGGAAATATTGTGAAAGGTTACAGGATGCCCAACGACAGCTACGTGGTTCTCGACGACAAAGATTTTGAACGTGCGAATGCAGAAAAAACAAAGACGATCAACATCGAAGAGTTTGTCGACGAAAGCGAAATCGAAAGCATGTATTACGAAACGCCGTATTATCTCGAACCGGAAAAGTCAGGAGTACGTGCGTATGCCCTGCTGCGCGAAGCATTATTGAAAACAGGCAAAGTTGGAATTTCCACTTTTGTGTTGCGCAACAAAGAAGCAATCGCTGTACTTCGTGCCAATGAAAAAGTAATTATTCTCAACCGGATGCGTTTCGAAGAAGAAATCCGCGAGGCATCTGATCTTCATTTGCCACCGAAAACGGTGGTGAAACCTACAGAATTGAAAATGGCAGTTTCGCTGATCAGTCAGCTATCCGGGAAATTCGATATCAGCAAATACAAAGACACATACAGCGCTGCGCTTTTGAAAACCATTAAGGCCAAAGCCAAAGGAGTAAAACTGAAAGAGCCGAAAATGAAAGTGGTCCACAGCAAAACCAAAGACCTGATGGATGAATTGAAAGCCAGTCTTGCACCGGCTAAACGTAAACGCGCATCGTAGTGGGACTTCAAACGTATCACCAGAAAAGAAATTTCCGGGTTACACCAGAACCTGCAGGAAAATTATTGCGATCGAAATCGAAACTGGCTTTTGTGGTTCAGCGGCACAAAGCTTCACACCTGCACTACGATTTCCGTCTCGAAGCCGGTGGAGTTTTAATCAGCTGGGCCGTTCCCAAAGGGCCTTCGTTGAATCCGGGGGATAAACGTCTCGCTATGATGGTCGAAGATCACCCGTTTGAATACCGCAAATTTCATGGCGTGATACCGGAAGGAAATTACGGAGCGGGTATCGTTGAGATCTGGGACGAAGGCACCTGGTCCGACCCAGAAGATTCGTCGAAAGAAACAGCCGAGAAAAAACTTCGTGCCGGGATCAAAGCGGGAAGTATAAAATTCCGCCTGTACGGTAAAAAATTACGGGGCGAATTTGCACTCGTGAAATTGAAAAAGGGTGGCGACAATGCCTGGCTGCTGATCAAGCACCGCGATGAATTTTCAACAGACAAAAAATACGACAGCGAAAAAGAAACTCCGAAAAATTCGCCGATCAATAAATGGTTGTTGAAAAATTCAAAGGAGAAAAATTCAAAGGGTCAAAAGGCAAAAACCAAAAAGACGCGTGTTACAACTGCCGCTAAACAACCCGTGAAAAAAAAAGCCCCGGAAAAAGCAGTCCGCGTAAGAAAAGTACGCGCGTTGCCCGGAAAAAGCAGAAAGCTCAGTGAATACATCCACCCGATGCTCGCCAAAGAAACCGATCAGCCTTTCAGCGACCCGGGTTGGATTTACGAAATGAAATGGGATGGATACCGCGCTATCGCCGAAGTGAACGGATCGAAAGTGAGCCTCTACTCACGGAACGGCAATACATTCAACGCTTCGTATCCCATTGTTGTTGACCGGTTAAAAAAACTTAATCTCAAGGCCGTGATTGATGGCGAAATTGTTGTGATTGATGAAACCGGTAAATCGAATTTTCAGCGCCTGCAGTTTTACGGAACGGAAGGCGACCAGCACCTGGAGTACCGCGTGTTTGATATTTTATCGCTCAACGGAAAAAACACCAGTGACCTTCCCTTGCTGGACCGGAAAATGCTTCTGAAAAAACTCATCAAACGAAACGATGTGGTCAAATATTCAGACCACATTATCGAAAAGGGAAATGAGTTTTTTGAAGAAGCCGGAAAGCGTGATCTCGAAGGAATTATTGCCAAGAAAGCAGATTCCCTCTATCATGCCGGCAAGCGAACCGGCGAATGGCTGAAGATCAAACATCATAAATCCGAAGACGTGATCATTGCAGGTTTTACACAACCAACTGGTTCGCGTCAGCGGTTTGGAGCTTTGATACTTGCAGCAAGAGATGGTGATCAACTGAAGTATATCGGGCATACGGGTACCGGGTTCAGCAACGAAGCCCTGGAAAAATTGCACCGGAAAATGAAACCACTGATCATCCGGAAATCTCCTTTCAATGAAGAAGTGAAAACGAACATGCCGGTCACCTGGGTAAAACCTGTGCTTGTGGCGGAAGTTAAATTCACAGAGCGCACCCGGGAAGGCAGCTTGCGACACCCGGTGTTTCTTCGCCTGCGTACTGACAAGCACTCCAAAGATGTGACCATGAAAGCCATGAAAACGGTTTCCCCCAATGAAATTCCGAAACGCACACGCACTGCAGCTTCAAAAGGACGTGGAGTAAAATCCGCAGACGAAAAAGCATCCACTGAAAAAGATGACTTCATTGCGTTCGGGAAAACGAAAGTCAAGGTCACCAACCTGAACAAGATTTTCTGGCCGGAAGAGAAAATCACGAAGGGTGACGTGATCAATTATTACATCAGCATTTCGAAATACATTTTGCCTTTTTTGAAAGGGCGCCCTCAATCACTGAAAAGAAATCCGAACGGAATCAAAGACAGCGGTTTCTACCACAAGGATGCGGGCGATGAAGCGCCATCGTGGGTCAAGAGCAAAAAAATATATTCGGAGTCTACGAAAAAAGATGTTGACTACATCCTGTGCGAGAATGCCGCCACCCTCACCTATCTCAATAACCTCGGTTGTATTGAAATCAATCCCTGGCATTCCACCATTCAAAAACCCGACCGGCCCGATTACCTCGTGATTGATATTGATCCGTCTGATAAAAATACCTTTGACCAAGTGATCGAAACTGCGCAGGCGTTCCACTCCATTCTCAAAAAAGCAGGTGCAGAATCTTACTGCAAAACTTCCGGCGCAACAGGTCTGCACATTTATATTCCAACCGGTAAGAAATACACGTACGACCAGTTGAAAGATTTCGCGCATATTCTTTGCATCATGACGCAGGAACAACTTCCTGATTTTACAACCCTGGAACGCAACTTGAGAAAACGTGGCGATAAAATGATCTACCTGGATCACCTTCAAAACCGGCGTGGACAAACGATATCTTCAGTATACAGTTTGCGGCCGAAACCGGGAGCACCGGTATCCATGCCCGTGAAATGGACGGAAGTAAAACCGGGTCTCACCCCAACCGATTTCACGATACACAATGCATTAAAACGGATTGCGAAAAATCCTGCGGCGTTCAAAGAAATTCTCGGGAAGGGGATTGATCTGGAGAAGGTATTGGGTAAACTCGGTGTGTAAACAATGTGCTAATTACTAATTTGCTAATGTGCTAATTCGCCCCTCGACAGGCTCGGGGCGCGCCTGCGGCAGCAAGGTATTTTAAAGGTCCTTTCACTTCGTTCAAGGGACATGCGATCCCTCCGGGATCATAAGCGATCATTGATTGGCTCGACTTCGGGGAAGTCGCAGTTTGCCGAAGGCCACATTAGCACATTAATAATTAGCACATCAACCCGTCGCTTCCTTCTTCTCCCTCACCACGCGTTTTTCCTCATCCGCTTCAATCAGCTCAGCATCTTTCCGCGGAATTATTTCATCGCCACGCGCCAACGTGTACTGCTTGGTGAACTCAGCCCCAAGGAATACGATCATGCACGAATAAGAAACCCATAGCATCACGAGGACAATAGAACCGGCAGCTCCGTATGCAGAACCGGGGTCTGCTTTTCCGAAATATATTCCCAGCAAAAATTTTCCGAGTGAAAACAAAAGCGTGGTGACTATGGCCCCAACCCAAACGTTTTTCCACCGCACCTGCGCATCCGGAAGTACTTTGAACATCAATGCAAAAAGTACCGTGATCACTCCAAACGAGACGGTGAAATTAAGCAGGTGAAAAACATACACCATAATATCGGGCATGATCGCTTTGATCCATTCTGAAAGTGCGCTTAATGCTGCCGTGAGCATGAGCGAAACCAGCAACAAAAACCCAATGGCGAGAACAATGCCAAATGAAAACACGCGATCACGCAGGGTCCGCAACCATTTTTTCTTCGCTGTTACGCGCACTTCCCATACCTGGTTCAATGAAACCTGCAGCTGCGCAAATACACCTGTGCAACCAATGAACAGGGTGACAATGCTGATCGCCGTCGCCACGATGGACGTTTCCTTCTCACTCGCTTTTGCAATGATCTCTTCAATCTGTTCAGCGGTCTCCTGCCCCATTGCGGCGCTGATCTGGCGGGAGATTTCCCCGCGCACTGCTTCTTCACCAAACGCAAGTCCGGCGCAGGCAATTACAATGACCAGCAAAGCAGGCATTGAAAAAATAGCATAGTAAGCAATCACTGCACTTTGCCGGAATGGATCGGCCGCATTCCAGGCCTTCACCGTTTTTTTTGTGATCGTCCACAAACGTGAAAAATAGGATTTGATTTTTTTCATAGTGAAGCAGTTTTGGTGGTGCGTTTTACTTTCTTCACCGCTTTCGCCTTCTTCTTCACTGCACTTTTTACTTTGGATTCGGGATTTAAATAAAGCAACTGGCAATTTGGGCAATAACAAGTCAACCTTTCATTGATGCCTAACCAGGTACGTATCGTTTTAATCTCGCAACGGGGACATTCCCCTTTTTTATAAATCTTCCAGTTCTTTTTCAGCACGTATTCTTTCTTCCACGCATAAAACAGGAATGAATAATCGCGCGCATCCCTGATCATTTCTTTCAATTTTTTCGCTGGCAATGCCGTGACGTGCGATTCCGGGTGAACACAGATTCTCCAAAGCACTTCATTCTTGATGATGTTCCCAACTCCCGCAAAAATTTCCTGGTTCAGCAATGCATCACACACTTTCGTTGTTTTGGTTTTCATCAGTTCTGTCTCCGCTTTTTTAGGATTCCATTCGTCCGCCATCACATCCTTTTCCCAGTCATAAACGTCGTTAACATTGCCGTCGATGAGCTTTACACTGCATGTATAAAAATTTAATTCACCATTCGAAAATTCAAGGGCAAGACGTGGTGGCGCGTCCTTCCGCTCATTGATCCGGTATGTTCCGAACATCAGGAAGTGAACGCGGACAAAAAAACCGTTGAAAACGAGCAGGAAATGTTTGCCCCAACTCCGGCAGGAAATCAATTTCAATCCCTGCATCCGGTTGATATCGATTTTAGCATTGCCCAAGGCGTTCAATACTTTTTTACCCTCAAACTGTTCGGTGAGCTCACGCAGGATTACGATGGAAGGACCTTCAGGCATGTGCAGATATTCTTTTCTGGTTAAGAACGTTCATCATTTCCTGTGCATTGCTGTACCCGCCATCGTAATACGTGTTGTTGAAATAAATGAAGTACTGTTTCGCATCAGCTGGAAATGATTTTGCAAATTTCCGGAGTTGCGGAACCGTGTAGCGTGTCTTGAACAATTCCGGGTTTCCGTGAAAACGTACGTAGAAAACATCTGTGGTGTTCATGTAATAAGAATCGAGTCCGGGATAGTCGACGTTGCAAAAAGTAATTTTCTTTTTCACAAGCAAGTTGCGGACTTCTTCACTCCACCACGAGATGTGGCGGAATTCAACCACGTTGTGTTTGCCTTCCGGAATAACTGAAGCAATCAATTCCAGGTTTTCTTCCGTACACCTGAACGTTCCGGGAAACTGAAAAAGGAACGCTGCCACTTTGTTTCCGAGTCCTGAATAGATGAGCTCCTGGAATTCGCCGATGTGCGTAGCAGCATTTTTCAGCCGCAGGATGTGCGTGATGTAACGGCTCATTTTTACAGCGAACGTAAACTTATCCGGTGTTGCTGCTGCGTAACGTTTCAATGCGCTCACCTGCGGCTTCCTGTAAAATGTACTGTTCAGTTCTACAGTATTGAAAACTGAACCGTAATATTCCAGCCATTTTGCGGAAGGCAGGCCGGCAGGATAAAATGCATTCTTCCAATTGGAATAATAGTATCCTGAACAACCAATGTGAATATTATTTTTCTTGCTCGTCATGGCCGATATAGTTTAAATACTCCTATGCCATTTTCCGGAATCCTTTCCAATGAAAAATGAGATCTCCATCACAACCAAATACCGGATCTTTCCTGGGCATGGGAACGGATTGGATATTGTTGTCTGCAGCCGGACGTTCTCCGGCTTCACCGCGTTGCATGTCAAACGATCTTCCTTCCGGGTACGCTCCAATGCAACGCAACTTCGAGTCGTGAACTTTTTTATGTGCAACGCCTGCAGGAATCACGAGCACATCGCCGGCTTCAAAAATAATGACCGGGCCTTCTTCGCCTCCAATGCGAATTTCGCCGGAGCCTGAATAACAACCGAGCACTTCATGTGTTACGCTGTGATAGTGGTGATAGTCGTAGATCGTCCCTTTCCACGAATTCGTCCAGCCGTTTGCAGCGAAATGTTTTCTGAAAGAACGTGCTGCAAAAAATGCCGGAACGCGGACGATCGACTTGTAATGAAGCACAGGCAACGATGAGTTGTTGGGAAATATTCCGTCATCGTGACGGAAATAACTATTCACAAAATATTCGGTACGCCTGATCTTCATAGTGTGTTACAAGCGAAAAATAATGCCAATTGTCACCGGCAGGATTCTTCGAATGGAGAGCAGCGACCAACCGCAGTGCCCATGTTTCGTTTTGTGGAATCTCTTGCACAATTGGGTGTCTCATTACACAATTTCTACGGCTGAAAATCGAATGTTGGAACACGCATTCCGCCCGGTTCATTTTTTTTCGGGACCACAGCCCCCACGGAATAGGTTGAGTATGTACATGTTGAATTTTCGCAACCGGAGGATCTCGGTCCGTGCCCCGGTTTAGCGTCAATAGAGGCACTGCATTTGCCGGTTGATGATTACTTAATCGCAATCGATATGGACATGATGTACGAAAACAGGTTTCGCATTGAACCGGAATTAAAGGCTGTGTATGTCGCAACGGAATTACAGACCAGCGAACGATCGAATCAAGGTCCGTGCCTGGAAAACCACACCGAAGAAATTATATGGGCACAACGTCGCTTATATGACGCCGTTCAAAGATTAGAGGACAGGCTGCTTAACCGCATAAATCCTGTTGCGTAAGTAAAAAAGAGTTCGTGTTGGGGTTTCGAAAACCGCTTAAGCGGTTGAACGTAGTATGGGCTTCCATTGCCGGGGGCTTAAGCCCCCGGCAATGGAAGCTGCAGACCAGTTAAACGGTTTTAACCGTTTCCATTACGCTAATCTTGTGATGATACCACTTTTCAACGTTCGAGATTGCTGAGCGCTTGTGCAGCATTCGTGTATTGCGGATCAAGTTCCAATGCTTTTTTGTAATCTGCCGTTGCAGCATCCACATTTCCTTTCTTTTCGTAGCAATACCCGCGACCGTAATAGCCCCGTGGTTCTCCCGGGTTATCTGCAATGGCCATTTCGAAATATTTGAACCCTTCATCAACCACGTCGAGTTTGTACGCATGGATCATTCCCAGGTTGAAGTGCGCGTCAAAGTGATGCGGGTTTACTTTCAGCAAGGCCGTATACGTTTCGATCGCCGGGTTGTACTGGTCTGTTTGCTGGTAATACATTCCGAGATTGTACAACGCTTCTTCGCTGGTGGGTTGAATTTCCAATGCATTGTGGTAATAATCTGCAGCCAATGGATTTTTCTGGTTCGCTGCAATTAATCCCATCTGGATATACGCGTTGTAATAATCAGGATCCATTTGCACGGCCAGTTGCATGCTCGACATGGCCTTCATGGTATCGCCCATGTCCTTGTGCACCATTCCACGCATGAAGTAAGCCTGGGCGTTGCGCTTGTCGAGGTCGATCACGTGAGCGAGTACACCCAGTTCTTCTTCATATCGTTTCAGGTAATGATGAAGCTGCGCGAGTCTAAGCAGGCAATCGATATTGTCGGGCTCCAGCTGCACGGCACGTTTTAACAACTGGTCTGCGCGCTGAACCTTCATGCTGAAGAAATGAATATCGGCACCTGCGAGAAGATATTTGACCGTGCTGCTATCGCGTACGAGTACTCGGTTGATGTCCATCATGGCCGATGCAAAATCTTTGTTGTTCACGAAGATCATGGCGCGACGGTAATACAGATCGAGATTGTCTGCATCCTGCCGGATCATTTCATTGATCAGTGTTAGTGAATCTTTGGGCGCAGCAGTATCCGCTACGGGCTGATTTACTTTTTCGCCGCAGGAAAATACGAGCGGAGCAAGGAACAGGAAAAATATGCAAAGGTTCTTCATATGGCTCAAAAAAAATCCCGGGGTACATGACCCGGGGATGAATAACAAAGATAAGAAATTGTTTGATTGGTGCCACTTTTGGTTGATGCCACTAAGGCACCAAGACCGGAATGTCTCACTTTGTTTTTTTACACGGCGACACGGTGCACTTTTACGGCATTTCTTATTCTAAGCCCGGGAGCTCACGGCGAGATAACTGTAACTCAATCGCTAAAGCGATTGAGTTACAGTGCTTCGATCAGCCATAACTTCCATTGTAGAATGAGGGATTTCCGCTAAGCGGAAATCTAATTTAGTCTCGCCGTGAGCTCCCGGGCTTAGAACGAGTGTTTGCTTCTTTTAGCGCCGTGTCGCCGTGTCAAATATCAAATGCTCAAACTGAGACACTGCCAAAGACCCTAAGCAACACGAAGAATAACACTTTATCATTCGTGAATCTTGGTGCCTTAGCGCCTTCGTGGCATCCTTAACGCTTTTATACCGGCTTACTTCTCCGCAATGAACGGATATACATCCATGCCGCAAGGATCAATCCTGCAATAAAACCGTAGCGCGCCATTTGCGGGTCCTTGCCCGTGAGATAGAGCACCGTGGAGCAAACGATCAACAGGCCGGTAGCCATGCCCAGGCCAATGTTTACGCTGAGGATGCGTATAGTCTTTCTCAGTTGTTTGTCTTCGCGCAATGAAATTTCGTGAATGAGTTTTCCTTGCTTGAGTTTGAAAAGGATTTCGCTCACGTCACGCGGAAACTCGCGTATCAAGGTGGCGTAATCGGAAACTGTGTCCACGAGTGCGCCCAGGAAACGTTTCGGGGAAAATTTCATCCGCAAAACATCTTTCGAATACGGAATGAGAATTTCCGCCATTGAAAAATCGGGTTCCAGCCGCATTGCAAATTTCTGGATCGATGCCAGGGCTTTCAGCAGCATGTAAATGCTTGAAGGTATATGCAGCTGGTGTTTCACGATGAGCGTTACACAATCCATCATCACGGAAGAAATATCAACCTGCTTGATGGGAATGTAACTGTACCGGTTGATGACTTCTTTCACTTCGAAACGGAGATCGTCTTCGAACTCAAAAAATTTCTTGTCGGAAAGACGCAGAAATTTTTTGAGTTCGAAGACTGGGTTCTTCAATGCAAATCCCATGGTGAAATCGGCCAGGAACTGAATATGCGCCGGACGAAGTACAGCTACCATGCCGTAGTCGATAAAACAAACGCGGTTACCGGGAAGAATGAAAATATTTCCGGGATGCGGATCGGCGTGAAATACGCCGTGACGCAAAATCATTTTCAGGACAATGTTTGCACCGTTTTTTGAAATTTCACTCAGGTCATATCCTTCTTCGCGCAGGCGATCAATTTCATCCGGTGGAATACCGTAAATCCGTTCCATCACCAGCAAACGTTTCGTGCTGATGTCGGAATAAATTTTCGGTGCGTAAAACGTTTCATCGCCATGAAACAGCTGCGTAAAGCGCAAAATATTATTCGCTTCATTCTGGTAATTGAGTTCTTTCATCAAAACTTCGCTGAACTCATCAACAAATCCGAGCAGGTTCATAGATGCCAGTTCGGGATACCGGTTGATGAGTTTATTCGCAAGAATTTTCATGAGGATCAAATCAATTTTGATCTTCGAATAAATTCCCGGACGTTGAATTTTAAGAATGACGTGATCGCCGTTGTGCAATACGCCGGAGTATACTTGCCCGATCGAAGCAGACGCAACGCATTTGCGGTTCAATTCGCTGAAGTAAACGTGAATGGGTGCACCGAGTTCTTCCTCGATCAACCGCATCGCTTCATCATCATCAAACGGCCGGGCCGATGCCTGGAGTTTTTTCAGTTCGCGACGAAGTTTTTCGGAAACAAGATCGGGACGGTCAGCGAGGATTTGTCCAAACTTAATAAACGTGGGGCCAAGATCCTCGATGAGTGTGCGAATGCGTGACTGTGTTGTTTTGAGTTGCGCTTCTTCGTGCGTTTTCGCGCGATAAAACAAATTATACAACCGGGTACGCGTAAACCAATCAACGATCAAACCGATCATTATCCTCCAGATAATTTCGATCAGTCGTTTGAATTTTTGAATTGTGAGCCTGAGATTTCCAAACAGCATACTTTTTTTCGGTTATTGCGTATCCATTTTACTGTGCATGGCTTCCAGTTTTTCCTGGATCGCCTCCAGTTTCTTTTCAAGATCACTTGTCCCTGACCGAACGCCGCGTGAAATAATATCCACCTGGTTCATGCGTTGTGCGAGATCATGAAAAAATTCATACGCAAATTCGATGAGTTCTGTTTTTTGTTCTTCTTCAATGGAATAATTATCCAGAATGCTCATCGCATGTTTCGTGAACCGCTCTTTATCCTTTGTTCCATAGAGCAACACGAACGTCAGCAGTGATCGGGTAAGGTCTTTCATACGTAAAATTTACGCTTAATTGCACGAAAAAGGCTGGAGTATTCGATAATTGAACACTCCAGCCCGATGCTTTACACGAATTGGCACTATGCTTCTACAGGCACCACATCTTTGTTTTTGATGCCCTCGCGGATCTGATTTTCGATACGTTCCATGAGGTCCGGATTGTCGTTGAACAATTGCTTCACCGCTTCGCGGCCTTGTCCGAGCTTTGTTTCTTCGTAACTGAACCAGCTTCCGCTTTTCTTGATGATGTTGAGTTCAACACCGAGATCGATGATCTCGCCCACTTTCGAAATTCCTTCTCCGAAGAGAATATCGAATTCTGCTGTACGGAATGGCGGCGCTACTTTGTTTTTCACCACTTTCACACGGGCACGGTTTCCTGTTGCGGTTTCACCGTCTTTGATTTGTCCTGCACGACGGATATCCAAACGGACTGATGCATAAAACTTCAGTGCGTTACCGCCGGTAGTGGTTTCCGGGTTTCCGAACATCACACCGATTTTCTCACGAAGCTGGTTGATGAACATGCAACAGCAACCAGTTTTGCTGATGGTGCCGGTGAGCTTACGTAAAGCCTGCGACATGAGACGTGCGTGGAGACCCATTTTGGATTCGCCCATTTCGCCTTCGATCTCCGCTTTTGGAGTGAGTGCAGCCACGGAGTCGATCACGAGAATGTCAACCGCACCTGAACGGATCAGGTTGTCGGCGATTTCGAGGGCCTGTTCTCCGTTGTCTGGTTGTGAGATAAGCAGGCTGTCGATATCGACACCCAGGCGTTGTGCGTAGAAGCGGTCGAATGCATGTTCTGCGTCAATGAACGCAGCAATTCCGCCTGCTTTTTGAACTTCAGCGATTGCGTGGATAGCCAAAGTGGTTTTACCTGATGATTCTGGTCCATATATTTCGATTACCCTTCCTTTTGGATACCCGCCAACGCCGAGTGCGATGTCGAGTGAAAGTGATCCGGAAGGAATTACTTCCATTGGTTCAATTGGGTTATCACCCAGTCTCATGATTGTGCCTTTTCCGTAAGTCTTATCGAGTTTATCGATCGTTAACTGCAGGGCTTTCAGTTTCTCCTTGTTTACTTCTTTGCTGTCTTTGCTCATGGCGCGTTAAAAATTAAAATGGTGTTTTAAATTATTGTTGGTTATTAAAGTTACGAATTGATGTTTTGTTTTTTGTCTGATTGTTCACAACCAATATTGTTTGTTCATAGTTATTGATCGATTACAGGGCCAAAATTATGTGGAAGAAAAATACCGTGCAGAAAAAACTAAAAATATTAGTCAGGATGGCTAATGTAAATAGATAACTGGCTGAATTTTAGATGATTAAAGTTATTAACAGAAGAACCCTTTGAGGGTGGTGAAGGGCCCCAACCCTGAAAAGGATAATAGCCATTGGAGGGTTAGGACCCTTGCGCACTATTTCATAAAAAAAGCGGAATCCCATCTTCTGGAATTCCGCCCTTGCACAAACAAATAGTTTAACGCGCCACCGCAAAACGGCTCACCGACTCTTCGGTACCGCATTGCACATGCAACAGATAACAACCTGCCGCCAGTTCTGCAGTACTGATTTCCATAGCAGACGCGAATGATTTTTCTTCCATACGCACTACCGCACCAGTGAGATCTGTAATGGTAATAAACACGGGCGTACCGTTTTGCTGCTGAAGATTCCAGTTGAACGTCAGGCGCTCGCCGGCAGGATTTGGAAACACGCTCAACGAAGAAGCCGAAGTGTTTGAAGTAATTCCCATTCCAAGCTGACCGGTAACTCCTACATCGTCAATGGAAAATCCGGGATCGGCAGCAGTCGTTGCAGTATTGTTTACAAAGCGATACCCGAAACGCAACAAAGGTTTATTGTCGAAGTTGGAATCGTAAACGGTTTGCAGTTGCCATGCCGTGCCATTGTTCAGGTACTGACCGGAAACCGCGGTCCACGTGAGGCCGGCATCGGTGCTGAAATATACTTCACCGTACCCATCCACGCTTCCGCCGCAGAGCCACCAGAAACTCAACGTTACATTGGTATATCCAACTGTGCTGATGTCGCTGGTCATGCGTGTGAAATTATTCTCACTGAAATTGCAGAAACCATCTGCTGCGAGATACGAGCTGCAGAATATGCCATCTGTTTCCGCTTCGTTGGAAATAATGTGAAGGTACTTGCTGGTCGGAAATCCGGTGATGGTTGAAGGCTGCTGCACCGTATTGGCAATGCTGTAGGTGAATGGAAATGACATGCAGATCAGCTGACCGGAGCCGCCGGTGTACGCATTGTTGATGATCCATTTGTTTGTTCCGGCTGTCGCCGAACTCATGTCGGACGTGTTGAGTGTAAACAGCGACGTGTTTCCGTTAAAGTTTTCGGAGAACAATGTGGTTTGCGACCAGGATGAAGCTGAAATCAAAGAGAACGCGAGAATAGCGGGTAGAGTTTTTTTCATGAAGGTTTGGATTTTGTATTAGCTGATCAAATATAGGAAACAAAGGCCTGTCTTCATAACAACTCATTCAGGCCGCGAATTACGCTAATCGTGCATTCGCGTAATTCGTGTAATTCGCGGCTTAATTTCATTCATTTTGAAACAAACTCTTCTGCATTCTACATTCGAAATATTCTTCTTAACCTGCAAGGGTCCCAACCCTCAAAGGGCTAAAAGCCTTTTCAGCGTTGATGCCCCTTACCCTAAAATCTGCTGCGCATGATTCCCGCATGCTACATCCGAAATCACCTTCGCGATCTTTCCGTCTTCATCAATCACAAAAGTTGTCCGGATCATTCCTTCGAATTTATTCCAGAGAAATTTCTTTTTCGCCCACACATCATACGCCTTTGAAATCGCAAGATCGGTGTCGGCCACCAAGGGAAATGGCAAACGATATTTTTGCCTGAATTTTTCGTGCGAGGAATGATCGTCCGGGCTCACGCCAATCACCACGTAACCGGCTTTCAGCAGTGCAGCATAATTATCGCGAAGATCGCAGGCTTCTACGGTGCAACTGAGCGTATCGTCTTTCGGATAGAAATACAACACCACTTTCTTCCCGCGGAATTGTTGCAGTGAAATTTCGTTGTTATCCTGGTCAACACCTATAAACTGCGGCGCGCGATCTCCCGCTTTCAAGCGCGTCCGGTGATCGGACAAAGAAATTTTCGAAAACAGGGCCGAGATGATTTTTTTCACGCTCACAAAGGTACGGCTGATGCGGCTTTCTCCCGTTGATACTAGAATTCGTTTTTTTACAGCCTATTCCTGATCGATCCTGAAATTAATGACTTAGTATTGCTAGAAACAAGAGCACTATTATGACGCCAGAGGAGTTTAATTACATAAAGGAAACTCTCGATAACATTCGTGATTCTGTTTCGCATGATTACCTTAAAACGATTTCTACTCTTTTTTTGGGCGCTGTAATTTCCGGTAGTGGGTCAGTTTGATTCTTTATCAACCACATAGGAGACATAGTTTACATAGGTTTCAGGGCGTAAGAATGTTTGAGTTCACATGAGCATCGAACATTGCCTTTGGCAATGCTATGTGTGCTTCATTTTGAACTATACCTATGTTTTCTATGTCTATGTGGTTAATTATTATTTGAAACTGACCCACTACCTAATTTCTCTAGGAACTACCATCGTCATGTTTCGATACAACAAATCCGAGGAGCGCTACAAGGCTAAAGCCAAGATTGTTGGGAATATTTATGGTGTTGCCTATGATCTAAAAATCCACTATAACAATTTTCTGGTAACTCGATTATACGCCAGCTATGAGGAGCTAAAAAAACATCCTGACCCGATCGTTACAGACGCAGAAGAAAAAGAACTTATAAATCTTAATAAATCATGCAGTGAATTTTCTCGCTTGGTGGGAGAATATCGCTTTTATACCAACCAAAAATCTGACATTCAAGTTCATATTGATCGATTTCAAACCCAATCAAGTTCATATTGATCGATTTCAAACCCAATCCGAAAGTAATTTCAGTTTTAATGTCGAAAATGACAATCAAGCCGAAGTTTTACTCGACCGGTACGAAGCGCAACTTGACAGATTGGTTAATCAATAGTGGGAACCAGTGCCACACATAGTTCAAATTGTGGTTACAGACAACAAGTAGGCCTTTGAAATTTCAAAACTGCAGATAATAATCCTTCGTCAGTTCTTTATACTCCTCCGTATAACTATGCCTCACCTGCGGATCTTTCTCCATCACTAAAACAGATTCCGATATTTGCGGTTTCGGTGAAAAACCAAACTGCATCAGTAATCGTTTTTCTGTTTTATCGGGAGTGGAACGCACGCGTGTAATGCGACGAAGGTGTAAACCATTTTCCGCAGCGAGTTCGATAAACTGTTCACCCTCTTTTACCGGCAGGATCACATAAAGCTTCCCTTCTTTATTGAGAAGTTTCTTTGCACCGGTGACCAGGTCTTCAAAAGAAAGATGTACGGTATGACGCGCAGCCGTTCTGTTTGCTTCGGAAGAAGGAAGTGAATCGACAAAATAAGGCGGGTTGCTTACGATCAGGTCGTAGTGATGATCGGCAATGCGTGAAAAATCCTGCAATGAAACATGCTGCACATGTATACGTTCCTTCCAGGGACAACTTCGCGCATTTTCTTTGGCTTCAGCTACTGCGTCGGGATCAATATCAATGGCATCAATCTCTGCCCCGCTTTTTTGCGCGAGCATCAATGCGATTACTCCTGTTCCGGTACCAATGTCGAGAACTCTGCGTACGCCGTACGTCTTCACCCAGGCGCCGAGAAGAACGGCATCCGTACCCACTTTCATGGCGCAACGATCCTGCGTGATGGTAAACTGCTTAAACGCAAAAGTGTTTTGCGGCATAAAAGACGAGTCCTGTCTAAGATACAAAAAAAGTGATCAATATCAGCGTCGGTGTCAGTCCGGTAGTGGGTCAGTTTGATTTTATCAACCACATAGACATAGTTTACATAGGTTTCCGGGCGTAAGAATGTTTGAGTTCACATGAGCATCGAACATTGCCTTTGACAATGCTATGTGTGCTTCATTTTGAACTATGCCTATGTTTTCTATGTCACTCGTATGTGGTTAATTATTATTTGAAACTGACCCACTACCATCAGTCCGACGTATCGTCTCCGGGACTGACGCTGATACTGATAACTGATACTATTCTTCCTCGTCACTTTTCTCCAGGTAGAGCTCAACCAGCCCTTCTGGCGTCTTAACATGAAGTTCACGTTTTTCGCGGTCCACAAGCTGAACAGTGTCCTCTAACAGAGGAATGAGCACTTCATTAAAACCTCTTTTGATGATCAGCACCGGCTGAACGGGACGGTCCATCACTTCTTTGGCAACGCCCAACTCGCCATGAACAGCGTCAATGACTTTGAACCCCGGAATTTCATGAAAGTAAAAACGTTTGTTGCCTACATCAGGTAAAGCCGTAACCGGAAGGACGACTGTTTTACCCACCATTTTTTTCGCGCCGTTCGGTTCTGTAATTCCTTCAATGCGAATAACCAGTTCTTCTCCGCGGAGATGCGCCTGCACCAATGAAACTTTGGTTATTCCGGAATCATCCATCAGCACCAAAGAATCAATTCCTTTATACCGCTGAGGATTGTCAACGTCGAGCTTAACGCCCAGTTCTCCTTTGAGACCGATCACGCGGCGTATATAACCGATCGTATAAAAATCTTTTTTGTCCATCCGTTTCAAAAGTACGCAACAAAAAAGACCCGGAATTTCTTCCAGGTCTCTATTCTATATTCCACTCCGATAACAGAGATCGCTTATGCGTTGTCTGTGTTTTCAGCTGGCGCTTCAGCCGGAGCTTCCGCAGTTTCTGTTTTTGGCTCTTCAGCTACCGGCTCTGGCGTTGCATTTTTCGCTGCGATCTTCGCTGCTTTTGCTTCACGCGCTTTACCTTCTGCTTTCAGACGGTCTGATGCTTCTGTTGTTGCAGATGTAGCGAGACTTGTTTTCTTTCCTTCTACTTTGGAAACTTTCTCGTCCATCCACTTCGCAAATTTCGCATCAGCCTGCTCCTGGGTAAGCGCTCCTTTTTCTACACCGCGGTGCAGGTGGTAACGCATCAGGATCCCTTTGTACGATAGAATCGCACGGCAGGTGTCTGTTGGTTGCGCTCCCGTCTTGATCCATTCAAAAGCACGCTCTTGATCGATGTCGATGGTTGCTGGGTTGGTGTTTGGGTTGTACGTGCCTATTTTCTCAATAAACTTCCCATCTCGTGGGGCACGACCGTCCGCTACAACGATATGAAAGAAAGCAGAAGCCTTCTTACCATGGCGCTGTAATCTGATTTTCGTAGGCATTGTTGTTTGTTTTTAGTTGTTAAAACCCCATGGAATTCCCGATGGGACGGCAAAAGTAGGAAATATTCCTGTTTTATCAACAAAACTTGGGAATTTAACCCTGCGAGGGTATAACCCTTGGAGGGTGCCCCCCTGAACCCTTTGAGGGTTGAATTCCACCGTCCGTAAAAAAAACCGCCTTTTCAGCCTGGCCCCAGCCTAATTTAGAAGCATGAACCACCCTGGGCTTTTGCGGTCACATTCCTGGAACGGATGCACCTTCACGTATTCCAGTCTTCACGAGCTGAGTATCCACCAACAGCAACCGGCCGGTACCTCGGGTATCAAATACGTCATAGCCGGTACAGAGCATTATGCGATGCGGGAACAGAGCCACTCCGTGAGGCCCGGGCAATATCTCCTGGTGAATGAAAAGCGCCGGTTCGACGTTGAGCTGCCGTACACTCCTGCACCCGTACTCGGATTCTGCATCACGCTCTCAGACGGTTTTATACACGATGCAGAGCGTTGCGGCACGCAAACCGAAGAACGATTGCTCGATGATCCGCGTGGATTCATCAACACGCCCAACGACCTGCCCGAGATCATCCACCCTCCGGGCGACGCATTGGGCCAACTCCTGATCGGTTTGACAGCCCGGCTGGACGAGAAGACAGGCCGTGTAGCGGAAAGCGACGAACTGTTGTTCGCCAACATCGCTGAGGCGTTTCTTGTTTCCCAGTGTAAGCTCCGCAAAACCACAGCAACGCTTAGCGCGCAACGTTTCTCCACACGCATGGAGATTTATCGCCGCATCACGCATGCGAAAATGATCATGGACGACGCGCCCGAAACCGTAAACACCATTGGTGTGCTCGCGCAGCAAGCCGCCATGTCTGAGTTTCACTTCATGCGCTGCTTCCGTGAGCTCTTCGGACTTTCGCCGCACCAATACCTGATCCGCCGACGTATTCTCAAAGCGACAGAATTGCTCGCTGCTCATGTGCCGGTGAGTGAGGTCGCATTGCGTTGCGGTTTCGCCGACGTGCAGGCATTCAGCAAAGCCTTCCGCAAACATTACGGCTACCCGCCTTCCCGCTTTAGCAGGATTTGACAACCGGCGCGGAAACGTCACGGTTATCTTCGCAAGGTCCAATCTTCTTTGATGATGAAAACTTTACGTCGCATTTCTGCACTCCTGTTATTTTCTGCGTGCCCCTTTTCCGTGAATGCACAAATTGATTCTGCGTTATCGGTGACGCTGCAGAATTCGATCGACAACCTGCTGTTGACCTACCAGGTCCAAGGCATTTCTGCTGCTGCTTACATTCCGGGGCAGGGCATCTGGTACGGATCAGCAGGTGTTTCACACGGCTCTGTACCGGTTGACTCCACGATGCTGTTTTCCATCGGCAGTATCACGAAAACATTCGTTGCAGCGGAAATCCTGAAAATGGTAGAAGCCGGACAGCTTTCACTGGATGATTCGCTCTACACGATCACATCGCCACACGCAAACTTCGATTCAACCATCACAGTCCGGCAGCTCCTGATGCACCGCACCGGTGTGGGCGATTTCACGAATGCCACCTGGCAGAACGCTATGTTTGCGGATCCCTACCAGACCTGGTACTTCCCTGTGGCCATGGATTCGTTCACTGCAACTCCATGGTTCGCTCCGGGTACAGGTTATAGCTATTGCAATGCGAATTACTCCATGCTTGGAATTCTCATTGAAGAACAGCTTGGCGATTCATTGCATCATTCACTTCGCGATAGCCTCCTCACTCCGCAGAATCTCGGCAACACGTACATGGAAACGTTCGAGCCGTATCCAAATACAATCGCACACAATTGGTCGGCACCGAATTTCAATCCCGCATTGGCTGTCGATTGCTCCGCAACACCTCACCAGGCATTATGGACTTCCGTAGAAGCAGCCGGTGGTTACTTCTCGACTCCGGTTGATCTCGTAAACTGGGGACATGCGTTGTATTCCGGAGAAGTACTTTCACCGGCATCACTCACTGCCATGACTACCTTCTCCAATGTTGGCAGCACGTATTACAACGGATACGGTCTCGGTTGTCAACGTTTCCCCTACATGTCTCGCACATATTGGGGCCATGGCGGAAATTTCTACGGCTATGCAGCAAGCCTGATGTATTACCCGCCGGATAGTATCTGCGTGGCTTTACTGATCAACCAGGATGTGAACGCCACACTTGTAGCGCGGGTGTTCATGCATACGCTGATCAATTCACTGGCTACAGGCACGGAGGAAGAGGAAACGTCTGTCAATTTCGCGAGCTACCCGAATCCGGCGAATGAAAGCGTTACGATCGAATGTCCTTCGGCTGCAACGACCCAAACCACGCTCACTCTTTCTGACCTGAGCGGGCGTGTGATCTACACGGAAACGGTTTCCGGAACTTTCACGACATTATCTACGGTGGAATATCCCGCAGGCGTGTACATGCTGACGTTACAGACCGAAACTACAGCCAGAACCCAAAAGCTCGTGATTTCGCATTAACCCTGCGAGGGCATAGCCCTTTGAGGGTGCCACCCTGCGAGGGTTATACCCTTTGAGGGTTATTCAGTAGCTTTGCCCCCATGAAAATCGCCCTCCTCGGTTACGGCAAAATGGGCAGAATTATTGAAGAAACCGCCATTTCCCGCGGCCACTCGATCGTTCTGAAGGTTTCCAGCGCCAATGCCACCACGTTCACCGACGCGGAACTGCAGAACGCCGATGCCGCCATTGAGTTCAGCCGCCCGGATTCGGTCCTGGCCAATATCAACCGCTGCCTCCATGCCCGGGTTCCGGTCGTTGTGGGAACCACCGGCTGGTACGATGCACTTCCCGGCATGACCGAAGCCTGCAACAAAGCCGGCGGAACCATCTTTCACGCATCGAATTTCAGTGTAGGCGTCAATCTCTTTTTCCGTCTCAATGACCGCCTGGCAGAACTCATGAAACCGTTCCCGGAATTTGAACCGGTGCTCGAAGAGATTCATCATGTGCACAAACTCGATGCACCCAGCGGCACAGGACTCACGCTCGCACATGGATTGATGGCCAAACTCGACCGGAAAAAAGAATGGAAGTTATATCACGAAAACGGTCCGTCAGTTCCGGCAAAAACAGAACTGCCCATCGTATCCAAACGTATCGGCGAAGTTCCCGGAACGCACACTATTACGTACACTTCTGAAATCGACCGCATCAGTATTACGCACGAAGCATTCAACCGCAAAGGCTTTGCCCTGGGCGCAGTGATCGCGGCGGAATGGGTGCACAAACGAAAAGGCGTTTTCACGATGAGCGATATGTTGCACAGCTGATACCAACGGCCATCGGTCTTAAAAAAACAAAAATCCACAACTTATTTACCCTGCACAGCGTCTTATCCACCAGTCATAAGTAACTTGCGGCTCCTATTCAAAACCTCGCTATGGGAATTATCCAGATTGTTTTACTGATCACATTTATTCTTCTTTTCGTTGGACTCTACGGCGTTTTTCAGAAGGCCGGCGAGAAAGGCTGGAAAGCATTAGTGCCCGTTTACAACATTGTGATCTGGCTCAAAATAATTCATCGTCCATGGTGGTGGGTTTTCCTGGTGATCGTACCGGCAGTTGGATTTTACATGCTCGCTGTATTGATTGTGATCACGTCAAATTATTTTGGCAAACGGAAATTCGGTGAACACGTGCTCGCGGTAGTTGGATATTTTATCTGGATGCCGTGGCTCGGATTCTCGAAAGAAGTAACGTGGCAGGGCGAACCGAAGAAAGAAGAAAAACGTCACTGGCTCAAGGAATGGGGCGAGGCGGGCGTATTTGCCGTTGTGGCTGCAACACTCATCCGCACATTTTTCTTCGAAGCGTTTGTGATCCCGTCATCTTCCATGGAAGGAACATTGCTCGTGGGCGATTACCTCTTCGTAAGCAAAATGAGTTACGGCGCAAAAGTTCCGGCTATTCCGCTGACGTTTCCATTCACGCATAACACCATGCCGTTTTCGGAAACAACTCCGTCGTATGTCGACTGGATTGAACTTCCGGCGATTCGTTTCCCCGGCTGGAGCGATGTAGAACGCAACGACATTGTGGTTTTCAATTTCCCGGAAGGCGATACTGTTTACGTTGGAAACCGGAATAGAAGTTACTATGGATGGTTGCGTGCAATGGCGTATCGCGGAGGAACCTCAGAAGCGCAGGTGCGAAAAGCATTCGTTCCCGATTCGATCATTGTTCACCCGATCGACAAAAAAGATAATTATGTAAAACGTTGCGTGGCTGTGGCCGGAGATCTTATTGAAGTTCGTGAACAGGTCGTTTACATTAACGGAAAAGCCCAACCGTTTCCAGAAGGAGCGCAGTTTTCGTACAATTTTGACGCACCTTATTTATCAGGGCCTGAACAGGAGAATCTGCAGAACCAATTGTACTCCATTGGAATTACGGACAACTTTTATTACTCGCAAATGGATACCGTACGCAAATACAATGTGAGCGCGCCTGCAAATTCGTTACGCGATCTGCAGGCTATAATTGGCGATTCGATCGTAAGAAGTTATTATCCCAAAGGAGTTGTGAAAATGCAGACTCTTACTCCAATGGCTTTTGAAACACCCATTGACGACGTATTTCCTCACGACACGCTTCGCTTCCGTTGGAACCGCGACAATTTCGGGCCACTGCTTATTCCGAAAGAAGGGATGACCATCAAGCTTTCTGTTGACAGTCTTCCTCTTTACGAACGCGCAATCCGCGTATACGAAGGCAATAAACTGGAAGTGAAAAACGGAAAAATTTTCATCAACGATCAGCCGGCCACAACCTATACTTTCAAACAGGATTACTACTTCATGATGGGTGATAACCGGCACAACTCATTGGACTCGCGCTATTGGGGATTTGTTCCTGCGGATCATATTGTAGGAAAACCTGTTTTCGTCTGGATGTCGAAAGGTGAACATTCCGGTTTCCGTCCGGACCGTATGATGACGTTTGTTGGAAAAGATGGTTTATCAAAATCTTACCTCTGGTTCGTCATTGGTGCAATAGGCATTTATGTCGGCTGGAGTTATTTCCGCAAGAAGAAAAAAGAGGATGCAGCGCCAAAAGGCAAACCTGCTTTCAAGAAGAAGAAATAATACGGATGGAAGACGGAACTCCGCTTCATGATCAGCAACCGTTTTCTGAAGAAACCGCAGGAGAAGAACTGCCCGGTTTTTCAGACGATCCGTCTGCTGATTACGAGCAATCCGTAGCACCCGTACCCGACGAAACCACACCGAAAAAGAAACGCAAATCGCATTTGCGCGAATGGACCGAAGCCGTTGTGGTGGCATTCGTGGGCGTCATCATTCTCAAATCATTTTTCTTCGAACCGTTCGCCATTCCATCCGATTCCATGAGCGGAACATTGCTCTCCGGCGATTACGTGGTGGTGAATAAACTGAGTTTCGGTGCACGCATGCCCATCACACCGCTGACGATTCCGTTTACGCACCAGTCGGTCTGGGGAATGAAATCGTATTCCGATGCGATCCAGTTTCCGTATGCACGCATTCCCGGATTCGGTGGCATTGACCGCAACGACGTAATCGTTTTCAACTTCCCGGCCGAAGAACTTTTTCCGCTCGAAGGCGAAGCCAAAAACTACCCGGTTGATCACCGCACGCATTTCATCAAACGGTGCATTGCCCTGCCCGGAGATACGCTGCAGATCCGCGACAAAACTGTTTTCATCAACGGGAAAGAAACCGGAATTCCACTGCACGTGATGTTCAACTATGTGATCAAGGTCGATTCATCCAAAACCGATTCGCTCGATTTCACGAAGCTGGGCATGGTGCGCGAAAGCCGCCAGGGAAAATACGCGTACTACACCATCACGATGATTCCGGCTACGGCCGACAGCCTGAAACTGAATCCGAAAATTATCAGTGTAGAACCGGAACTTTCTCCTCCGGGAAGTTTTGACGAACAGGTTTTTCCGCACGAAGAAAAACTATCGTGGAACCTCGACAATTACGGACCGCTCATCATCCCGAAAGAAGGACAAACCATCACGCTCAGCGTCGACAGTCTCTCAATCTGGGAGCGCATCATTGTCGATTACGAACACAACGAAATGACGGTGAAAGAAGATTCCATTTTCATCAATGGAAAATACACCACCACGTACACGTTCAAGATGAATTATTATTTCGTGATGGGTGACAACCGCCATTTCTCCATGGACTCGCGCTATTGGGGATTTGTTCCGGAAGATCATATCGTTGGAATCGCTACGATGATTTTGTTTTCGTACGACAAAGTGAACGGTTCTGTGCGGTGGGGACGAACGTTTCAATCGATAGAGTAAAAATTAACCACAGAGAACTCTGAGTGATTTTTACAGGGAAAAGCACTGAGAATTATCGGTAGTGTCTCAAGTTTGAGCATTTGATATTTTGACACGGCGACACGGCGCATTTTTACGGCATTTCTTATTCTAAGCCCAGGCGCTCACGGCGAGATAACGGTAACGCGCCGTGAACGCCCGGGCTTAGAACGGGTTTCGTGCCTCTTTTAGCGCCGTGTCGCCGTGTCAAAAAGTAAAGTGAGACACTACCGAATTATCAGTACTGGCTCAGTGACCCTCTGTGAAATCACCTCTGTGTACCCTGTGGTTAATTGAGTGACACCGGATGTACTTATCTTAGCGTCCGTGCCGCCCATCTATCACGAATACACTTTCTGGTTACTGATGATCGCTGGCTTCGCAGCCGGTTTCGTCGACTCCATCGTTGGCGGCGGCGGATTAATCCAACTCCCTGCTTTCTTCCTCGCCTTCCCGAATCTCTCGCCCGCCATGATCATGGGCTCGAATAAATTCGCAGGATTTTCAGGAACATCGCTCGCGGCTTACCGTTACGTCCGCACAACGCCCGTACAATGGAAAGCGGTTGGCCCGGCCATGATCACGGCTGTGATCGGCGGAGTGATTGGTGCCGAGTTGATCACCCACTTCGATAAAGAAATGGTACGCCCGGTAATTCTCGGTCTGCTTGTGGTCGTTGCGATCTACACCTACTTCAAAAAGGATTTCGGCATCGTAACGAAAGAAGGTGTGCAGGGACCAATGATCATTGTGTGGTCATTGATTACAGGCGCTGTACTCGGATTGTACGACGGATTTTTCGGTCCGGGCACAGGAAGTTTCCTGATCGTGATTTACATCAGCCTGTTTGGATTTGATTTTCTGAATGCATCGGTCAGCGCAAAGCTCATCAACTGCGCAACCAACGTAGCTGCACTGGCGGCTTTCATCTGGTCAGGAAATATCGTGTGGGAGATTGCGATTCCGCTGGCGGTTTTCAACATGACGGGATCGTGGCTGGGAGTTAAAACGGCGTTGAAGCGTGGGCGTGGTTTTATTCGTGTGTTCTTTTTGGTGGTGATGTCGGCGATGATCCTGAAGTTCGCATGGGACTTATTTGTTGCAAACCAGGAGTAGTTATTCAACCCCTTCAGGGTTGGGGACGCGCATGATGATCCTCTTTTATTAATATTCAACCCCTTCGGGGTTCCGCTATCGTAAGAACCCCGAAGGGGTTAAATATTAATATAACTCTGTCGGCGTAAGTGCCCCAACCCCGAAGGGGTTGAATACCTTTGCACCATCATGCATCAACCGGTCGTACTCTCTTCCTCCTACTTCGCACCGGTTTCGTGGTTCGCACTCGCTGTGCGTTCAGAAAAAATCATCATCGACATCCACGAACACTACATCAAACAAACCTGGCGCAACCGCTGCCGCATTGCCGGCGCCAATGGCCCACTCGATCTGATCATTCCCGTTAAAACTTCCGGGAACCATACAGCCATGAAAGACGTTCGCATGGACTACGCCACCAATTGGCAACGCGTTCACTGGCATGCGATAAAATCGGCGTATGGAAAATCGCCCTTCTTCGAATTTTACGAAGACCGCCTTGCTCCGCTCTACGAAAAACAACCGGAATTTCTCATCGACTGGAATGAAAACTGTTTAAACTCTGTTTTATCGTCATTAAAATTTTCAATTCCCATTGAACTTTCTGGTGAGTACGCTGAACCCGAAACCGATCAACCCGACTTCAGAACCATCATCGCCCCGCGTCACGCAACGCATGATAAAATTTCGAAAACCCGAAACTACATTCAAGTCTTCGAAGAACGTTTCGGTTTTCAACCCAATCTTTCCATCATCGACATGCTTTTCTGCTGCGGACCACAAACTTTGGACTATTTAAAATCGGAGTGAGTAACTATTCCGTATTTTAATCGTCTCATAACCACCATGACCTTTCGCATTTTCTTTTCTGTATTGCTCCTGTTGATCGTTGGACCTCTGTTGGCCCAGCAGCAATACACCATCAGCGGTACTGTTTCCGATTCCACCAGCAACGAAAGTTTGATCGGAGCCATCGTGTCCATCAAAGGAACCACGAAGGGAATGCCCACCAATGAATATGGATTTTTCTCACTCACCCTGCCCGAAGGTGAATACGAAGTCGTAATCAAATACACCGGCTATAACCCGAAAACCATTAAGGTTAGTCTGCACGCAAACGTTTCGCTGCAGGTTCCGATCAGCAGTTCGTCTTCGTCGCAAATGAAAGAAGTGGTGATCACCGCAGAGAAAGACAAAAACGCGGAACAGATTACTTCCACACAGATGAGTACGATCAGTATTCCCGTGGACCAGATTCGGTATGTTCCAACAATTGGTGGTGAAACCGACGTGATAAAAGTCCTCCAACTCATGCCGGGAGTGAAACGGGGTGGTGAAGGACAAAACACGATGCTGGTTCGTGGGGGATCGGGTGATGACAATCTCATTCTCCTCGATGAAGCAACCGTTTACAACGTGTCTCACCTCTTTGGATTTTTCTCCGTCTTCAACAATGATGCGCTGAAGGAAGTAACGATGTACAAAGGAGGATTCCCTTCACAATATGGAGGAAGAATCTCCAGCGTAATGGACATCCGCATGAAAGACGGAGATATGCAGAAGTACCACGTTGATGGAGGAATCGGATTGCTTTCTTCTCACCTGACCATTCAGGGTCCGCTGAAAAAAGATACTGCATCGTTTATTCTTTCCGGAAGAAGGTCGTACATCGACCAGGTGTTTCGTCTCGGGTACGGTCAGGATATTCTGCCGTATTACTTCTACGACGCAACGCTGAAACTCAACTACAAGTACAACACCAACAACCGTTTCTATTTCAGTACATACATCGGAGATGATGTATTGCGTCCACCGAAATCCGACAGCAGCTTGTTCGACGGAGGATTTCGCATGGGTAATTTTACCACTACTGCGCGCTGGAATCACGTGTTCAATTCCCAGCTGTTCTCGAATATGTCTTTCATTCACACCCGTTTCCGTTACGATGTGGAAGCGAGCATTCCCGGAAATTCTTTCCTGGCCAAATCGCGTATTGCCGACTTCGGACTGAAGTATGATTTCTCGTATTACAAGAATCCGTACAATACATTCCGTTACGGATTCATGGGAACGTTTCATGGTTTTCGTCCGAACGTGGTGAATACCGCCGGAACCATTTCAGATTTTGTACGATCGCGTGAAGGTGAACTGGTTGTGAACTTCGAATCCGGAATTTACTTCCAGCACGAATGGCAGGCAAGACATAACCTGAATCTGTCGTATGGTTTCCGTCAATCATTTCTTGTCGGAAAAGACAAAACGTATACTTCCCCGGAACCACGTGTAGCAGCAACGTTTATTCTCAACGAAGATCAATCCATCAAATTGAGCTATTGCCGGATGACTCAGTACTTACATCTCGTTTCAAGTTCGGCAATTGCATTGCCAACCGATTTGTGGTACCCGGTGACGAAAAACGTTAAACCGATTTACTCCAATCAGATTGCTGCTGGATACAACTACAATTTCCCGAAAATAAAATCGATTGCTTCGGTTGAAGTGTATTACAAACACATGCACAATCTCATTGAGTACCGGGAAGGTGCCGTACTTGTTCTGAACGACAATTACGAGAATGAATTGATTCCCGGTGACGGAGAATCGTACGGACTGGAATTTTTCTTTCAGAAGAATTCCGGAAAACTGACGGGTTGGGTAGGTTACACCTTGTCGTTCACCACGCGGCAGTTCAACGGACTGAATGCCGGAGAGAAGTATTACGCACGTTACGACCGTCGACACGATTTCTCCTTCGTAGGAACCTGGGAAATTACACCGCGGTTTGTGCTTTCCGGAGTTTGGGTCTATTCAACCGGACAGCGCTTCACCCCGGTGATCGGATATTTCCTCATGCCGAATTCATCGTCGACCAACGTAAACACACTTCCCATTTACGGAGATCGCAATTCTACTGTACTTCCGTCTGCACATCGCCTCGACGTGAGCCTGATTTTTAAATCGAAGGAAAAAGGAACCCGTCGCTGGATGAAATGGCAGGGCGAATGGAGTATCGGTGCGTATAATTTTTACAACCGTGCTCAGCCCTACCGCATCGAACTGGAATCAAATCCTGACGGATCGGTGAAGTATGTTTCCAAAGGACTTTTCGGTTTCATTCCATTTCTCGCTTATAATTTCCGCTACTGACATGAGAAAAGTACTGCTCGTAGTTCCAGGTTTTATCGCGATGGCCATTGCATCGTGCCTGCCACCTTCTATCGATATCGATGTAGAACCGGCACCTCCGCAACTCTGCATTGCTTCCCTTGTGGTGGGAAACAATGGAATTGTTGTCGGTCTCACACGCAGTTATAGTCCGCTGGAACGACCACCCGGATCAGACACACTCGGTGATGATCTCATCGAACAGATTCTTGTAAGCGGTGCAACAGTTACTGTTTCCTACGGAGCACAAACGGATACGCTGTTCGAAGTAACTCCGGGAATTTACACGAACCTTACGACCTCAATAACGGAAGGAGAAACATATACTTTGCGCGCAGTTGATCCGCAGATGAATCTGAGTGTGTACGCCGTGACGACCATGCGTCCGGATGTGGCGCTTGACACAGTGTATCCCTACATTGTTCGCAACAGTACCGATACCATGGTGTATTTCCATTACAAGCTCCGGGACAACACATCAACCGGGAATTATTACGTGATCAATTTCATCAAGAAAGTACAGGGCGATTCTACTTTCGATATCAATTCCATTTTCGCAGCCGGTTCCAACGAAGTACTTACCGAATTCGAGTTGCTCGACGACCAGGCATTCGAAAACGGAGTCCTGGAAACAGACGTACACATTTTCTCCGCAGAGCAACACGATACGGCGGCAGTTACGGTTTCTGAAGTTTCCAAAGGTTACTATGAATTTCTCACGGCGCTGAAACGTTCGTCATCGATATTCAATCAGTTGACCGGTGAACCAATCACCTACCCGACCAATGTCGAAGGCGGGCACGGTTACTTCACAATGCATCGCACAAATTCCAATATCTTTGATCTGAATCAATACTGATTGCCGTGAAGTTGAAATGCATCTGTGTTGTGCTGCTTATTGCAACCGTTTTCGCGGGATGCAAAAAAGATCCGTTCGTTCCGGACTACACATCTTTTTACAAAACATATTCTTCCGCCGGCGATCTCATGGGTAGAGATATCCTGAAACACAACAACGGTTTTGTGGTTTGTGGTTTTGGCAATGGCCCTTTGAACGACAACGATCTGTTCTTGTTTTTCACTGACTCCGCAGGGAATGAAACCGAACGGAGATTCATTGGAACCGCAGGTAACGATCAATGCTGGTCGTTTGTGAAAGCCAACGACGGCGGTTACGTGATTTCCGGCTGGAGCGACGTAAACACCCCCGGAACGAGTGACGTGCTCATTGTAAAAACAGATGCAGAAGGAAATCAGCTCTGGAGCAAAACTTACGGCGGTAT